>Ga0316189_10007045_pt1 | contig 10683 bp, 10 predicted proteins | sample LowCovwburrow_MG_FD_204930 | JGI IMG/M metagenome (GOLD analysis project Ga0316189, IMG submission 204930) | Coastal sediment microbial communities from Maine, United States - Lowes Cove worm burrow | ecosystem: Environmental > Aquatic > Marine > Coastal > Sediment | place: USA: Maine... | reverse complement strand
CTACCATTGATCTTAGGCCCTTAACCTGCAAAGTATTTCCTATACATAGCATAGCATATAGGATGAAGATGCGGAATTCAGATAGTCAAATTGGCGCAGGGCGGCAGTTGTACCCGATTATCCAGCCATATTTCTATCAAATGCTAGAGGTCAGCAATGGCCACACGCTTTATGTTGAGGAATGCGGAAACCCAGACGGCATCCCTGTTGTCGTTCTACACGGTGGCCCCGGTGGGGGATGTAGCCCGGGAATGCGGCGGTTTTTTCATCCCGATGTTTATCGTATTATTTTGTTTGATCAACGCGGGTGTGGGCGTTCAACACCACACGCGAGCGTTGAAGACAATACGACGTGGCATCTGGTCAATGATATTGAACGTATTCGCAAGCACTTGGGTATTGAAAGCTGGATCGTTTTTGGTGGCTCATGGGGAGCGACGCTGTCTTTGATTTATGCACAAGCCCACCCAACACATGTTCGCCATCTGGTTTTGCGCGGGGTGTTCTTGATGACGCAAACGGAACTGGATTGGTTTTATGGTGGTGGGGCCGGCCAATTTTTTCCCGAAGAATGGGAAAAATTTACAGGGCTTTTGCCTGCGGATGAACGGTACGATATTGTCAGCGGTTACGCCAAAAGACTGTTTGGCGACGATCCGGCAATACAGACCAGCTTTGCCCGTGCATGGACAGGCTGGGAAACAGCACTTGCATCCATCGAAAGCCACACATCCCCTATTACAGCACCCGCTGCTTATGCCTGTGCTTTTGCACGCATCGAAAACCATTACTTTTCCAATAAGGGTTTTCTGGATGTGGATGGCCAGATTATGCGGGATATCGGCATTATCAAAGATATTCCCGGAACCATTGTTCAGGGCCGCTATGATATGATCTGCCCGCCGAAGACTGCACACCGTTTGCACAAGGCATGGCCAACATCACGTTTAATTATGGCGTCAAAGGCAGGGCATTCATTGTCCGAACCACAGATTACTTCGACTTTGGTCGAAGTAATGGATGAACTGGCATAGGATACAGATATAAAAGACGTCTAATATAAATGCTACATTACACAAAGGATGAAGTGATGCTTGAAACGTATCGAGGTGTTGTGCGCCCATCGCAACTTGACCACATGGACCATATGAATGTGCAATATTATACGGCAAAATTTGATGAGGCGACCTGGCATTGGTTTTCAGCAGTGGGCTTAACCAATGGATACTTCAATGCAGAAAACCGTGGGATGGCTGCCGTTTTGCAAGTGACCAACTACAAGGCCGAAGCCAGAGCCGGCGATTTGCTGATCTGCAAAACTGAAATGCTGGAAGTAAAGAATAAAACAATCCGTTTCATCCATCATATGCAAAATTCAGAAACCGGCATTTTAATTGCTACGTCCGAACTGACGGCTGTACATCTTGATAGGGAGGTGCGCAAAGCGTGTCCGTTTCCCGATGATATCGTCAAAAAATGCAAGAAAATGCTTTAATAATATCGCCTGAATATTGATAAGACAGTGGTAGTGGTTATGCCCTATACCCTAAAGCTCTGCCGCCAAACGACTGCCTTGATTGATTGCACGCTTCGCATCAAGCTCGGACGCCACATCAGCACCGCCAATAACATGTACTGATGCGCCTTGTGCGGTCAGTGCTTCAAACAGATCCCGTTTCGGGACTTGGCCTGCACAAAGTACAATGTCGTCCACCTCTAGAATGGTCGGGTTTTCGCGCGTATTGCCATATGAAATATGCAGCCCCTTGGCGGAAATTCCCTCATAATTCACACCGCCAAGCATATTAACATGCTTCATGGCCAAGGTTGCACGGTGTATCCAGCCAGTTGTTTTGCCCAGACCCTTACCCAGCTTTTGCGCTTTGCGTTGCAACATATGCACCTGTCTTTTGGGCTTCTCCGGCTGTACGCCATCCGCCGCCAAACCGCCGCGGGTCATGGCAGGATTGCCAACACCCCATTCGCGTTTCCACTCTTCAAGATTTTCGGTCGAACTTTCGTCACCGTTGACCAAATACTCTGCCATATCAAATCCGATACCGCCGGCGCCGATCACCGCAACCCTATCGCCCACGGTGACATTGCCTTTCAGCACATCGATATAGGAATGCACGTTTTCGGCATCCTGACCTTTGATCTGCGGATCGCGTGGTAGAACACCTGTGGCGATGATAACTTCATCAAACCCTGTAAGGGTTTCTGCAGTCGCTTCGGTATTCAGTTGCAATGCCATACCGGACAGCGCAACCTGTCTTTTGAAATAATCTACAAGGCCCCAAAACTCTTCTTTGCCGGGAACTTGTTTGGCCAGATTAAGCTGGCCACCGAGCTGATCGGCCTTATCAATCAAAGTCACATTATGCCCACGCTGGCTGGCAACGAGAGCGGCTGATAATCCTGCGGGGCCGGCACCCACTACAGCGATGGATTTGGGCACATCCGTTTTCACGTAATTCAATTCGGTTTCGCTGCATGCGCGCGGGTTGACCAGACAAGAGGTCAGCTTCATTGCAAAAGTATGATCCAGACAGGCTTGATTGCATGCAATACAGGGCGCGATTTCATCGGCACGGCCCTGGTTTGCTTTACTCACAAATTCAGGGTCAGCCAGAAACGGGCGCGCCATAGAAACCATATCCGAACAACCATCCGCCAAAACGCTTTCAGCCACTTCAGGTGTATTGATGCGGTTGGACGCGATGATCGGAATGTTCACTTCGCCCATCAGTTTTTGCGTAACCCACGCAAAGGCGCGGCGTGGAACCGAAGTTGCAATGGTTGGAATGCGGGCTTCGTGCCAGCCGATTCCGGTATTGATGATCGTGGCCCCGGCCGTTTCCACCGCTTTGGCCAGTATGACGACCTCTTCCCAAGTAGACCCGTTTGGGATCAGATCAATCATCGACAAGCGGTAGATGATGATGAAATCCGTTCCAACAGCCTCGCGCACACGTCGCACGACCGCTACAGGCAGGCGTATACGGTTTTTATATGACCCGCCCCATTCATCGGTACGTTTATTGGTGTGGGTGACAAGGAACTGGTTCAGAAAGTAACCTTCTGAACCCATAATTTCAACGCCATCATAGCCCGCTTCTTTCGCGCGGGTTGCAGCCACAACCATATCCTGAATTTGTTTTTCAATCCCGTTTGCATCCAGTTCCGCAGGCGGGAATGGTGAAATAGGGGACTTTATCGCCGATGGCGCAACAGCTTTGGCTGAATAAGCATACCGCCCAGCGTGCAAAATTTGCATGGCGATTTTACCGCCTTCACGGTGAACACGATCAGTGACAATGCGGTGGTTTTCAATGTCTTTATCGTTGAACAACCCGCTTGCGCCCGGCAAAACGGCCCCTTCAACATTGGGTGCCATGCCCCCTGTAACCGCCAAGGCAACCCCACCGCGTGCGCGTTCACCATAATATTGGGCGACCCGATTCCAATCACCAAGCTCTTCAAGCCCTGTATGCATAGAGCCCATCAAAACGCGGTTTTTCAACGTGGTAAAACCAAGGTCTAAAGGCTGGAAAAGATTGGGGTATATTGGATGGGTCATCGAAGCCTCAAATCACTGTTAAATTGGTTAAACCCTAGTGTGTCAGGTATAATTAATTGTCACGTAAAACGCGGCGTCATCCCACCGTTTCCACACAATGACGACGAAAGGCGCGTTTCAACATGTCCAACTCTTCACGCAAAAGGTTAATCTCGTTGCGCAGATCATCATCTAAAGGCTCACCCGCTACAATCGAAAAACTGTCCAGCATAATATTTTCACCTGTTTTGCAAATAAGATAAGTTTGAATACCGTCCGATATAGTCTCTGCAGGGATTTTGCAGCGGACAAGCCATGTATTTTCTTGTGCTTCCAGCGAATCTACAAACACCTCACCGATTGTTTTACCTAAATAAGTCAATTCGAATAAGGGCGCAGTGGTTTCACTGTTTTCACCTTTGTAAATGCCTTCATATACACCATTGGCAATAAGCTTTTTTGTAAGAGTAGATGAATTGGGCATAATGTACCTTTATATATTGGCGCGACGGCGGCGTATGACCGATACGTCGCGAATGGTTATTTGGTTCATAGACGGGCTTTCAAAGATCAAGTCGAACCATAGGCTTTGTGCGCGTACCTCTTTGAAGTTTGTATAGAACAAGTCGAATTCCACAAACATTTCGCGCGTGGACAGATCCAGCTCTCGCACGATTTGTTCGGTGTTGGGCCCGTGCCGTAAATTCAGCCGTGCAAACATTTCCTGAGGTCGCTCACTGTCAACAATCAGTGTAAGGCGAATGATGTGTTCTTTTTTCAAGCCATCAACTGCGGTTTCAGGCATATCGACCGCAAGTGAAAGAAACGAGCCTTCAAATTTAAAAACATCAAGCCGGATACCAAAAGGAGCCAAGTCTTCTTCTCGATTGTTTCGAACCTGTCTAAGCGTCATTTCACTTGCGCTGCAGTCGTGAAAAAGAGACAGCTCTTTGCCAATCCTAGATTTGGAAGGAACTGAAGACATCCCGCTTGGGCTGACCCAGCCCGACCATGCCTCTGGCCGATGTGCCCATTCGGTGCCTTGGGGTTTTTTAATCGCTTTTGATCCAATGACAGGTAAAGTCAGACGGGAAACAGCAACATGATTGAATTTGTTTACTCGATTATGAAAAATTCGTGCTCTTGATCGAAGGTCATGCAATTCACCCAAATCCATTGTTTTGGCGTTGTGAATTTGACGATCCCACCATTTTAGGTTGCGTTGATTGCGCCATTCATCAAAAAAATTCCTGACTTTACCCAAAATGATACCCTTATTTGTAATTCCAACTGTATTTCATCAGCACTATAAATATACCAAGAAATCTATTTCAAAGTAATAATCGGCGCAAAAGCCCAATCTTTTTAAGCCGGTTCTTTTGATCGGCAACGCTTGGTGGTTGGTTTGACTGTTGAGTCGGTTGGATTTTCTCAACCGGTTGTGTTGTATTTGGCGTTGCATCCAGTTGGATAGACTCAGAATAGCTTTGTAAAAACTGCATGCCCTGTTCGGGCGTTATGGTTGTATCTTTGTTTTGTAGCAAGGTTACCGTTACCAGATGATCGGATCTGTTCAGAAAGCTTTTCCAGATATTTTTTGAAAGGGCTGCATCAGTATCGAACAATTCAAAATAAATACCGTCTGAGGTTTGACGCTTATCCAAAATGGATACGGTCTGTGGGCTACCTGATGCGCTAAGTGTTTCCAGACCTTCGTTTGAAGTTAAGAAATCTGAAAGGGCGTTAACGTCCTCATGGTCCGTAAATGCGGGTGTTTTTGCAACGCTGGTTGTTAGCAAACCGGTAAACCCGGCATTGCTGACCGCACGTCTGCCATATGAATTCAGGTAACCGCAGTTTGCAAAAATTATAAATGCCGACGTTTCTGTCGTATTGCTTCCCTTGGTATCTTTACAAAATCCGGATGGTGGGGTGATGCTGATACGGCCATTTTCAACATCAACAAGTTCAGTTTTTGGTACTGCGTGTCGTGTGGGAAAGGGTTCACCTGCCCCGCCACCGCATGCCGCAATGAACAGTGTGCTGAAAAGCAATCCGGTTGTTGTTGAAAAGCACCTTCGTCTTGTTGCCAATATCCGCCTGCTCAAATCATTCCCTCCAAAACGCGTTGTTACTGGTTAATCAGTTCGTTAACGTATCGCAAGCTTGGGTTCTTGGACACGTATGATTTTGTCTGTCAGTGTTGCGAACAACTATTAAATGAGAAGGATATTAGATTGCTACCTGTAAAAAATCAAAAGTTCCAAGATTACTATGCGCCCGCTGTCAAAACCAAAGCTATTTGGCGTCTTTTGGTTGGTTTGATTGTTCTTATTGTGGTGTATCTTGGGTTTTCCGTATTGTTTGGTATGGGTGTGGTTCTGGTTGCCGGGGCAGAACGGGGTTCGGAAATTTTATTCGCCATCAAACAGGGAACAGACCCCAAGGCAGTGATATTGCTGCTGACAACTTTTGGGGCCATGTTTGTCGGCGTCGTTTTGGCTGCGAAATTGGTACATAAGCGCGGGTTGAAAAGCCTAATGGGCCAAAATAAAAATGAAGCGATACGTAATTTTATGATCGCGTTCGCACTTATTGTTTTTCTAATTTTAATAAGCATACCTTTTTACATATTCACTGACTTGCCGGTTCAAAACATGGCGTTTTCCACATGGCTTTTATGGATGTTGATCGGTGCTCCGCTTTTATTGTTGCAGGTATCGTCAGAGGAGTTGGTGTTTCGGGGCTATATACAGCAACAGTTAGCGGCCCGTTTTGATAGTCGCTGGGCCTGGTATGTTTTACCGTCTGTGCTTTTTGGAATGCTGCATTATGACCCCGAAACATTGGGGTCAAATGCTTGGATTATTGTCGTACATACAACGCTTTTCGGGTTAATTGCCGCTGATGTTACAGCACGTACCGGCAATCTGGGTGCTGCAATCGGGCTTCATTTTGCGAATAATCTATATGCTTTGGCAATTGTTAGCCTAGACGGCTCTTTGTCGGGTCTTGGGTTATATAAAACGCCATTCCATGTGTCGGATGAAGCGGCTATCAGAGACGCCGTTGTACCGCAGTTGTTTTTTGTATTACTACTTTATGGCTTGTTTTTGTGGTGGTGTAGAAACAAACCGCAGTTGTGATTGCAATTCGTATCTTCGCAAAGTATCTGTAGTTACTGAATAACAACAAAGGCAGCTTGCGCCCATGAACTGGATTTCTAATTACGTCCGCCCAAGGATCAATTCGTTGTTTTCGCGCCGCGAAACGCCTGACAACCTGTGGTCCAAATGTGCAGAATGCGGCACAATGCTGTTTCACCGTGAACTGAAAGATGCACTGAATGTTTGCACGAATTGTGATCATCATATGATGATCACTCCGCGTGAACGGTTTTCGGTACTTTTTGACGGAGGTCTGTTTATCGAACTTGAAACTCAGGCGCCTGTTGCGGACCCTTTACATTTTAAAGACCAGAAAAAATATCCTGACCGTATGAAAGCAGCCGTTAAGAAAACGGGTGAGATTGAAGCAATGTTGGTGGCTGAAGGCGAAATCGGTCGTACACCAATTGTCGCGGCCGCACAGGATTTCTCATTCATGGGCGGGTCTATGGGCATGGCCGTTGGCAATGCGATTATAGGTGCATGTGAACGCGCGGTTCAGCGTAAATGCCCGCTGATCCTGTTTTCCGCGGCAGGCGGTGCGCGGATGCAGGAAGGGATTTTATCCTTGATGCAAATGCCGCGTACGACTGTTGCTTTGCAGATGCTTAAAGAGGCGGGTCTGCCTTTTATTGTTGTATTGACCCACCCGACAACGGGTGGTGTCACTGCCAGCTATGCAATGCTCGGCGACATTCATATCGCTGAACCAAAGGCACTGATCTGTTTTGCCGGTCCCCGCGTGATCGAACAAACCATCCGCGAAAAATTACCAGAGGGTTTTCAGCGGTCCGAATATTTGCTGGAACACGGCATGTTGGATCGTGTGACCCACCGTAAAGATATGCGCAACGAGCTTATCACGATCTGTCGCATGTTGATGGGTCTGACACCGCAGGTTGTTGGGGACCTGCCTGCGCCCAGCAAAGCTGAAAAAGCCAAAGGCGCGGAAAAGTGACGCTAAAATCCAGTGACATTATTCTTGAAAGCCTGATGTCACTTCACCCAAAGATCATCGATCTGACGCTGGATCGTATGACCCGTTTGTTGGATGCGCTGGGGTCGCCCGAAAAAGCAATTTCACCCGTAATCCACATTGCAGGTACAAACGGTAAGGGGTCAACAGGAGCAATGATCCGCGCTGGGTTGGAAGCCTCGGGTGAGAAAATTCACGCTTACACTTCGCCGCATTTGGCGCGTTTCCATGAACGCATCCGTTTGGCGGGTCGATTGATTGATGAAAAGCTGCTGGCGGACACTCTGGAAGAATGTGAACGCATTAACGGTGGCGTGCCAATCACTTACTTTGAAATCACTACCTGTGCTGCATTTTTGGCATTCTCTCGGGTACAGGCAGACCACACAATTCTAGAAGTTGGCCTGGGCGGGCGTTTAGACGCAACCAATGTCATTGATCATCCGGAAATGACTATTATCACACCGGTTTCTGTTGATCACCAACAATACCTTGGTGAAACCTTGGCCGAAATCGCAGGCGAAAAAGCGGGCATTCTAAAACGCAATACGTTCTGTGTTGTTGGCCCGCAGCAAGACGAAGCCCTTGATGTGATTGAAGCACAAGGCGCGCGTGTTGGTGCGACATTGAAAATACACGGCCAACACTGGCATGTCTGGCAGGAAAACGGACGATTAATCTTTCAGGATGAATGTGGTCTGCTAGACTTGCCTAAACCGGTTCTTTTGGGCGAGCACCAGATACAAAATGCAGGCATAGCAATTGCCGCACTGCGTTTAATGAATAAAACCGAAGATGACTGTGCTGCAGCAATGACAAATGCTGAATGGCCCGCGAGAATGCAACGCCTGCATTCAGGGCCGCTGGTCGATACCGCCCCCAATGCCGAACTGTGGCTGGATGGTGGTCACAACGAAGCGGCGGGGCGCGCCATTTCAGATTTGCTGAATACATTGCCGCAAAGACCAACCCATCTGATCGTTGGCATGCTGAACACCAAAGATGTATCAGGATATTTGGCGCATTTCCTTAAAGGTACGACTAGCCTGCAGGCGGTCTCTATTCCAGGTGAGGCGGCAACGCTAACGGCTGCAGAAACCGAAAAGGCAGCAAACGACTTGGGTTTTCAGGCATCAAAAGCAGATGATGTGCTGACGGCCGTAAAAAACATTGTTCAAAAAGACAGTGCTGCCAGAATACTGATATGCGGGTCATTGTATCTGGCGGGTAATATTTTGCGTGAAAACGCATAATGATTTATTCAAGCAGTTTTGTAAGATATTGACCGTAGCTGGTTTTCCTAAACCTATGGGCTGAATCTGCTAGCATTTCTTTTGAAATCCAACCGTTTGTATAGGCAATCTCTTCCGGGCAACCGGATTGCATGCCTTGTCGCTCTTCCAAAGTACGCACAAAATTTCCGGCATCCAGCAAAGACCCGTGCGTGCCTGTATCCAACCACGCGAAACCGCGCCCCATGCGTTCTATTTTTAATAACCCATCAGTCAGATAGCTTTCCAAAAGTGATGTGATTTCCAGCTCGCCTCTTTTCGAAGGCGTGATAGCACCTGCCCGTGCAGGCGCAGTCTCATCGACAAAATAAAGCCCTGTGACAGCGTAGTTAGAAGGTGCAACCGTTGGTTTTTCAACAATAGATTTTACTTGCCCGTCGTTATCGAAGTCGACAACACCGTAGCGTTCAGGGTCTGAAACATGATACCCGAATACTGTCGCCCCTGTGGTCTGATGCCCGGCCGCTTCCATCAATTCGGGCAATCCGTGACCATAGAAAATATTATCGCCCAAGACCATTGCAGATGGGGCATCATCTAAGAAGTCTTCTGCCAGAATAAAAGCTTGTGCCAGCCCATCGGGGTTAGGCTGTTCAATATAAGTTAGCGAAACCCCCCATTGTGATCCATCCCCCAAAAGAGCTTTGAACTGCTCTTGATCATGGGGTGTTGTGATAACTGCAATCTCCTGAATGCCCGCAAGCATAAGTATGCTTAAGGGGTAGTAGATCATAGGCTTATCGTAGATTGGTAATAGTTGTTTTGATATTGAAATTGTTATTGGATAAAGCCGCGTGCCGGTTCCACCTGCCAGTATAATGCCTTTACGTTTTTTCATCTCAGACAGCTCCTAATTCTTTTAATACGTCGGTTAGGCTTTTGCGCCAATCCGGGATTGAAACTCCAAAAGCCGCTTCAATATCGGAACAATCCATTCTGGAATTCGATGGTCGTTTTGCAGGTGTTGGATAATCTGATGAAAGTATTCCCGTCACGTTTATATCCAATCCGGTCTGTTTGAAAACCTCAGTTGCAAAATCGGCCCAACTCACTGCCGGTCCACCTGAAAAATGATAGATGCCGGAATGACCCTGACCCTTATGAAACTGTTGGGCGATCTTCATTAAGGTGGCAGCTATGTCAGCCGCAGAGGTTGGGCCACCTATTTGGTCATTCACAATATTCAACGCATCACGACCTGCCCCAAGACGCAGCATCGTTTTGACAAAATTATTGCCATGTGCCGAAAAAACCCAGGATGTGCGTAGAATTGCATGTGGCCCACCTGCAGCCGTTACAGCACGTTCGCCCACAAGTTTACTGCGGCCATAAGCCCCTAAAGGCGCAACTGGATCATTCGGGGTCCAGGGCTGTGTACCTGATCCATCAAAGACATAATCCGTTGAAATGTGCAAAAAGGGAATGTTTCGTGCGGCAGCGGCATTGGCCATGTGTGCAACCGCAGCCCCGTTTATCAGGGTTGCCAACGCTTCTTCTTCCTCGGCCTTGTCTACGGCAGTATATGCCGCGGCATTAATGATAATATCTGCGTCGGTTTCAGCGATGATCTTAGCACAGTTTTGGGGATTGTTTAGATCAGCCTGATCCCGCGCCAAACAGGTCACCTGCTTATGATATGATAGTTCTGTCGCAACTTGCCCGGTTTTTCCAAAAACGAAGACCTTCATG
>Ga0316189_10007044_pt1 | contig 10685 bp, 8 predicted proteins | sample LowCovwburrow_MG_FD_204930 | JGI IMG/M metagenome (GOLD analysis project Ga0316189, IMG submission 204930) | Coastal sediment microbial communities from Maine, United States - Lowes Cove worm burrow | ecosystem: Environmental > Aquatic > Marine > Coastal > Sediment | place: USA: Maine... | reverse complement strand
GGTGCCGCCGCCGCCCGAGCTCGATGACCTCGCGCGCCTGGCCCAAGAGGCGGGTACAGGCGACGACGCGGGGCAGCGCGTGCCGTTTTGCGTGCGGCGCTTTGCCGGCCCCGCCGCCCATGTCGACACCCTCGACCATGTCCGAGTCGCCCACCTCACCGACCTCCACGTCGGGCGGATCACCCCGATGGCCGCGCAGTTCAAGGCGGTCGATATCGCCAACGCGGCCGACCCTGACCTGGTGGTGATGACGGGTGACTTTGTCTGCCACTCTCAGGACTACCTCGACGCGCTGATCGAGGTGGTGGAGCGAGTGAACGCGCCTGTGATTTGCGTGCTGGGCAATCACGATCACTGGGCCGGAGGGGGGGAGGTCCGCTGGGCCTTGCGCAAGGCGGGTGCAGAAATCATGGACAACGCCCACACGACGATCACGCTGCGGGGTCAGCCCTTGCAGGTGGTTGGGCTCGACGACGCGTACACTGGGCAGGCCGACCGCGTCGCCGCGTGCCGCGGGCTTCGAAGCGATCGTGCGGTGCTCGGCCTGTCCCACATCGCCGAGGAGGCCGACGGGCTGTGGCACCAAGGCGTTCCGCTGGTGCTGTCGGGTCATACCCACGCGGGGCAGATAACCCTCGCGCGGCTGCACGAGCTGTGGCTGGGGCGGATCGTCGGCCATCGCTACGTGCACGGCCTGTACGGCCAGCGTGGCGAGAAGGGGGCCGTGTATGTGGGTGCCGGGATCGGTGCTTCGGTGATGCCGCTACGCCTGGGTGCCCGAGCGCAGCGCGAGGTCACGATCTTTGAGCTGGGGCAGGCGGCGGGCGCATTTGTCGAGGACCACGCCGAGCAGGGCGCACTGCCGGGTCGCGAACCGTCGGCTCGCAAGCAGCGCAAACGTGTGGAGCAAGTCGCTCGCAAGCGGGAAAAACGCGAGCGCAAGCAGTCGAAGTAGCAACCGTTACCCGGCAGGCGGTGGCGGCGGCGGTGGCGTGTCGTGGCAGACGCCGATCTCGAGGATCATGTACAGCAGCACCAGCTCCTGAGGATTGAGCCCTGCGTGCGCGATGCTCGAGTTCTCAAATGTGCTGTACATCATGCGTCCGCAGCCCCACTGACCGCTCACGGCCATGGGCCGGATGGCGCCCGGATCGCTGCAGCTCGTGCACGGCCCCTCGACCCAGGTGTGGTGGCCGACGTTGACGAGCTTGCCTTCGTCGTCCGCAACGAGCACTTCATGCACCGCATCGAGCCCGGAGTAGTTCAGCTCCAAGGTGAGCGATGGCAGGTTGAGCAGGGTCGGGTTGCCGTTGCCGATGTCTTTGAGGTTGGGCGGCAGAGCATCCAGCCACGAGAGCATCTCGGTGTCGACGACCGCTCCCTGCACGTCGTACGCCGGCTGCAGGTCGGGCATCGAGGGGGCGTGGAAGTCTTGGTACAGCGGGAACGGCTCGGCGATGTATTCGTTGGAGTGATCGGTGGCGTACCACTTGCCACCCGCGGCGACGTAGTCGCGGATGTTGACGGTGCGGAGCGCAGGGACATTGGGGGCGCCCAGCCAGAACTTCGTGGCCGCGCAGGGCACAAACACGATGTGGTACGGCAGCATGTTTGCCAGGTTGTCCATGAAGGCCCCCTGGTCTGCGTCGCTGTTGATGAGCGTGAACTGTTCGGTGCCCGGGATAAGCTCCCCGCCCGCGTCGACTTGGCCCAGCCCAAACTTGGCCAGCACGTTGAAGACCGCATCGGGTGAGGCCTCGAACACCGCGATCCTGGGAATCCACAATCCCGCGTCGGGATTCCACTCGCCCGGGAGGTTGCTCAGGTCGGGGCTGACCATGGTCACGCCCTCGGCCACGTCGATGTCGACGACGTGAAGGAACTGCCCCTTCTGCACGACGAGCTGCTGCCCAGGGCCCGCGACGGCAGGGAGCTCGAAGGAGCCATCGGGCTCGGTCAACGTGAAGTGGGTGTCGCAGGTCAGCTGCACGCACTCCGAGCAATAGGCGCCGTCTGGGACGGGCTCGACGTCGCCGCTGGTGACGTACACAAGGGCGCCGCTGATGGGGATCTCCATGTTCGGCGCGAACACGGTGCCCTGCAGCGTTGCGTTGGTCGGCACGAGATCGTCTTCGTTGCACTCGTCGCCGCCTTCGGCCGTCGCGGCCGCAGTGCCGCCCCCCCCGATGTCCAGCTTCTCGCCCGTTTCGTCGCCAGCGTTGGTCTCGGGACCCGTGTCCCCCGCGGTGCCCGCCGGGCTGGTGAGCCCCGTCAGCGGAGTGTCCGGTTCAGACTGCGTCTCGGTTCCGCAGCTGCCCAATGCAGCAACCGCAACCAATGAAACGAATTGGTGTCGCATCTTCGTCGCCCCTCATGCCGACCCAAGTGGTCGACCCCGACAACCATCGTAGGCCTGGTGCGCAAAATAGACCAGCCGAGCAGCGGATCTCACGGTGCGGCGCTGGTGCGCCCACGTGGGCTCGCTGTACCGTGCAGCCTCGATGTGGAGCTGGCGCAATCACGATGTTCCTCCCGCGGCCGTGGCTTGCCTTGCCGCCACCTTTGCTCTGGCAGCGTGCTCCGATGATGGAGGCCCCACATCCAACGACACGGGTGCAGTCGGGGCGACGGGCGGCAGCGCGGACGGCGGTCCATCGTCGGCGGACTCGGCGGACTCGGCGGATTCGGCGGATTCGGCCGGGTCGGCCAGCGCGTCGGATGGCGTGAACACACCGATGGACGACGGGTCGACGGGTGGCGGGGACACGACAGCAACCGATGCGGATGGCGATACCGATACGAGCGCGGATGCCGATGCGGGGTCTGACGACGATGCGGCCACCAGCGCTGGAGGCGACCCCGCGGGGGCGATCGATGTTGTGCTGACCGGCTGCGGCGTCGACTTCTCGGGGGACATTGTCGTCAGCTACAACGGCTCGCTGGGCGTGGCCGCGGTGACCGACGGCGGGGGCACCCTCAACGGGAGCTTTCAGTTTGACCTGGATGGTCCCGCGACGTTTGCGTTGTCTACGCAGCACAGGGTCGACACGGGCACGGTGATCAACATGGTCGACATCGCCCAAGGCACGTGGACCAACCTGGATTCGGATTCACTCGCGGGCGGAGTCGACAGGATCGGCGGCACGATGGACGTGCGCCAGTGGTCGCCCGCCGATGGCGAGGCGGTCGTCGAGCTGACGGGCGTGACGCTGCTGAACGTGGTCAACGGCAACGTGTGCACCATCGACGGCACGGTCGAAGCGTTCCACCTATAGCCGCTTGGGGCGGCGCGCCACGAACAGGCCGTGCCGCTTCATCTTGTCGATGAGGGTGACCCGGCTGAGCCCCAGTGCGCGGGCGGCCGCGGACTGATTGTTGGCCGCCCGTTCCAGCGCCGCGGCGAGCAACTCGCGCTCGAAACGCGCGACCTGCTCGTGGAACGTCTCGGTGCTGTCGACCGCGAGTGCCGGGCGCTGCGCGGGACTCACGGCCGCCATCCCGCCGAGCGCTTCGAGCCCCACGGTGGGGCCCTCGTTCAGCGTGAGCAGTCGCGCGACCATGTTGTCGAGTTCGCGCACGTTCCCCGGCCACGCCAGCGTTTGTAGATGCGCGACGAGCTCGGGCGACAAGGCGACGGGGTCCAATCCAAAGCGTTCTCGGTAGCGCTGCACAAACGCCGCGATGAGCTCAGGGACATCGTCGCTGCGGTCGCGGAGCGGGGGGATCTCCAGCTCGATCACGGCCACCCGGTAGTACAGGTCCGCGCGGAATGCCCCCCGCTCGACCTCTTTGGCGAGGCTGAGGTTCGTGCACGCAACCACGCGCACGTCGACCCGCCGCACCTGGCCCGCGCCCACCGGCTGGATCTCGCCCTCTTGGAGCGCCCGCAGCAGCTTGGGTTGCACACTCGCGGGCAGCTCACCAAGCTCGTCGAGCACCAGTGTCCCGCCGTGCGCCTTGGCGAAGAAGCCTTGCCGTGCCTGGTCCGCGCCCGTGAACGCCCCTTTGGTGTGACCGAACAGCTCGGCCTCCGCCAACTCGGCGGGAATCGCCGCACAGTTGAAGCGCACGAGCGGCCCGGATGCACGCTTGCTCTGCGCGTGAAGCAGAGACGCGATGAGCTCCTTGCCCGTGCCCGTCTCGCCACCGATGAGCACGGGGACATCGCGGTCGGCGACGCGCGACACGGCATCCAGGAGGCGGACAAACGCCGGGCTGCTGCCGACAACCCGGTGACCGATCGCCTGCTCCGCCTGCAGCCGTCGCGACTGCTCGCGCAAGTTCCGGGCTTCGAGTGCGCGGTCGACCACGGCGGCCAACGCGTCCACGTCGAACGGCTTGGTGAGGTAGTCGTACGCGCCCGCGCGCATGGCCTCGACGGCGGCCCGCTCCGAGCCGCGCGCGGTGACCATGATGACGGGAACGCGCGGCGCGACCACCCGGAGCTGGCGCAGCAACTCCATACCGTCCATCCCGGGCATCGCCAAGTCTGTGACGACGAGGTCGGCAGCTTCGACGTGGGCGAGCGCGGCCTCGCCCGACGCAAAGGTCTGCACGTGATGCCCCCGCTCTTCGATGACTTCGGTGAGCGTGAAGCGGACGGTCTCGTCGTCATCGACCACGACTACGTTGGGCATGGGACTGGCTCCTCGGGCGGGCAAGCGGGCAGGTCGATGGATACCGTGGTCCCGGCCTCGATGTCGCTGTCGAACTCGATACTGCCGCCGTGCTGTCGGATCCCCGCCATTGCGATCACCACGCCCAGGCCCGTGCCGTCGGCCTTGGTGGTGAAGTAGGGCGTGCCGAGTCGCTCGAGGTCGGCGCTGGACAAGCCGTGGCCCTCATCGTGAACTCGAATGCGGACCATGTCTGCGTCTCGTTGCAGCGACACCTGCACGCGGCTCCCAGCCGGGCTGGCTTCGACCGCGTTGGTCAGCACATTGAGCAGGGCTTCGAGCAGTCGCTGTCGGTCACCCCGCACCGAGCCGACGACGCCCTCGCATGCGATCTCAATGTCGCAGGTCTCGGCGCGGGTGCGGGCCAAATCGACGGCGTCGCCCACGAGTGCATCGAGATCGAGCTCGCGCAGGACCAGCGAATCGAGCGGACGAGCAAACGAGAGGTACTCCTCGAGAATCTCCTCCATGTGGGTCGTGGCCGTGAGCAGGACCTCAAACCGCTTGCGTGCACGTTCGTCGTCGGCGCCGCGGAGCGACAGCTGTGCGAGACCCTTGATCGATGCCAGCGGGTTTTTCAGCTCGTGCGACACTTTGGCGCCTATCGCCTCGAGGGAGGCAAGCCGGTCGGTTGCGGTCAGCAATGCGTCCTCCCGCAGTCGGAGCAGGGCCTCCCGCGACGACCCCAACGTGTCGCTGAGCTGAGCGACTCCGACGTACGCGAGGATGAGCGTGATGATCGAAGTTGCGGCGGTCATGCCGATGATGAACGGTGGCGGGATCGGCGGCCATGGCCACCCCAAGGGGATCGCCGCGAGGCCGCAGATGAGCACGGCGAAGGTCGTTGCGATCGTGGCGCTGGGGCGGCCGCGGCCAAACGCCGCGAATGCGACCACGACCGGGGCGACCACCAGCGGCATGAACGGGCTGCGCGTGCCCCCGCTAAGCGCGCAGCCGAGGGTGAGCCCGGCCAGTGTTATCCGGAGGGACCAAGACAGCCAGCGCTCGCTGACCGGTGTTCTGCGCCCGTACCATGCCTCGACGCAAAAGAACGAGAACATGCCCCCGAGGCACATCGCCATCGCGACGGTCTGGCTCCTGGGGGCGCCCGAGAGCACGAGGAGTGTGATGCCAAGCGCCATCCCCGGCGCCACGATGATCGGGCGCTTGAGCAGGAACACGGTGCCCACGTCGCGCAGCTGACTGGACGCCCCCGTCATCAACGCCACTGTACCAATCGTTGCCCCTGGGGATAGACGTTCGCGCGACTTAGCGCTCCGTATACCCGATGCCGTCGGCTGCAATGTCGGCCCCGACGGGGGCGTAGGTACCGAACAGGCGGTCGATCAACACGAGTACGATCGAGAAGTTCGCCTCGCGGTCGCTGCCCTCGCGGGCGTGGTGGATCCGATGCACGTCGGGGGTCGCAAACACCTGGTTGATGCCGCGGAAGTCCAGGCGCAGGTTTGCGTGCTGGAAGATCACAAACAGCACGGTCGTGTTCATGACCACCAACAGCACCTCGATGGGCGCACCCAAGAACAACATCGGGACGGTGTGAGCCGCGGCGGCCCACAGGTAGTTGAGCGGGTGCAGACGCGGGCCGTTGAGCGTGTACATGCGGTCGGGCTGATGGTGCGTCTTGTGAACCCGCCACCACAAACCAGGTCGGTGTGAGATGCGGTGCAGCCCGTAGCGCACGGTTTCTCCCAGGAAGATGCCGGCGGTGACCTGGAGTACGACAGGCCACGTGCTGGGCCATACCGACGTGAGGGCGAGCGGCTCGGCGGCGGCCGCGACCACAACGACAGTGATCGCGACGACGGCCAGGTCAACGCCGCGATTGGCGACGAGCAGGACAAGATCGGTCGTGTCTGGCCAGCGGTTCCACGCGCGGTGCAGGGGGAACAGGCGCTCCAGGATCAAGAGCACAACCAGGGTCGCGATGAGCGGAAGCCCCGAGGCCGCAGGGCGGGGCAAGTCCGTTTGAAGCAAGGTCCAACTCAGGGTGGGCACCACCGCCACGAGCGTGGGCAGGATGAACCAGGTCAGCGGGTGCGGGGACCTGGCCGCAGTTTCCACGGAGGCTTGTGCGTGCGTTGTTCCGATCACCATCCGATGCTGTTCACGTTGTGGGCCAGGCAAAAAGTGCAGTGTTTGCCCGCGGATCGCCACGGGTTGTACAGGATCCCGACAGTGGCTGTCGGGATTGCACGCAGTCCGTCCGGCCTGGGTGCCTTCTGGTAGTCTCGTTGTGTGGGGTGGGGTCGACTGGATACGCGGTGGTGGAACCTGTCGATGGGGGTTCTGGCGATGTCGGTCGTCGGCTGCGGCCCAACGATCACACTGTTTGGCAGTGATACCGGGAGCGTGGGCACGGGAACGGGCGGCGGCCCTTTGGACGGGGGCGTCCTGCCGACCCAGACCACCGACGCGGGCGACTGCTCGAGCACCACGGAGTGCCCGGGGGCGCTCGTTTGCATCGACAATGTCTGCGTCGACAACAGCAACGACGACTACGAGGACGGGTACGACGACGACTACACGGACGACTACACCGATCTGCCGCCCGACGGGTACTACGACGGCTACAAGGACGACTACTACACCGACGATATCGGCTGCTACAGCTACGGGCCGCAGGGCCAGTGCTGTGACTACGCGTACTGCCCCACGTACTGCTATGTGCCGTCGGACTGCCCGGCAGGCTACGAGTGTGTCGTCGGTTCGTACGACGCGCCGACGTGCACGCTCATCCCTGTGCTGAGCGACTGCGCAACCGAGCTGTCGTTTGTTCCGCTGCCTGTGCCGATCGACGCGATGTTGGGTGAGGTCGAGACCTTGTCGTTGGTCGAAGCCGATACCAACAATCCCGGCCGCGAGCTGGTCATCGGCCACGAATTCGGTGCGCCCTCGCTGGTGCGCCACAACGATCCGTCGATACCCCAGCTGCTCCCGATGCCCGACGCCATCGACAACATCGGCAGTGGCGGGGTGGTCGCCGCGGACTTCAACGCGGACGGGACGCGCGACCTGGTCGTCATCGCGGGGGATGGCGATGCTCATCTACTGACGGGCGATGGCATCGGTGGCTTTGTGTCGTCGGCGTCCTTCGCCGCTGAGTTCATCGCCGGGACCGGCAATCCGCAGCTGGGGGTGCTGGACTTCGCGGGCGCCAGCGGGACCGACGTGGTCGGCATCACGGTCGGCAACATCCCACTCGTCTTGCTTGGCGATGGGGCCGGAGGATTCGACACAACCGTGTCCTTGACCGTCCCGGGCGGCGAGCAAGCGTTTGCTCTGACGACGGGAAACGTCGAGGGGGTGAGTCCATCCGACGTGGTTGTAAGTACGTCGACGCAGGCACATGTGTACTCAGGAACGTTCTTTCCGCCGAACCCGCTCGACCCATCCGGCAGTGCTGGGCTCCAAAGGCTAACGGTCGATAGTGTCAGAGGGCTCGCGGCCGCAGATTTCGATTCGGACGGAATCGATGCTGTCGTAGGGGTCAACGATCAGCTGGGAGTCACCGTACTGCAGACATCCGTGCCCGAGGGGTCGGGCAACTACCTCGTGCCGTTCACGGGCGAACTCGCGGGGGCGGCAGACCTGGACGGCGATGGCGTGCCCGACCTGGCGTTGGTGGGCGACACGCTGCACTGGGCGCACGGGGTCGCGGCGGTCGGTGCCAATGTCTTCGATTGCTTTGGGTCGGCGCGGTTTGTCGCGGACTTCCCCGAGGTGTTCGCGCTCGGCGACTTCGACGGCAACGGCCGGGCGGATATCGCGACGTCCGATGGCACAGAGGTCATCGTCTACATGGGCGTCGCGCGCTAGCGCTTCGACGCACTACAGGCCCCAGCCGCCGCTCACCACGATATTGGCGCCGCTGACGTAGCTCGCCTCGTCCGACAGCAGGTAGCGCGCGGCGGCGACGGCATCATCGACGGCACCGAACTTACCCGCGGGGATACGCTTGAGCATCGCGTCCAGCTCCGCCTGGGGGGCGCTGTCGGTGTCGATGAAGCCGGGCGAGATCGTGTTGACGGTGATCCCATCCGCCGTAAGAACGCGGGCAAGCGATCGCGTGAGCACCAGGATGCCCATCTTGGCGATGAAGTGCGCCGCGACGTTGGGATTAGCCTGGACGCGGTCCGCGTTGGCCATCGCGAAGCTGAGGATCCGACCAAAGCCGCGCTCACGCATGCCGGGTGCGACCGCTTGCGCGAGGTCGAAGACCGGGTGGAGATTGTTGTCGAACATCGAGCGCCAGCCTTCGCTCGACTCCTCGAGCAGCGGCACGCGGTGGTACGGACCCGCGCCGTTGACCAGCGCATCGACGCCGCCGAACTCTCGCTCCACGCGCGCCACGAGCTCGCCGCACAGCTTCGGATCGGAGACGTCCGTCGCGACCGCGAGGCCTTTGCCGCCAGCGGCGTGCATGGCCTCGACACACGCTTCGGCATCGGCCTGCGACGTGCGGTAGCAAATGGCGACGGACCAGCCTTGCTGGGCGAGATCTAGGGCGATACCTCGGGCGATGCCGCGGGCTCCTCCGGTCACAAGCGCGGTTCGGGGCTGCACCCGCCGAGGTTCAGGGGGTCCGTCGTGCGGCGCAAGGGTGCAGGGTCGCTTTTTTGCAGTCCCCGCCTGCGTGCACGCCGGAGCTGGTCTGCGGGTGGTCCTTGGCTGAGCTACACTGCACCCATGGGCGGACTGCTGAGCCTCTTCGCGTTGGGAAGCACCATCTGGATGACATCCGACGCGTCGCGGATCGGCTACGACAAGCGCGACGTCGACGGCCTTGGCGCGATGAGCCCGATCGGATGGTTCGTCGCTGGGCTGTTGCTGTGGATCGTGGCGTTCCCGCTCTACCTGTACAAGCGCCCGTCGCTTATCGCTGCCGCACAGGCGCGACGCCTGCGGCTTCAGGGCGCGGTCGGCATGCTGCCAGGGCAGGTCCCTGGCGGATACGTACCCAACGGGGGCTACGGAGGCGCGCCTCAGCCGGGATATGGGCCGCAACCTGGGTACGGCGCGCAGCCACAGCAAGGGTATGGGCAGCCGCAGCAGGGGTACGGGGCACCGCCACAGCCGGGCTACGGTGGGCAGCCGCAGCAAGGGTACGGCGCACAGCCGCAGCCGGGCTACGGTGGACAGCCGCAGCAAGGGTACGGCGCACAGCCGCAGACGGGCTCTCAGCCTCACGTTCCCCAACAACCGGGGGGGCAGCCCTATGGGCAACCGCAGGGCGCTCCCGCGCCGCAAGGCCAGCCCGCCGCTGGGTCGCCCCGGCCCGATGTCGTTGGAGAGATCGTCAAGCTCGGCGCGCTGCGCGACCAGGGCTTGCTGACCGACGCCGAGTTCCAAGCCAAGAAAACTGCGCTATTGAACCGCGGGTAGAGCGGTGGCCCTTTTCGCTGCTTTTGTGCCAAGGTCCCGCTCGTTGTGAAGCGCGATCTCTCGGCGATGGCGGCAAAGAGCCACGACCTTTTGGTCGTGGGCGGTGGGGTCTGCGGGCTATGCATTGCGCGCGATGCTTCGCGTCGTGGGCTGTCGGTTGCGCTCGTCGAGCGTGCCGATTTTGCCCACGCCACGAGCGCGGCATCGTCCAAGCTGATTCACGGCGGTCTGCGTTACCTCAAAACGCTCGAGCTCGCGCTTGTACGTGAGTCCCTCCGCGAGCGCCGGATCTGGGAGACGATCGCGCCGCACCTGGTGTACCCGCTCCAGTTTCTGCTGCCCAACTACAAGCGACCCGGCTCGAGCAAGCGTTGGATGATTCGGGCTGGGCTCACGCTGTACGACCTGCTCGGATTTGATCGAAACCGCCTCGAGGACGAAGACCGCAAGCTTCCGTCGTACCGGGCACTGTCTGCCACCGAAGCGGTGGCGCGCGTCCCCGGCCTCAACGACGACGACTTGGTCGGCGCCCTCGAGTACTGGGACTGCCAGATGTTCGCGCCCGAGCGCCTCGCGCTGGAATCTGCGATCGATGCCGTCAACCAC
>Ga0316189_10007043_pt1 | contig 10686 bp, 9 predicted proteins | sample LowCovwburrow_MG_FD_204930 | JGI IMG/M metagenome (GOLD analysis project Ga0316189, IMG submission 204930) | Coastal sediment microbial communities from Maine, United States - Lowes Cove worm burrow | ecosystem: Environmental > Aquatic > Marine > Coastal > Sediment | place: USA: Maine... | reverse complement strand
GACCACCGAGACAGAACCGTCGCCCCTTCTGTCGACAAACCAGCCCGGCAGCGCGAGTACCGGCTTAACCGGTACATCCTCACCGAGCTTGGTGCGTAGCCAGTGGCTCAGCCAACTCGCCTGCCGGCCGGCCTGATCCAGATAGCCGGTGCCTGAATGTCCGGGAAAACTCAGACGATGACCGTCGAACAGTACCGTAGCGTCCTCTGCTCCGCGACCCCGATCTGACCTCAACTCCGCCTTCGTCTCCACGGCGAGGACGCCGGTCGGGCCGATGACCACGTGATCGATGTTGGATCCGGCCGCGGGGACGTCGTGGAAGATACGGCAACCGTGACGCATCAGCCTGTCCAACTCCTGCCCGGTCGCCAGCTCGCCGTCCAGGCCGGCGCGGATGTTACGTAAGGACCGGTAGTTGTGGAGCGTACGGCTCAGAAGGAACAGGAATCCGCCGGCACCTGCGGCCATGTAGAAGATTGCCAGACCCGGGTTGGCGGCATCCGGGCTCCAGTTCTGCACTGAAAGCCACATGCTGTAGAACCACGTGGGCACGAACAGGCCGAAGCCGAAAGAGAGTGCGAGTTCGAGCTGCAGCTCTTCGAGACGCCGCTGCAGACTGAAACCGGCAGGCCGCAGGAAATCCCGGTTGAACGGTGAGTGGCCACGACGCAGGCTTTCGGCATGGCGGACCGCTGCGATCAGCGCGAGGATGATCAGCATCGGCAATATTGCCGTCACTGCCGGAACCAGTATCGACGAATCCATGCGGCCGCCTTCTCGTTTCTTGGCCACGACGAAATGCAGCGCCGTCGCAGACTTTCAAGCCGAGAGTCTAGCCGCTGTACATAATGCGGGTCTGTGCGCCAGATCACACGACGGGAGGACCGCGTCGAAGCTCAGGATGGGTCGGTCTGGGCCTCTTCGGTCGAGCACTCGGCCGGCAGCCGGATGGTAAAGGTCGATCCCTGTCCGGGTTCGCTGTCGACCACCAGATCGCCGCCGAGCAACCGGCAGAACCTCCGGCTGATGGCCAGTCCCAGGCCGGTGCCGCCGTATTTCCTGCTGGTCGAGTTGTCAGCCTGAGTGAACGCATTGAACAACTTCTGCGCCTGCTCCGGCGAGATACCGATGCCGGTATCAGAGACCGCCAGGCTGATCCACTCCCGGCCTTCCAGCACCGATCGGCTGGCGCTGATGCCAACCGTGCCATTGTCGGTGAACTTGGCAGCGTTGCTGAGCAGGTTGAACAAGGCCTGGCGCACCTTGATCACGTCGACATAGGCGGTCCCGATGTCCGGGTCGCAGTTGACGGCGAGATCGTTGCCGTTCTTCTCCACCAGCGGCTGAATCGTGCCGACGACGCCCTCCACCAGATCAGCGATATCGACGTCTTCACGGAAAACCGTCATCCGGCCAGCCTCGATCTTGGACAGGTCGAGCACGTCGTTGATAAGCGCCAGCAGGTGCTCGCCCGCCTGATGGATCTTCTTTAGATCCGGTATCAGCTCCTCTTGCTCGAGATCCTCCAACTCCTCCTGCACCATCTCGCTGTACCCGAGGATCGCGTTGAGCGGCGTCCTCAGCTCATGGCTCATGTTGGCAAGGAACGAACTCTTGGCCTTATTGGCTTCGTCCGCGGACTCCCGCGCCTCCTCGAGCTCCGCGGTGCGGTGGGCTACCGTCTCCTCGAGTTCCTCGCGGTGGCGGCGCAGTTCCGCATTGGCACCCTGGATCTCCTCCATGAGTTCGTCACGATTCTTTCGGCCCATGATCGCAAGAAGAGTCTCGCGCAGCTCCGGCGTCAGGCTGTCAGTCGACAGCGGCATGCGGCGCACTGCCCTGATGGTATAGCTGCCGTCGCCACCAGCGCCGGCGTGAAACTGGTCGAAAAGACCGTTCGCCCGGGGGATGTTTCCCGGCGGCGCCGGGGCCGTGAATACGATCTCGAGATCGACCCCCGAGTGCTCCGCCAGCAGCGCGATCCGCAATGACGACTTCGCTGTCTCGTTGACCAGGACCCGGGCAATCTCGGAGGTGACCATCTGCAGCCGTGCGGTGGTGATCGCATCCACCCCGAGGGTCCGCGCCACGTCACGCAGCTTGTGCCTCGCCCAGTGGACGCTCTCCGGACTGACGAGCCTGACGTCACCAAGCCTCATTGACGATCCACCTTCACCGCGATACACGCGGCATCGTCGTAATCCTTGCCGAATAATTCCACGATATTGCGGGCGATTGAGGCAGGTGTATCACTGATCAGGTGCTTGTAATCCGACAACTCGAAACGGTCCTTGACGCCGTCGGTGTAGAACAGCAGGGTGTCGCCAGGATCAAGCTGCAGGACCTGCGGCATGCTGCGACGCAGGTGCGCCCCCACCGTGCCGTCTTTGGAGACCAGCCGGGTGGATTGCCGCCAGACTCTCCTCGCGGCCGTATTTCCGATACCGACATATACCATCTCACCTTTGTCGGGGACGATGCGAGCCAACCCGACCGCGGCACCCCTGCCCCCTTTTAGCCGCGAGTGAAGTGTCTCGATGATCGTCTGCAGGTCCGTCTCTTCCGTTGCGCCAAGAAACTCCGCGATTCCCTTGGCAACGACGTTGGCCTCCTCGCCGTGGCCCAGGACATCGACGATGGCCACGAGCATGGCCTCGCCCAGGTCCCTGACCATCGCCAGATCACCTCCCGACGGTTCACCAAACATCGGTCGGACCCAGGTGCCGAACTGGAGCTTCAAAGCCACTTCCTGATCGTGACACGGGTGCCCGCGCCCGCTTCGGTCTTGATATCGAAGTCGTCCATCAGCCTGCGCACCCCCGGCAGGCCCAGCCCCAGTGATCGTCCGGTACTGTAGCGATCCTCCATGGCCCTCTCGAGATCTGATATTCCAGGGCCCTGGTCCTGTGCCAGGATCTCGATTCCGGAAGTTCCGGGAGCCGTCACCCGACGCAGGATGATCTCCCCCTGGCCGGCGTATTTGATGATGTTGCGCGCCAGCTCGGAGACCGCGGTAGCGATCCGGCAGCTGGTGCTGACATCGAAACCTGCTTCCCGGGACTGCTGCCTGGCCCGCATGATGGCCACAGCCACATCGCCCTCCTGGCCGATCGGGATGTGTCTCGGCCTGTCAGGCATCCTTCTGATCCTCCGGCTGCTCATCTTGCTGCGCAGGCCCCGCGTCATCCACGTCAGCCATGTCCTCCCCATCCTCCGTGTCTTCGGGCTCGGGGATCACCGCCGCTTCCCCATGATCCCGCAATCGTCTGACCGCCTGTTCTACGCTGATCGCCGTCTCGAGGCCCTCGACATCGGCATCCAGCTCCACCAGCGCCGCCACGATTCCGGGCTGGAGACCCACGAGGATCGGGCGTCCGCCCATCAGGGCGGCCATATTCAGGATGCGGCGCAGGTGGGCGAACTCCTGGACATCCATGAACGGTACCGCGCTCACATCGATAATGACGCCCTTCGGCCGGGTACGCTGCACCGCTTCGAGCAGGTGCTCTCTGAAATGAGTCAGAACGGAATCGGTCAGCTCAACCTGAACCGATCCGACGAGGTGACCCTCGAACTCATTGACATAGGCGCTGGCGACTGTCTCGGACATCGACGATCCTTGTCACCGACCGGACAGGACGATGCCTGTCTGCCGGAATGCCTGGGTAAGAGCATCCTGTAGCGTGGCAGTCGTCTTGACGTTGCCTACGTCGATACCCAATTCCACCATGGTCTGGGCGATCGCCGGCGACACGCCTGAGATGATGCACTCACAACCCATCAGGCTGGTCGCCTTGGTAATCTTGATCAGATGGTTGGCGACAGCAGTATCCACCACGGCGACGCCGCTGATGTCCAGGATGATCACGGTGGAGCGTGTCTCCGCGATCCGGGACAACATGGCCGTCATCACGTCCTGGGCTCGCCGCGAATCGATGATCCCTACCACCGGCAGCATAAGAATATCGTTCCACAACGCGGTCACGGGTGTCGACATCTCCATCATCGCCCGGCTCTGCTCGGTGAGCTGACGGTTCATCGCCGCGGAAAACGATTCCACGGCCAGCGAGGTATCCAGGTGCACCATCTTGGTCACGGAGCTGATCGCCGCCCCATGCTCATCGATGCCCTGGCTGCCGTCGTAATAGGTATCGTTGATCATCACCAGGAAATGGTTGACGGCGGCAAAGTAACTCTGCAGAGACAGCCCGATGCGCGCGTGGGCCTCGCCGACGGCGCGGCGGCCGCGGATGTACTCGTCATCGACCTTGGCCTCGAGGAAGAGTCTCCAGAATTCGTGCTGGAGCTTGCGGACTGAGGCTTCCTTTTCGGGATCCGAAAAGAAGCGCGCGTACTCAGGCTGCTGTCTCAGCCAGGCGTAGAACTCCTCTATCATGTCCCCCAGCCGGGGTTCGATGATCCTGCCGTGCTCCCTGATCCGCCGGAGATCGTCCTCGTCGACCCGATAGAGCGCCATCAGTTCAACGGCTGTCAGGCCGCTGCTCATGTTCGAGCGATTATTGGCCGAATTCATAGATGCCACTCCACTGCCTTATTCCGGGGCTGGGCAGTCTCGCAAAAAACCGGCCATGTTGCAGCACAATCGGTACGCGGCCCCGAGTCGGGATCCCTGAGACCTCGTGGCCCTGATCCTGGCCGGTAGACGGGGCCTCGACTGCCGCCGGACCTCGGGCATGAGCGCCTTGCCTGCTCGCCAAGGCGCCAGTCAGCGTATTATTCTTATGGCCTCCCGGGTTGCTCAGACGACGGCGCCTTGTCACCCGGCACCCGGTCCGGACACGCCATCCGATACACGGCAGCACCCGGCATCACGGAGCGACAGCGTGCAGCGACCGCATATCAACACCTATTGGCTGGAACCGAGCCGGATACTCGCCGGGGAGTACCCGGGGGATCAGGACGACGATTTCTGCGCGCGCAGACTCGAAACCTACCTTGACTGCGGGATCAGTGACTTCCTCGACCTGACAACGCCCGGGGAACTGCAGCCCTATGATGGGCTGCTCGCACGCTTGGGCGAGAGATCGGGGACGCAGATCGGTTACGTGAGATTCCCGATCGTGGATCGTAGCGTGCCGGATTCTCTGGAGCAGATGCGCGACATCCTCGACGAGATCGACCGTCGTGTTGATGCCGGCGGCACTGTTTACGTGCACTGCTGGGGCGGAGTCGGACGCACGGGCACCGTTCTGGGCTGCTACCTGGTCCGACAAGGCCTGACCGGGGACGCGGCCCTGGCACAACTCGCCAGGCTTTGGCCGCAGATGGAAAAATCGTCCTGGCATCTCACGACGCCCGAGACCCCTGAGCAGTTCGCCTACGTCCGGGACTGGCGCGAGTGATGACGGCCGTCCGGTCGTTCCATAGTCCCGGGTCCGATCGGACACAACAACTTGCTTTCCACCCGCCGGCCGGTACCTATGGCAGCCGTGTCTCGCCTGGGCTATACACAGAGTAAGAAGGGACGACGGAAGACCCCGATCCGGGGTCCGTGAACGTCAGTCAGTTTGATCCCGGGTCGGTGGGTCCGCCATCCGCACGGGAGCCTTTGTTGTGAAGTCCCACGATATCCGCCAACTGTTCCAGACGACCGATCGGGCCCTTTATGGCAGCATCTCCGATCGACCGGGGCGGCCGGACTCCGATCCGGTGATCAGGTGACCGGCCATGTTCCACCATACGCCGTATCGTCCGTCCCCGAATCTGCCGCCGTTGGCTCATCTGCTCGTCTGGGCGGCCTTCATCCTCTTCCTGGTGATGCTTGCGCTGGGCCCCAAAAAGGCGAGTGGCGCCGACCAAAGCCTCGACGCGGTCAGCTTCAGCATTGACTGCCCGCAAGGAGGAGACTGGGAGGTCTTTCGTGAGCCCGACCGGATCTTCCTCAAGCGCCAGCGATTTGCCGACGGCGAACGAACAGGCACCACTGCGCTGTTGGTGATGAGGACGCGGCCGGTACCTGAGAAGTGTGGCCTCCCGGCCAGGGAGACCGCTCAGAACTACTGCGATGATGAGGAATTTGAATTGTGGCTGAACGGACAGGTGACCGGTCTGTTCGGGATATCGGCTGTCGCTCGCGACGAGATCAACATGGAGGGCAAGCACGTCTACGCGATGCAGTACCTGCAGGAGTTTGCACCGGACTACGGAGGCGCGAGCACCGACAATCACCTGTACGTCTACTTCCCGCCCGATTTCGAATCGGATAGCTATTTCTTCGTCTTCCTGCAGACTGAAGCCTGTCTGCGCCATCATTGCCCCGAAACGCAGGGCCAAATGGACGAGTCACCGGTCAGGACCGCCCTCCGTTCACTGAGGATCGCCTCCACCGCCAGCCCGCCCTGATGCGACACCGTGACTCTTTGTCTTCGGATCGCTGCCATCGACGTGCACCGGCCGGACTCCATTGACGATTCGATGGCGTAAGCGGCCCATGTGGGCTTTATTTAGAGGGAAAGAGTCACTGGATCAGAGCGTTGAACCTCGACAGGCGATCGACGACGGCCGGGATCGAGCCTGGGGACGAGACCGGGCATGAGCAACCATCCGGCCGCTGGCACACGGCCGAAATCGACCAGATCTTCCGCGATGCCGATGGGGATCGCGGCGGCCTGACCGAGGCAGCCGCGCAGGCGCGCCTGCGCGACGTGGGCGCCAACCGACTGCCGCACGCGCCGGCCCCCACGATGGTGGAGATATTCCTGCGCCAGTTCCGCAGCCCGCTGATCTATGTCCTCGCCGCAGCCGCCGTAGTCTCTCTGTTCCTTGGAGAGGTCAAGGACGCGGCCTTCATCTTCGGCGTGCTGCTGATCAACGCGATCATCGGCACCATCCAGGAAAATCGGGCGGAGCATGCCAGCCGTGCCCTGCAGCAGTTACTAAAGATCAGAGCGACAGTCCGGCGCGACGCCCAGGTCAGGGAGATCGATGCAGAGAACCTCGTCCCCGGGGACGTGATCTACCTGGAGTCCGGCAATCGTGTGCCGGCCGATTCCCGCATCATCACGGCCCACGGCCTGGAAGCAGACGAGTCCCTGCTGACCGGCGAATCGGTGCCGGTGCTCAAACAAGCCGACTGGATCGGGGATGCTGACACACCACTCGCGGACCGACTCAATATGGTCCACGCCGGCTCCATGATCTCCCGTGGCCGATGCCAGGCACTCGTCGTTGGAACCGGAACGCGCAGCGCTATCGGCTGCCTGGCACTCGACGTGCTGGCGCCGGAGTCCGGCAAACCACCACTGGTCTACCGGATGGAGCAATTCACCCGCTGGATCGCGATCGCTGTCCTGGCGGCGGCCGCCGTCGTCGCCATGCTGGGGGTGGTCCTGGGCGGATATTCCGTTACCGAGATGTTCATGTTCGGTGTCGCGCTTGCCGTATCGGCCATCCCGGAAGGCCTGCCTGTCGCGCTCACGGTCGCGCTCGCGATCGGTACGACGCGGATGGCTCGCCGGGGTGTGATCGTGCGTCGGCTGACGGCAGTGGAAGGGCTGGGCAGTTGCACGTTGATCGCCAGTGATAAGACCGGGACCCTGACCTGCAACGAGCTGACAGTGCGCCGGGTCCGGCTAGCGGATGGCGCAGACTTCGAAGTGCTGGGACAGGGCTTCGTGCCCGAGGGCCACTTCCTGCATGACGGTGTCCCTATCGAGCCGGACGAGAGTCTCGCTCTCGCGGATCTCGCCCGCGCCGTCGTCCTTTGCAATGAAGCCGATCTTCATCACGCGGACGGCGGCTGGACATGGCGTGGCGATCCGACCGATGTCGCACTCCTCACGATGGCTTACAAGATCGGCTGGCGGCGAGAGACTTCTCTCGAGCATCATCCCCAGATCAACGAGATCCCTTTCGAGGCCGAACACCAGTTTGCCGCGACCTTCCACCAGGTGGACGGCAGATTGCGGGCCATGGTCAAGGGGGCCCCGGAACGAGTTCTGGCGATGTGCGGGGGCGATCCTGACACCCTCGATCGACTGGGCAAGATGGCTCATGAGATGGCGCATGAGGGCTATCGCGTACTGGCAGTCGCGGACGGTCCGGCCGACGGTGTCGACGATACCCATGCGCCGCCCGCTCCCGAAGGTCTGCGCCCGCTGGGACTCGTCGGAATGATCGATCCGCTGCGCCAGGGAGTGAGTGAAGCCGTAACGCTGGCGCGGAGCGCGGGCGTCGGCACCATCATGGTGACCGGCGACCATCCGGTGACGGCGCTGGCGATCGCGAAGGACCTGGGTCTGACCGACGACACTGACACGGTCGTGACCGGTAGCCAATTGATCGAGGCGGGCGATGAGGGGCTGGTTGATCTCGTCAGCAGGGGGCGTGTGTTCGCAAGAGTCGCGCCACACCAGAAACTGGAGATCGTCAATGCTGCCCGAGAGGCCGGTCACTTCGTCGCGGTCACCGGTGACGGTGCTAATGACGCTCCCGCGTTGAAAGCAGCCAACATCGGTGTCGCTATGGGCAAGAGCGGCACCGATGTCGCGCGCGAGGCCGCAGAGCTTGTCATCAGCGACGATCACTTCGCCACGATAACCGCCGGGATCGAGGAAGGCAGGATCGCCTATGACAACATTCGCAACGTCATCTACCTGCTGATCTCGACCGGTTTCGCCGAAGTCATACTGGTGGCGCTGGCGATCGCGAACGGGATGCCGCTACCGTTGCTGCCTGTCCAGCTCCTGTGGCTCAACCTGGTCACCAATGGCATCCAGGACGTTGCGCTGGCATTCGAACCGGGCCATCAGGATGTGCTCCAGCGTGGACCCCGACCGCCGGATGAATCGATCTTCAACAGGCTGATGATCGAACGCACCGTCGTCGGCGCGCTGCTCATGGGTCTTGTTGGCTTTGGCGTGTTCTCATGGGCGATCGACTCGGGCTGGAGTGAGTCATCTGCCCGCAATGGCCTGCTGCTGCTGATGGTTCTGTTCGAGAATGTCCATCTGTTCAACTGCCGCTCCGAGACCCGCTCCGCGTTCGCCCTCTCGCCCCTCAGGAGCCCGGTGCTGCTCGTCGGCATGATCGTCGCGTTCTCCGTCCACGTGTCGATGCTGTATCTGCCCTGGGGCAACCTGCTGCTGGAGACAGAGCCGGTCAGCGTCCGGCAGTGGATGATGCTGGTAGGACTCAGCCTGTCCATCCTGCTGGTCATGGAACTGCACAAGTTCTCGTGGGCGTGGCGTCAAGGGTCGTTCCGGCCGCGGGTCGATTGATTGCAGGCTGCACTATGTCGATCGCTTGTTGCCTCGCCAGCGTGGCTGAGATCGGCGCCGACGCAGCGCTTCGCGCAGGCCGCCGCGTAGATTCGGTGACCATTCGGGGATCAATACCACCATCGCGACTTCTTCAAACACGGCAGCCACGCTGAACAAGACAGAGATATAGAACAGCAAGGCGTTGAAGCCCCACAGGAACAACACGACGACAAAGATTGCGAAGACCAGAACCGCCCATCGCACCAGCCCGGTATGGAAACTCGCCAGCCGGCGATAGCGGAACAAGGCCAGCAGGTGCTGCAGTCCCCACAGCACCAGCACCGTCCAGATCACCACGCCGTAATCTGCGTAGACCTGGCGGTGAAACACCCAGACGCCGTAGGCCGCAGTCAGCATTAGCGCGGCGTCCGCGATCGAGTCCAGCAGTGACCCGAGCCGCGAAGTCCAGTCAAATGCGCGAGCCAGCAGCCCGTCCAGTCCGTCGCTCACAAGCGCGATAATCAGAAGCCAGGCGAACAGGCGCTCTTTCTGGGACCAGGCCAACCAGATCAGCAACGGCGTAGACAGCAGGCGCGCCATGGAAATCGCGTTGGGGAGATGGCGAAGTACCGTCTTGGAGTGCTCTTGTCCCACTATCTGTCATGCTCCAGACCGCCGTGCCTGGTGCGCCCTGGAGCCGGCGAGAGCATCCGGGGTCCACCTGCGCGATTCGCAGATTTATGATGGTCTAGAGTAAGTATGGCATCCACTCCGGCCAGCTGAACGTCTGCAACGGCAATTATTGGAATCGAGGGAAGAGGCAGGATGAACGATCGCGAGTCACTGCGGGCGAAAACATTCAGGGCCCTGGAGATCGGTCTGGCGGGACGTGGGCCGATCCGGCTGATACACGCCTTCATCATATTGCTGATCCTGACCAACGTCGCGGCGGTCGTGCTCGAGTCCTCTCCACTTTACGCGAACCGGTTCGGCAGGGCGTTCTGGATTTTCGAACTGGTTTCTGTCGCCATCTTCTCACTCGAATACGCATTGCGGCTATGGTGCATCGTCGAAGCGCCAAGATACCGCAGCGTGTCGCCATTACGGGCCCGACTGCAGTACATGTGGTCACCCGTCGCCCTCATCGACCTGCTCGCGATCCTGCCCTTTTACCTGGGCTTTCTGTTCAAGGCCGACCTGCGCTTCCTGCGGATATTGCGGCTGCTGCGATTGCTCAAGCTGGGCCACTACTTCCCTGGTATAGATGTGTTCCTGTACGTCCTTCGTGTACAGCTGCCGGCGCTGGCGGCGGCATCTCTGGTGATGGTCGTCCTGATCCTGTTCTCGGCCTGCCTGATGTTCATGCTGGAGGGTAGCGCCCAGCCAGACGCCTTCGGCACGGTCGGTTCAGCGATATGGTGGGCGGTCGTAACGCTGACCACGGTGGGATACGGAGACATTACGC
>Ga0316189_10007042_pt1 | contig 10686 bp, 9 predicted proteins | sample LowCovwburrow_MG_FD_204930 | JGI IMG/M metagenome (GOLD analysis project Ga0316189, IMG submission 204930) | Coastal sediment microbial communities from Maine, United States - Lowes Cove worm burrow | ecosystem: Environmental > Aquatic > Marine > Coastal > Sediment | place: USA: Maine... | reverse complement strand
CGCGCGTGCCCGATCCCTACCTCGACCACTCGTTGTTCGCGCGGTCGTCGTCCGGGTATACGCCCCTCGGATCCAGGGTGACGCCCGTTACCTCTCGGCCGGCCGGGACTCGATACGTATAGACCGGTCCCAGCTTCCACATCTCGACCGGCAGGCGAACCGTCTCCGAGGCTCCGCCCGAGAACCCGAGACGCAACTCCGCAGGCATGATCATCTGACCGAGGCTCTCCAGCCGGATCTCGGTCACACCGTCATCGGCCACGGACACGCCGGTCACGGCCTGGTCGAGCCGAGCCGTCGAGTAGACCCACGCTCTCCAGAACCAGTCGAGGTCCATACCGGCGGAGTTCGCCATGGACCGGATGAAGTCCGAGGCCGTGGGGTGCTTGAAGGCCCAGGCGTGCGTGTACTCTCGAAACGCCCGGTCGAAGCGCTCCTTGCCCAGCACCTCGTACTGCAGAAGGTGCAGCATGAGGGCTGGTTTGAAGTAGCCGGCCCAGAACAGGTCGTGTTGCTCGTCGGGCGGAAGGGCCATGGCCTGCTCGGCGCCACTGATCGAGTGATTCGTCCACATCTCGAGTGGCTGGACGGAGATCGCATCCGCGTACGGCTCGCCCTCGAAGTAGACTTCCACCGATTCGATGTTGATGAACGTGTTGAAGCCCTCGTCCATCCAGGGGTGCAGACGCTCGTTCGTGTTCACGATCATCGGATACCACTCGTGCCCGAACTCGTGTGTGAGCACCCAGTACAGCGCCTCCCGGGTGGTTTCGGTGGGCACGAACGTGAGCATCGGATACTCCATGCCGTCATTCGGTCCCTCGACCGTGGTGGCGTGCGGCCACGGATAGGGAAACAGGCGCTCGGAGAAGTGCTTGATCGTGACCCACGACATGCGGTTCGCCTCTTCCCACAGCTCCGCTTCCGGGCGATAGAAGGTCTGGATACGGATTCCGTCGTACGAGCTGGCGTCCCACCGGAAATCCGGCGCCATGGCGAAGGCGAAGTCGCGCACGTTCTCGGCCGTGAACCGCCACGTCTTCGAGCCCGAAGCTCGGCGGCTGCGGTTCGACCTCGCCTCGGACTCGGTGATGATCGCCACCGCATCCTCGGACTCATCGGCGCGCGCCAGTCGCGACTGCTGCTCATCCGTGAGAACGGCGTCGGGATTCACGATCGTGCCGGTGGCGGTGATCACGAAGTTGTCCGGCACCGTGACCGCCACCTGGAAGTCGCCGAATTCCTGGTAGAACTCACCGGCGCCGAGAAACGGCGTCAGGTTCCAACCGCTCACGTCGTCGTACACGGCGGCTCGCGGATACCACTGCGCTACCTGGTACAGGGTGCCGTCGCGTCCTGTGCGCCCGTAGCCGTACTCCGGCTGAGTCATGCGCCAGTCAATCTCGATCTCCCTCATGCCGCCCGCGGGCAGTGGGTGGGGGAGGTCGACCCGGGCGATCGTTCCCATGACTTCGTACTCCAGGTCACGGCTGCCGGCCGCCACCCGGTCGAGCGTCATGCCACTTCCGTCACACGTGAAGTCGAACACCGATTCGCCGAACATCAGAGGCGGGACGGCCAGGACGTGGGACTTGCTTTCGGGATGGCACAGGTTGGTGTCCAGCTTGAGCCACAGCACAGACAGGGCGTGTGGCGAGTTGTTGTGATACCGGATGGTCTCCGATCCGGTCAGCAAATGGGTGGTCGGGTCGAGAGTCGCCTCGATCCGGTAGTCCACCTTCTGCTGCCAGTAGTCGGGACCCGGCAGGCCGGCCCCGGTTCGGATCGTGTTCGGCGTGGCCAGGCCCAGTGGCCGGAACGGCGAGCGGACCTTCCATCCGGGACCTTCCTCCTGCGCCGCAACTGAGCCCGGCATGAACAGGAGAAGCGTGGCGGCCAATACCGCCAGGCGGACGACGACCGAATGCGGTGAGCGGCGCGGATTCATGAGAGCCTCCTCGGCGTCCGCGGAAAGAGCGTTGATCGGGACCCGGCAAGATGCGTCCACAGGGGCCGGGCGCTCAAGTGCGGAACATCCTGAATTGCCCGTCCGGCGCGCGATGTCCTATCCTCCGTGCGTCCGTTGCCCATGTCTCGTACCGGAGAACGCATGCCAGACCGACGAAGCCGCAGGTGGATCGGAATCGTGGTTGCCGTGCTTCTCGTGGCTGGCGGCCTTACCGTGAGCGGGCGCTTTCCCACCAACGGGACGCACTACGGGCTGTGGTCCATCCTGCCGCCTGTCGTCGCCCTGGTCCTCGCGTTTACGCTGCGCGACGTAATCGCGGCCCTGTTCATCGGCATCGTCCTCGGCGGCGTGATCAGCGGCGAGTTGAACATCGTCCAGGAATACCTCATTCCGTCCATAGGATCCCCGGATTTCGCCCTGATTCTGTTGGTGTATCTGTGGGCGCTGGGGGGATTGATCGGCTTGTGGACGCGGACGGGAGGTGCGGTGAGGTTCGCCGACTGGGCGGGTGCCAAGGTGGCCCGCGGTCCACGCTCGGCGAAGTTCTTCGCCTGGGTCATGGGACTCGTGTTCCACCAGGGCGGGACGATCAGCACGGTGCTCACCGGGGCCACGGTGCGTCCGGTGGGCGACCGGCACAGGGTGTCCCACGAGGAGCTTGCCTACATCGTCGATTCCACGGCGTCACCTGCAGCCACTATCATTCCCTTCAACGTGTGGCCGATCTACGTGGGCGGCCTGGTGGCCGGGACGGTACCGGTGATCGCGACGCAGGAAGAGGCGATCGCGTTCTTCTTCAAGGCTGTGCCCTTCAACTTCTACGCCATATTCGCGGTTCTCCTGACGCTGCTCGTGGCGTGGGAAAAGTGGCCATGGCTGCCGCGAAACATGCGCCGGGCCATGGAACGCGCCCGCGCCACCGGGGAGCTCGATCGGGAGGGCGCGGAGCCCATGGCGGCCGAGGAGCTTACGGTTGTCCGGCTTCCCGAGGGCTACCGGCCAAGCCTGATCGACTTCTTCGGGCCCATCGGCACGTTGCTGGCCGTCGCGGTCATCCCGTTCGTGGTCACGTTCTACATCCAGGGCAACCGGGAGTCTCCGTCGTTGCCGATCGCCGAAGCCTTCGTCCTGGCTGTCCTGGTCGGGATGGCGATCGCGCTGGCCCGGGGAATGAAGCTGCGCGACGTGATGGACGGGTTCATCAGCGGGTGCAAGGGAGTGACGATCGGCGCCCTGGTCCTGGCCCTCGCGGTCACCCTCAAGTCGGTGGCCGATTCTCTCGGGACCGCCGATTACGTGGTGCAGACCGTCGGGCCGTGGGTGAGTCCCGTGGCGCTTCCGGCCGTACTTCTCCTGGTGACCATGTTCGTGGCGTTCTCGACCGGGACCTCCTGGGGCACGTATGCGGTGCTCTTCCCGGTGGCCATGCCGCTCGCCTGGTCGGTCCACCCAGACCCCGCGTTCCTCACCCTGTGCTTCGCAGCCGTCACCGGCGGCAGCGTATTCGGCGACCAGTGTTCACCGATTTCGGATACGACGATCCTCTCGTCGGTAGCTACCGGGTGCGACCTGATGGATCACGTGACGACGCAGCTTCCGCTCGCGATGATGGCGGCGGGGGGCGCTGCCGCGCTGTACACGGTGTTGGCTGCGTTCATCGTGTAGAGTAAGACTCACGGTCGGGCCGGTCGACGTGAGCGCGGATCGTGACAACGCCCCTCCCGGAAACTACGTTCGGGGCGGGAAACACGAGTCTTTCCGGGGAGGGTTCATTGAGTGACAGCGGAGCGAAGTCGGCTCTGATCCTGGGGGCGTCCAGCGGTTTCGGCGAAGCCGCGGCGCTGGAGTTCGCCCGAGCGGGCTACGACATCTTCGGCGTTCATCTCGACCGGAGAGCCGGATTGGCGCGCGTGGAGGAAATCCGGACCGCCATCGAGGCCGAGGGCGTCCAGGCGAAGTTCTTCAACATCAACGCCGCCAGCCCCGAGAAGCGGGACCAGGTCCTGGAAGAGATCGCCGCCGGGGTCGAGCCCGGCTCGGTTCGGGTGCTGCTGCATTCGCTCGCGTTCGGGACCCTGAAGCCGTTCGTCGCGGCGGACGCGGCCGGCTCGATGACGATGGAACAGATGGACATGACGCTCACCGTCATGGCCCACTCGCTCGTGTACTGGGCCCAGGGCCTGGTGCGCCGCGGCTTGATGGGGCAGGGCGGCCGCATTTACGCCATGACGAGCTCGGGCGGCGACCGTGTCATTCCCTCGTACGGCGCGGTGTCGGCGGCCAAGGCCTCCCTCGAGTCCCACTGCCGGCAACTGGCCCTGGAACTCGCGCCCCACGGTATCACGGCCAACTCGATCCGGGCCGGGGTGACGGATACGCCCGCGCTTCGGAAGATCCCGGGTGCTCAGCACATGCTGGAGGAAGCCAGGCAGCAAAACCCCTACGGAAGACTCACCACTCCTGAAGACGTAGCCCGTTGCATGGTATCTCTTGCGAACGAGGGCACGGCCTGGATGACCGGCAACGTCATCCGGGTGGACGGCGGTGAAGACTTCGTGGGTTCCATGCCGTCTACGGGGTGAGCCCATGTTCAGGAAGAATGAAGACGAGGAAGGCCTGGCCCGACTGGCGGTCTGGGCCGTGAGAAACCGGTCGCGGGCGCTTCGCAACGAGATCGCTCGTCCGTGGCGGCGCGGACTGGACCTGCCGGAAGCGGAAGTCGGCCGCTGGGTCGGGCTCGGCCTCGCGCTCGGCGCCCTGGTGGCGGGCGCCGGACTGGCCATCATCGCATCGATGTCCGAGGACTGATGCTCCCCGTTTGCGGGGTGCAGATGGCGCCCCGCCGCGGAGAATCCGAGGCCAACGTCAGGATCACCCGGTCGGCGATCGAGGCGGCGACCCGGGAAGGCGCTCGCCTGGTCGTGTTTCCCGAGGCCTCACTCACCGGATACGTCTTCCACGACAAGGAATCGGCCAGAGCCGCGGCGGTGGAGGCAGCCGGCCCCGAGCTCGCCGAGGTGGCCGAGGTCTGCAGGGTCGCGGACGCCTGGGCCGTCGTCGGAGCGATCGAGCGGGATGGCGACCTTCTCCACAACTCGCTGTTCCTGGTCGGACCCGACGGACCGGCCGGTCGCTACCGCAAGCTTCATACGCTGTGCCTGGGAGTGGACCGCTTCACCACTCCGGGGTCAGAGCCCCCCCCGGTGTTCGAGACCCCGCTCGGCCGAATCGGCCTCAACATCTGCTATGACGGGACGTTTCCGGAGACCGGCCGGGCCCTGAAGCTCGGAGGGGCTCAACTCATCGTTCTCTCGACGAACTGGCCGAACCTGAGGCTCAAGCGGGAGCAGGTTCGAATCCGGGCTTACGAGAACCACGTGAACTACCTGGCGGTAAACCGGGTCGGCATCGAGGAGGGCGTGGCCTTCCACGGGGGCAGCATGGCGGCTGACCCGAGCGGAGAAATGATCTCTGAGATCGGAGACGGGCCGGGATTCCTGCACGTGGAATTCGACATGACGGCGGCGGACGCGACCCGGGTGGTCGAGGTGGGCGGCGAGTACGAATACGACTACGTGGCCGATCGCAGGCCGGACATGTACGGAAAATTGACGAATTCACCGCCGGCGGGCGAGCCGAGCGGCAGTCGACGCGCCTAGACGCTCGGCAGGACGGGCAGCCGGAGGATCAAGTAATCACGTGGCGGCAGCCACACGTGTAGGGCTGCGCCACGGTTTCCATCAGTCCGTCGAGCGAGATCTTCGGAGGCGCCGGGTGCACCGGCGCCTGCAGATCCGGCAGTTCCAGCCGGATCTCGTCCGGCAGCCCGACCGGCGCTTCGGGGGCGTTGACCTCCACGGTCACGGCCCAGGACGGCTGGACGTTTCCTTCCAGGGTCTCCACGCTGAATCCCGCGAACAGCAGGGCCGCACAGGTCCCCGCCATCCCCAGGATCTCAGATACTTCGACTCGCCCGATCATCATTCCACCCCTCCGCATCGTTCCCTCGCGGGCGTAGCGACGGTCCTCCGTCGCCTTCTAATCGTTTGGACAGCGCGAGTGGCCCAATCGTTGCTTGTCTCTACGAAGTTAGACAGTCGGGGGTTTCGATCGATTCCGTATTCGCGCCTCGAAACCAGCCTACTCGAAGGAGATACGGACGATTCGACCCTCCGGTCCGACGAGCCAGCCGGCTGCTGGAGAGACGATATCGAGGCCCCAGTAGTCGACGGTGTCGGCGGGCGACCAGGTCGCTCCCTCGTCGGCGGACCAGCCCGCTCCGTGTGGGCCGACCGCCACGAGGGTGGGTGTAGGGGCGCCGGATACGTAGGCGGCTCCGTACACGGCGCCTGGAGCAGCCGGCCGGCCGGCCAGGCTCCAGCTCACGCCGCCGTCCGATGTGATGGCCACGTTGTCGGTGTGCTCGTCGGGCCTGGAGAGGTCGCCACCCAGGATCACTCCGTTCAGGGAGTCACGGAAAGCGATCGTGAAGATGCCCGCAGCCTCTCCCGCCGGCAGCGGCGTCGGGACGGCCTTCCAGGTCCGGCCCTCGTCGAGCGTGGCCAGGACGCGCGCCGTATCGGCCGCTCCGGTGCCGATCCAGGCTCGCCCGCCCGGACCCAGGGCAACGCAGGTTCCGCTGGCCGCGAAGCCTCCCTCTCCCGCCAGGGCGGGGGGGATGTCCAGCGAGCGCGTGTACTCCCAGGTACTTCCTCCGTCCCGCGTGCGGAGAATCCGCAACTCGCCGTCTACGGCGTCGCCGTAAACGATTCCATGCCGTGCGTCCCGGAATTCGAGGCAGTCGTAGAAGCCATCGGGCTCGGGGTTGAGGAACTGCATCTCCCAGTTCTCGCCCCCGTCCAGCGTGCGGTAGATGCGGGACAGCTCCCCGGACCCGGCGCTGAGAAGCCATGCCCGGTCCGCATCCAGTGCGTGCACGTCGCGGAACTGGAGGGTGTCGGCGCCCGGCATCACGCGCGCCACCCAGGTCGCGCCCCCGTCGAGCGTTCGGACCCACGTTCCCCCGTGGCCACTGGCCCACACCACGTTCTCGTCCACGGCGCTGACGGCTTGAAGCAGGACGTCCGTGCCGCTCTCCTGCGGCTCGAGCCGTATGGCGGACAGGGGAGTCGGTGGGGTTTCCGGCACCTCGGGCGACCCGCAGGCAAGTGCCAGCAGGGGGGTGACCAGAAGGACCGCTGGCACAGAGACGACGTTCATCGAGCACCCTCCAGGTACACGGTAATCAGGTTCCGTCGAACGTGAGCGTGATCTCGATGCGGCGATTCCGGGTTCTGCCTGCTCCGGTGTTATTTGGCGACACCGGCCGGGACTCACCGTAGCCGACTGCCGTGATTCGATCGGCGCTCATCGCGATGTTGGACAGCAGGTACTCCCGGACCGCGATGGCCCGGCGCCGGCTCAGGCTCTGGTTCATGGACTCGTTGCCCTGCGAGTCGGTGTGCCCCTCGACCACGACGCGGGCTTCGGGAAACTCGCGGATCACCCGTTGCACCTTGGTGAGGAGGGCGAAATTGTCGGGGCGAAGTTCGTCCGATCCGGAAGGAAAGGTCAGGCCGGCGAGCCTCAGGACCAGCCGGTCTTCGGACCGCAACACTTCTCCCTCCGAGGGCGTGAAAATCGCCTCCACCTCGCGGAACTGTCGCTCGCGGCGCTGTCTCTCACGCAGTTCGGTGCTGACGGCAGCCTCGCGGACCTCCAGCGCCGCCAGCCGTGCATCGAGAGAGTCCACGCTTCGGTCCAGCCGCTCGATCTCGGCTGCCCTCTGCTCGATATCTCGGCGAAGCGCCGCGCGCTCGACGTACAGGCTCTCGATGGCCACCAGGACATCGTCGACAACCGGCGCGGCGCCCTCCGAGAAGCGAGCCTCGAACTGCAACGCCTCCGTGATTCGCCGAACCTGCTCCTCACCACGAAGCGCGACCTCCTCGACCGTCACGCGCTTGCGGGAGATGCTGTCGGCCAGCCCTGCCAGGCGCTCCGCATGGCGATAGGCGGCCGCCGCCTCCTCGGCCAGGGCACCGGCACTCGAAGCCTGGTAGCGGTCACCCGAGAGCACCGCCTCGGCCGCGTTGACCAGCGAATCCGCGCCGCTGAAGAGGATCGGGGAGAGCTTGTCCGCCTTCATCTCGAGAGCCGCGGCTCTCGCCGCCCGCGTCCGGCCCAGGACGTCGGCTCGGATCGCGTTCAGTTCGGCTTCGCGATACGCCGTCTCTGCACGCTCCGCTTTCTCTTCCGCTCCGGTGCGGTCGTCGTCCTCGATCCGCCGTCCGGCGTCGCGGGTGGACTTCTCGGCTGCTTCCCAGTCATCGGCGGCGTAGTTCGGGGCGCCAGCCTCGAGAGCGTCGGCGCGGGCCGACAGGGCCTCCCGGAGAACGGTGCGTCCGACCGGCGCCAGTTCCTCGGCTTCGTCGAGCGCCTCGAGCGACTCGTCGATACGGCGGTCGATATCGTCGCTTCCGGCTCCGTCGTCGTATCGTCTCCGGGCGTCAGCCAGTCGGGATTCCGAACGCTCGAACAGGCGAGGCGCGATGAGGTCCAGGTTCTCCGCACGAGCTTGCTCGATGCGTTCTGCGGCCCGCTCGAGACGCGTTTCGACGCTCTGGGCCCCCAGCGAGGCTGGAAACAGGACGGCGAACGCGACGACAACTGTTCGCAGGCCGTTGGAATATGTCATTTGAGCCTCTACAATCCGTTTTTCAGCCGGGCCCGGCCATGACCGCCAGCATTTCTCGCAGGGTCGTCCTCCCCCTGTCTTTCGCATACCAGCGCCTGGTGTCCTTGTAGATATCCCTCGCCTCCCGATCACTCCGGGCCTTTTCGCGGATCACGAATTCCTGGAGCTCGACCGGTCGCGGTCCCCACCGTCCCACAGGTCTGAAATCCCCGTCCATGATCACGATGATGGGAATCGAGCGGCTTCCCCTGGTCAGGTACATGTCCATCAATTCGGGGGACTCGTCCCGCTTGACGATCCGGAGGTCGATCCAGTCGGAGTCCCGGGCCAGGCGGGCGAAGACCGGCACCAGGTTCGAAGCATCGCCACACCAGTCTTCGGCGATTGCCATCAGCTTCCAATTCCGGCCCATGTCCTCCAGAGCTTCGAGGGTCCAGACGGGTGTCGCGGCCCTGCGGTAAATCCCCTGCCACAACTCGAGGTGTTCCTGAATGTGTTCGCCCAGATAGTCGTCCCAGGCGAAGCCCGAATTCCACCATGATTCCAAGGTCTCCGGGGCTGAACTGCGGGTCTCGCTCAACGTCGTCATATCGTCATCCTCGTGCGGTAGCTTCGAGGCATGAAAGCCAGTAGGATATGGGGCCGCACGGCGACCCGTAATCGCTCGAATAGTAACCGTCTTGCGGTCAGGATGAACCCTGCGAACGCCGCCCGCGTTCCCATGTGCCGAACCGATTCCATTTGAACGGACGGAGACGAACCGATGAGCCTCGATATGCGACCCGGAATGACGATGGAGGGCGACCTGCGGCCGCCCGCTCCAGTGAACGAGCCCGTATGGGGATACGAGCCCGGCTCCCCCGAACGGGCTGACCTCAAAAAGAAGCTCGACCAGATGGCCTCCGAGGTCGTCGAGATCCCGATCATCATCGGCGGGAAGGACTACAAGACCGGCGACATGGGCGAAGTCGTGATGCCGCACGACCACGCGCACGTGCTGGCTCGCTACCACAAGGCGAGCGATGAGCACATCCAGATGGCCGTCGATTCGTGCATGGAGGCCTGGAAGGAGTGGTCGAACTGGCCGTGGCAGGACCGTGCCGCGGTGCTGCTCAAGGCCGCAGACCTTCTGGCCGGCGATTGGCGGCAGGTTCTGAACGCCTCGACGATGCTGGGCCAGAGCAAGACCTGCTACCAGGCCGAGATCGACGCCGCGTGCGAGATCATCGATTTCTGGCGCTTCAACGTCCAGTATGCTCGTGACCTGTATTCGAACCAGCCGATCTCGTCTCCGGGCGTCTGGAACCTGACCGATTACCGGCCGCTCGAGGGCTTCGTCTACGCCATCTCTCCCTTCAACTTCACGTCGATCGGTGGCAACCTTCCGACGGCGCCGGCGCTGATGGGGAACGTGGCGATCTGGAAGCCGGCCCGGACCTCTCTGTTCAGTTCGTACTACCTGATGCGTCTGTTGCAGGAAGCCGGACTTCCGCCGGGCGTCATCAACTTCCTGCCCGGGAATTCGGGCCAGATTACCGACAAGCTCGTGGCCAGCCCGCACCTCGCGGGGATTCACTTCACGGGGTCCACCGAGATCTTCCAGTTGTTGTGGAAGAAGGTGGCCGAGAACCTGGAGAACTACCGCTCGTATCCCCGCATCGTGGGCGAGACCGGCGGGAAGGACTTCATCGTCGCGCACCCCTCGGCGGAACCGGATGCCGTCGCCACGGCCATGGTTCGGGGCGCCTTCGAATACCAGGGCCAGAAGTGCAGTGCCGCGTCCCGCGCCTACGTGCCGGAGTCGCTGTGGCCTCGCGTGAAGGAAACGGTCGGCTCCCAGCTTGCCGAGATCAAGATGGGCGATCCGAGAGACTTCGAGAACTTCGTGTGCGCCGTGATCGACGCGTCCGCGTACCGGGATATCACGGGCTACATCGAACACGCGAAATCGGCTCCGGGTGCCGAAATCCTGTTCGGTGGAGGCTACTCGGACGAGAAGGGCTACTTCATCGAGCCGACC
>Ga0316189_10007041_pt1 | contig 10687 bp, 9 predicted proteins | sample LowCovwburrow_MG_FD_204930 | JGI IMG/M metagenome (GOLD analysis project Ga0316189, IMG submission 204930) | Coastal sediment microbial communities from Maine, United States - Lowes Cove worm burrow | ecosystem: Environmental > Aquatic > Marine > Coastal > Sediment | place: USA: Maine... | reverse complement strand
TCTTTTCCATAATCACAACAGATTGAGAATTGGTAATGTCTTTCCTTTTTTGAATTTTCATATACTTCAAAACCCAATAAGTGATAATTGCACCGAGAAATAAACCTAATAAACCTTCCATATAAATGTTTGATGACTTAAAAGTACTAAATATATCATACTTTCAATAGAAACAGGTCGGCAGAGATTCCATCGGCGAGAAAATAACTTTCAGGTCTTAAAAATAAATGCTCCCGCTCAATAGATAAGATCCCTTTTTCCAAATATTTTTCAGCCTGGAGCAGCATTTCTTTTATGTATTTTTCACCATGTTTTTCCTCAATGGATAAAAGAGATACACCCCATATTGTTCTCAGTCCGGTCATTATGGATTCGTTAATCATATCCTCTGTAGTCAAAAGTTCTTTTTCGCTGGCTAAAGAGTTTGTTTGGAGCGCTGAAATATATTTGGCATTATTAGCAAGGTTCCAACTGCGGTAAAGACCATCATAAGAATGTGCCGAAGGCCCAATTCCCAAATAGGGTATTCCTTTCCAATAAGCGGTATTATGTCTGGAGAAAAAACCTTCTCGACCAAAATTTGAAATTTCATATTGTATATAGTGCTGTTTTTTAGTCTCTTCCTGCAATATTTTAAAATGCTTTTCGGTCAAAGAATCGACCGGAGCTTGGTATTTACCACTTTTGATAAAATGATCCAGCGCTGTTTTGGGCTCGACCGTAAGGGCGTAACTGGAAATATGTTGTATACCCATATCAAAAGTATGGTCAAGATTTTCTTTCCAATCTGATTCAGTGAGATCAGGCAATCCATAAATCAAGTCTATGCTGATATTATCAAAATACCTGGTTGCAAGTTCCAGTGATTTTTTTGCTTCAATGGCAGTATGAGCCCTGTTCATATACTTCAGGTCCTTATCAAAAAATGATTGTATCCCTATACTCAACCTGTTCACCTCAGAAACCGCAAGCTCCTTAATTTTTGACGCAGAGAGGTCATCCGGATTGGCTTCCAGGGTAATCTCAGGGTTTGTACCCAGATTGTAATGTTCTTTTATCAGATCGATCAGGCTATTGATCTCTTCTGTGTTCAATAAGGAGGGGGTTCCACCTCCAAAATAAACAGTATCAATCTGACAGGCCATTTCACCTTTTCGTAAAATCAATTCCTTTTTGATCGCGTTCAACATCTCGTCCCGTCTTTTGAGGGAAGTAGAAAAATGAAAATCACAGTAAAAACAAGCCTGTTTACAAAAGGGTATATGGATATAAATACCAGACATATCAGATTTAAAATATTTGAATCGCAAGATACAAAGTAAGTGGGAGTATCAATGGTTTATTGAACGCTTAAGCCGAAGTCAACATCCTACAAAAAATTACTTTGTCAGGTAGGTATAGGTCAGGGTAATCTTTCCTTTTACCTGTTGCTTCTTTAGGATGTCCATTACCAATAGAAATTTTTAAGTTGATAGTGTTTGGAGAAGAGAATACGCTTCCAGAACAATTTGCTGAATAAGACAAAGGGATACTTTATACATGCATCCGGAAGGATATGATAACCTCAACCTATTCTCTTTTCATTTTGTTTGACAAACGATCCCCATCCGGAATACCCTTTATCAGACTGTTGCTTTCCTTCATTATAAAAATGACAAACAGCAGCGGCAAGACCGTCAGTAGCGTCTAAATTTTTGGGAATCTCTTTAAGCCCAAGAACACTTTGTAACATCTTAGCCACTTGTTCTTTAGAAGCGTTTCCATTTCCGGTAATCGCCATTTTAATCTTTTTTGGAGAATATTCGGTAATCGAAACTTCTCTTGACAAACCGGCCGCCATGGCTACGCCCTGTGCACGACCCAATTTTAACATAGATTGAACGTTTTTCCCAAAAAACGGAGCCTCAATGGCTATTTCATCGGGATGATAAGTATCGATTAACTCAATCGTTCTTTCAAAAATCAATTTGAGTTTGGTATAATGATCGCTGTACTTTTTTAGCATCAGTTCATTCAATTGCATAAAGTGCATCTTATTATTGACCACCTTAATCAGGCCATAGCCCATCACTGTGGTTCCGGGGTCAATTCCCAATATAATTTTCTCTTTTGGCAATTTAAATTCTTTTGATTGTTGGAGGTAAATATCAGAACGATATTTTGTTTCTTTGCGTAAATGTACAATATCTTGCAAAAATACTTTTCGAGTTTAGTGTTTTTAATTAAAATACTGATCATTTCAGGTGCTTATTATATGATTTCTGATAAGTTACTCAATGACGTTAATTTTAATAGTGTTTTGTGGTTGGAGGAGATTGAATCAAAAGGCTATATAGGGTTTTCACTAATTTTGTTGCTGCTTTTCTTCACCTTGACAAACTGGTTATTCGAAATATCAAAATGGCAATCTCTGGTTTTTTTCCTAACACCAATCTCTTTCTTTCAAGCTGCTAAGCAAAGTTTAGCTTCCTTAACTGCTTCACTAATTACACCTAATAGGTTAGGTGAATATGGAGCTAAGGCCTTGTACTTTGCCAAGCCTCAAAGACCAAAGATCATGATACTTAACTTTGTGGGTAACTTCAGCCAGATGCTCGTTACTGTAATTTTTGGGCTTTTGGGACTGTTTATGCTAAAGGATCATTTTTCTTATAAAATAATGCCGTCCTACTCTTTCTTTGTGATCGTAATTGTTTTTGTGATTCTTGCGCTGCTCATCTTCTTTTTACAAAAAAAATGGTTGACTCGTATGCGCCATATGTTAAATGATCTTCTGAAAATTCCCTCTGCAGTTCATAAAAGAACTGTTTTATATTCGATTGCCAGATATTTGGTCTTTTCTCATCAGTTCTACCTGCTTCTTGTTTTTTTTGGAATTGATCTTGATTACGGCGTCGCTATGCCTGTGATTTTTTCCATGTATTTAATTTCATCGGTTATACCTGGATTTGTGCTCTTCGACTGGCTCGTAAAAGGATCTGTTGCCGTAAGCCTGTTCAGCTTATTCGGTGTTGATGAGATGATCGTGCTGAGTATTACAGCAAGCATGTGGATTCTTAATTTTGCACTTCCTGCCACCATTGGAAGTTTTTATGTATTGACCTTTAACGCTAATTCTTTAGTATTAAGTGAAAGTAAGCTTCTAAAATGATATTCGTCGCGCTGTTAATTTTTGTGTCTTATACTATGCTGATCTTGTACTTTAACAGGGGTATTGAACGTCTAAAAAGTCCGGTAAATGACCATAAGGATCCTGATACCCACTTTTCTATCCTGATCCCCTTTAGAAATGAAGCTTCAAATTTACCAGCTCTCCTTCAAAGTATGGCTGAACTTGATTATCCGACAGATAAATTCGAACTTATTTTGATTGACGATGATTCTTCAGATGAGTCAGTATCTATTGTAGCTGCCTTTAAGGAAGATCATCCAAAGCTGAAAATAATACAGGCAGACAATATTAAACAAAGCAGGTCACCTAAAAAGGAAGCCATTACTCATGGTGTGGCTTTAGCTTCTTATCCTTGGATTTTAACAACAGATGCTGATTGTATAGTTCCTGAATCATGGTTAAAAGCCTTTGATACGATCGTTCGACAAGAAAATCTAAAAATGATCGTTGCTCCTGTAGCCTACATCCCTAAGCCCGGTTTTTTACACAATTTCCAGGCCCTTGATTTTTTAAGTCTTCAGGGAACTACGATGGGTAGTTTTGGTATGAAAGATAAGCGCCTTGGAATGCCCTTTTTATGTAACGGCGCGAATCTTTGCTACCAAAAGGAAAGTTTTACCGAAGTGAACGGTTTTCAAGGTAATGATCATCTGGCTAGCGGCGATGATGTTTTTCTACTTGAGAAAATGAATCAAAAATTTCCTGGCAAAATTCAATTTATCAAATCAAAGGAGGCAATCGTACTAACCGCTTCCAAAGATTCCCTGCGAGAACTCCTCCGGCAAAGGGTTAGGTGGGCTGCTAAAACCACTGGTTTTGATTCCTTTTTTGCGAAGCTGGTCGGGTTATTGGTTTTTGCGACCAATCTCTTGATGGTCGTTTGCATAATTTTGGGCCTTTTTGGCCAAATGTCCTGGGCTCAGGTGGGTCTTCTCTTTTTACTTAAATTCAACGTTGATTTTGTATTTCTTCACAGAACCTCCCAATTTTTTGAACAGCAGGATGTGATGAAATCATATTTTATTTCCAGCATGCTATATCCCTTTTATACTGTTTTGATTGTTTGCTTATCCTTCAAAAAAGGATACACCTGGAAAGAAAGGGTGTTGCGCTAAACCAGTTAGTTCTTTGGGGAAATTACTATGGGCAATTTGAACATGGAATTCACGGGAATTCCTCTTTTTAAAGATGGCTGAATCGTTGCCGGAAGTGATGCAACGCTTTTAAATAACAAACTGTCAAGCTCTGGGATTCGATCTTGAGTTTCGGAATTTTTATGAATTTCAACGATTGATATTTTGCCTTCAGTATCTACAAGAATATCAACCATAATGGTATCGCTAAGCTTTACTGATGATGCTAAATGACTTTTTTTGGTATACGATTGCAAACGCCTGATGAGTTCCATTTCAAAACAAAGATTTTGTTTTTCGCTGCTGTCACAATTATTACAATCCAGGAACAGAGGATAAACATCTACATCATTATAATCGATTACCGTATCAAGAAGTGCAGCGTTTCTTAGAGTCGTCTTTGTAGGCGATATAAAATCACAGGAATACGTTACCACTATAATAGATATGAGGATGACCAGCCTAAAAAACATTGTATTCGCTTATACTCCGTGAATGTACAAATATTTTTGAAAATCATTCCCTATTGTACAAAACTTAAACAAATTGTTAATACAATGACCCATCCGTGTAAAACCCCCAGTGATTTAAGGGGTTTTCCCATCCCGAGGTATAAAAAAACCATAAGGAAAACCTTATTCAGTTTCTTAAGAATATCTTTACAGGATTTTATATTTTTGGTCAGGATTTTGAGTATATAAATTCATTGTACGCATCTTTCTCTTACATTAGCCTATGGATTTGTTTCTAATACTTCTTGGATTGATTCTTGTACTGCTTGGAATAGTTGGATCTTTGCTACCCGTTTTACCTGGCCCTATTACAGGTTGGCTTGGGCTTCTACTGCTGTTTTTGACCAAGGCAATACCCATAAATTATTATTTGCTGGGGATCACACTTTTTGTTGCGCTGGCTATATTTATTCTTGACTATCTCATTCCCGGTCTTGGAGCCAGGAAGTTTGGTGGTTCAAAAAAAGGAGCAGCCGGAGCTACTATTGGCTTAATTATCGGGCTGTTACTTCCAATTCCTCTTGGCTTTGTAATTGGTGCCTTTGTCGGTGCGCTTATCGGTGAACTCATTCATGATCCAAAAGACCTGAAAAGAGCCTTGAAGTCAGCTTTTGGTTCGTTTATAGGATTTCTTGCTTCAACAACAATGAAATTGTTTACCAGCCTTATTTTTCTAGTGATCTTTTGTTATACTTTATTCGACTATTGGGCCGAACTTTTTTGACTTTTAAGCCCATGACTAACTGTTTTACAAGAGCAGTAAAGTCATTTTTACCATTCCATTTATTCAATTAAAAATTTGTGTTTTAGGCGTCTGCCGTAAATTGATAAAAAATTTTAATTTTCACATGTAATTAGCTTAATATTAGATTTTTTCTTCAAATTTTATATGTAAATTTGAGTTAATAAAACTTCCCGAGAATGGTAAATAGTTAATGAATTCTAGTCTTATGCCTCTTATAACTTTTCCTTTTTTTGCCGGTTTGATCGCTTCAATGCTTCATGTGATTATGGGACCCGATCATGTCGCTGCCGTGCTGCCTTTTGTGATTGAATCAAAACGAAAAGCGTGGAAGATTGGGTTGTTCTGGGGAATTGGCCATATTTTTGGCATGTTGTTAATAGGCCTATTGTTCATCCTCTTTAAGGAACTGATCCCCGTTGAACAAATATCTCAATATAGCGAACAGCTTGTGGGTCTTGTTTTAGTATTCATCGGGATCTGGGCATTTGTTAAAATTTTCAAATCCGATCAAGAGCATAAGCACCTTCATGTGCACAGTAAAAACCAACCTATTATACATAAACATTCCCATGAACACAGTCATAACCCGAGTCATGACCATATTCATCCACCAAAGGAAAAACAAGGGGTTTTGGCCTCTTTCTGGATAGGGGTGCTCCACGGTCTTGCCGGAGTAGCCCATTTTATATTGTTCCTTCCTGTTCTGGGATTTAAAGATAATTTTTCGGCAGCAATTTATATTGCAGGATTTATTGTGGGGATCTTATTAGCCATGACCACCTTTGCACTGATCGTTGGAAAGATCTCAGGTTTTGCCAGAAATGAACACAACCAAAATTTATATAGAGGTATCCGGCTCGCCGGAGGTATTTTTGCCATAATTATTGGCGTCTATTGGATGCTAGGGCAATAAAATTCTTTAGTAGTTAACAAATTCTAGGTAATTGTTCACCGATTAAAGGGCTTACCATTCTGGTTCCTCCTATAGAACTTTGCATAACAACTTTATGTGGATGCTCCTCAGTTATATAGCCAACACATTTGGCGTTTTTCCCTTTGGGATCTTTTTGCATAAGCTTGAGAAAGTCATCGGCAATCTTTTCGTCTACGATACTGATAAAAACACCCTCATTAGCCACATACAAAGGATCCAGACCCAAAATCTCACAGGCCGCAGCAACTTGTTTTTCCAAGGGAAAATCATTTTCAAAGATCTTTATTCCCAAGCCGATATCACTTGCGATTTCCGATAATACACTTGCCATCCCTCCTCTTGTCGGGTCTCTGAAAAGATGTATGTCTTCACCAAAAGTATCAAGCAGTTTTAACACTAAATGATTCACATTGGTAGTATCACTTGTAATACTAGACTCAAATTCGAGCCCTTCTCTTTCAGACATGATGGCCATTCCATGTTGTGCTATATTTCCATTTATGATGATGCGATCACCCGTTTTGATATTGTCTGCATCTATATTCGCCTTTGAATGTACCGCTCCAATTCCAGTTGTATTGATAAATATTTTATCCCCTTTTCCTCTTTCTACCACTTTGGTGTCTCCGGTAATGATTTGAACACCACTTTCATCTGCAGCCCGTTTTACCGAATGTACAATTCGGATAAATTCATCCATTTTAAGTCCTTCCTCAACGATAAAAGCGAGAGACAGGTATTTTGGAATGGCTCCACACATGGCCACATCATTTACGGTACCATTGACAGCGAGTTCTCCTATGTTTCCGCCTTTGAAAAAAATTGGAGATACCACAAAACTGTCTGTGGAAATCGCGATCTCAGTCTCAAACTTGACTATGGATCCATCGTGCTTCTTGTTCAAAAATGGATTGTCAAAAGTCGAAAAAATAACCTTATCGAGAAGGTCTCTGGTCATAATTCCTCCACTTCCGTGTCCTAAATTAATGGTAAGCTCTTTAGCTTCTTTGTCATCCATATCTTTATCTTATTGAATGTTCTGAAAAGTTATAATAGGCGCTGCAAGCACCTTCCGAAGAAACCATTGGTGCTCCCAGAGGATTGGCAGGAGAGCAAGTTTTTCCGAATTCCGGGCAATCAACGGGTTTCTTTATTCCTTTAAGCACATCACCGGCCATGCAATTGGGGTGCTCACTTACTTTGATCCCTTCAATACCAAATCTGCTTTCGGCATCATAAAGAGCAAAATCTTTAGTCAACTTATAACCACTGTTGGGAATCATTCCAATACCCCTCCATTCTCTGTCTCCTACTTCAAAAACCTGTTTAATAATTCTTATCGCATTTAGATTTCCTTCCTCTTTGACCACCCTGGCATACTGATTCTCTACCTTATAAATTCCTGCTTCCAATTGATTCGCTGCCATTTGAATACCCTGAACAAGATCCAGAGGCTCAAAACCCGTAATAATAATTGGAATTTTATACCTGTCAGCGAGGGCATGATATTCTTTATAACCCATGATGGCACAGACATGACCCGCACCTAAAAAGGCGTCTATATTACTAAATTCATCATCTAAGATTGCTTCCATTGCAGGAGGTACCAATACATGAGACACCAATATGGAATAATTGCTTAATCCCTCCTTTTGAGCGTGAAGTACAGATAATGCATTGGCAGGAGCCGTAGTTTCAAATCCAACGGCAAAGAATACAACTTCTTTATCAGGATTATTTTTGGCAATCTTAACGGCTTCAAGCGGAGAATAGAGAATTCGAAGATCACCTCCCTTTGCCTTCGCTTCCAAAAGGCTTTGCTTACTACCCGGAACCCTGATCATATCTCCAAAAGAGCACAGAATCACCCCTTGTTCAAGAAGCTCAATGGCCTTATCAATCAGATGAAGGGGTGTTACACAAACCGGACAACCCGGGCCGTGAATCATTCTGATCTTTTCGGGTAACAAGTCTAAAATTCCATTTCTAACGAGCCCATGGGTTTGACCTCCACAGATTTCCATGATATTCCAAGGTTTTGACACCGTTTTTTTAAGGTTGTCCAAGACCTTTTCTGTAGCTTCAATATTTCTGTATTCACTTAAATACTTCATCGATTCTATAAATTGACATCATTTTTGTGATAGTTGAAATCTTTTTCGAACTCCTTTTTGTCAATACAATGCTTAAAATACATCAACTGACCGAAGGATATATTTTCATCATTAGGAGCTAAGTTACGGTTAAAAAATAGCTCAAACTTGTTTTCAGATAATTCCTTTACCATATCGATCAATACAGTATTTTGAAAAACGCCACCACTCACTGCAATTTTTTGAGATCCGGTGAATGTTGCCATCTCTGTGATCACGGTCGCAAGCGTGTACAAAAAGTTTAGAATGATTTTCTCTTTTTCTACTCCATTCCTAAAATCCTTGTAAAGGTTCTCCCATAAAATATGAGTAGGTATTTTAAAATCCTTTCCAGCATGAGCATAAACCTTTAATCGACTAAGCTTATAATCCTTTACAGCATTCTCTAACATAATGGCTCCTTCTCCTTCATATGAATTCACATCACAATAGTTTAATAAAGAAGCTACAGCATCAAATATCCTTCCAACTGAAGATGTTTTTAAAGTATTTGTTCTCTTTACAGCATCATAGATATCGCGTTCATTATTTGAAAATTTATCAGTCAAAAAGGAAGCTTTGTTGTCTTTATTTAAAGAAAACAATGAAAGTCTGGGTTCTTTCGACATTTTATCTCCGGCAAGCCATTCAAAATAGTCAAAATAACCTGTCCTTTTTATAGCTCCTGATCGATACATAAAGAACTCTCCTCCCCAAATTTGATCATCATCACCATATCCGGTTCCATCCCATACGACCCCCAAAATATCATCTTGCGATGCAAATAAATTATTTTCTCCCAAAACCGAGGCAAAATGAGCCTTATGGTGCTGTATTTTATACAGTGGAACATCAAGTGTTTTAGACAATTCCTCTCCGTATTGGCTACTCAGATAACCTGGGTGCTTATCTGCCAGAATACATTGAGGTTCTTCCTGAAAAATCCTCCTAAAAACTGTTATTGTCTCAGTAAACCTTTTGTATACCTCAAAATGATCCAAATTACCAAGGTATTGACTAATATATAAATAATCATTTGGAGTAAATGCAATCGTGCTTTTCAAATGTCCTCCCAATGCGAGAATCTTCCCCATTTTATTGTTCTCGTGATCAAAATAGTTCGGAGCAAATCCTCTTGATCTTCTAAACATGATTCTTTGGCCATGCTTAAAACTGTATTTGACAACAGAATCATCCTGAGCATTTACAATGCTGAGATTGTGATGTAAAAAATAGTCGGCCACATCTGAAATCAGCGCAATTGATTGTTCTTTATTGCTAATAATAGGGCTGCCATGTATGTTTCCACTGGTTGCCACTATGGGCCTTTTCAATTCCTTAGACAATAATTCCAGAATACCTGAATAAGGCAACATAACGCCTAACTGATTTAGTCCGGGAGCCAAATCATCCACAGCCAGCTGGCTTTTTAAACCTGTACTTGAGATGATCACAATTGGTCTTTCTGTACTAATTAATTCTTCACTTTGTAAGTCATTAACCCGAAGCTGCTTTTTTAACAGGTCGAGGGAAGGATACAAAATGGCGAAGGGTTTTTTTGGTCTTCTTTTTAAGCGTCTCAATCTTTGAACGACTTCGGGGTTAGCAGCATCACAACACAGCAAATACCCACCAGTATTCTTGATGGCAATAATCTTTCCTTTTAAAATCAAATCGCTTAGTTCCTTAAACAGGAGATTAGGATCAAGGTTTAAAAGGGTTCCCTTACGATCAGTCAATTCTAAATGCACACCGCAATTTGGGCAGCTATTGGTTTGGGAGTGAAATCTTCTATCCTGCTGATCTTCGTATTCATATCGACATGCAGGGCACATCGAAAAGGCTAACATACTTGTATGAGCCCGTTCAAATGGAAAGGTATTTGTGAGCGACCATCTCGGTCCGCAATTTACACAGGTGGTAAAAGGGTAACTAAATCTTCTGTTATCCGGGTTTGAGATTTCTTCACTACAGGATGGGCAGATTCCAAAATCCGGAGTCAAAGCCAAATTCAATTTGCCTTTTATGGAGCTTGGAACAATCTCAAAAGTATCATGTG
>Ga0316189_10007040_pt1 | contig 10687 bp, 5 predicted proteins | sample LowCovwburrow_MG_FD_204930 | JGI IMG/M metagenome (GOLD analysis project Ga0316189, IMG submission 204930) | Coastal sediment microbial communities from Maine, United States - Lowes Cove worm burrow | ecosystem: Environmental > Aquatic > Marine > Coastal > Sediment | place: USA: Maine... | reverse complement strand
TCCGATTTCCGTGATGCTGGCGAACGGTAGAGCGCTGGTTTCAGATTTCGATTCATTCAGTTTCGTGCGCTCTGGTCCAAAACCTTGCCAATCACTCCGCTGCCTGCGGAAAGGCTTCAGGAACATCACCGGCAGGTTTGCGGCTTTTCCCGGCTTTGGCCTGAATCACCGCTGGTGTTCCGTCATCCCGCGTGCGCGAGAATTTTTGGCGCAAGCGCTGCCAGCTTTCCTTCCACACCGTTGGCGCCGACAGCATCACCGGTGCGAATACCAGGGTCAGGACGGTTGAAAAGGCAAGCCCGAACACCATCGCAGTGGACATGTGTACCCACCAGGAAGACGTCATCGACCCGATTGTCACTGTACGGTCGATGAAGTTCACGTTGAGCTGGAACATCAACGGCAACAGCCCGAGAATCGTGGTGACGGTTGTCAGCAGAATTGGCCGGATGCGCTGCGCCGCTGCGCGCAATGTCGCGTCTATCGAAGACATGCCACGCTTGAGCAGGCTTTGATAGGTGTCAATCAGCACAATGGCATTGTTCACCACCACACCGGCCAGTGCGACCAGTCCGGTCCCTGTCATGATGATCGAGAAATAGTGCCGCATTACCAGCATGCCGAGGATCACGCCGACCGCTGACATGATCACGGTGAGCAGCGTGAGCGCGGTGTGGTAGAACGAGTTGAACTGCACCACGAGGATCATGAACATCATGAACAGGGAGCCCAGCAGGGCCTTCTGCAGGAACTCTGCAGACTTCTGCTGATCCTCGTCAGCACCCCGGAATTTGAAGCTCACGCCGCTTTTCCAGGTCTGTTGCTTCAGCCACTTGTCCAGTTGGCCGATCTTGTCATTGGCCAGTACGCCCGGCCCGGCATTGGCCTTGACGAACAGGGACGGTTTCGAATTGAAACGATACAGCGTGTTGACCTGCTGCTTGATTTCCCGGGTTACGAAGTTGGACAGCGGTTGCTGTCCGGACGGTGTCTGCAGTTTCAGCGTGTCGAGGCTTGCAAGCGAACGCAGATGTTCAGGCAGGCGCACCCGGATATCCAGTTCATCGCGGCTGTCATCAGGCCGGTAGGTCCCGATCAGCGCGCCGTTGGTGATGAGCTGCACCAGGGACCCGGCAGCGGCAACCGATGCTCCGAAACGGCCGGCTTCTTCGCGGTCAACCTTGAGTTGCACTTCATAACCGGGCAGGGGAAGATCGTCATCAATGTCGATGAGGCCGGTCATGGTGGTTTCCATGTAGGCACGTATCTTGCGTACGGCTTCAGTGGCATCTTCGCGGTTTTCAGACTGAATCTGCAGGCGAATGTCCTTGCCCGATTGCGGACCTCCGGCAAGCTCGCGCACTTCTATCACGGTGCCCGGAATGCCTTGCACGGCCTCGGTAAGCTGCTTTTTGACAGCTACCCAATCGTCTCGCTCACCGGCAGGTTTCAGTTCAATCTGGACCTGTCCCACGACATCGGGTGGCACATCCTGAGATGCACCAAGACCGGCGTTACCTCCGGTTTCGCTACCAGCATAGGTGGTCAGATTATCGATCGCGGGATGGCCGTTCAGCCTGTCATAGGCTTTGCGCACGATGGTCAGTTTCTGCTCATTCGACAGGTTGCCGCGCGCGCGAACATAGACAATGGCGACCTCCGGTTCGGTCTCCACGAAGAATTCAACGCCGGTCGGTTTGGCTGCATATGCCGCTACAATACCGCCCATGACCAGCAGTATGACAACCAGCACTTTTGCAGGGTGGCGCAATGCGGCATTGAGAAACCGGATGTATTTGCCGGTCAGGCCGGGCATGGTCAGCAGGTCGCCTTCGCCGTCCGCTGCCAGTCGCGCCGCATTGTTTTTGTCGGTTGTGCCCGCCTTGCCGAATATGGTGCCCACCGCCGGCAGGAATATCAAGGCCGTGATCAGCGATGCGCTCAGCACCACAATGACGGTCAGCGGCAGGTAACCCATGAATTCGCCGGCCACGCCGGGCCACAACAGCATCGGCAGGAAGGCAGCCAGTGTCGTGGCCGTGGAAGACACGATTGGCCAGAACATGCGCTGGGCTGCGGCAACATAGGCTTTCTGCTTTGGCAGGCCTTCCGCCATTTTGCGGTCGGCATACTCGATCATCACAATCGCGCCATCCACCAGCATGCCGACCGTCAGCACCAGGCCGAACATCAGCATGATGTTGACCGTGTAGCCGAGGAAGCCAAAGAACAGGAAGCCGATCATGAACGAGGTTGGTATGGCAAGGCCGACCATCAGGCCTGACCGCAGGCCGAGGGCAGCCACGACGAGTGTCATGACCAGCAGGATGGCCAGCAGGATAGACGATGTGAGCGAGCCGAGAATGTCGGCGATGAGACGGGACTTATCAAGAGTGGTCTCGACCTTGATGGCATCCGACCAGTCTGCGGTCACTTCGCCAATAACCCGTTTGACCTCGTCATTGTTGACCAGGATGTTCGAGCCGAGCCGTTTGACCACTTCAATGGCAATGGTTGGCTTGCCGTTAAACTCGGCATACCGCTCGCGATCCTTGAAGTTGCGCTTGATTTGCGCGACCTGGCCAAGAGTGATCGTGGTTCCGCCTGACGACTTCACGACCAGGTTGAAAACATCGGCTGCGTTTTCAAACAGGCCGGGTATCTTGACGTTGAATTTTCCAGCCTTGGAATTCACGGCACCGGCGGCAACCAGCCGGTTGTTGAGGCTGGCGGAATTCAGCAGTTCCTGTTGCGTTACCCCGTAGGCTTCCAGTTTGACGGGATCTACAACCACTTCCAGAAGTTCTTCACGCTGGCCGGACAGCTTCGCTTCCAGCACCGTGTTGATGCCTTCGATGGCGTCCTGCAATTCGCGTGCATGTTTGAACAGCGTACGTTCGGGAACTGTTCCGGACAGTGCAACCACAATGGTTGGCGCCAGCGAAAAATTGATCTCGTTGATGGTTGGCTCTTCGGCGTCGGCCGGCAGTTCCGACTTCGCCAGGTCGACTTTCTCGCGCACATCCAGAATCGCCTGGTCGATGTCGACTTCGGTTTCAAACTGCACCAGGATGCCGCCATGGCTTTCAGATGCAATGCCGGTCATTTCCTTGACGCCATCGAGCCCGCGCAGTTTCTCTTCCACCGGTTTAACCAGCAGCCGCTCGGAATCTTCCGGACTGATGCCGGGTAGAGGCACGGAAATGTACACCACCGGAATCTGAATATCCGGATCGGCCTCCTTGGGAATGTTCACAAAGCTCCAGATACCGGCCAGCAGCATCACGACCAGCATCGACAGCACCGCGCGCGGACGCGACAGTATGGCGGCAAGTGCGGCGTTCATCAGCCGGCCTCCGCCGATGAGATCGCGACGTCAACAGTCTGACCGTCGACGACGAAGTTCTGGCCTTCAACAATCAACATAGCCGTTTCAGGCAGGCCGGTGATCCAGACGCCATTGGCTTCCTGTGACACGATCTCGATCGGTGCGAACTTGACCTTGTTGTCGTCCACCACGATACGTGCTCCAATTCTGCCGTCATCGGCGAGAGTCAGTGCGGAAGCGGGCAGTTTGTGGGCCACAACGGCGGGCAGGCTGATGTACAGTTCGGTGGTGATGCCTTCGCGCAGCTTTTCACCGGCATTGGCGATTTCAAGTTCGACCCTGAACGTCCGGGTTTCACGATCCGAAGACATTGCAATGGAGGTGATCCTGCCCTTGACGGTTTCGCCTGTAACCAGTTTTGCGCCGGCCAGCATGCCCTCTGTAACGAACGGCAAGAGTCGCTCGGGTACCTGTGCAGCCACGACAAGCGGATTCATCACATGCAGCGTGGCGCACATTGAACCAGTCTGCAGGTAATTGCCGGACTGGGCAGGTTTCCCGCGCACGACACCGTCGATCGGAGATATTATCCGGGTCCATTTCATGTCCAGCTCAATCTGGGCCAGTTCAGCCTGCGCCAGCTGCATTGCCGCCTTGTCAGATGCAACCTTTGCCGTGGCCGCAAAATTATTGTTGGCCAGTCTGGTTGTTGCGTCATGGTCACGTTGGGCACTGGCCAGTTGCGCTCTGGCGCGCGCCATCTGGGCTTCGCGAGCACCTGTGTCCAGTTGGCAAAGCAGGTCACCTGCCTTGACACGGTCACCGTCGTCAAATGCCTGGTCTTCAACGATGCCGCTGGTACGAGCGCGAACCTCGACTGTGCGTGACGCTTCGGTGATGCCGCGAACCGGAAACACACTGACGCGCTCGACAGCTTCTATTTTCCTGACGCCGACCAGAAAAAGCTTGGCCAGTTCACTGGCCTTGGCGTCCGCCTCGCGGGCCTGTCCGGTTGCTGTATCGTCTGCATTGCCAATGGCGGGCAGGACATAACCGGATCCAAACCATCCAATGATCGCCAGGGCGAACATCGCCGACCATAAATAGGATTTTGACATAATTCCCAGGTACCGTTTCTCAAATGTTGAACGCTATTCGGCAGCATCGCTTGATGTTGCCTTTTGCGGCAGCCCGAGCGAGCTGCGTGATTCTTCCATGTACTGAATTGCCGCTGCTATCACAGCGCGCCCGTATCCGTTTACAAAGGCATGACCGGAGTCTGCATCAATTGATTCGCTGCATTGCTCGATGTTGGCAAGCTCGCCATACAGAAACTGCAATTGCCCGTCGAACACGTCCTCGAGATGTTTTGCATCAACCTGATTGCGAAACAGGGCCTGAAACAGAAACTCGGATTTGTACTTGTCCTGTTGCGGAATCTCATGCAGCGCATTTCTCAGTGCTTTCCGACCGGCATCGGTAATTGAATAGGCCTTTTTGAGGGGCTTGCCTTCCTGCACCTGCTCACGCACGCTGACCAGGCCATCGGCCAGCATATGGGTCAGGGCAGGGTATATCGAACCATAGCTCGCTTCGATGAAATGCGAGAACATTCCATCTTCAACAGCCTTCTTGATTTCGTAGCCCGAGGCTTCCTTGAACGCGAGGATACCCAGACACAATGTGCGCACATTCATATGACGATATCCGGCTTCATTAACGTAGCGGCGCGAGGCCATATATCGAACTGATATATGCTGATTGTGAATATATCAAGACGATATAGGTGACTTGAGTGGTTACGCATTTCAATTGAAAGCGGATTGTACCTGCCTTGTGAAACTTTGACCGTGGGGTCTGGAACCTGGCGCGATATCCATCCGCATTGATGGATGATGCTCTAGGTCGCATGGGGTTGGTCGGCGACTGAGTGTACAAGACGTGCCAATTGCACAAATTCCGGCGTGGAGACGCGGTACAAATGCCTCTCGATATCAAGAAAATCGTTCACGACAATACCGGCAAGAACAATTCGCTGTATGCTGAGCATGTTAATCCGCGATTTGCCAAGGCGCTGAAAATAATCGGCTTTGACAAAAATTATGTCACGGCATCAGGCGCTTATATGTGGGACAGCAAGGACCGCAAATACCTGGACATGCTGGCAGGATATGGCGCCTTCAACATGGGTCGAAATCATCCCGATATTCGCCAGGTGCTGAAGGATTTCATGGATGCGGATTTTTGTTCCCTGGTCCAGATGGAAACGCCCATCCTGTGCGGGCTTGTCGCGCAGGATCTGAAGCGGCGTTGCGGATATGGCCTGGACAAGGTGTACTTCTGCTCGACTGGTGCTGAAGGCAATGAAACCGCGATAAAGTTTGTCCGTCGCGCAACCGGTCGTGACAGGCTGGTGTTTGCCAGCTCTGCGTTTCACGGTCTGACATCAGGCGCACTCGCCTTGAACGGCGGACAGGTATTCCGCGAAAAATTTGGCGAACTGCTGGGATCCGACAAGGTCCCGTTTGGAGATCTGGACGCTTTGGAAGCGGTACTTGCACAAGGCGATGTTGCCGCATTTTTTATAGAACCGATCCAGGGGAAGGGGGTTAATATCCCCCCTGCCGGTTACCTGGCAGGTGCCGGCAGGTTGTGCAAAAAGTACGGTGCGCTTCTGGTTGTCGACGAGGTCCAGACAGGTATTGGCCGCACCGGGAAATTTCTGGCGCTTCATCACGAGGAAGGCGTTGAGCCTGACCTGGTCATCCTGTCCAAATCCCTGTCAGGCGGTTATGTGCCGGTGTGTGCCGTCCTGATGAAGGATGCAGTTTATAACAAGGTGTTTTCATCACTCGACCGCGCTGTGGTTCATTCGTCCACTTTCGGCAAATCCAACTTCGCCATGGCTGCAGCGCTTGCCGCCTTGAACGTGCTCGATGAAGAGGATCTGTGTGCCAATGCGACCGCCATGGGAAATCTGCTGGGCGAACGGCTGTCTGCGCTGGTGCCGAAATACGAATTCATGAAACAGGTGCGCTGGCGCGGTTTGATGCTCGCGGTGGAATTTGGAAAACCGAAATCCCTCAAGCTGCGCACGGCATGGGCCACCGTTAACGGGTTGAACGAGGATCTGTTCTGCCAGGCAGTTACCATTCCGTTGCTGGAAGACCACGCTATTCTCACGCAGGTCGCCGGCAACCGCATGACCACGATCAAACTCATCCCGCCCCTGACCATCAACGAGGCAGATGTCGACTGGTTTGTCACGGCTTTCGACAAGGTGATGCGGGATCTTCACAAGTTCCCGGGCCCGGCGTGGGAAAGCCTTGCCCGAATTGCCAAGAATGCGCTCGCGCGTCCGGAAGAAAAGACCAGGGCTACCGCATGACGACTACCAGGCGCACGGCGCGCGGACCGGTTGCTCGCAAGGCTCTTGCGAGACGAAGGCGCAATAAACCTGCCACTCGGCCGGTGCCGGAAAACCATGTGCAACCGGTCAATGCGACCCCGCTGGCAAGTGATAGCGGATCATCCGAAAAGACAGCTGCCTTCAACACAAGCGGTGTTGTTGCTGCTCTGAAATCGGGTGAAGCATTTGCGTATATCGCACGGGCATGCACCAACCACGCGTGGGCTGTTATTGTTGTATTTGTCGTGTTGGCCGGTCTCGGGGCGGGGCTGGCTGCAACCAGCTTGAAGGTCGACACCGACCCTGGTCTGATGATTTCCAACAGCCTGGATTTCCGCAAGCAGTACAAGCAGTTTTCAAAGACGTTCCCGGCGATTGAAAACAACTTTCTGTTCATCGTGGAAAGCGATGATCCCGAGGAAAGCCGCAAGGCCGCAGAGCGTGTTGAGAACGCCCTGCTGGCCAGACAAGACCTGTTTCACCACGTGGTTGCGCCTGGTGTCGGCGCGTTTTTTGACGAGTACGGCATTCTCTATGCCGACACGGCGGATGTAAAAAAAGTTGCAGACCAGATCAAAAACTCGGCACCGACCTTCAATGCCCTTGCAGACCAGCCGAACATGGCCGGCCTGTCAGGTGTGCTGAATGAAATTACCGCCTACACCCAGGCCGGCCGGGCGCCGGGAGGGGTTGATGTATTTCTCAATGCCATTGCCAGGACAGTTGACGGGGAGACTGCCGGACAGTCAGTGCCGCTGGACTGGTCAGGCCTCGGCGGAACGGGCGCAGGGCCAAAGCTTACCGAAAAGCGCTGGTTCGTGCTGAGCCAGCCGATTCTTGATTTTTCCGAGATCGAGTCTGCGGCACGGCCAATGGCAGAGGCACGCAGGCTCATGGCTGACCCGGCCATCACCGCTGACGGCAAGGTCTCTGTGCAGTTGACAGGTGAAGCTGCCTTGAACGCGGAAGAATTTGAAGCCGTGACCAAGGGCGCGGCCATCGCGGGTATCATATCGTTTACGCTGGTCACTCTGACCATGTTCTTTGGATTGCCCGCAATGGTGCTGGTTGTTCCGGCCCTTAGCCTGATCGTTCTGGGCTTCCTGATCAATGCCGGGTTCGCAACCCTGGCCGTGGGCTACCTCAACATGATCTCGGTTGCCTTTGCAGTGTTGTTTATCGGGCTGGGTATCGATTACGCGGTGCATGTTATCTTGCGATTTGCAGAGCATCGCGCCAGAGGCGAGACGGGCCCGGATGCTGCGGTTAGTGCAGTCCGCAAGACAGGACCGGCGCTGGCTTTGTGCACCGTGACAACCGCACTTGCCTTTCTGGCCTTCACACCCACTGATTTTGTGGGCATGGCCCAACTCGGCATCATCGCGGCCGGTGGCCTTGTAATAGCGTTTACCGCGTCCATCACGCTGGTGCCCGCCATCCTCACTCTGCTGCCCGGCAGGCAGGAAAAGTTCGCCCGCAACATGGCCGGCTTGAAGTCGGTATCCGGCAGGAGTTTGCCTGGCTCTTCCTGGTTGCGCAGTATCGCCACGCTGGTGATTCTGGTTCTTGCTGTGGGCTCATTGTTTGTGTTCTCTCAAGCGCGCTTTGACGGTGATCCGATAAATCTGAAGGATCCTTCGGCGCCAACCGTCAAGGCGTTTATGAAAATTCTGGACGACCAGCCAGGCGAAATTTATGCCGGTCAGGTTCTTGTTGAACCCGGAAAACCGGCAGCCGAACTGATCGCAAGGCTGAACGCACTGCCTGAAGTAAAAAAAGTGCATTCCATCACCGATTTCCTGCCAGCCGATCAGGCCGCCAAACTCGCAGAACTGCACCCGTTGCGCGATGTGATACCGGGCACCGTGAATTCAGGTTCTGATGTGGGCGATGTGGTTCGCTCACGCATGCTTGCCAGTATCGCCAACAACATGAAGGCATTGTCGCAGGTGAAGGATGCACCTGCACCTCTGACGGCATCGGCAAAGCGGTTGAACGACGCAATTGCGGCTTTCGACGAAAACAACAAGGACAATGCCGAGGCAAGACAAAAGCTCGAAACCCAGTTGTTTGTCGGTTTGCCGGTTATGCTGGCTGACATCAATCGCCTGGCCACAACCAGCATTGTAAGTGTTGATGCCCTGCAGACAAGTTTACGCGAGCGCTTTGTTGCCGCTGACGGTCGATGGCGGCTCGAAGTGGTGCCCGCCAGCAACATGCGCAACTCGGGCAATCTGAAGGAATTCGTCACCGCCATGCAGTCAGTGGACCCGCTGGTGTCGGGGTCGCCTGTGGATATTGCAGGCTCCGCGGACGCTGTTGCCCGCGCCATGATACTGGCGACGCTGGCTGCCTTGGTGATGGTGGTGCTGTTGGCATGGCCGGCATTTCGGAGCATATCCGACGTGTTGCTGGTGCTGTCGCCCCTGGTGCTGGCGGCGTGCCTTATGGTGGGGTACACGGTCCTGTTCCAGTCGCCGTTCAACTTTGCCAATGTCATCGTTCTGCCGTTGCTGCTGGGTCTGGGGGTCGACTCGTCGATCCACTATGTCATGCGCGCGCGCGAGGAGACCATCGCGACCGATGTGACGGGCACATCTACGCCAAGAGCAGTCCTGATCTCTGCCCTCACAACGATTGGATCGTTCGGAACATTGTGGTTGTCCGGCCATCGCGGCATGGCCAGCATGGGCGAATTGCTGACCATCGCCATTCTGGTCACGCTGATCTGTACACTTGTGGTCTTGCCGCAACTGATGCACTGGACATTCTCGAGAACGCGCAAACTGCCAGTGGCTAAAGAGCACACCGTGGACGGAAAGCCTTGACCTTGCCATAGTGGCATACTTAAACGTGTCTTCTGATTTGCGGGGGCACTTCCCAAGTTCGAACAACAAAAGGTAGTAGACCTGTGTCGGTACCATTTATGCAGCAAGCGCGCGTCGGCGCCTACGTGATGAAGCAGAAACTCAAGGGTAACAAGCATTACCCGTTGGTTCTGATGCTCGAACCGTTATTCAAGTGCAACCTGGCATGCGCCGGTTGTGGCAAGATTGACTATCCCAAACCAATTCTCGACAAGCGCCTGTCGGTCAAGGAATGCCTTGATGCGGTTGACGAATGTGGTGCGCCGATTGTTGCGATTCCCGGCGGCGAGCCTCTTATCCACAAGGAAATAGGTGAAATCGTCGAGGGTATTATTGCGCGCAAGAAATATGTGTCGCTGTGCACCAATGCGCTGCTTCTGGAAAAGAAGCTGCATCTGTTCAAGCCGTCACCGTTTCTGTTCTTCTCGGTGCATCTTGATGGTCTCAAGGATCATCACGACAGGTCCGTATGCCAGACCGGCGTCTATGACCGCGCCATTTCAGCCATCAAGGCAGCGCAGGCAAAAGGCTTCCAGGTCAATGCCAACGCCACCATTTTTGATGGACACGCACCCGAAGATATCGCCAGTTTCCTCGACATGACCACCGCGATGGACGTCAATGTCTCGATCTCTCCCGGTTTCATGTATGAACGTGCGCCGGATCAGGAAAGCTTCCTGTCACGGCGCAAGACCAAGCAGTTGTTCCGCGAAGTGTTCAAGCACGGCAAGGGCAAAAACTGGAAACTGTCTCACTCAACCTTGTTCCTCGATTTCCTGGCGGGCAATCAGGAGTACATGTGCACGCCGTGGGGCATGCCGACACGCAATGTGTTTGGCTGGCAGAAGCCGTGCTACCTGCTCGGCGAAGGCTATGTATCCACGTACAAGGAACTCATCGAAACGACCGACTGGGAGGCCTATGGAACCGGCCGCTACGAAAAATGTGCCAACTGCATGGCGCATTGCGGCTTTGAACCGACAGCTGCGCTTGATGCCACGGCCAACCCGTTCAAGGCGCTTGCAGTCGCAATTCGTGGCGTGAAAACAGAGGGCGACTTTGCGCCGGAAATAGATCTGACCC
>Ga0316189_10007039_pt1 | contig 10687 bp, 7 predicted proteins | sample LowCovwburrow_MG_FD_204930 | JGI IMG/M metagenome (GOLD analysis project Ga0316189, IMG submission 204930) | Coastal sediment microbial communities from Maine, United States - Lowes Cove worm burrow | ecosystem: Environmental > Aquatic > Marine > Coastal > Sediment | place: USA: Maine... | reverse complement strand
CTTGTTGCTGAAAGATTGATATTTTTCTTTGATTGCTGCCATGCACAAGGCATGACTGAAGGTCCTGGATTATTAGATTCGGGAACTAAAATTGAAACTTTTGAACATAATGCAAAAATTACCAATCCTGAAGGTTTAGTTCATGATATGGACGATGAAGAAGGCATGGCTATTATTTCATCGTGTAAGGATAGTCAAGAATCCCTTTATTTTAAGGGTGATAGAAATAGTTTATTCACAGCCTATTTATTAAAAGTCCTTAAAGGAGAGCATAAATCACAATTTGATAGTGAGTATATAAAAGTTTTAGAGGTTGCTGGTTATTTAGTAGAAGAAGTTCCAAAAGATGCTGCAAGAGATGATTTAAAGCAAAATCCTTTTGTGAATTTGCAAATTGATAAGAATTTTGAATTAAGTAAAGTTCCTGCTTCCAAGCTAAAACAAAAAAGTATTGAAATTACTAAACAAGAAGTTAAACCCATAGTAAAAAAACCTATTAAAAAAGTATTTCGTAAAACTGAAACTGCCAATAATGCTATTATTTTTGTTCATGGTTTTTCAGGAGAAGCACATGACTCTTTTGGGAAAATGCCAGAATTATTCATGCAAGAAAAACAATTGGATGGTTGGGATATGTATCCTTTTGGATTTAATGCAAATGTTAATCCAGAACACGGAAAAGAAGTTTGGGCAACAGTTAATGATATAAAAAGAATTGCAGATAACCTTAGTTCTGCAATTGCCTATAAATTTAAAAAATATGATCGCATCGCTATAGTTGCCTATAGTCTTGGAGGATTAGTAGCTCAAAAAGCCATACTTAACTTAAACACAGAGAATAGAGACAGAATTAGTCATTTGTTATTATTTGCGACACCGAGTAATGGAATTACAAGTAATGCTGTAAAAAAACTTTGGAAAAACAAAATATATGAACTTGTTCAAGGACAACGCTTCATTGTTGGCTTAAGAAAAAACTGGAATGATACCTTCAAAGATAAACTGCCATTTACATTTAAAGCTGTAACTGCTACTAAAGATGATTATATTACAGCTGATTCTAGTTTAGCACCTTTCAAAAAAGAAGATTGGGTAACTGTTTCTGGTAATCACTTTACCATAGTTAATGTAGAAAATAAAGAAAATGATTCTTATAATCTTATTCTTAATACCTTAAGTAATAATGAGTTTTTTAATATCTACACGAATAAACAAGAAATCAACTTAGTGCTTGGTGAATATGATGCTATCATTAGAGAATTAGAACCTAAACTCGACGAATTAGATGAACGCGGATTAGAACATCTTATTGATGCATTAGAGTGCACAGGAAGAATTAACGATGCAGAAAAAATATTAAAAACACATCCTTTAGCCAAGAACGATGCAGACATGATAAATTTACTAGGTGATTTATATAAACGAAAATACTTAGATAATAGTAAATTAAGTGATGGTGAATTAGCTTTTGATTACTATTCAAAAGCATTAAAATTGGCCAAAAAGAATAAACAAACAGAACAAATTTGCAAAAACGCTATTAATCTAGCTTTCTTGAATTTAATGTTAGAAGAAGATTATAATGATATGAAAACTTTTGCTCTAGATGCTATAAATGCTGCAAAAGAGTTTGAATTTGACAAATTATGGAAACTACGTGCATTAGCAGAAGGTCATTTGTATTTAAACGAATTAGAGACTTCAAATATGTATTACGAAAAAGCTTCAAAGAAAGCATCAATAAAAGAAAAAATTGAGATTTACACTAATGCTTATACTGCATATGCAGCACTTTCTGACATTGAAAATCGTGAAGAAATATTTCCAGAATTACTAAAACTGAACTTTCTTGCTTAAGGAAATTGAAGGAAATATAAAAAAAAATATTATATTCACTATCCCTTAAATCTTCAAGTTACTTTCCTGCACAATAAAATTAACTAACAATGATAACTGATACTGTTTTTATTTGTTATTCAAATAAGGATGTTGATAACGCCAATGAAATTGACAAAGCACTTAAAAATGCTGGTGTAAATACTTGGATAAAAACCATTAATGGCATTGATGACGATGACATTCAAGTTGCTATAAAATCAGCCAAACTTTTCTTAATTATTACTTCAAACAATGCATTTAATGATGAAACGTTAAAGCAAGAAAAAAATTACGCCAGAGTAAATAACGTTGATAGACAGCTTTTGAAAATTGAATCCTGTGATACAGAAGATAAAATGCGCTGGAACACTTTACCATCTGTGGACTATTCCGCAAATGATGATACATGGCTTCAAACTATTCTCAATAAAATAAAAACTTCAACTGAAAATAATGAGGAAAGTTCTGATATAAAACGAGACGTTGTTACAAAAAGCTCAGCTTCTATTGAAGAGGAAAATAATGTTGAAGTACCAAAAACTCCAACTACTCCAATAAAAGAAGAGGTACCTACTACAAATGTTGATGAATTTTTGAACGAGCTTAGTGAGGATTTTGAGTATTATAGGTTTAAAATGACTAATCAAATTAAGAGTTCTTATTATGGTTTAGGAGCCCTAGTTACTGCTAGTGTGATTTTATTAGTTGGATTATACTTTTGGGATGGCTTTCAAGAATTCATGGAAAAAGGACAAGAAAAGTTAAAATATTTAGGAACAGTAGGTGGACTAATTCCTTCTACATTAAGTACTTTTTCTATTAGTAAAATAAAAGAAAAGAAAAAACGGAGAGATGGTATTGATGATTTTGAAAGAATTCTATCTCGAATGAAAAAAGGACTAGTACCAAATTCTAAAGAGCATATTTTAGATTTGGAAGACGAATTTATTAAATATATTAAATCATAATAGATTAAAAATGAGCAAAATTCAAGAAAGAATTAAAGAAATTGATAAAAGTGCAAAACGTAGTCGTTTAATTGCCATTATTTTATCTGTTGTGATTATTGGGTTTATTGTTGTTACAGCATTGAATCTTCAAACCATTTCAAAAAAGAATACTGAAAACGAAATACTCATTAAACAAGATTCTATTCAAAAGTTAGAATTAATTGAGAAGAATAATGATTTAGAGTTTTTAGCTAAAGAAATTGAAGTAAAAGAACAAGAATACAAAACTAAATTAGATTCAATAATTTCAGAAAATAATGCTGCTGGTGGAGAACTTTGGGAATATGCCAAAAAAACTAATACTGTTGAAGCTTATTATAATTATGTAGATGCAAAAGGCATTAATAATATTGATGCAGAAAGATTAGAAGAAATAAAGAGTTCTGTTGTAAACTTAATGACTAATATGGCTTGGGTTCAAATACAAGAATCTAACGGAAACTTACTATTTACAAAATCTAATATATTAGGTAGTACTGGTGATGTAAGAGTTGCTAAGTCTGCACGAAGTGTTAGAAACGGTGTAATTGGTGTTGATAGTAATTCTAGTCGAAATGGGCATGTAATTTCTAAAGGGCAGTATGTGATTGTCGAAGAAACAAAAACCAGTGGAAATACTGATTGGGCAAGAATAAGATATAGTAATAAAAGTTAATTTTTTTTTGATAACTTTGACAATGAAATAAGATAAAAAATAGTTAAGTTTAAAAAACCGATTCAATTGAATCGGTTTTTTATTTGATAGGCTATTTTTATAATCTTTAAATATAATTAATGGATTACTTTATTCTTTGCTTAGTTGCATTTTTAACATCAATCCTAACGTTCTTTTCTGGGTTTGGTCTTGGCACTATTTTAATGCCAGTTTTTGCGCTATTCTTCCCTATTGAATTAGCCATAGCATTAACAGGAGTAGTTCACTTTTTTAATAATGTTTTTAAACTATTTCTTGTGGGTAATAAGGCAAACAAGAGCATTTTAATAAGGTTTGGTATTCCAGCAATTATTGCTGCTTTTATTGGCGCATGGATTCTTTTGAATATTACAGATTTACCATCTATTTTCAATTATACTATTGGTAGTAGAACTTTTGAAATCACTCCTGTAAAATTGATTATTTCAATCATACTAATTGTTTTCTCAGTCATTGAATTATTACCTTTTTTTGATAAATTACAATTCAATAAAAAGCAATTGCCTTTTGGTGGATTTTTAAGTGGATTTTTTGGTGGTCTCTCTGGTCATCAAGGAGCATTAAGAACCGCTTTCTTAATTAAAGCTGGATTAACCAAGGAAGCCTTTATTGGTACAGCTGTGGTTATTTCTTGTTTGGTAGATTTTACTAGGCTATCTATGTATTCTACACGAATGTTAGAATCAGGATTATATGAAAATATTCCGTTAATTATAAGTGCTACTCTTTCAGCTATTGTTGGTGCTTTTTTAGGTCATAAATTATTAAAGAAAGTAACTTTAAAGTTTATTCAGAAATTTGTAGCTGTGTTCCTAATAATAGTTTCAATTGCATTAGGAATGGGATTAATTTAAGTTTTCTGCTTTTTCTTTCTAGCAGCTGGAAATAACACATTGTTTAAAATAAGCCTGTAACCTGGAGATGTTGGATGCAAGTCTAACTCTGTTTTTGGATCTCCTACTCTATGCGTATAATCTTCTGGGTCATGTCCTCCATAAAACGTAAAAAACCCTTTTCCTTTTATGCCATGAATATATTTTGCCTCACCATTGGTTTTGTTTTCTCCTAATACTAAAACATTCGATTTTATTTCCTGTCGCGTAAACGCTGTTGTTTGTCCCATAAACCCTTTTACCAAAGCAGTATGATTTTGGTTTAGCATGGTTGGAACAGGATCCCATTTTGCAGAGAAATCCATAAGTGTAAAATAATCAGTTGTTTTTGGAATACGTCGCTTTTGTGTCATATCAATTGACGAAAACTCATAAACGTTTGGGCTTCGCTCCAGAATATAATCCTTAAAAGCAAAGGTTTTATTATAATCAATTTTACTCTGATAACTTGCATCACTACCATCACCATCAAACATTGGTTCACAAATATCTATACCTTCGGCTGATAAGGCAATATCAAAACTATCTGTAGCACTACACATAGCAAACATAAAGCCTCCTCCAACAACATAATCTCTAATCTTAAGTGCAACATCTAACTTAGAATCTGACACTTTATCATAACCTAATTTCGTAGCTAATGCTTCAGCAGTTTTCTTTTCTTCAATATACCAAGCTGCACTTCTAAAAGATCTGTAAAACTTACCAAACTGTCCTGTAAAATCTTCATGATGTAAGTGCAACCAATCAAATAATAACAAACCATCATTCAGTACTTCTTCGTCATAAATTGTTTCATAAGGAATCTCAGCATAGGTTAACACCATAGTCACTGCATCATCCCAAGGTTGCTTCCCATAAGGTGTATACACTGCAATTTTAGGAGCCTTTTCTAGTACAACAGCTTCCATATTTTGACTTGGACTACTTATTTTCTCAAGAATCTGTTCCGCTTTAGAATCACTAATAACTTCAAAAGAAACACCTCGTATTTGACATTCGCGTTGTACTTCTTCAAAATCAGGGAGTAAAAAAGAGCCTCCTCTGTAATTGAGTAACCACTTTACTTTCTGCTGCTTCTCAAGTGTCCAAAACGTAATTCCATAAGCTTTTAGGTGATTTTTTTGCCCTTCAGCATCCATCGGAATTAGAATGTAAGATGCAAAGGAATTTGCAGACATAAATAGGCAAAAAATTAAGGCGAAAATCTTCTTCATAGAGGAAAGATACTTAAAATTAATTCTCAGTAGAAAGTTTTAAGTGAATTTTAAGGAATAAACTTAATCATCATGACAATTTGGTGTCATTACCAGAAAGTAAACTAGCTATAACTTTAGTGCCAGGAAATTGCTCAAGAATTATTTTAAGAAATACTGTAATAGGAATAGCCATAATTAAGCCAGGAATTCCCCAAAGAAAACCCCAAAACATAAGCATTACCAATACTGCTATAATATTTATAGAAAATGATTTTCCCATAAATATTGGTTCTAATATTGCTCCAAATAAAACTTGTACTCCAGAAATAATAAGTATAAAAAAGAATAATGTGCCTGTTGTTTCTAATTCAACAAAAGCAAATATTGATAGTAAAAGCACAGCAATAAAGGAGCCTACCATTTGCACAAAATTAATAACAAACACAAAAAGGCCCCAAAAAATAGGAAAGCTTACATCAAAAAACACACATGCTAAACCTGTGCCAATTCCTGTAAGCAAGCTTACAAAAACTTTAACCTTTATAAAGGTATTAAGATCTTTTTCAATTTTCATAAAAGCTCTAATTGATGCATGCTTCTGCTTCAATATTGTTCTATTTAAGAGTTTGTGTATATTAATAGATTCTGCCAACCATAGCACAACAAAAAAGGCCGTCATTAAAATTGTGGTTAAGAATTTTCTTAAAAAATCAACTGCAGTGCCTATATTATCTTGTTTAAAAAATTGCGTAATAATGCTTTTGTCATTTTGAAAAGTCATTCCAAAATTATCTTCTAGATAAAACTTAGCATCATTAAGCCTTATTTCAGCTTTAGCAAAAAAATCTGTATCAGAAGCCATTATTTGTTTGCTAGATAATTGAATAAGTTCTACACCAATTTTCAAACCACCACCAATCAGCAAAACAACAATAAGAACACTTATAACCTTAGGTACTTTATACTTCCCTAGCCAGCGCATTAATGGCAAAAACAATAATGCAATAAACATTGAAAATATTAATGGAATAAATATAAACGACAATATCTTTAGCAAATAAAATACTAAAGCAACAACTATAACTAACAATAAAATATTAGTGGTACGTGTTTGGTTTAACATGAGGCTGTTTTCGTTTTAAATTACTTTAAAATGGAACATCATTATCTTCATCAGGAACATCAAACGCAGTATTTGGGTCTTGCCTAAAGTTGTCTGGTTTAAAAGTATCATCATTGGCAGCTGCATTCATTTTACTATGAAATTCATTACCAAATGGTGTGTCAAAATCATCCAAATTATCAAACTTACCTAAATGACCAATAAACTTTAAACGAATACTTTCTAATCCACCATTTCTATGCTTAGCAACAATAAATTCTGCTTGACCTTCAGTTGGTGTTCGCTCTTCATCATCCCATTCATCAATTTTATAATATTCAGGTCTATAAATAAATGAAACAATATCTGCATCTTGCTCAATGGCTCCAGATTCACGTAAATCAGATAACAATGGACGTTTACTTCCACCACGAGTTTCAACAGCACGTGACAACTGTGATAAAGCAATAACAGGAATACTTAACTCTTTTGCTAATGCTTTAAGGTTTCTTGAAATCATTGAGATTTCTTGTTCACGATTTCCACCATGACTACTTCCGCCTGTCATTAACTGTAAATAATCAACAACTATTAATTTAATACCATGTTGAGATGATAGACGACGTGCTTTTGCACGCAAATCAAAAATAGATAATGAAGGTGTGTCATCAATAAACAAAGGTGCTTTCTCAAGGCTTTTTACCTTTACATTTAACTGTTCCCATTCATGCTTTTCTAAACGTCCAGTTCTAAGTTTTTCAGAAGACAAGCCTGTTTCAGATGAAATAAGCCTTGTAATTAATTGTACTGATGCCATCTCTAATGAGAAGAATGCTACAGGAATATTTTGATTCACTGCAATATTTCGAGCCATAGATAAGGTCAAGGCTGTTTTTCCCATACCAGGACGAGCCGCCACAATAATTAAATCGCTCTCTTGCCATCCAGATGTTAGTTTATCTAGTTTATCAAATCCTGAAGGAATTCCACTTAATCCTTCTTTATTTGAAATTTCTTCAATTTTCTTCTTAGCTTGAATTACTAAATCTTGAGCTGTTTCAGAAGATTTTTTAATATTTCCTTGAGTTACCTCATACAATTTTGACTCTGCCTTATCAAGCAAATCAAATACATCTTTGGTTTCATCATAAGAATCTTCAATAATTTCGTTTGAAATTTTGATCAAGCTACGCTGAATAAATTTTTGTAAAATAATACGAGCATGAAATTCAATATGTGCTGAAGATGATACTTTTTGTGTTAATGAGATTAAATAAAAATCTCCACCGACTTTATCTAGTCGTTGCTCTTTTCTTAATTGACTTGAAACGGTTAATAAATCTATAGGCTCACTATTTTCAAATAATTTGAAAATAGCTTCAAATATATATTGATGCGCTTCTTTGTAAAAAGCATCTGAACTTAAAATATCAATAACTTCATCAACACCTTTTTTGTCAATCATCATAGCTCCTAAAACTACTTCTTCTAAGTCGAGGGCTTGTGGAGGGATTTTACCTCGCTCAAGGCTTATAATAGTACTTTTATCTACTTTAAGTCCTTGGATTGGGTTAGGTTGCTTCATTCTATTTTGCAGACAAAAAATGTCTTATGGATTAATTTTAGTTAGCTAATTCTTGAATTTTCAAGACAACGAATGTAGCTATAATGTTAAGATATACTACTTTATTAAGATACAACATTGTTAACCAGAAGTCAACATTTAAACTGTTAATAAGTTACAAATATTGTTAATAGCGGTAAAAAAATCCGAAGAGAATAACTTCGGAATTTTTTATTGTATGGTTTTAAAAGGCTTAGTCATTATAAACACCCATTTCTGAATATTTATCCATTCGCTTTTTTACCAATTCTTTTGGTGATAAGTTCTTGAACTCTCCATATGACTTTTCAATTGCATCACGAACTGTGATAAAAGTTTTCTCTCTATCTTTATGTGCGCCTCCAATTGGTTCTTTTACAATTTCATCAATTAGCTTCATTCTCTTCATATCTTTAGCTGTAAGCTTCAAAGCTTCAGCTGCTTGCTCTTTGTATTCCCAACTACGCCATAATATAGAACTACAGGACTCTGGTGAAATAACTGAATACCATGTGTTCTCTAACATTAACACTTTATCTCCAACACCAATACCTAGTGCTCCACCAGAAGCACCTTCACCTATTATAACAGTAATAATTGGCACTTTAAGTCTGGTCATTTCTAAAATATTTCGAGCAATAGCTTCGCCTTGTCCGCGCTCTTCAGCTTCTAATCCTGGGTAAGCACCTGGAGTATCAATTAGAGTCACGACAGGAATTCCGAATTTTTCAGCAGTTTTCATTAAGCGTAAGGCTTTACGATATCCTTCAGGGTTTGCCATCCCAAAATTTCTATATTGTCTCGTTTTTGTATTATAACCTTTTTGTTGGCCAATAAACATATAGCTTTGATCTCCAATTTTACCTAAACCACCTATCATGGCTTTATCATCTTTAAAATTACGATCACCATGAAGCTCTAAAAATGAGTCTCCAAAAATAGCATTAATATAATCTAAAGTATAAGGTCTATTAGGATGACGTGACATTTGCACGCGTTGCCAAGCTGTAAGATTTTTGTAAATATCCTTCTTAGCTTCTGCTAATTTCTTTTCGATTTGTTTACATGTTTCTGTAACATCAACATCGCTTTCTTCTCCAATTAATTGACATTTTTGAAGTTGATCTTCAAGCTCTTTTATTGGTAACTCAAATTCTAAGTATTCCATAGAAATTAAGATTAGTTTTTAGTTAGTGTACAAAATTACACTTTTTTTTTCGTTTAAATTTTAGATTTAAATTGAAATAATGTTAACACCTAACGCTTAGCGTTATATAACAGATAGATGGCTAAAAGCCCAAACACAATATTAGGAAACCAAACAGCAATAGCTGGCGAAAAATTAGACTGCTCAGCCATTACACCAAATACTTTGTCAAAAAACACATATATCATTGCAATAAAAACTCCTAAAGCAAGATTGAACCCCATTCCTCCTCTTCGTTTTATAGAAGATACAGAAACTGCAATAATAGTTAAGATAAAAACTGAAACTGGCAAGCTCCATTTTCTATACTGTACTACTTTATAGCGTCCAATATTTGATGAACCACGTGCTTCTTCTTTCTTAATAAATTTAGTTAACTCTCCATAACTTAATATCTCAGCTGCATATTTTGGAGGTGTTAAATCTTCTAATTCAAAATTTAATATTGTATCCTTATTTCTTTTGTAAACAATATCATCATTATTTTCACCAACAACGCGCTTGGTATAGTTAAAAAGCCTGTACGTTGAATCCTTTATATTAAACGAAATACGTTCAGCTTTAATTTTATATTTTAATTCATTACCTTCAATGTGCTCCAATGAAAAATTTCTTCCTACATTAGTTTTAGTATCAAAACTACTTACATATATGTAGTCATTATCATTAATTTGCCTAAAAAGGTTTTGTGTGTCTTTATCTTTTTTTCCACCGCTTAAATACTTGTATTTAAATTCATTAAATCCTTTACTAGCCTTTGGAGCTAAGTACATTCCAAGAACTAATGAAAAACTAGCAACTATAATTCCTCCAATAAAATATGGTCTCAAAAATCTCCAAAAAGAAACTCCTGAACTAAGAAAAGCAATAACCTCAGTATTATTTGCAAGTTTTGAAGTAAACCAAATCACAGATAAAAATAAAAACAATGGGAATAGTAAATTTGCGAAGTAGATTGAGAAATCTAAATAATATTGAGCAACAGCTTCAAAAGGAACTTGATTCGCTAATATTTTATCAATTTTTTCGGCTAGATTAACTGTAATAGCAATAGGTATAAATAGCAATATCATTAACAAAAATGTTACTAAGTAGCGCTTT
>Ga0316189_10007038_pt1 | contig 10690 bp, 15 predicted proteins | sample LowCovwburrow_MG_FD_204930 | JGI IMG/M metagenome (GOLD analysis project Ga0316189, IMG submission 204930) | Coastal sediment microbial communities from Maine, United States - Lowes Cove worm burrow | ecosystem: Environmental > Aquatic > Marine > Coastal > Sediment | place: USA: Maine... | reverse complement strand
CCCCTGGTCCTCAAACGACCCGTCTTGGAATCAGACGATGAGGAAACTGTTCAGGGTGGCCCGTTCTACCTTTTTTTGAGCCGTCGCCAGCGTTCCGAGATCTGGAACGCCCGCGTGGGAGACGTGTCGCATTTTTTTGAAAAACCTCGTGGTAGCAAGGGTTTCCCTTGTGTCTTTCGCCATCGTTCCAGCGACGCTCCCTAAGGCGCACCTGTCTGGAACGTTTTGCTGATTTGGCTACCGGATTGGAAGCTGCCAGACCTCGTCGAACACCAGGACGGGCCCGGTGCAGGCCCCGCTACGCACCAGGTGCCCCATGCTCCTTTTTGACCAAAAGACTTGCGATTTGTTCCCTAGGATTTGGCCCTAATTACTGAGTTCAGATCATACCCCAGGTAAGCCGCGCTCCTCACGTCGCGGCGGCCAACCTGGGGCCAATATACAGAAGACCGTCGGCCTAAAGAAATTCCGGAAACTCGTGCCCTTACAGCGATCCCTGGATGGGTAGCTCTAATTACTTGTATCGACCCGACTCTAATAAGCTGGAACGCTGGTGCGGCGAATACGATTGGGGTCTTTGAGCTCCCGGGAATTTTGTGAGCATTTCAATTGTGGGCATCCCTTATTCCCAAACGAACCTATCGGTCTATGTCGACCCGGCTTGGACTGTGTTTGGCGAAATTTCCATTGTCGCCGAAGAAAACCCGGCGCTGGCTTGCGGCTCAGGCTTTGGGCGTTCGCTTTTGCTTGTAGAAGGTACGCTTGCCATCGACATCGGTCTTGTAGCGTTGGTGGATCCACATCCAATAGGGGGGGGCGTCGCGAATTTGCTGCTCCAAATGCGCGTTTAACAGGGTGGAGATGCGCAGGATTTCCTCATCTTTGTCTGCATCCTTATTCGGGTGGATCAGCTCGTGAAACCTCAAGCGGTAACGGCCCTTGCCGAGCGGAATCGAGTAACCCACCACGATCGGCGCGCCCGTCTTATAGGAAACCGCTGCGGGTAGGGGCGTGGTTGCCGCCGGCCTGCCGAAGAAATCGACAAAAATCCGATTGTGGTCATGCACATCCTGGTCGTTGACAATGCCCACAACGCGGTTCTCGGCCAGGTTAGACAAAATTTTGCGCACCGAACGGTGCTTGTAGATCACCCCATTGCCCGAGCGCCTGCGGAGCCTTTCAATGTATCCGTGAACAAGAGGGTTGTCCATGGGACGCGCCATGGCGCTCATGGGCAGGTTCATGTAACCCAAGGCCAGGTTCATAATCTCCCAATTCCCGTAATGGGCCGAGCAGAGAATGACGCCGTTTCCTAGTTCACGCCCTTTGTAGAACTGACCAATATTGTCGAGTTCCACATATTTGAGAAAATTGCTGGAGTTAATCTGGGAGAAACACAGGGTTTCGGCCATCATATTGCCGAAATGAGCCAGGCACTGTTTCAACAACAAGTGTTTTTCCGACTCGGTTAGATTGTCTTGGAATACTTGATCCAGGTTTAGGAGGCCTATCTCCCGCTTGCGCCGGAATAAGGACAGGAACAAACGACCAACCCCACGGCCACAAGCCCTGGCCAGGAAAAAAGGCATGAGGTTAAAAACCAGTGCAAGGAACCGCAAAGCCAGATATTGCAGCCAATGGACAAAGGTCAATTTACTATCTGGGCCAGGAGGGCGTTTGCCCGAGCGTGTCCTTCTACTCATAGGTCCACCGCTCCTGAAGAGGGGGCCTCGCGATGATGATTAAAGAAACGGCTTTTCCCAATGAACACTATTCCAACGCGAATTCTCACCCACATAGGGCGCGTTCCATTCTAGCTGGATCCGTCCAAGCTGTCGAGACCCATGAATGTCAATCCGTGCGAATGAAAGGTGCCGACGGTTCCAGCGCTCAGGCGGGGAAATGACATTCGCTCGTGTGTGGTGATTAGGTTTCATCGGCTTTCCCAAATAAAAATGCCCCGCCGAAGCGGGGCACTCTAGAATCGATAGGGGTTCTTTCTAGCCTTTAACCATGGCAACAAGCAAGGTGTAAAGGGCCAGTGACTCAATCAGAGCCAGACCGATGATCAGGGTTGTCCGGATGTTGTTGGCAGCAGCCGGGTTACGTGCGATGCCTTCGCATGCGGCGGCAATGGCGCGAGCCTGTCCGAGTCCACAAAGACCTGCGGCAATCGCCATACCAACGGCAGGTGACCAATAGGGATAAACAGTTACTGCAGCTTCAGCGGCAGCGTGGTCCTGTGCCATCAGAAAGCCGGTGACCAGGAACATTGTCAAAAGAACCAAAAATCTACGCATTTAAACGTACCTCCATAGTGTTTGGCCCCCGGTTCGGAGACGGGCGCCTGAGAAACTGGTAAGCAAATCAATGATCGTGGGAAAGAGCTCCCGCGATGTAGACCTGTGTCAGCATGATAAAGACATAGGTCTGTAAAAGGGCGGCAAAAAGGCCGAGAACCATCATCGGAACGGGTAGCACAACGGGGATCATACCAGCCAGCAAAAGCGGGATGAACTTGTAGATAACTCCGGTAATCAAATGCTCACCGCCAATATTGCCGAAGAGACGAATACCCAGTGAAAAAGGGCGGGCCAGGTGGCCGATGATCTCAATGATGATCATCAGCGGCGCAAGCCAGGCAATAGATCCCGTAAAGTGCTTCACATAGCTAGGTCCGTGTTCGCGAAGTCCCAGGTAATTGTAGTAGAAAAACACAACCAGGGCACATGCCACCGTTGTGTTAAAGTTACCGGTAGCCGCGCTAAACCCGGGAACCATGCCCAGGAAGTTGGCGGTAAAAATGAAGAAGGCCAAAGTCCCGATCAAAGGCATGTATTTACGTCCATCCTTGCCGATATTCTCTTCCAACATGTCGAGTAGAAAAGTAAGAACCAACTCGATGACCTGCTGCAGGCGGCCCGGAACCAATGAAATATTGGCGCGAACAACCAGCGACAGCACAAGTAGGGTCAAGAAAACAAGCCCCGAGGCAATAATGTGATCGACCAAAAGCAGGTCGTGAACCTCTTTGTGGAGCAGTTTCGCAATCAACATTGTCCAGAGTGACGGGTGGATTTCCATGTTGTTTCCTTACCTAGTTTAATTACTCAGAAGCTTTTGGATCCTCGTCGAAAAACAGGAGCGCAAGAAGCAGAGCAGGTAAAAGGGTAGACACCCCTGCCGCATACCAGCCCCAGCTGACGACAAACAGCCGAATCATGGCATAAAACAGGCCACCAAGCAAGATATAACGCAGAAAAACCATGAGGGTTTCCCACATCAAGCTGGCTTGCCTGGGTCGAAGCGTGCGCGCGGTGATGCGGTCCCAACAAAAGAGAATGATCCCGATCGAAATAAAACCGAGGAAAATGCTGTAGCCAGGTCGTACTCCTGCGAAAATCAGAGCCAAAAGAGAGCCCGCGAAGCCGCAATAGATGAATTGTCGGTAAAAAACCTGCAGAAAATCAGGTTTGTTCGTCATTGTCTTGTATTTCCTCATTTTTATTCAAGCGAACAACTTCGCGATAGAGGTTGAGAAACCCAGCAATGATGCCCAAAACCAAAAAAATAATGGAAAAAACCCCGGTGGTCCCGAACCAGGGGTCGACCCATTTATAGCCGATGTACCAGCCAATACCGGAGCACAGGACAAAGTGAGGTCCTACACTGGCGAGGCCCATCCAACTTGCATCGCGCTTTGCCACCTCTTGCCTCCCTTCGAAAACCCGGTCCTCTATGGCCACAAGCGTCAGGAGCATGCCTGACGCTTGTCTTCATACCACCAACCCAATCAGGTTTGTGTTTCGTCGGCTGGTTCACGGTCCATTTCTTCGTCGCTCGAGGTATTCGACATACTGCCTTCCGGCCTGGAAGGTCCACGACCCCTGCCGCGATTACCTCTTGGGCGACGGCTCGGTTTCCTGACGTCCTCTTTTTCCGCGTTTTCCTCGCTGTCGCTCTCCGCAGTGGCCGTTTGGCCCTCGCTGGATTCCTGGGGTTTTGACACCGTAATCGGACCACGCCCTTTGGTATGGTCCCGGATCGCGGCCTTGAACTCCTCTTCATGACTCTCGTACAAGCCGTGCCGTTTCATCAAGGTGACACGAACTGTGAAATTGAAGCGCTCGAAGGGAGCAAGATTAGAGGGCGTGGGAATGTCGACACCGCGTAACTCTTCAAATGAGAGTTTTTTTAGGGCCTCCAGTCGCTCTTCTCGATAATCCTTTTGTTCGTTGATATCCTTATCACTCATGGACGCGGCCATGGATGACAGGGATAGCGGGGCGGGCATGACCATTTCTTCTTTTTCCTCCTGAGGTGAGCGTTTCACGGATTCGAATGTTGTCTTGCCGGTATAACCTAGCTTGACAAGGATGCGAATACGTAAATTGTCGCCTTGCTCCAGTTCTCTAATCTCATCACGCCGCTCGTTCAGCAAGTGGACGCCAAGATCCTGGGTCGTGTTTACTTTGAGTTCTTTTAAGTTCTTTCCGCTGATTTGCTGTTTTATGCGCCGCAGAAGCTCGATAGCTTCCATCTCCAGCGATTTGATGCGACCAATGCCGCTGCACGTTGGGCATGGTACGTAGTGACGGATTTGCTTCGAGGTATTGATTCGCTGACGCGACATTTCTAAGATCCCGAAGCGGCTCAGAGGCAGGGTGGTGATGCGCGCTTTGTCTTTTTTCAGACAATCCCGCAGCCGGTTCTCCACATCTTGAGAGTTTCGTCTTTCGCGAAGGTCGATGAAATCAATGACAATCAGTCCACCCAAATCGCGGAGACGAAGTTGACGAGCGACCTCTTCGGCTGCCTCGAGGTTCGACTTGAGCGCGGTGGCTTCCAGGTTGCCTTCAGCAGTTTTGCCACTGTTCACGTCGATCACAACCAATGCTTCGGTCTGCTCAATGACTATTGAACCGCCCGAGGGTAACTGAATCTTGGTGGAGAAAATGCTCTCCACCTGCTCATCCAGACGGTAGCGGGTGAAAAGCGGCGTGCGCTGACGATACGGCTTCACCATATGTGCGTAGTTGGGCATGACCTTCTTGAAGTATTTATTCACGGTTTCGAAGACAGCGGGATCATCGATCAAAATTTCTTTGACGCTCTCGTCGAAATAGTCTCGGATGGTGCGCGTCACCACGTCGTCTTCACAGTACAGCAGGGAAGGCCCACGGACTGCTTCCGCTCGACTCTCCAATTCGGCCCAGGTGGTGGTCAACAGGTTGAGGTCGCGCTGCAGCTGTTCGCGGTTTTTGCCGAGTCCCGCAGTCCGGATGATGTAGCCCATGCCCTCCGGAACGGTAATGGTATCCATGATCGTGCGTAATTTCTTGCGGTCTTCCTGGGCCTCGATCTTGCGCGAGATCCCGATTTTTCCTGTCAGCGGCATCATGACCAGATACTGTCCCGGCAGGGACAGGTAGGTGGAAATGTAGGCGCCTTTCAGGCCGATTTCTTCACGGATCACCTGAACGATTACCTGCAAGCCTACCTTGAGCCGGTCTTGGGTTTGCAGGCGACGGTCTGATTTGATGAAGTAGCGGTGATGGATTTCATTGAAGGGCAGAAACCCGTGTCTGCTGCCGCCATAATCCACAAAACAAGCCTGAAGGCTTGGCTCAATAGCAGTGATGGTACATTTGTAGATGTTACCCAGGTTGTTGGTGTTGTGCAGGGATTCGAAATCAACCTGTTCCAGCAACCCGTTCTCGCCAATAATCGCCACCCGTAGTTGGTCGAAATTGGCATTTACAAGCATCTTCATTTTGGACATTTACATAATCCTTTTCAAAGTAGGTTCACACAGCTCACATAGATCCGTTTATTTTTGGTATTATAGTACCCGAGTGATTGAATGAGGGGAGAAGATCATGCAAAAAAGAATAGACGTTGGCAGTGAAATTGATTCCCAGTGCGGGCGATGTAAGCTTTTGCTCAACCACGTGGTGGTAGCAATGGTCGGTACAGAGCCGCGTAAAGTAAAATGCTTGACATGCCAAAGTGAGCATATTCATAGGGTACCAAAAGCCAAGTCAACATCCTCGGGTACAAAACGGAAAGCCGGTGCGACAGCCAAGGCCAAGTCTGCCTCTTCCGCCCTGGCGCGCTGGCAGACGATCATCTCTTCATGGGATGACTCTGCTGCGAAATCTTATACGATCTACGATTCGTTCAACGTAGATGATGCGATTACGCACGTCAAATTCGGAAGGGGCGGGGTCATTGCTGTCCCCGGTCCTGATAGGATCATAACACTTTTCGAGTCCGGAGAGAAAATGTTAATGCAAGCCAAAAAAAGACCCTGACGAGGTTGGCCCTGTTTTTGGCGCTTGGGGCCATGATTTGCAACCATGAACCCGCCTTGGTCCGCACGGAAACCATATAGCCTCCATTCGTGATAGCAAGCGAATGGGGGGTTTTAGGGGCGCCGTGCGGGAGAAGTGCTTATTTTTTTGGGAAAATCAATAACTTGGGGCGTCTGTCCAGAACCTTGTTGGGTGATTTTCGAAAAGCATGTCCTCGATTATTGAGGACCAGGTACAGGTTGCCAGCTGGATCGAAATCAAAACCCTCGGCAAAACCACGATAGGTGAGGGCTGCATCCTCAAGAGCGAAAGCTTGTTTCACAACGGACAAGTCGAAGCAGGGGGTCAGCATCAGTTTGCGAGCGTCCGGCGCCAATGCCTTGCTCAAAGATGCTTCCGCAATCATCCAGCGGTCGCGGAGTAGAAAGTATAGGCGGTCGCCAACCACCTTTAGTTCGGTGACAACCGGGTATTTGCGGCCCACGGTTATGGAAAGCTCCCTCTCAGCCTGCCAGGAATCCTTGATAAAATCGAGCACATATAGGGTGGCCAGACGTTGCTTACTGACCGCCAGCCAGCGTTTTGGCGAAAGGGGCCAGGCGGCAACCAGTCCACACTCCGGCGTACCGTCGCCGCAAGTATTAGGGATAGCCGGTAGCTGCTCGCGGCCAAGTATGCGATAGCGGTCCGCCTCGATGCTCAGCACCTGGCTCACCCAATCTTTTTCGAAAGCCGAAAAAAAACGGTTCGATGCGACATGAATGGCACCCTCGGGGTCAATGAGCAGGTTCTCAACCTCCTGCTGTGGCAGGTAGCAGACCAGGCTGGCATGCCAGGGTCCGTTCTTCTCGTGATTGATTCGATAGATACCGGGTTTCGGCTCCAAAAGGTCAGCGCCCAGGAACATCCGGTCTTTTATACGCAGCACACTGGTCGGCGAATAAATGCGTTCGAGCTCGTGGACCTTGAAGTTTTTGGGGTCTAAGGCAGTAAAATCAAAAGGGTCCTGGTCGCCTGACCAGGCCAACAGCCAAATAAAAAAGAGCACACCGACCTCCTGGAAGATACCAACACATTCTAGCCGGATCCATTCAGCCTGTCGAGGTTCAAGGTTCAAGGTTCAAGGCTCAAGGTTCAAGGTTCAAGGTTCAAGGCTCAAGGCTCAAGGTGGAGGGGCTCCCGCCCCTCAATCCCCCAAACTGTACCCACCAAATAAAAAAAGACACCCGCAGGTGTCTTTTTAATATGAATGCCCAAGCCCGGACTCGAACCGGGACGACCTCTCGGTCACTACCCCCTCAAGATAGCGTGTCTACCAATTTCACCACTTGGGCGTGGCAACGGGGTATTCTATTGAAAACCCCGTATCGAATCAAGCTTTAATTATCTTTTTTCTCGTCTTTCTTCTCTGCTGGCGGTTGGTCCGCAGGCTTGTCCACGCCCAGCTTCTCGCGTACCTCAGGTGGCAACTCGCTGCCCTTGAATGTTTCCTGTTTTTCGATCTTTGGAACGCCGCCCGTTGCGGCAGGTTGTGCGGGTTGTTCCGTGGTGGTGCCCTCGGGCGTTTCGCTCGAAGTGATCGATGGGTCATTTTTCTCCGGCTGATGTCCGGCGGCAATACTCTCATTTCCCGGGGCAGAAAGATAAGCCAGGGAAAGTGATGAAATCATAAACGCAACTGCGAGAATGGAGGTAAGCTTGGTAAGGAAACTGGCTGCGCCCTTTGCTCCAAATACGGCCTGACTTGTGTCAGCGACACTTGTCAAACCACCGGCCTTACCGTCTTGAAAAAGAATTACAGCAATGAGCAAAACGCAAACGACAATATGTATTGTCAGGTAAAAAGTCATGTGAAGCCTCCAACGGTAACCGGGTCTGCGAACCCAGAGACGCCATCCTACCACAATTTTACTTCCTGTCAACTCCTCGCGTGTTTTTCTGCTGGCAAAAAGAAATTGGCGTCCTAAAAAAGGTAGGGTCGACAAGAAGCCGATATAATTGGAGCGTCGATGCTACCCCACGGGCCCGGAGATTTTTCCCACAAAGTACCAGCTGTTCGTCGCAGCAAAGGCTACGATAACATGAACCGCCCAATCAGGTGGGTAATACCGGTAAAGACAGGGTGGAAATGCTGTTTGCCTTTGGTTTCCCTTTTCAAGGAGGTTCTGTCTCTGGGCTACTTTGTGGCTAAAACTCTCTGGATGTTTTTGAACGCCGTGGTTCCGTCTCAGGCATGCACGACAAGGGTATAGAAGACGAAAAGGCCGGTAATCAACGCGCAGGCCGCAGACACCAGGGCGACCTTGCCGAGCCGAGCGTGCTTTGTGCGAGCCACCAAATCGGCCGCTGTCGGCGCGTCCAGGCGAGTTCCGAATCCTTTGGCCAGGATCCGCGCCCAAGTCCCTGTTACCAACATTACGAGAATGAAGCTTTCGTGCGTATACAGCACGGCCAGCTCCAGGCTCGACCAGGCGACTTTGATCTCTCGACCCAACACAAAAACCTTGGCCACATAGGACAGCACAAAAAAGATCAACAGATTACAAGCCAGTACCATATGCTTGATGTGCGCTTCCATCTTGCCTTGAGCCACCAATTGGACACCGCGGATTGCGATAATCACGGTACTCAAAAGCAAGACCAGAGCAAAGAGCCAGTATGTCAGATTGGCATTCATCATCATTCCCCTCAAGACCTGACCCTAGCCGTGTTATTAGCCTAGGCGAATACAGCCCTGACCTTTTCAGCCGTGACTGTTCCCCTTTTCGAGTCGGCTCATTGTAGCTGTTCCGGGCAGAAAAGGAAAGGAATTGGCGTGAATTATTCGCTGGGCATAAGGGAGACAAAGAGGTCGTGTTCCTCTATAAGATAATAGACTAAGGTGGTGTTCTCCGAGGGGGTTAGCCCTGCATCTATATCTGCGTTTGAGGGGTGGACTGGCAACCCGATCACCATGTCCTGCTTTTCTGGGCAAACCAAAGACATGAAATGGCCCGCGATGGTATTGGTCAGCTCGTTGACAAAATCGTCATAGACCTCTTGTGGCACTTTCTCCAGATCCATGTCCGGGTAAACACCAGAAAAACATTCGATCAAGTGGTCGTGGCTCATGAGCATGAAGAGGCGCAGTTTCACCGGCGCCGTCAACTCTATAAACGAACAGTAGGCGCCCTCTTTGCGTGCCACCGGCGTCTGGATCAGTTTGGTTTCCAATATCTGGGCGAAGGCGATCCCCTCGAAGGTATCGCTGACCGCTTTTTCAAGCGCTTTTAAAATACTGGGATCTTTGAACTCAATCATTGCTCCGTCCTTGGCTCAATCCTGCAGCGAGGTGATTGCCTCGTGCAGTAGTTGCGGGGAAACTGGTTTTCCGATCACATAATTAGCGCCGAATTTCATGAAGTGTTTTTCGTTGTCCTTATTGGCCGCACTCGAAATAATGATCACAGGGATGCGATTGTATTTGGGCGAGGCCTTTACCCGTTTCAGGAACTCGTTACCGTCCATAACGGGCATGTTCATGTCGGTAACGATCAGGTCGAAGCTGGCTTCTTTGAGGGCCTCAATGGCCTTTTGACCGTTTTGCGCTTCTTTGAACTCCGCGCCCTGGCATCCAACGATTTCCAGGTATTGCCGAATAATCATTCGAGCAGATAAGGAGTCATCAACGAGCAGTATCCGCTTAAACATGACTGTCACCTCCTTCTCCACTCAGCCGTAAGGCTTCTTGGAACTCTTTGTCAATATCGAGCAATAACCTGGGGAAGGTCAGAACCTCCCATTTTGGGTCTCTCTTGATAAATGTATCGGTTATGGCATCAAGAGGGTAATCCATGTTGTCCAGTTTGGTTCCGGTGCCGGCCATCATTGAAAAGGTATCTCCCAAATGCACGGCCACTACAAGGCCGCGATATTCTTCCGGTGCTTCACTTGGCCGATGATGATAACGCATCACGGTAGCGAAGGACTCGGGCAAGTTCCAATTTTGCGCAATTTGCTGGCCAATCACCGTGTGGTTCGTGCCAAAAAGCGCGTCTTCTGCGGCAAGGAAATTTCCATCGTGTTCCCGGTAGGTGGCTTCGATAAAAAGCTTGGACATCTCCCTGAGGAACTCAGAAGTGACAACCTTGCCGATATCGTGCATGAGCCCGGTGGCGTAAGCGATGTCGCCATATTCTTCTTTGAACAGGTCACGGACAATTCGTCGCGAAGCGATGGCCGTGCGTAAACCGTTGCGCCACAGGTCTTCGTGGGTGGAATCATAGCCGTCAAGGTTAATCTTGAAAACGGTGCTCAAGCCGGTTTGAAGGGCCATGGCCGCTATATTTCGCGCACCCAGTAAAACCACCGCGCGGTGGATGGTTTCTACTTGGGTC
>Ga0316189_10007036_pt1 | contig 10690 bp, 8 predicted proteins | sample LowCovwburrow_MG_FD_204930 | JGI IMG/M metagenome (GOLD analysis project Ga0316189, IMG submission 204930) | Coastal sediment microbial communities from Maine, United States - Lowes Cove worm burrow | ecosystem: Environmental > Aquatic > Marine > Coastal > Sediment | place: USA: Maine... | reverse complement strand
AACTCAGATGTGCTAAATATAACGGCACGTATGATCGTATTATTGAAAAATATAAAGAGAGAAAACGGGCTGAAATTTATCCGCCTTTAAGATCGTTTTGATTTTAAGAATCTGGGAATGCTCCCGTTCTCTTCTGTATATTGATATTCTATATAACCCTCATATCTTCCCGAAATATCGTCAATCCAAAACATCCAGTTTATCCATTTATGGCTCCATATTTTTTTATTAGCAACAAGATAGAGTACAATACCTATTGTTCCTAAAATCGGTATAACTATTGGACTATATTGATTTAAAAGGTATAAGCATATAGCGATAACAGCTATTAACCCTATAAGAATATTAGGTCTAAAATATTTTAAATAATCATACATTTTTAAATTTTTTTAATAGGCTTCATCAAGCAAGTACAGAAGAGTTGAGCTTACTATAAGGTTTGATAAATTAATGTCAAGTGGAGTAAGAAATAAAATACAATATACAGTGTAGTTTATTTATCACACATACTTCATATTGATATTGTCAAACTGTAGTATTTCTATCCCACATTCCGCAGGGCAAAAAAAAACCGGGTCACGCGTAAGCATATACCCGGAGGATGAAGAGAGAAAACAAGTTACAGGAAACCTGACAATGCTGATCAACCGCAATTTTTGGAAACCTCTTTATGCGTTAAGCCTATAATCAAGAACGTGAGGTGACCTCTTGAGAAGATCCAACAGAACCTTGGTAGCTCCTGTCGGTTGCCTTCTTCCTTGCTCCCATTGTCGTATTGATGATGGGCTCACATTGAGCAGTTTGGCAAATACAGCTTGACTGAGCTTGAGATTCTCTCTGATTTCCTTGATCTGATAAATGGTTAAATTCACTTCAGGTATTTTGATACCGAGGGAATTAAGCTCTTTTTCAGTAAAAGATGTTTTTATACCGGAGTCAACCAACTCTTGCACTGTATTTCCGATAGCTTTTTTCATAGAATCTCTCATAATTACACCTCTAAATCAAACAGAATCTGTTTTTCTAAGGAGTTCGAAATTTGTTCTGCATCCAAAGCGAGCAGGTCGCTCCCTAATACCTTGAAATACGTTAACTCTTTCTTGCTAATATTTGACTTTTCGTTTTTTCCAAATCCATAAAGAAATATTGCCTTTTCTTCACTTCTATACACAACAATTGTCCGAAACCCTGAACTCTTACCTTTACCCAAACGATGGACGCGGACTTTGTAAAGGTTACCTCCCAAGTCAGCTACTGATAGCCCTTTTTTGAGATTATCAACAGCTTCAAGCAGACTTTCATTGCTAACATTTGACTTTTTCGCCCATTTGTTAAACCATTTCGTGCATAGCTTTTCCATATAACAACTATAACTCTTTGAGTTACAGTTTTCAATCCCTTGTTTTAAGCAGTACTCAATCTTGGAGTGATGCGGGTTACAAGGCGGGGTCGCAGGTTCGAATCCCAAAGGCAAAGCAAAAAAAACCGGGTTACGCACTATACACGTACCCGGTATGAATCTGCCGATAAACAAATTATCGCTATCCGATTGGGTAGCTCTATATTTTATTTATTCTTCCTTTGGTTTAATGGTAATAACTAGTACGCCTGGCTTGAGGTCAAAAAAGGCCATTTTGTAACTATTTGATTTGTTATGGACAAGTCATGCGTTTACCCTGCCTCACCTCCCCTGCAAATCAAGAGCAATAAGATTGGCATAAAGCCCCCCCTGAGCCATCAGCTCATCATGGCTCCCCTGTTCCGCAATCCGCCCCTGATCCATCACCACAATTCGGTCCGCCCGTCGCACTGTAGAGAGGCGATGAGCAATAATGATGGAAGTGCGGCCTGCAAAGCTGGCCTCCACAGCCTGCTCCAGCAGATTTTCCGCCTCAGTATCCACCGAAGAGGTGGCCTCGTCCAGGATAAGCACTGCCGGGTCCCGGCATAAAATACGGGCAAAGGCAAGCAGCTGTTTTTCTCCGGAAGAGAGATCAAGCCCGCCCTCCCCGATCCGGGTATCCAACCCCTGCGGCAAACGTTGGATAAAGGCATCCATGCCAGTCTCCGCAAGCATTGCTTCAACCGCAGCCCGCTCCATACCTGTTTCCAGCCTGATATTGGCCAACACCGTGTCCGGTTCAATCAAGACCTCCTGCAACACCAATCCGATTTTCCGACGCAGATCCGAGACCGCAAAATCTCGGAGATCATGACCATCAAGGAGGATTCTCCCCTGGCTCGGATCGTAAAATCGGACCAACAGGCTGATAAGGGTGGACTTGCCAGCCCCGGTGGAGCCAACCAGGGCCAGGGTTTCTCCGGCCCTGATCTGCAAATCAATATCCCGAAGCACGCCTTGTCTATCCTGCTGCCCCTCCTTCTGCCCATCCTGCTCATCCCCTTCTTCTCCGTCACCCTCCTCAGGTTCAGGAGCAGATACCCCGCTCTGTTCAAGGCCCTCGCCCTGGCCCTCCTGATAAGAAAAGCCAACCTGCTCAAAGCGAATCTCCCCCTTAACCGAATCGATACAGAGAGGATCTTTGGGGGAATGGATACTGCTCCCCGTATCAAGCAGCTGAAAAATCCGTTCTGCCGAGGCCAAGGCGGACTGGACAATGGAGTATTTCTGGGAAAGCTCACGCATGGGTTGAAAAAACAAACGCATGTAGGAAAAAAAAGCCACGAGTTCGCCAAGAGTCAGCTGGCGCTTCAGTACCTTACCGCCGCCGTACCAGAGGATCACCGCCATAGCAAGGGAGGAGAGGAATTCGCTCAGAGGCATAAAAAAACCGAACAGGCGGACCTGTGCCAGGGTTCGCTGCATGAACTCATGATTCAGCACGTTAAAGCGGGTCCTGCTGGCCAGCTCCCTTCCGTAAAGCTGAACCAGGGTCACAGCTGAGATATTTTCCTGGAGAAAAGAGTTCACAACAGCCAACTGACTGCGCACGGCCCGAAACTGCTCTCGGGCAAGACGTGAAAAGAACAGCGTCACTGTCAGGGCAAGGGGCAGAAAAAATGCCATCACAACGGCAAGGCGGAGGTTAATGAACGACAGAACCACAAGAATTCCCGCGAGCTTCAAGAGATCATTAAAAAGGGTCACCATCACCGAGGTGAACATTTCGTGCATATTCTGAATATCATTCGTCAACCGTGTAACAAGCCGCCCAACAGGATGCCGATGAAAAAAAGCAAGATCAAGCCCGAGGATATGCTGATACAGATCATTACGCAGACGATGCATGATCGACTGGCCGATGTACTCCAACAGGACGACTTGGAAAAATCCGGCAGCAAAGGCGAGAAGAACAGCCCCTCCGTAGATGAATGCCAGCTTTGTCAACCCGGCAAAGCGAATTGCCGTGTCCTGATCAGCAACAGCAATATACCTGTCAATACCCAGCTGCATCAGGCGCGGCAGAGCAAGGGTTGCACAAGTGATGAGGAGGGACAGGAGAATACTGGAAAAGATACCCAGTTTATGGGGTCGGCAATAACCGAGAATCCGCTGCCAGATACGAACATCAGAGACCTTGCCGACACTGCCCTCTTCAAAATAACCGAAATTTCGCATCAACGGCCCCTCCCCTGCTGCTTCTCAGCCATTACCTGATAAAAATCATTGTGCAGCAAGAGGTGCTCATGGTGCTCCAAGGCCACGACCTTACCTTGATCAAGCAGGAGAACCTGGTCTGTGCCGGATAAAAGCTTCAGGCGATGAGAAACAATAAGGACAATCTTGCCTGCGGCACGGGCACGGATACCGGCAAAGACCTGTTGTTCCGTCTCCACATCCAGGGCCGAGAGAGCATCGTCAATAATCAGAACCGGCCGATCAGCCAGCAGAGCTCGGGCAATGGCTAAACGCTGTTTCTGGCCACCGGAAAGACGTAAGCCTCGCTCACCGATTCGGGTCTGATAACCATTTTCCATGGCAAGGATTTCCGTGTGGATAGCCGCTAATCCGGCAACGGCCTCGATCTCCTTTTGCGAGGCGTCCGGAACCGCAAGACTGATATTTTCCGCAACGGTGCTGGAAAAAAGAATGGGATTCTGGCTCACATAACTAATCTGCTCCCGAATCAAGGCCGGAGCAAGGCTGTTCACGTCCTGATCAGCAAAGAAAAGCATCCCCTCCGAGACCGGATACTGTCTGGTCAGCAGGCGACACAGGGTGGATTTTCCCGAACCTGTCCTGCCCGCAATCCCAAGAATGCCCGGTCGCAGTTGCAGTTCAATCCCGGTCAAGGCAGAAACTCCGGCCTTATGATGGTTAGGATAGGAGAAATTCAATTCCCTCAGGGAAATGACGGGATCTGAACAAAATCGTCCTGCAAACTCTTTATCCCCCACGCCCTCCTGCTCGGATACCTGAAGACTGTTCTCAAGCCGGGAACGGGCTGTCAATAATCGATTAATCCTAGCCAGCGAGGTAAAACCACGCTGGGCGATATTGGTTACCCAGCCCACGGCCATCATGGGCCAGATCAGCATATAGAGATAGTGAACAAAGGCAACAAAATCACCGAGCGTTATCGCCTCCTTGATCACCAATTTCCCGCCGTAATACAGAATCAGCAGCATGCCTAGGTTACCGACCAGGATTGCCACCGGGAAAAGCAGGCCCTGCACCACAGCCACCTTGAGGTTGGCAGCAACATATTTTTCGCCCAGCTCGCCAAAGGCCCTGACCTGCTGCCGTTCCCTGGTATAACCCTTGATGAGACGGATAGAGACCATGCTGTTACGGGCGAACTCCGTAATCAGGCCGAAAGAATGCTGCACCTGATCAAAACGGGTATGCAGCCTGTCAGAGAGAAACCAGGCACTGAGGCCCAGAAGAGGCAGAGGAAGAACCGCCATCAGGGTCAGGAAGGGGCTGATATATATCATCAGCACCAACGCAGCCCCTGAAATGACCAAGGCATCAACAGCGGCAACCATGCCCATCCCGCCGGCCATCTGGACAGCAGCCAGATCATTGGAGGCATGGGCCATGATATCTCCGGGAGGATGCTGATCAAAAAAAAATCTGTCCATAGTAAGGATATGAGCAAACAGACGAGCACGCAGGTGCGCTTCCATGCGTCGTGAAAAACCGATAATCAACACCTGCCAGGTAAAACGGAGGACCAGGATACCAGCCGCTGTGAGCAGAAGAAAGCCTCCTGTACGCAGGAGTTCTTGAGAGGTCGCCGTGCCGTTTTTCAGAATATCAACAGTCTGCTTCAGATAAAGCGGGATAGTCAGCTGCAAAAAATCCACTGTCAGCAGGGCGAGAAAACCGAGCAGCAGCCGATAGCGGTATTGAAAGTAAAGAGGCCTGAGAAGGGCCAGGAGAACTGCAAGGGAGAGTTTGTCTTGGAAGCTCTGTGCAGACGGCTCCGGTTCTTGTGAGGTCATGAATAAACAGAGAGGGGATGCGAAGCACTGTAGGAGCAGGCCCCTGTGCCTGCCCGGTTATATACCGCACGGAACATTGCGGGTGAACACAGGGGTTCGCCCTTACACACCCTGCATCCAGAAAACGCAGGGGCACGGCAAAGGGGTAAGATATTTCCTGTTGATATCCCTTATCAGCCCAATTTCTCTCGGAGCAGCTCATTATAGGCGGTGGTCAGGGAGATAAACTCCTCATGCTCACCGCCTTTATCCGGGTGCAATTCCTGGGCCTTCTGACGATATAACCGGGCGAGTTCGGCCTTGCTCATGGCATCCAGTGCAGTCTGATCAACCCCGAAAATACTCGCAGCCTCTTTTTGTGCCATATGAGGCCGGGGCGGCGTATGCGGCCTCGCCTGCTGCTGACGCCCAAAAGAACTGCGTGCAGAACCCGGCCCCGGCCCGGTCTGCGGGAAAGAGTAATCAAAAAACATGATGACATAACGAATCATATACGAAACGAGATTGTCTTCTCTTTCCAGCCCCTGCCAAAAAAGGCTATCCTGATCCAATCGACAGAGTTCTTTCAGGAAATACGCATCAAGCTGGTCATTATTCAAGGCATAGGGCATTGCCCGGGCAAAATCCCCGTTAAAATGGCGCTGCAAGTCGAAAATCGTAAAGATATAGGCCTTATATTCGTCGGGCGAGAGACCTTGTTCCCGTTCGAGCATAAGCTGCTCAAGCTCATCACGGGATTTATGGAGGAGGATTCTGAACAAAGAGGGGGAACGATCCACGCCCCGCTGATCAACCTGACCAAAGCGGAGAAAATGGATCCTTCTTCTGTCAAAGACATGGGTCTTGGCAAGAATATGCTGTCGTTCCTCTTTATCCGGGGGCTTCCAGTTTTTGTCCCCCTGCCCTCTTCCGGAAAAAGAATCAAGACGCGCCCGAATCTCCGGATCAAGGAAGGGGAGAAAAAGCGACTCTACTGTATCATAGTCAGCTGCGATTCCGGTCTCCTGCAAACGCGCAAAAATCAGGTCATCAATATAAAATGAGACGCCCCCGGGATAGACAAAAAACCTCCCCGGATCCTCACCAAGCTCAATCAAATCCCGATTCCGGTATATCCCGTTATCAAGAAAAGACTCGCGCAGGAGATAATACACCCGGTTATCGCGGAAACAGCGAGCAAGATACATGGCGCAATCAACGACTCAGGTTACACCGAGCAATTTCCTGACAGCATTGATCAGATCATCAATGGGAAAAGGCTTGGCAAAGGCATCATCGGCACCGAGTTCCAAGGCTGCCGGCAGATAGGTTTCCGGCCCTATACGCCCTCCTCCGGAAATAGCGATAATCTTGATGTCGGGATAATTTTTACGAAGAAAGGTAATAGTTTCCATCCCTTCCTGTTCCGGCATAATCAAATCCGTAATCACCAGATCATAGGATTTTTCCTCGAATAAGCGCAGTCCCTTCCTCCCGTCAGCAGCAGCCTCGACTTGGAATCCGGCATACTCCATAGCTCGACAGAGCAGATTACGCATTTGTTCATCATCATCTATAATCAGTATGTTTCGCATAGAAAATATACCTCAAAAAATCAGCCCCGCCGCCCGGAGTTCCTTTGCCCTTTGCCCTTTGCCAATATACTCTACAATGTACTATACAACGCTTTTTCAAAAAAACTGATCACGAAAAATACGTTCTCTGAAAAAACGAATCAGTTTTTCCCGTCTGCGCATAATCCTGACCTGTTCCGGAATCAAATCAGAAGGAATCTTTTTCATAACAGACATCTTATATTCCACATTGGAGGCAAAACGATTGTCAAGATACCAGGCAAAGACTAAACCGAAAAGCAGTCCGGGCGGAGTAAAGCCCTCTTCACCGTTGACCATCCTGCTATAACAGTGTTTCTCCTCCTTTATCGGGCACATTCGACTAAGCTGTAAATAGGTGTCCAACTCCTCAGGCGACAGAAAGCTGTTGAGTTCCTGTCGTTTTCGGGTGGTTAAACGATACAGCCTGCCGACCTGCTGTTCCTGGACAAGCACATCCTCCATACTCTTTTCCTGACAGTAATTTCCCAGCAAAGACTGCCCCAAGGCAATCAGCACAGCTGCTTCCAGATGCCCCGAAGATTCTGTTTGGTCCTGGCGGATCTTTATACAGCTGTCTTCAGGATCATAAAAAGAAAAGACATTGTCCCATTGTTGGCATCGCTTCCAGGAGGCGGTCTCCACCAAGGAAATCCCGTGCAGATATTGCAGATGATCAGGGTGGATGTCCGGATGATGCCAGAGGATCTCAAGAACAGCAGCAGTAATATCCCGACGTAAGGAAGATGCCATATTCTCGGGCAAATCGGCATCAAGGGTGAGATACCTGAATTCCAGGCCCTCTACGATCCTGCATATCCGCTCATAGCGCATACAGGGAATCAGCTTATCCGCTGAAATTCGAACAGAAAATTCCGGGCCGGGCAGGCCGGTCTCAGTTGTCGAAGGCAGGGTAAGAAAACCGCTCTCTCGTAATCCCCACATACTGCGGACAACACGAGCCAGTGCATCGGGATCGTGCTGAATAACCTGCTGTCGCTGCAAAAAATTTCGAGAAAAGATACGGGCTCGAACCGGTTCAGATCCCAGTGCCCTCACCTTATCGCTGTCAATGTAAATCGGCTCTTTCTTTTCCAGAATATAGTTTTGCAGGACAGAGCCCGGAATATCGGCAAGATCCAGAGTGAGAACATGGGAAAACAGCCCGTGAACCCCGCCGGAGATATTATGCCCATAGGCACGGATAAGGTCTGAAACGTAAAAACGCTTTTCCGGAGCTTCTCTGGTCGCATCGGTCTCACCCTTCTGTACCCAGATATTGGCGACCAACAGCTTCAAGGCCTTTTCGTTTCGGCGGATCAGCTCAGCCAATCCCGGCACCTGAAGAATGGGAATAATAGAGGAGTAGAGACTGCCCGGAGCCAGAATAATAATATCAGCCTCGGCAATACATTGACTGACCGCCTCGGGCAACAAGGGCTCATCGGCAAAGCGAACCATTGTCCGTTCCACCGGATACCCTCGCCGGGCCTCATCTGCCTTGTGCTCACCGGTCACCAGTACGCCGTTCGCATACAGCATCTGTAGCTGAGACGGGGTTGCCGTGCAGGGGAGCACTGCCTGGGCACCTGCCCCCACAGCCTGTGACAAATCGGCCAGGCCGTCCATAATCGCAGCCTGCATCCGCTTCTGATTGGCAGCCAGTTCAGCAGTGCGAAAAAAAGCCGGCAATTTACCGTACACAGCAGCGGCAAGCAGGAGATTACCAAGACATTGGGGACGGCACACGGCTGCGACCATGCGCTCATCAGCAAGCAGCCGCTGGACCAGATCAACAAGATAAGCTGCCAGAGCCGGAGGAAACATCTCTGGAGCAACCCCGCTTTCCGCCCATAACCGCTCTGCGGATTCCGGCGATTTATTGAAACGGAAATTAAAAAAACCATGCAGGGCGGCAGCGGTTTTCAGGGCTGCTGCATCATCCAGCTGATATTGCTTTTTCAGGTTAATGCTACGGATAGAGGAAAGCAGGACATGGCGCAGATCCCCCAGACCGATCAGAGGAAAATCCTTGAGCATCTCCCCGGTAGAGCCGCCGTCGTCCGTGACACAAACAATGGAGTGCAGTCGAGGAAAGATCTCTTTTAAGCCGGTAAAAGGTGTTTCCTTCCAAACCGCACGTCGCGAGTCACCGCCGACCACATTGGACAGACCTGTACCCCCGCCCAGAACCACAACCCTGATCTCATCCACATCGACATTGCGCAGACCGGCCGCCAGCCGCCGCCAGTCCTCCTGCGTACAGCCGGGAACATCTCCGGGCGGTTCTTCGCCGAGAGCAAATGAAAGAACCCGTTCCGTCAGACTCCCCTTACCCATAAAATCAAGGGGAGAAAAAACCTTTTTCGTCACGCCTGCCAAGAGGTCGCCCAAAGGAATATTTGTATTATTTTCCACTTGAAACTCTGTCTCTTACGTCCTTCTCTCTTGCAGTTTCCGTAGGGGCGAACCTGTGTGTTTGCCCTTTCATATCGGACAGACATGCGAATCCGCCCCTGCATCTTTTTCTTCCTCTTACAGCCTTACAGCCCGGTCGCCTGCATCTGACCGGCTACAGCGTCCACAGAATCCTGCAAGGCGGTCTTTTCCTCGTCAGTCAAAGCGAATTCAAGAATACACTCCACCCCCTTTTCTCCCAGCACAACCGGAACCCCGAGAAAATAACCGGAGATCCCGAATTCACCCTCAAGATAGGCTGCACAGGGAAGCACCCGCTTACTGTCCTTAAGCACGGCCTCAGCCATCTCAACAGCAGCCAGGCCGGGCGTATAAAAGGCGCTGCCCGTCTTCAGATGATTAACGATCTCAATGCCACCCTGCTGGGTTCGTTCAACGATTTCCGCAATCTTTTCTTCAGAGAGAAGGTCCGTGATCGGCACCCCGCCCACATTAGCCAGCCTGACCATAGGCAGCATCTTGTCCCCGTGAATACCCATGACCAAGGCATTCACATCAGCCGGAGCAACTCCGAGGGCATCGGCAAGAAAGGTCCGGTAACGGGCCGAATCAAGCACCCCGGCCATCCCGATAATCCGACTTTTATCCAGACCTGTCACCTTGAAGGCCGTATGCACCATAGCATCAATGGGATTGGTCACCACGATCATAAAACAATTCGGCGAATACTTGACTGCCTCTTCAGCGCAGGACTTGACAATGGCCACGTTCTTGGCCAGCAGGTCGTCACGGGACATCCCCGGCTTACGGGCCAGACCGGCAGTGATAATCACCACATCGGAGTCGGCTGAATCCGCATAGTCGTTGGTGCCGGTCACGGTTCCGGCATAGGAATCCAACGGACCGGATTGCCAGAGATCCAAAGCCTTACCCTGCGGAATACCTTCCATAACATCCAGCAGGACGATATCGCCCAAGTTGCGGGTCAAAGCCCAATGCGCCGCTGTGGCACCGACATTACCCGCACCGATTATCGTAATTTTTTTCTTCATGATTCTTCCTTTTTGTAATTACGCGGTAGGGGCACGGCGCGCCGTGCCCCTACACAATATCATTTTTCGATTATTTACCGGGAAACTACAGGATCGCGGTAGGGATACCGGTTACCCGGCACCCCCCGCACAGATCCGTACGTGAGGAACTACCTCATACGGCTCCTACCTCGGGTTAAGTGACGCGTAGTCGCTGGTTCGGATACGGATGCTTTATTC
>Ga0316189_10007034_pt1 | contig 10692 bp, 8 predicted proteins | sample LowCovwburrow_MG_FD_204930 | JGI IMG/M metagenome (GOLD analysis project Ga0316189, IMG submission 204930) | Coastal sediment microbial communities from Maine, United States - Lowes Cove worm burrow | ecosystem: Environmental > Aquatic > Marine > Coastal > Sediment | place: USA: Maine... | reverse complement strand
CCATGCTGTTCTACCTGTGCAATGATGTCATTGGTGGCACGGGTTTGCCATTCCTCCAGCAAGGCTTCCAGTAACATGGCCCGGTTTTTAAAGTGCCAGTAAAAACTGCCTTTGGTTACGCCCAGATCGTCGGCCAACCGCTCTACACGGACAGCGTCAACGCCCTTTTCAGACAGGGTTCTTAACCCGGCACTGATCCATTGTTTTCTGCTGAGTCGTGGTTTCATCAAACAACCATACTCTAGCGTATTGACTTCTGCAATGGTGTGGTCTAAGCATAACCATACGCAAGCGTATTGAAGGGGTGGTTATTATGGAACAGGCAGCTTTGTTAATTGCCGCATTGCTAACAATTATTATTGGTGTGGTTCATTCCTGGCTTGGTGAAGTTCGGTTGATCGGTCCTTTGCTGGCACCAGACAAGCGCCGTGGCATGCTGGCCAAAAGTACCTTTGCCCGTCAGACATTGCGGTTTGCCTGGCATTTGACAACAATTGCCTGGTGGGGTTTTGCTGCGGTGCTTGTCGGGTTTGCCCTGTCAGTCCCGGCATATTCAACCCATATGGTTTTAGGGGTTATTGCCGTGACATTTCTAATGACCGGATTGATTACACTGGTTACCAGTCGCGGCCGTCATCTGGCCTGGCCAGTATTCCTGAGCATTGCCGTTTTGTCAGGCTGGCCGCTGTTGTAAAGTGACAGTATGCTTTGGGGGTAACGCTTTAATTGGCGATGCTGGCGAAACGATTGGCGATTGGCTGCTTGTTCATCAGGGCGATGATTTTCTGACGATGCTTGTCAAAGAGTTGAAGATTCTTGCCTTTCAGCCGCAATTTCCCAGCTACGCGAACGCGACGCGGGTTGATGGTGCGGTTGTTGATGCGCACTTCATAATGTAGATGGGCACCGGTTGTGCGGCCGGAAGAACCGACATAGCCGATCACCTGTCCCTGACGGACATGGGACCCTTTGCGTAAACCGGAAGAATAGCGGCTCATGTGGGCGTAGCGGGTCATATAACCATTGCTGTGTTTGATTTCAACAACACGACCATAGCCGCCTTTCCAGGCACGATGGACAATCGTGCCACTACCCGCGGCGCGAATAGGTGTGCCACGCGGAGCGGCAAAGTCAATACCGGCATGCATTTTTGAATAGCCGAGAACCGGGTGACGGCGCATGCCATAACCGGAACTGATTCGGGCACCACTGATCGGGGTGCGCATCAAAAATTTGGTGGCGCCACGCCCTTTCGGGTCATAATAGGAAGTCTTGCCTCTAGAGTCCGTGAAACGATAGAGTTTTTTGAGTTTGCCACCTGCTTCAAGAGCGGCGTAATGAACAACATTGCGGCGCTTTGAAGAACCTGAAAATGGCTTGCCAAAATAGATTTCAAATTTTGCACCGGCTTTGATATCACGCTGAAAGTCGACATCGTGGGAAAATGCCCGGATGACCTGATTGGTAATATATTCCGGGACACCTTTGTCGACAGCAGCGGCAAACAGGCTGGAGGTTACCCGGCCGGCAATCCGGTATTGGCCCGAACGCGGTGCTGCATAACGTGAAGGCTGTTGATTATTCTGGCCATTCACCCGGGCAAAAAACTTACCATCTTCATTGGTTTCAACCGAAATGTTTTCCTGCGGGCCGGGTGAGAAACTCAGCTCGACCGGGTAGATGACAAAATTGCCGAAAAAGTCCTGCTGTTTGTCGAGGGTGACAATGAACTTCTGGCCAGTGCGCAACAGTTTGGCGGGAAAAATCGGTTCAAGGGCTGCTGTCAGACTGTTGGCGGTTTCGAGTGTGACGCCCAGTTCAACCAGACGGCTGATCAATGTATCACCCTTTTGCAGGATAATGGTTTCGTCGACCGGCTCTGGCGGCAGTTTTTTGAGAATTGTTGTTGTATTTGCTGATGATGAAATCGAGGCCAGCTGGACATCATTGTTCAAAATGGTCGGCGATTCAGACAGACCGCCGGTTGGCACCGAGCCGGTGCTTACCGAAAAGAAGTTCTGCGTCGCATTGCTGTTCTGAGGCAGAATGACGGTGTTGGCAATGTCGGCTGACTGGCTGTCTGGCTGGTAGGACGCAGAAGCCACACGCAACGGGCGCAGTTCAAGGGTTTTGGCCAGTGCGCCGTTCAGATCGCTCTTGGCTGATACGGTTGGTCGTTGCCAGCGCTCGGTAAGGTTTATCGATGCCTGGGCGGTTGTTGCGCCGTTTTCACTGAAAAGCCCGAGAATTGAGGCGCCGATCACCAGTGAGCCGGCAACCCCTGCAATGCAGGTTGTAACCAGCCAGCGATGTGGCCGGGATTCTTCTTCGTGAAAAGGGTCGTGGTCACCTGTTTCCAGATCTTCGACGTGAATCGGGTCATAGATTCCCTCATCACCATCACCGAAGTGCCGGTTGCTATTTTTTGCAATCGGATTCAACAAGCGCCCTCTTCCTCATACTCTTTCTAAGGCTGTGCAAACGAGCAGATGCCTTGATTATTATGAGCTTATTCCCACCTGCCACACCTTTGTGCGAGAAGTAATTATAAACCAGTTTCAGGCCCCCGAAACCCACGCTGCACTGTCAGCTTTTAAGCAAGATGTGCCAAACTCAGAAGACAATGCCTCACACGTGGTCTGGAGTCAACTATTCAAATTTTATTTATGTGCTAAAAAACGCCTCAGAACAAATGCTTAGGGGGTTAACCATATTTGTTGTTTTGTGTCCATATGACCAGTTAATCATATTGGTCTGAGTCGGATTTTCCCACAAACTACCCTTATCTTGCCTTTCTATGCTTTCCATTTCGTTAATATCACGGGCAAGTGTGGTAGAATTGTGGAGAATCAGGTCGTTGCACCAAGATTGAACAGCGCGACATATTCAACACACTATATATATTCTGCTTGTCGGTGCCCTTGCCGATAGGTTACCAAGTTCAAAGACACAGTTTATCATAAAACGCCGGGTTATTTTTCAGATGAAGAACTTTAAAAAAATACTGGTTGCCAACAGAAGTGAAATTGCCATTCGTGTTTTGCGGGCGGCCAATGAGATGGGCAAGAAAACAGTTGCGGTTTATGTGGCTGAAGATCGTCTGGCTCTACATCGCTTCAAGGCGGATGAAGCCTATCAGATTGGTGAGGGACTAGGACCGGTCAAGGCTTATCTGTCGATTGATGAAATCATCCGCGTGGCGTTGCAGTCAGGTGCTGATGCTATTCATCCAGGCTATGGGTTTTTGTCGGAAAACCCGGATTTTGCCGAAAGTTGCGAGAAAAACGGCATCAGTTTTATCGGACCGCGGCCTGAAACCATGCGGCTTTTGGGTGACAAGGTGTCGGCCCGCGAGGCGGCTGTAGCGGCCGGGGTGCCGGTTGTGCCGGCAACGGGTGCGCTGCCTGATGATATTGACGAGATCAAACGCCTGGCCCGGGAAATCGGCTTTCCGCTGATGCTCAAAGCCAGTTGGGGCGGTGGTGGCCGGGGTATGCGGCCGATCCATGATGAAAGTGAACTTGAAGACAGTGTGATGGCCTCGCGACGCGAGGCCAAGGCGGCATTTGGCAATGACGAGCTGTTTTTAGAAAAACTGGTTGAACGGGCCCGGCATGTGGAAGTCCAGATACTGGGCGATAAATATGGCAATGCGGTGCATCTGTTTGAACGCGATTGCACTGTACAGCGGCGCAATCAGAAAGTGATTGAGCGGGCGCCAGCGCCTTATCTGGATGATGCCGAGCGGGCTGATCTGTGTGAGTTGGGGCTGAAAATCGCCCGCTATGCCAATTATGAGTGTGCAGGAACGGTTGAGTTCCTGATGGATAAGGATACCGGTGCCTGTTATTTTATCGAGGTTAACCCGCGCATTCAGGTTGAGCACACGGTTACGGAAGAAATTACCGGGATTGATATTGTCAAATCGCAGATTGCCATTGCCCAGGGCGGGCGGATTGGGCACCCTGATGAAACCTGTGTGCCAGCGCAAAAGGATATTCAGCTTAATGGTCATGCGCTGCAGTGCCGGATAACCAGTGAAGATCCGCGCAACAATTTTATTCCTGATTATGGCCGGATTACCGCCTATCGCGGGGCGACCGGCTTTGGGGTGCGGCTTGATGGCGGTACGGCTTATTCAGGTGCGGTGATCACGCGTTATTATGATTCGCTGCTTGAAAAGGTCACCTGCTGGGCACCAAGCGCGCAAGAAGCGATTATGCGGATGAACCGGGCATTGCGCGAATTTCGAATTCGCGGGGTGGCGACAAATCTGGTATTTGTGGAAAATCTGATTGCCCATCCGGTGTTTCAGGATGCCAGTTATACAACCAAATTTATTGATAACCACCCGGAACTGTTCGACTTTCCACAGCGAAAAGACCGGGCGACAAAACTGTTGCGCTATATTGCTGACATTACGGTGAATGGTCACCCTGAAGTTGCCAACCGGCCAAAACCACCGTCATTTGCGACAACGCCGCGAGCGCCCAAGGCCACTTCCATAAAACCACCGGCAGGTACGAAAAACCTGCTTGATGACAAGGGGCCAAAGGCGGTGGCTGACTGGATGCTGGCGCAAAACCAGGTGCTGGTTACCGATACCACCATGCGTGATGCGCACCAGTCTTTGCTGGCCACGCGCATGCGCAGTTTTGATATGGTGCAGGTTTCAGAAAGCTATGCTGCTGATTTACCGGAACTTTTTTCGCTTGAATGCTGGGGCGGTGCGACATTTGATGTGTCAATGCGGTTTTTGCAGGAGTGCCCGTGGGAACGATTGCGGCGCATTCGCAAACGGGTGCCCAATATCATGCTGCAGATGCTTTTGCGCGGTTCCAATGGGGTCGGTTATACCAATTACCCTGATAATGTGGTGCGCAAGTTCACCCTTCAGGCAGCGCAATCTGGCATTGATGTGTTCCGGGTCTTTGACAGTCTGAACTGGACTGAAAATATGCGGGTGGCGATTGATGCCGTTCTTGAAACAGGGAAAGTTTGCGAGGCGGCGATCTGTTATACCGGCGATATTCTTGATCCACAGCGCGACAAGTACGATCTTGCCTATTACATCAAAATGGCTCGCGATCTGACCGATGCCGGGGCGCATGTTATCGGGCTTAAAGATATGGCTGGTTTGCTGAAGCCAGCTGCGGCCCGGGTGTTGGTTAAAGCCCTGAAAGAAGAAACCGGCTTGCCGGTTCATTTCCACACACACGATACCTCGGGTATTGCCGCTGCCACTGTTCTGGCAGCTGTTGATGCCGGGGTGGATGCGGTGGATGCGGCGATGGATTCTTTTTCCGGTCTGACCTCGCAGCCCAATCTTGGTTCAATCGTTGAGGCTCTGCGCAATACTGAGCGAGATACGGGCATTGACCCGTTTGTGGTGCGGCAGTTTTCTGATTACTGGGAAAGTGTCCGGCTGCAATATGCGGCCTTTGAACCAGACCTTAAAGCCGGGGCATCTGAAGTATATCTGCATGAAATGCCTGGTGGCCAGTTCACCAATTTGAAGGAACAGGCGCGCTCGCTCGGTTTGTCTGAACGCTGGCATGAGGTGGCGCAGACTTATGCCGATGTGAACCAGATGTTTGGTGATATTGTCAAGGTAACACCAACTTCCAAGATTGTTGGTGATATGGCACTGGCTATGGTGTCGGCAGGATTAACGCGGGCTGATGTTGAAAATCCGGATAAAGATGTGTCGTTTCCTGATTCAGTCGTTGGCTTTTTCAGAGGTGATATTGGCCAGCCGCCGGGCGGTTTTCCCAAAAAGCTGCAGGCTAAAATTCTCAAAGACGAGGCACCTTTGACCGTGCGGCCGGGTTCTGTTCTGCCTGATGCTGATCTGGCAGATAATCGCCAACAGGTAGAAAAGCAGGTTGAGCGCGAAATCACGGATGAGGAGTTCTGTTCGTATCTGATGTACCCGCAGGTTTATACTGATTTTGCCGGGCGGCGTGAGGAGTATGGCCCGGTTTCCAGTTTGCCGACGCCGCAGTTTTTCTATGGTATGACACCTGGAACTGAAATCACAGTAACCATTGAGACCGGTAAAACACTGGTCATTCGCTGTCTGGCCATTGGTGAAACCGATGATGAAGGCAATGTTAAGGTTTTCTTTGAACTGAACGGCCAGCCGCGTACGGCAAAGATTGTCAACCGGTCAGCAAAATCGAGCGCCACCAAACACCCCAAAGCAGAGATTGGTAATGTTTTGCATGTGGCAGCTCCCATGCCTGGGGTTGTTTCATCCATGGTGGTTGAGGTCGGGCAAAAGGTTGAAGCTGGCGATGTGGTGCTGACGATTGAGGCAATGAAAATGGAAACCGCCATTCATGCCGAAGCCGATGGGACCGTCAAACAGATCGTTACACCAATTGGTATGCAGGTAGATGCCAAGGATTTACTGGTTGAGCTTGAGGCGGATTGACCTATATCATCTGTCCGCGGATTTAGATCATTTGTATACTTCATTTTTCTTGACCCTATGAGGGTTTTGCCACAAATTGTCCACTTTCAAAAACAAGAAAACAGGAGGAAACTGACTATGAGAAAATTTTTACTTGGAACTGTTGCTGCACTGGCGCTTGCAGGTGCAAGTTTGAGTGCTGCGGCAGAAACAACTTTGCGGGTGACGTTGCAATTGCCGCTCAAGCATCACCTTGGCCAGAACATGCTGGACTTCAAAAAAGAAGTTGAAGCAAAATCAGGCGGTGATCTGAAGATTGAAATTTTCCCGTCAGCCCAGCTTTATAAAGACAAGGAAGTGCCACAAGCGGTTTCTTCCGGCGCGGTTGAAATGGGCATTGCCTCACTGACACGGTTTGCCGGCACGGCTCCTGCGGTTGATATTTTCTACGTACCATTCATGTTTGACTCACCTTCAAAGGTCAAAGCGGCAACGGCGCCCGGCAGTGCGATCCGTAAAGGGCTTGATGGCGCAATCCTTAAAACCGGGGCGCGGATCTTGTGGTGGCAGGCTTTTGGTTCAGCTATTGTTTTATCAAAAGACCCAGCGATTAAATTGCCAGCCGACATGAAGGGCAAAAAGGTTCGGGTGTTTGGCAAAACCATCGGTGATACAGTGACAGCCCTTGGCGGTGCGCCGACACTGATGTCTGGCTCCAAGCAGTTTCTGGCCTATCAGCGCGGGACGGTTGATGCTGGTATGACCGGGATTACAGCGGTTAAATCTCGTAAGTTGTTTGAGGTTATGGACAATCTGACCCTGACCCGTCATGCGGATATTGAATTTGTTGTGGTCATCAATGACAAGGTCTGGCAAGGCCTGTCGGACAAGAACAAGGCGATCATCAGTACAGCTGCCGTTCGGGTTGAAAAAGAACTGCGCGACAAGATGAGTGCCATTGAGGCCGAAGCGCTTGAGTCAGTCAGCAGCAAGATCAATGTTATTGACCTGACCAGAGAAGAACGGGCTGAATGGAAAGCAGCAACCAAGCCGGTTGTTGATGCCTATATCAAACGTTCAGGCGATGTTGGTGCGGCTATGGTGAAGGCAGCCTCTGAACTGAAATAAAGTGAACTGAAATAATACAGGCACTGTTCCTCCCTGTTGTTGAGCAGGGAGGGACTGTTCACCATGATAAAATTTATTGACCGTTTGACGAACCGAACCGGGCTGTTGTCCGCGTGGATGTTCTTTGTAATTGGCATGATGGTTACCTATGAGGTGGTCATGCGCAAGGTATTCAATGCTCCGACGGTCTGGGCCGACGAGATGGCGCGGTTCTTTCAGATCTGGGCCGTCTATCTGGCATCAGCCTATGTGCTGAAAAACCGGCAGCTGATTACGGTCGAGTTGTTTTCTGATGCGCTGCACAAAAGAACCGGGCGGTTGTTTGATTTTTTCACCTTGGCCATCATCGGTGTTTTTTGTTGTGTGGCGATCTGGTACGGCTCGGCTATTGTTTACGAATCGATCGAACAGGGCCGTCATACCTCGACCATGCTCGGGGTGCCGAAATGGATGACGGAAACGGCAATCCCTCTGGCTTTTCTGTTGTTACTGGCCCAGACCATTGTTGAGGTTGTGCGTCTTGCCAAAGGCGGGCCGGGTGCATCTTTATCTGGTGCAAGCGATGTTGAGGCGATTGAAGAATGATTGCCGCGCTGATCCTGTTTACCCTTATTTTGCTGTTGTTATTGCGGGTTCCGGTGGCTTTTACACTGGGTGGTCTGGGGCTGGCCCTGTTGGTGATTGGTGGTTTCTCGCCGATTATGGTACCGCAATCACTGTACAGCACCATGGACAGCTTTGAACTTCTGGCGGTGCCGATGTTCTTGTTGATGTCGAATATTCTGCTGAAAGGCGGTATCGGACGTGATCTGTTTGCAGCGGTGCAAAGCTGGCTCGGGCACTGGCCCGGCGGGCTTGGAGTGGCCGCAATTGTGTCATGTGCGATTTTCGCCGCTATTTCCGGCTCCTCTGTGGCAACAGCAGCGACCATCGGCAATGTGGCTATTCATGAAATGACGTCGCGCGGTTATGCACGGCCCTTTGTGCTCGGGCTGGTCGCCGCTGGTGGCACACTGGGCATTTTGATACCACCCTCCATTCCGCTGATCATTTTCGGCATTGTCACTGAAGAATCGATCGTTCAGTTGTTTTTGGCCGGTATCGGGCCGGGGTTGTTTCTGGCCGCGATGTTTGTATTGTTCTCGATCCTTTATGCCTGGTTCGGCAAATCCTATCAGCCGATGCCCAAAGCAAGCTGGGCCGAGCGCCGGTCGGCCAGTATTCTGGCCCTGCCGACAGTGCTGCTGGCGGCAATTGTTATTGGCGGGATTTATGCCGGCTGGTTTACCCCAAGCGAATCGGCTGGCATCGGTTTTACCGTATCACTGATTATTGTTTACAGCATGAAGCGGATGACCTGGGAAAAGCTGCAGGAAGCGGTTATGTCGTCGATGAAAACCACGGTGACGATTTTCCTGATTGTCGCCGGAGCCAAGATTTTTGGCAAGGCCATCACGCTTTATCGCATCCCACAGGATATCTCGCTGCTGATCACCAGTAATATTTCAGAACCGGCGATTTTCATTCTTATCGTTTGTATCGTCTTGCTGATTATGGGATTTTTCCTCGAAGCCCTGTCGATGCTGCTGATTATGGTGCCGGTGCTTTATCCGTCGCTTGAGGGCATGGGGATTGATCCGATCTGGTTTGGCATCCTGTTTGTGGTGATGATCGAGGCAGCCCTTATTACCCCGCCGGTCGGGCTCAACCTGTTTGTTATTCAGGCGGTGGCACGGGCGCCGTTGTCAGATGTGGTGCGCGGTGTGTGGCCGTTTATTCTGATCATGCTGGGTACGGTGGTGATATTGTGGCTTGTGCCTGATCTGGCGATGTTCATTCCCTATAAACTGGATGGGTTTTTAAAAGGGCTTTCGCTTTTTAGTTAGCGTTCATGCGCTACGTCATGTTGGAAACATGCTCCGCATGATGGCTGCGCGCCGCAATGGCGCTAGTCGTCGCTCACGCTCCTCCATGAATTTGCTAACTTTTGCAATTTGCAAATTTGGGTTTTGCATTGTGCAAAGTGTGCAATCGGGCATTGTTTTTTTTACACATCATATAGATTACTTGGCCAGCCCGGCACCGATATCTGGTGCGAGGGAACTGGCATGTGCTTTGCAAATATTCTCACAACGTTGAGATTTTTGTATTGCGTACTCAACTGAAAAAATCGCGAGAGTGAGCCGTTGCTTTCTCTCGCGTTTTTGTTTTGTAGGTTTAGCCTCTTGTGCTTGTCGGTATCGCTCGCTAAATGAGGGGGGTATTCAAAAAACGCTGTCGAGGTTTTTATGCAATCGCTGATCTGGCTCATTATCACGCTCATTGATCTCTATATCTATGTCATTATTGCCATGGTCATTTTGAGCTGGCTGTTTGCCTTCAATGTGATCAATTTCAACAACCAGTTTGTACGCCAGTTGCATCATGTGATTACCCAGTTGACCGAACCGGTTCTTGGGCCGATCAGAAACTTTTTACCCAACCTTGGCGGTATTGATTTATCACCGGTGGTGTTGCTGCTCGGGCTGTTGTTCATCAAAAATCTGATCCTGGAATACGCCCCGCGCCTGCTTTGATTGAGCCGATTGATGGTGCAACCTGTCTGGCAAATCTCGAAACACGGGTTGACGATCAGACTGCGGGTGACCCCAAAAGCGGCCAAAAACGCCATTACCGGCATATATCGAGATGGCGACGGGCAGATGTCGTTAAAGGTTTCGACAACGGCGCAACCGGAAAAAGGCAAGGCCAACAAAGCTGTTATTGCCATTCTGTCAAAGAAATTCGGTAAGGCAAAATCGTTATTCAGCATTATTGGCGGACAAACCGACCGCAACAAAACAATCCTGATTGATGGTGATGTGAAAGAGATAAAAAGCTGGTTATTACCGGCAGTGGAGGAAATTGAACATGGCTGAAGCAAAGATTATTGATGGCAAGGCATTTGCCGGCAGTTTACGCGAGCGGATTGGCAAAGCTGTTGCCGGTCTGAAAGAAGCGCATAACTTCACGCCCGGACTGGAGGTGGTGCTGGTTGGTGAAGACCCGGCCAGTCAGGTTTATGTGCGCTCCAAGGGCAAGCAGACGGTTGAAGCGGGGATGAATTCCTATGAGCACAAGCTGGACAAAGAAGCCAGCGAGAAGGAAGT
>Ga0316189_10007033_pt1 | contig 10692 bp, 8 predicted proteins | sample LowCovwburrow_MG_FD_204930 | JGI IMG/M metagenome (GOLD analysis project Ga0316189, IMG submission 204930) | Coastal sediment microbial communities from Maine, United States - Lowes Cove worm burrow | ecosystem: Environmental > Aquatic > Marine > Coastal > Sediment | place: USA: Maine... | reverse complement strand
GCATCGAGCTTTCCGCCGCTGAGTTGGGTTATCCAGAAGCCGCTCGTGACTTTACCTCTATTGAGTTAGAAGCCGATCGCGCTTGGGATGGCAAATGGGGTCTGAATGTTTCTTATACTTATTCAGAGTCTGAGGGCAATACAGAAGGGCTGGTTAAGTCAGATAACGGCCAAGATGACGCAGGTATCACAACTGACTTCGATTTCCCTTCCCTCCAAGATGGCTCATATGGCCGCTTACCTAACGATCGTGAGCATCAGGTAAAGTTACGAGGAAACTATCAGCTCACTGATAAAATTGTGCTTGGAACTACGGCTCGTTATGCATCAGGCCGTCCGATCAATCGTTTTGGGGTAGGGCATCCGAATAGCCCACCAGATTACGGCGCTACTTATTACTCGCTAAATGCCGCTACTGGTAACTTTACATTTAATCCACGTGGTAGTGCTGGTGAGACTGATTCGACTGTAACTGTTGACGTAAGCGCTATTTACTCTATGGAGTTTGCGGGTGCCGATGTTCAATTTTCGGTGAATGTTTTCAACTTGTTTGATAGTGATAAAGGTGTTGAGGTTGAAGAGCGTTTAGAACGAGGTGCGGCAGGTGTTCCGGATAACCGCTACGGCTTGATTACATCATACCAAGCTCCCCGTCGAATTCGCTTTGGAGCAAGTGTTAGATTTTAATCAGTAACATTTGAGTGCTTTAGGGCGCTGATTAGTAAGAGGGTCTCTCGTGATACTTTTGTTAGGGACCCTTTTTAAAGTGTCGCCACAGGTAGCTGGATACTCAGGATAAGGAGCATAAAAATCAACTAATTAATGGTGGGTGTCACAGCAAGAGCACTTCTCAATCCTAAACTGCACATGCGATTATAACTTAATCAAATATTGGGTGGCGCTCCCACTGCGTCGGCGGTAGGCTAGCCCGAACCATGAGCCGCCTAAAGGCATAACGATAATTACGCCTGGAGCGTAATTAAACTGCCATCGGCAGCCCGAAGGGTGAGTATCAGGGATGATACGAATAAGTTATGACAGCGGTATGTTTTTAGATGCCCCTTGAGGGTACTTTGCTTCTGTCTAGGTGCCCCTTGAGGGTATTCTTTGCGTCAAAGAAATGAAGGCCCGCCCCGGCTAGGGGCAATCTACGCAATGATGAGAGGCTACGTATTAAAAGCAAGTCCGGTTTCGTCAGTGAGATACCCTCAAGGGGCACCTAGTCTTTCGACTTCGCTCAAGAGCGCGCAGCGTGCCCTTGGGGTATGACTAATACGGTGAGTTTGCAAAGCCAGATGACAAATATGGTGAATTAGCAAAGCCTCTTCAGAGCCTTAACCCCAAACAACCGTCTCCTTCTGACCTTCCAAAGTAGGCAAATATTTCTCTTCCAACTCAGCACGCTTAACTTTCATGGTTGGGGTTAGTAGGCCGTTTTCGATTGTCCATGGCTCATCTACAATACGAATACCACCTACAACCTCGTGCTTCTCGATTTTACCGTTCACTTCTGTCACCGTCGCAATCAAGCTTTCTTCAATCTCTTTTTTGCTCATGTCTGCGGCGACTTCTTTAGACAAAACGATAACCACCATCGCGGTTGGCAAACCGCTGCCCATGACACATAACTGCTCAATCAAGACATTGCTGCCTAGCTTTGACTCAATAGGTACTGGGGCGATGTATTTACCTTTGCCCGATTTGAAAATGTCTTTTACTCGGCCGGTGATGGTTAGATAACCATCAGCGTCCATATCGGCTTTGTCACCGGTACGAAAGTAGCCATCATCAGTGAAAGACTCAGCGGTGACTTCAGGGTTTTTGTAGTATTCTCGAAACACTGCTGGCCCTTTAATAAGTACTTCACCGGCGTCAGAAATTTTAAGATCAAAGCCTTGAACCGCCTTCCCAATTGTACCAAGTTTGCTAGGATTAAACGGAAACTGGCTGGTCGCTAAGCCCATCGTCTCACTCATACCCCAGCCTTCAGAGATATTAATATCGAGCTTCTGATACCAATCTAAGATTGATGGTGATATCGGCGCCGAGCCGCTGCCATATGACTTGGTGTTATCAAACCCTAGTTGCGATTTGATTTTCTTCTTTATAATTCCTTTTACAATCGGGATGCTCAACAAAAGGCTTAACTTACGCTGAGGAATGCTGGCTAATACTTGCGATTGAAATTTAACCCATAAGCGTGGCACTGACAGGAATGCAGTAGTTTGTGCGCTGCGTAAGTCTCTTATAAATGTGTCTAAGCTTTCATTGAAGGTGACTGTGGCACCGCCGTACAAGCTATTGTATTCGACTAAACCGCGTTCAGTAACATGGGCTAGCGGTAAGTACGACAAATAACGCTCATCGTAATCTGGACCAACAAGGTCAACGCTTACCGCTGCTGAAAAACAAATGTTTTCGTAGCTGATGACAACGCCCTTAGGATTACCAGTCGAGCCTGAGGTGTATACGATTGAGAAAATATCATCTAGAGTCGGCTGATTGATCTTGTCGTCTGCGATAGGCTCGTTATTCTCTATTAACTCAGCCATTGTATGCTGACATTTTACCTTGCAGGTCGACATGCCAATCGATATCACCGAGTCCGGGATCGACGCTTGAGCAACCTCGGCTTTAGCAACATCACCAACAATGATGGCTTTTGCTGAGCTATGTTCGAGTACGTAGCTAATAATTTTTTCACCAGCAGTCGCATAAATTGGTGTTGGTATCAGGCCGGCGGCGACCAACGCGTAATCAGCAATGAACCAATCAGCGCAATTGTTGGCTAATATCGCCACGCGATCACCTTTCTGTAAACCTAAACCGATCAAGCCTTGCGCTAAGCGAAGGGTTTGCTGGTAAGCCTCAGTCCAGGTGGTTTCGACGTATTCACCATTTACTGGTTGGCGCAGGTATACCTTATTTGGGCTTTCCTTAACGCGACGCGCAAACATCTCAATTGGCATTACATTTTGATTAGGTATCATTCTTTTCTTTCTCCTTTATCGCAGCGGCAACCGACTACTGATAAATCTTTTTTTTTAGATTATTTTCAAGTTTTTTATTTTAAATTCAGCAATTAATCTATTTTTTATTGAGCGCTACAACGTCGTTTAAGAGTACCTTCTAGTTCGAATACTGGCAAACCATTTTGCTCGCAAAATAGCGGTTAGATCTGTCAAAAGGCAGATATGCATTATTCATCTAGATGATTGTAGGAGACGTGCTATTCATAAACACTTCCTCGGCATAAAGTCTGCTAAACTGATTTTTATAGATAGATATTCTAGCGGTGCAAAAAACATGAAAAAATTAAGAACTCCAGATAGTCAATTCGAAAATTTGCCGGGTTACGATTTCGAACCCCATTACCTTGATATAGATGATGGTGCCGGTGGAAATTTGAGAATTCACTATATTGACGAGGGAGAACGTGACGGGCAAACGGTATTGCTCATGCATGGTGAACCTTCCTGGTCATACTTATATCGCAAGATGATACCGGGCTTGCTTGAGGCTGGCTTGCATGTGATCGCGCCTGATTTGCCGGGTTTTGGTCGATCTGATAAGCCTGTGGAGCGCGATGACTACACCTATCAAAATCATGTTGACTGGATGACGCGCTGGTTAATCGCTTTAGATCTTTCCAACGTTGTGTTGTTTTGTCAGGATTGGGGAGGCTTGATTGGTTTGCGCTTGGTCGCCGAGCATAGCGAACGGTTTAGCGGTGTAATCGCAGGAAATACGTTCTTACCAACCGGGGATGCCAAGCCGAGCAAGGCATTTACCGAATGGCAAAATTACTCGCAGACCGTCGCTGAGTTTCCGGTAGGCAATATTATAAACCGCGCAACCGAGACTGAGCTCAGCGATGATGTGATAGCGGCCTATAACGCACCATTCCCAGATGAAGCGTATAAAGCAGGGGCGCGCCAGTTTCCATCATTGGTGCCGACCAAGCCAGATGACGTCGCAGCAGCCCCGAACCGTGCCGCATGGAAAACATTATCGGCCTTGACCATACCCTTTTTAACGGCGTTCAGTGATAAAGACCCAGTGACAGCCGGTGGTGACAAGGCGTTTCAGAAAATGATAGCTAGTACAAAGGGGCAAAAGCATGTAACCATCAAAGATGGTGGGCACTTCTTGCAAGAAGATAAGGGTGAGGAACTAGCTGAAGTCATCATTAGTTTCATCAATGACAATAATTTACGAGACTGAGCAATGGCTAAAAAACAAGCTAAAAGACAATACGACGTAGTCGTTTGGGGTGCTACTGGCTTCACCGGCAAATGGGTGGCTAAGCATCTTTTTGATCATTATTCTAATGGCGAATTAAAGTGGGCGATTGCCGGAAGAAATGCTGACAAATTGAATGGCATACGTGATTTTATCGGCGATAATTCTTCAAGCATTGATGGCCTGATTGCCGATAGTGACGATGAGCCATCATTGCTGGAACTCGTGCAAAGTACCAAGGTTGTAATCAGTACCGTAGGGCCCTATGCCCATTATGGTTCGCTGTTAGTTAAGCTCTGCGCTGAATCGGGCACTCATTACGTTGATTTGTGCGGTGAGGTACCTTGGATGCGTGAAATGATCGACGCGCATCAAGAATCAGCGGAAAAAAGTGGTGCCAAAATCGTACACAGTTGTGGATTCGATTCCGTGCCATCGGATATGGGGGTTTTCTTTACCCAACAACAAGCAGCTAAGGCATTTTCCATGCCACTCGAGAGCGTGCGCTACCAATTGATTAAAGCTAAAGGTGGCGTTAGCGGCGGCACCATCGCCAGTATGATGAATATTGTTAAACTGGCGGTAAAAGATAAATCAGTTCGAAAGCTGTTGGCTAATCCTTACGCATTGAACCCAGACCCAGGCTTTAAAGGTCCTGATAAAGGCGACCAGATGAGCGCTAAATTTAGTAAGGTGATCGATAAGTGGACCGCGCCGTTCGTGATGGCGGGCATTAATACTCGAATAGTCCGTCGTTCAAACGCACTTTTAGACTTCTCTTACGGCAAGAACTTTCGATACTCTGAAGTGATGGTTACTGGTAAAGGGGTAAGCGGTTACGCTTCGGCTAAGGCTATTTCTGGTGGGGTCAAAGCAATGATGGTGACCAGCGTAACCGGCTTAGGTCGAAAGTTTCTCGGACTATTCTTACCTGCCCAAGGAAACGGCCCGAACGTCGATCCTTCAAATCCTGGTTTTTATCATATTCAATTTAACGCTCAGAGCGAGAATGGCGATCAGTTAGTAACTAAGTTATTGGGTGACGGCGACCCAGGCTATGGTTCGACTTCAAAGATGCTAGCTGAATCAGCTGTCTGTTTAGCGCTAGACCCACTAACCACCAATGGCGGCTTTTGGACACCTGCGAGCGCGCTTGGTGATGCCTATTTAAAGCGATTGCAAGATAAAGGCGGCCTTAGTTTTGCCGTTGTGTCCTAGCTAGAGCTATTTTGCCGATGGGGGCAACGTTGCTAGCTACCCATCGGTGAGAGATGCCAATAAGGCCTGATACCAGTCAAATTGCTTAAAGCGGCGATCTCGCTGCAATTTGATTAAATGAGTCGGGTTTAGGTGGTCTACCCAAGGCATATTGAGGTTTTCCCAGCGATGGGCTAGTTTTTTGCCGGGTTCAACTCGAGCCATCATTATCTGTGCGACTGGCTTTTGCATTACGAGGTTTTCGTAGCCTAGACCCTCGCCTATGGTCAATTGTAATAGACCTTGAAAGTCGAGCTCTGCGCTATGATGTACATGGCCACTCAGAATCGTAGAAACCCCCAGTTCTCGCGACTGTCTCGCTAACCAGTCTATTTCATCAATGCGACCAATTTCATGATCATCGTGTGGCCGCGGATCTTTCAAGGGGCTGTGAGTGAACACGACCTGCTCGCCTGCAAAGGGTTCAGTGGCGCCCAGCGATCTAAACAGCTTACCTCTTTGTCCTGAATGATTCGGCCAAAAATTCGCAGCACTATCGATATTTATAAATCGCGTGCCTGCCAACTCGAAAGCGTGGTTCATGGGGCCAATCTGCTTTAGAAATTGGTCATAAATCAATCCATTATCGTGGAAGTCATGGTTGCCGATCGTAACGTAGCACGGTAGCTTGGCATCATTAAATTGTCTAATAGCGGAATCATATTCGCCATCGCTGTAATTGAAATCACCCAAATGTATTAAAAATTGAGCACCCAGCTCAACTGCACGCTTGAGCGTCCAGGCTAATTCAGATCCGCCTCCAGTATCTCCCATTATGGCAACTTCAAAGCCTTCGGATACTGGTACTGTCCAGTCAATCCTTAGGTTTTGGCTCGTACCCGAGGTAATAAAAATTTGCCGGTTTATTCCTTCTACTTGTTGGTCGACGATACCGCTATATGGCTTGCCTTGGTTTATCTCAAGCACCGCATTAGTGGCGATGTTGGTGATTTTGAATGACGAGTTGCCCTTGGCAAGCTCAATTGATACTGAAGGTTCAGGTGCAATCGCTCGTAGCGTCGTGTCATCAACTGCAATGCAGTCTCTAAGGGTCAGATTCAGCTGTGCCGTCGCAAGCATTGGGTTCGGAGCGTGGTGCTCGAAAGAGAGCGCAGGATACCTCAGCCCTCGTTGATAAGAGTAGAGTCCTAGTGTTGTTAATGCTAAGCCACTAGCTAATAAACGCCGTCGACAGATCAATTTACCCTACCCTCATTACCCTACACCCTATACCCGACTCTTTATAAACACAACGTCCTGATGACAAGCATCAGTGCCGAATAATGGTGTTTAATAAAAGTTCTTTTAAATTATGCTGCAAGCTAGCAGTACTAAGCTAGGTCATAAAGCTCAGTATAACCATTAGTTTACTCTGAATCGCGTTAAAGCGTTAGAATTAGGTGGACTTGATGATTATCATAACGAAGGCAGAATATTTACATTTTGCTCTGGGTCGCTGTAGGTATAGAGTCGCGCTAGCGATATCTTATGAATACTCTTAGCCCCGCCGATGTTTTTGCCCACTGAAACTACTATCTTGTCTCAATGAGACCATTTAGCTTACTGAAAATACTATGAACGAAAAACTTACCTATTCTCAAGTGCAGGATTACTATGGCAAAGTGCTGCAAACAAGCGATGACCTGAAAACAGATGCATGCTGCACTGACGAAGGCTTGCCTTCATACCTCAAGCCAATTTTGTCAAAGGTGCATGACGAAGTGCTTATGCGTTACTACGGTTGCGGTTTGGTGTTGCCAGAACAATTGGAAGGCGCGAGAATTCTAGACCTGGGCTCTGGTGCCGGGAGAGACGTGTACGCGTTGTCCGCTTTAGTGGGAGAAAGCGGTGAAGTAGTAGGTGTAGATATGACCGAAGAGCAACTTAAGGTTGCCGATGAATATCGCGATTATCATGCTGAAGTTTTTGGTTTCTCGACATCTAATGTGCAATTCAAAAAGGGTTTTATTGAGCAGTTGGATCAATTGGAGCTTGAGCCAAATTCATTCGATATTATTGTCTCAAACTGCGTTATAAATTTATCGCCTGATAAGCAGGCTGTATTGGAGCAATGTTACAATTTACTCAAGCCAGGTGGTGAAATTTATTTTTCCGATGTCTATGCTGAGCGACGCACACCTCAGCACCTAATTGATGACGAAGAACTCTATGGCGAATGCATTTCCGGAGCTTTGTATTGGAACGACTTTATTAATCTGTCTAAGCAATGTGGATTTAAGGATCCCCGCTTGGTTAAAAGCCGGCCTCTAGCAATTGAAAATGTTCGCTTACAAGAAATGCTAGGCGACCGAAGGTTCTTTTCCGCGACCTATCGATTATTTAAGCTGGATGAGCTGGAGCCGGCCTGTGAAGATTATGGTCAAGCCGTCAGATATAAAGGATCCATCGAGCATCACGCTGACAAGTTTGTATTAGATGAGCACCATACAATGGAGACTGGGAAAATGTTTCCAGTGTGTGGAAATACATACCGTATGTTGGCGGATACACGCTTATCAGAGCATTTTGAATTTTTTGGCGACTGGAAAAACCACTTTGGTATATTCGACGGTTGTGGAACCTTGATGCCATTTAGTGCTAGTGCTGGTGCTAGTGCTAGTGCTGGCATTGAGAGTGACTCATCTTCTGCAGCTGGAGCTTGTTGCTAAAACACGCTGACGAAAGTCTGTGCTTTGCATCAGTGTAGCGTTAGCTGATGTTGGTCACAGGCTAGCGGCAGTATTGCTTGTGCTGTTTCATGCTGGCCAAAACGCATTTGCCGTTGAGCTCGAAGATTATTGCTGCAAGCATGATCATTAACTCAGCTATGTGAGTTAATGATCAAACCGAAGTCTCGATCAATGGTTCTCCTGACGTCAGGTTGGCGCTATCATGCCCACTGACTTTTTATAGAATATTTGGTTTTACCGTGGAAATTCATCCTTCACTTATTCCTTTCGCAATCGCCGCAGCCTTTACTCCCGGCCCGAATAACATAATGATTATGGCATCCGGACTTAACTTCGGGTGGCGCGCGAGCATGCCGCATTTCTTCGGCATTTGCTTCGGTTTCCCGAGTATGTTTTTAGCCGTTGGCTTTGGCTTAGGTTACCTGTTTGAGCGCTTTGTGCTGTTGCATGAGCTTGTTCAGATCCTAGGGATCTTGTACCTATGGCATCTATCTTGGCGAATTGCGACTGCGGCACCGGCTAATTTGGATGCCGAACATGCTTCGCGACCATTGACCTTTATTCAGGCTGCACTATTTCAATGGATAAACGCCAAAGCCTGGATTACTGGCACAAGCGCGATCGCTGCTTACACCACCGTCGGGGTCGATTTGAGTTTGCAGGTATTAATGATTGGCTTTGTATTCCTTTTAGTCGCGTTTCCGAGTGCAGGTGTATGGATGCTATTCGGCGCTGGCTTGAAGGTAATATTCAGTGACCAAAAGCATTTAAGAGCCTTTAATGTGACTATGGCTGTCATTTTAGCCTCTTCGGTCGCTCCAATTGCATGGAATCTAATCGCCAAATATAGTTAGTGAATACGAGGCAAGTATTTTTTGCACCTAATGGGCCCAGTTTCCGCAACAAATTCTGTGTGCTCAGGGCTTCTAGAGCAGGAATGTCAGAGTTTGATAAAAACTCTGTGATAATTAGTATTTTCAGTGGCATTGCCTTGCAATGGTCGCGTTAGGCACCTAGAATCCGCTCACTGAAAAGCCGTTACTGCTTTAGACCCAATCGACTCAGTCGCTACTAGAACTTAGTTAGCTACGTAAGAAGGAGGATAGGCCTCTTCGGTAAGACGGAATCTGCTTGATCTAAGGTGTTTTTCAAGCAGCAGAAACGAATTCATAATGAGATCGAGACCTTTGTTAATAAATCGCGGCAGTTGCTGCGCATTTTCTTGACTTTGTCTATGCGAATGCCTAGACTCGCGACCTCTTTGATGTCTCAAGCTTTGTGTTTGGGGTTTGTGTCGCTCTGAAGAGCTAGATTTTCTAGCCTTTAAACGACTATTTATAAAAACTAACATTAGATTATGCCAACTATTAATCAATTAGTACGTAACCCGCGTAAGAAGCAAGTACAGAAATCTAACGTACCAGCGCTCATGGCTTGTCCTCAGCGTCGTGGTGTTTGTACTCGCGTATATACAACAACTCCTAAAAAGCCTAACTCAGCTCTACGTAAAGTAGCGCGTGTTCGTTTGACGAACGGTTTTGAAGTGACAAGCTACATTGGTGGTGAAGGTCACAACTTGCAGGAGCACAGTGTTGTGCTTATTCGCGGCGGACGTGTTAAAGATTTACCGGGTGTTCGATATCACACAGTACGCGGTGCGCTTGATACGTCAGGTGTTTCTGAACGTCGTCAAGGTCGTTCTAAGTACGGTGCTAAGAAGCCCAAGTCGTAGATCGAAATCGAACTAAAGATCGAAAGATCAGTCATTAAGACATAAGTATTGGGCCGGCTCTTTAGTGAAAGCTAGTAGAGGATTGCCCGAGAATAAACTGCTAAAGGAAGCATGTTATGCCAAGAAGAAGAGAAGTCCCAAAGCGCGAAATTTTACCAGATCCAAAATTCGGTAATGTAACGCTAGCGAAATTTGTAAACATCTTGATGAAAGATGGTAAGAAATCAATCGCCGAAAAAATTATTTATGATGCTTTGGATTTGATTGCCGAGCGTCGTGAAGAAGACCCGATAGAGATTTTTAACGGTGCTCTCGAAAATGTAAAGCCAATGGTCGAAGTGAAAAGTCGACGTGTTGGTGGTGCTACTTACCAAGTGCCTGTTGAAGTTCGTGCGAGTCGTCGTACTGCTTTGGCGATGCGTTGGGTTGTTGAGTATGCACGTAATCGTTCTGAAAAATCAATGATGCAGCGTTTAGCTGGCGAATTGATTGATGCCTTCGAGAAACGTGGTGGTGCAATGCGCAAAACCGAAGACGTTCATCGTATGGCTGAAGCGAACAAGGCGTTCTCGCACTTTCGTTTCTAGTTTTTTGTTCGCGACAACTGCTGTCGCAATTGGCCGGCTAGCCGGCCCGCGCTGCAGACGCTAATTTATTAGTTCTCGCAGTTGTTGAAGGTTGTATGAGTTATTAGTTAAGTGACAATTACAGTCTTGAGCCCCAGTGCGCTGAAGCGCGTGCTGGGTGAATGGTTCTTTTATAATATGAATGT
>Ga0316189_10007032_pt1 | contig 10693 bp, 9 predicted proteins | sample LowCovwburrow_MG_FD_204930 | JGI IMG/M metagenome (GOLD analysis project Ga0316189, IMG submission 204930) | Coastal sediment microbial communities from Maine, United States - Lowes Cove worm burrow | ecosystem: Environmental > Aquatic > Marine > Coastal > Sediment | place: USA: Maine... | reverse complement strand
GGAAGCATAGAACTCCTGCTCATCGAGAAGCTCCTTCAGTGCGCCTGGGGGGCGAAGTCTGGCAGAGGCGCTTTTAAAGACCGGATAGAAACCGAGCAGGGAAACGCCCACCACGCCGACCGCGAGCGCGCTTGAACGAAGAAATTCACGCCTTTGGTTTTCGTGTTTCTTCCTTGAAACCACCGGTTTCTTTCGTGTCTTCTGGTCAGGCTTTTTCATAATTCAACCTTCGGTATCATCAGCGGCTGCTCGTCCCTGACCAGCATGTTCGGGGTACTGAACGGGGCCAGGCGCTCGAGGAAATCCAGCACCGCCATTACCGGGGTGCCTTGGAAGAATCGCGCTGCCGGCACATCCATCCATATCCGGTCTGCATAGGCATAAAGCTCATAAGGCGTATCACCCACGCCGTCTTTGTCCAGATCGAATCCTTCGTAATCGTCCCAGTGATTGCCCAGCCAGAGGTTGCGGTTGGCCGTTTTCCCACCTGCCACCGATATCTGTGTCTGGTTTCCCTTGAAGCTGTTGCCTTCGAACTCGTTGCCGGTCCAATCGTTCAGGAAGTGGATCGCAATGCTGGTAAATGCAACCACGTTGTTATGGATGCGATTGGTCGTATCAGGCTGATAGGGCGATACATCGATATAAAGACCGGTTGCACAATAGACGATCTGATTGCCGCTGATCTCGACATCGGAGGTCTCTTTGAAACCGATTCCCAGGCCGGTAGGACCATTTGCGTATGCAATGTAGTTGTTCTTGACCACTACGCTGTCGCTGTACATCAGAAAGATGCCAACCGAGTTGTTCTCGTAATGGTTTGAATCGACTTCGTTAAACCGTGAATACATGAAGTGCAGCGAATAACGGCCATTGCGCGAATCATTGCGTGCGATGACATTGTCGGCCGAATACCAGACAACCATGTCGCGACTGTCACGAATGATGTTGTCCGTGATCTTGTTGTGGAAACTGTACCAAAGCCGCACCGAATCACCCCGGACACCGAGTTCAACCGGTTTGGAAGATATCCGGTTTCTGCGGATGATGTTGTGCTCGGACTGCTTCAGGTCCACGCCAAATAGGCAATTGTCGATCACGTTGTCCTTGATCACGTTGAAGTTGCCGCGGACCTGCACGCCGGAATCGATATCGTTGTGGGAATTTCCGGAATTGGTCAGGCGCAGATTCCTCAGCACTGCACCGTCGGTGTCCAGATAGACCACCGAGCCTTTGCCCCCGGCGTCTATGGTCACTTCGTTTTGCCCGTCAATGGTCAACGGAAAGTCCAGAGTCACAGGGCCTGAATAGATTCCAGGTGGCGGAACCAGCGTGGAGTTGGGTTCGGCCTTGTCGACCAGGTCCTGCAGGGGGGGGTATTGGGCGGCGTTACCGGCGAGCGGCAACAGGAGACAAAGGGTCGTAACTGCAAGCCAATGCAGCCCTCGCATCAGTCGACCGACACACGAAACTGTTTGCGACGAACCAGTGCCGCAAAGGCCAGCACCACGAACAACAGCATCATCAGGCCAAAGCCCTTGTCCGGGTAGGAATGCGTTGCAAACTGAGCCACCTTGCCGTCACCAAAAACAGTAGGCATAAAGGGCTTGACCGAGAATGCGCCCATATCGTTGAGGGTGTGGCCGTACCACCACAGCCATGCCGAATAATCGATGATAAAAAACAGCGGCAGTGCCATGGGAACCAGCACAAGCAGCCAATACAAGATACCGCCATTCTTTCGTGCGCCGAAAACCAGCAGGGCCATCGCGCCAATCAGACCCCAGAACGCCACCTGCAATGCGATATTCAGGGTGTTGACCATGGGTACGATTTCTTCGCGGTTGTTGAAATACCGTCCGAGACTCTGTTCATAGTGCCAGGCGATCACCTGGAAAGAGCTGCCGGTCCACGCCTCGTTTCTACCGGTGTTATTCTGGTCGATCTCGAAGGTAGTCCGCAGCTGGTCGATCATGTTCTGTTTGCTGCTGGATGGCGCGCCCTGTCTTTCCATCTGCGACGGAAGAACCACCTCGACGCCAGAATCTTCCAGTGATTTTTTCAGCACGCCGGTGATACCGCCGATAACGATCTCCGGCTCTGTCGCAGACCCACTGGCTGCCTCCTGATCAATGGCATTGACCAAGGCGGAAATATAGCCTTCGTTCTGCAGCCTGAAGCCTTCTTCGCCGTACATGGTGAGATACATCCATGCTGCAATCGCGGCGAAACCCGCACTCATCAGCAGCATGCGGACCCTGGGTTTTGTGCACATGAATCCGAGCAGCATCACGGCCATGAACACCATCAGAAACTGGCCGAATCCGCGTTCCACCGGCCCACCGGCCGCGATGGGATACATCCCGACGTAGTGGTTGATGGTGTCCATCTCATGCACGCAGTCGAGGGCTTCGTCTTCGGTTATCTCCTGTTTGTCCTGTTTGCTGCAGCCGTTGAACACACCGTTGATGTGAAACTGAATTCGTACCCCATCGGGAAAAGACTCGGCCGGATAGTTCGGTGCGGTAAGGGATACCCACCAGACAGGTGCATAGAAGATGGCAGCGAGAATCGCAATCCCAATCAGCGAAAGAAGCCCAACGATCAGCGTCTGCTTGTTTCGGGGTTCAGCATTCATGAGTTTTGGGCCTTAACTACATTCGACCGGCGAGGGCATCGCCGGCCGAGTTGAATTTACAGATTTTCGGTATTGCAGAGAATCAGCACTCGGTTGATGAGCGGCTGTCGCTGTTCAGGCGGGCAACCGTCATCAGTGCACGGTCAGCAATCCGTAGTGGTCAATCGTAATCGGGATTCTGGTAGTCCACGGAAGGGGCCAGATCCTTTGGATCGACCTTTACCTGCGAAACCCAGTTGATCACCATTTTCATCTCTTGGTCGCTGAAGTTCTGTATCTGCTTGACCATATCCGGGTTCGCGTTACGCCGCTTACCATCCCGGATCCATTCGAACTGGCGCACCACATATTCGTAATGTTGACCTTCGATACGTGGATAAAACTTTTCAGGCATCCCTTCGCCATGCTCGCCATGACACTCGGTACAATTGTCCTTATACAGCTTTGCACCCTGATCATATTCCGGTGTACCCGGCCCCCATGGCCCTTTCCCGTGCGCGGGGTTCATTGGCAATGACGCGATATAAGCCGTCACATCTGCCATCGCCTGCTCGTCGCCAATGGATTCCGGCAGGGCGAAGGGGTACATGGTTGGATTGTCACGGTTACCCGCACGTATATCGGCCAACTGTTTGATCAGCACTTCGCGATGCTGGCCGGAGATCTGGGGGAAGGTCCCGTTGGGCGTTCCCCAGCCTTCGAGCAGGTGACACGCCGAGCAGACCTCGTAGACCTCGATGCCGTTCTCCCTGTCCGGTGTCAGGGTCATCGCCAGCGTCTTTTCACCCCCTTCGGCATTCCATTCCAGCGGGTCTGCAGAAAATGCACTGCCAGCGACAGCCAAACCAAGGGCCAGTAATCCAGCCCGTGACAATGTATTTCTTTTCATCTCGATATGATCTCCGAAACCCTGAAACTTCAGGTTGTGATATGCGTGTATGAAGATATGAAATATTTCATAACACCTGACTCGACCCATGCTCCCATAGCGAGACTCCGATGGGCATGATATTAGTCAAACCGCATACAGAGTCAGTGTGTCGGATGGCGCATCATTTCTGCGTTGCCAGCCAATCGGCTATGGCGCGCATTTCCTCTTCGTTCACCATCCCCATGACACCCTTCATCGCGGCAGACATGCCGTTTGCACGTGCGCCGGACTTGATGTCCTTCATCTGATTGAAGGCATAGTCGGCGCTCTGTCCGGCCAGTCGGGGATACATCGGCAGTATCGGGGTCTTGGCGTCTTTACCGTGGCAGGACCAGCAAGTCTTTGTCTTGTATAGCTCAGCTCCGTCGGCGGCCATTACGGCACCACCGAGTGACAGCGAGACAAACACGGAAGCAACTGCAATCTTTAAAGTTTTCATAAATCACCTCGTACATTCGTGGTACTACAAACGCTGAACGAGGCAGGGGGAGCCCTCAACGAGCTCCCCCTGCATCGATTTCAACAACGAAGGACGCTTTTACTTGGTCTTGACTGCACCGTGCTCCTCCAGGAAGGTCTTGGCGCGCAGACCCATATCTGCGGTCTTCACCTGATACTGCCAATGCTGACCTGCCCAGAGTGTTGCATTCTGGTAGTCACCTTTGGCAGCAAAGTCCTCAGCCTTCTTCTTTGCCCCTTCAGCAAAGCCAAGCTGATCGGTCGCATCTTCCACCAGCGCCACAACCTCTGGGAAGTCCTTGTAGTTGTGACTGGTAATGAAGCCGACGACCGAGTCGATGACCGCCTGGGTATCGACGTTGGTCTTTACCTGCTTGTCGTAGTCAGCCTTGGTGTATTTCTGACCTTCTTTGATATCGCCGCCCTTGGCGACATAACCCTTGGGCTTGACCAGCAGGTAACCCTGCATCTCCAGATGGAGCGCCGAGCAGAACTCGGTGCAGTAGTAGGGGAACACACCGGCCTTTTCGGCCTTGAAGGTGGCAGAAACCGTCTTGCCCGGCTCCAGTGACATCTGAACGTTCTCGTTGTAGATGGCGAAACCGTGAGTTTCGTCTTCTGCACGCTCAAGGTTGGTCAGGTGCAAAGAAACTGTCTCACCTTCTTCCACCTCGATGACTTCAGGCGTGATGTGCGAACGGATGACCGTGCCGTAGACATGTACGACGCCGTCCCTGCGCTCAATCTTTTCACGACCCGCACGGGTCTTGAATTCCGAACGGCTGTCGGTACGACTGTTCCAGCCGGATTTGTATCGAACGGCAGGCTTGAGCTTGTCAGCCTTGATGGCCACCACGTAGTGCGGCTCGCCGAGCGGCAGGGCCATGTCGTACAGCAGCTCCATCTTGTCACCGCTGATATCGATCAGCTGGTGGTTCTGCGGGTGCAGCGGGCCAACCGGATTGAAGCGGTCGATAGCCAGCTTGTTAAGCGCAACCAGGTATTTGCCGTCGGGTGTGACAGAGTCACCCTCCATCGCCACCAGGTGGCCGATGTTGTAGTGAATGTTGATCTGGTCCAGCACCTTGCCTTCACAGTAGTCCCATTTGGTCACCATCGAATCGACGTAGATCGAGGTGTAGACCACACACTCTTTGGCGTCGTACTGAGTGTGCAGGGGGCCGAGGCCAACCTGGACCTGGGTGTGCAGGGCATCCTTCATGGCAATGATCGGAATGCCATACGGGTCTTTGCCCTCGAACTTCTTGTCGTCGATCGCCTTTTTGATTTTTTCCCAGCTGTACACCCAGGCGTGGCTGTCGAGCTTGCCGGATACGATGATGTGGGTACCGGCCGGGTTTACGTCAACACCGTGCGGGCTCTTCGGCTCGGGGATCAGATACAGCAGGCCTTCCTTGACCGCCTGGTCCATCCCGATCAGGTAAGAGCCATTGAGCTTTTTGACCTTGCCGGCGGCAACCAGTTCGGCCGCTTTCTTCCAGTTGGTGACATGCAGGAAGTCGGTGTCTTTCTGCGAACAGCCGGCCTCGAAGGGAGGACGGGTGCCGCCGCCGACATAGCGCTCGGAACAGAAAGAGTTGGTGAAGCCCCAGCCCATGCTGGCGCCCTTGCCGGCGTCCGAAAGATCCTGGCTATAAGGAGGTAACTCGAAGGTGAAGGAGTTTTCCGGCTCCAGCTTGCCCTTCTCCATGTTGAACTTCCAGTAGGTCAGACCACCACGGTACTTTTCATTGAATTCCTCCAGCGGTACGAAATCGTCGCTGAGGGGTGCTGCATACTGTGCCGCGTCCATGACGTACTCGGTATTGGGTGTTACGAATGCGCCACCGTGCGCCGACTTGAAGAAGGGGTTACCGACGATCTGTTTGGTTTCGAAGTCGTGCAGATCGATGACTGCGATACGTGGGTTGTTCTTATCGTTGATAAACAGGTACTTGCCGTTGTACTCACCCTCGGTCTCAGAAAATGCCGGGTGGTGGGTATCACCGAAGGTGATCTTCAGGTCGTCGTTACCGCCGCCTTTGAGCACCTCCTTGGATTCGTCATCGTAGCCATAGCCCTGCCATGGCTCGGGCGTGAACACGCCGATATATTTGAGGATGCGCATGGACGGAATGCCATACACGATTACGTGACCGCTCTGACCACCGGAACTGAACGCCAGGTACTCGTCGCGCCCGCCGGTCGGCGTGTAGGTCTTCGCGGCAGCGAGGACGTCCTTCTCGGTCAGGCCGCGCGCTTCCATCACCTCTTTCAGAGAAGTGGCCGCCATGGCGTTGGACGCCATTCCAAGCCCCAAGCCAACCCCCACCAACGTACAGCACAATCGATTGAGTCTCGATTTCTTTTTCGCTTCCATAGACACATCCCCCAGGAACATAGTTATAAGGTGGCCAAGCAACGGCACCGGCATCAAAACACAGTCAGCATAGTCCAGACTGCTTTTGTCGCTTTGACTTTTATCAAGTGCCCCGGTGGACAATGCTGTGCCCAACCCGCTGAAGGTCAACTCAGGGCATGTGGCTCGCACTGGCTGCAGTTGCCCGGGGTGGAGTTGGGGCAGGCCGGCATATTAAATGAGTAGAATATTAATGCCTTTCGGCCTGGTCGGCGGATGGTCTCCGAACGGGAGCAGGCTGCTAATGATTGCGCTGAGACCGCGGCCAACCTGCTACGACCGGCATGCTGCCGCTGTTCTTTGCATTTACGCCCTGCTCAGCGTCTGGGACACAAATGGTGTCGTGATCGTTCATGACGCGGCGGCACTGAACGAGCTCGTACGTATACTGACGGTCAGGCCCACCGGTAAGTACAATGTATCCAACAGGATTGATCGCTCGGCTGGTACCAGCCATTGAGTGCATAAGCCGGAAATCGGGTTTGGGTCTGTGCATCTGACCCTTACCCATAGGCTCGCCCTGAGTGGCGCCGTCGCAGCGATATGCAGTATTCGGCTTCGATGCCAGTGGAATTTAAGCGCAAACAACTGCAGGAAACCATGCCCATGTATCGATCCTTCATGATGAAGCCGCTTGCAGTGGCCATGTTCGGGCTTGCCGCATTGATTGCGGCCCCCCAGGTTCTGGCGGAGCCGGCGGAGAAGGGCGACTGTGGACAGCCGGCCGCCGCGACCGACCTGCGGCATTGCGACCTGTCAGGTAGGAAACTCGTTGGTACCGATCTGCATGGTGTGGATCTGCGCGGGGTGAATCTCAGCAGTGCCGATCTGTCGCAGGCGAACCTGCGCGATGCCGATCTGCGCAAGGCGGACCTGCGCTGGGCCAAACTGATCGGTGCGAATCTGGCCGACTCCGACCTGGGTGGTGCCGATCTTTTTCACGTGATCGCCAATGACGCCAATCTCAACGATGCGCGGTTGTTCAAGACCAACCTGTTCGGTGCCCTCCTCAATGGCATCCGTGCTCAGCGGGCCGAGTTTACCCAGGCCTATATGAAGGATGTCGAGCTCGAAGCCGCAGATCTCACCGGGGCTACATTGAGGCGCGTTAACCTGTTGCGGGTGGTGGCGATGGGTGCGAATTTCCGCGGTGCGGACCTTTCGTACAGCAAGATGACTGGCGCGGCGGCCGAGCAGGCGGATTTTTCGCAGGCGCGGCTGGTGCATACGAAAATGAATGGCGCCGACGTGCAGGGTGCGGTTTTCAACGGGGCGGACCTGCAAAGCGCCGATCTTACGAACCTGCGGCGTGATGGCGCCGACTTTTCCGGTGCGATCAATCTGCCGCACGCGTTTCAGATCGATTCGCCACGGCCTTGAGCCGGGCAATGCAGGCCGGTGATTGCGCAGCACCGGATGTGTTGGCACCGATACCCGGCAGGGAGATCGGCCGCTGGCCAAGCTGTTCGCCCGCCCCGGTGGCCATGTGTCCGAATTGACCTTGGTCATTCAGTTCGGGGAGAGGGACAGACAGACTGTCTGCCCACCTCCCAACGCTGACTGAATGGAAGATAAATGCGCCGCATGCCCCCCGGACTATGCCAGGTCCTGAGCAGTCCCCTCAGATGGTTGCCTCAACGGCTGCATGCCGGCGGTCTGTCTGGATGCCGTTAAGCGAAAGCAAGCGCTAGTCCTCCTGCGTTCACTGAAATTGAGCCCCTCGAAGTTGCGCGCGTTGGTCGCATCGCGGAAACCGAGGTAGACCGCATTCGCTCCCGCATCGACCGCCGCTTTCAGACAGGCGAGATTGCCGGCCGGGCAGACGAGTTCCATGATTGATTTACCTTTAGCGGTGTTGTTGTACCCAGGGCACTGCCCTGGCAGGTACCCCGGCGGACGAGTTCGGCAGCGATGCCGTCGATCACGCGCCATTTGAACTGGCACCAGTCCGGTGCGAGCAGGACCTGCGGCGACGCGGTGCCGGTCAGGCGGTGAAACACGACTTCCGGTGGTGTCAGTTCGACCAGGTCGGCTGCAGTCTCAAGATAATCGGTCAGCGACCAGGGCAGGTATTCACCGCGCCGCCATTCGTTGGCCAGCTGGGTTCCCTTGACCACGTGCAGCGGGTGAAGTTTGAGGCCGTCCACGCCGAGATCGAGCACCCGGGCCAGGCTGGCAGTCGCATGGCCCGGGTCTTCGCCGGGCATGCCGACGATCAGATGGGTACACACCTTCAGGCCGCGCCCGCGGGCGGCGGTCAGTGCCTGCCGGTATTCGGCAAACCCGTGTCCGCGGTTGACCCGCTCCAGCGTATCGTCGAATGCCGATTGCAGTCCGAGTTCCAGCCACACCTCGTGACCCCGGTCGCGGTAGTCGCACAGCAGGTCCAGCACCGCCTCGGGTACGCAGTCCGGCCGGGTGCCGATCGACAGGCCGATGACGTCCGGTTCCGCCAGTGCAGCGCCGTACAACTGCCGCAGGCTGACCACGTCTGCATAGGTATTGGTGTAGGCCTGGAAGTAGGCGATGAAACGGCGTGCCCCGGTGCGCCTTGCCATGACCGCACGCCCTGCCGCGATCTGGGCGGCGACATCGGGCTGCTGCCGTGCGTTCGGGCTGAACGAGACGTTGTTGCAGAAGGTGCAGCCGCCGCGGCCCTTGCTGCCGTCGCGGTTCGGGCAGGTGAAACCGGCGTTGATCGCGAGCTTGTGCACCCGAGCGCCGTAGCGGCGTTTCAGGTCCTGACCGAAGGTGTTGACGCGTTCTGGTAATGGACTGGACATAGGGCTCGCAACCGACTGTCTGACTTTGTGTCACCTTGAGCGATGGCTCCTTGATCTTGGTCAACACAAATGCGATGTGAGGACAGGAGTTGACCTGGGTCAATGGAAGCGAACACTACATATTGGGTTAATGCTATTTGTGAGCTACAAGATATTGGGTTAGTAATGTGATTGCAACGAGGATGCCCATGTCTGTTCCCGCCAACCAGGTGGCCCGTCTGCCGGCACGCATACGCCGGCGGGACGGGTCCCAGACCCTGTTCGACAGTGATCGGATCCTGTCTGCCATCCAGCGTGCGGGTGAGGTCGCCGGCGAGTTTGCCGCCGACGAGGCCCGCCTGCTCACCTCGCAGGTCATCAAGGTGTTGAGTCACGGCCACTTCAGCGACGGCATTCCGGATATCGAGCGTATCCAGGATATTGTCGAACAGACCCTGATTGCCGCCAATCACCTGCTTACCGCGCGCGCCTATATCAGCTACCGTGACCGGCACGAGCGCCTGCGCGCCGACCGGCGCACCCTGGTAGATGTCGCCAGTTCGGTCAACGAATACCTCGAACGTGCGGACTGGCGGGTCAACGCCAATGCCAATCAGGGTTACTCGCTTGGCGGTCTGATTCTCAATACGTCGGGCAAGATGTTGGCCAACTACTGGCTGAGTCACGTCTACGCACCCGAGGCGGGGGTCGCTCACCGCGAGGGCGATCTGCACATCCATGACCTCGATATGCTCGCGGGTTATTGCGCCGGCTGGTCGTTGCGTACCCTGTTGCACGAAGGTCTGAATGGGGTACCCGGCAAGGTCGAGGCAGGGCCGCCAAAGCACATGTCATCGGCGGTCGGCCAGATCGTCAACTTCCTCGGCACCTTGCAGAACGAGTGGGCCGGTGCACAGGCGTTCAGTTCCTTCGATACCTACATGGCCCCCTTCGTGCGCAATGACGGTCTCAGTTACGCGCAGGTCCGCCAGTACATCCAGGAGCTGATCTATAACCTGAACGTACCATCACGCTGGGGAACGCAGACGCCGTTCACCAACCTGACCTTCGACTGGGTCTGTCCCGAGGACCTGCGTGAACAGGTGCCGGTGGTCGGCGGCGAGGAGATGCCGTTCACCTACGGCGAACTGCAGACCGAGATGGACATGATCAACCGCGCCTACATCGAGGTGATGACCGCCGGGGATGCAAAGGGCAGGGTATTCACCTTTCCTATCCCGACCTACAACATCACCCCGGATTTCCCCTGGGAGAGCGAGAACGCGGAGCGTCTGTTCGAGATGACCGCGAAATATGGTCTGCCGTATTTCCAGAACTTTCTGAACTCGGAACTGAAACCCAACATGATCCGCAGCATGTGCTGCCGCCTGCAGCTGGACCTGCGCGAGTTATTGAAACGTGGCAATGGCCTGTTTGGATCGGCGGAGCAGACCGGTTCGCTCGGCGTGGTGACGATCAACTGC
>Ga0316189_10007031_pt1 | contig 10693 bp, 7 predicted proteins | sample LowCovwburrow_MG_FD_204930 | JGI IMG/M metagenome (GOLD analysis project Ga0316189, IMG submission 204930) | Coastal sediment microbial communities from Maine, United States - Lowes Cove worm burrow | ecosystem: Environmental > Aquatic > Marine > Coastal > Sediment | place: USA: Maine... | reverse complement strand
CCGAGCAAATAACAATCGGCTATAAGCCTCGCCAGACAAACCTGGCGGGGCTCCATCTGGAAAAGCCATCCTACATTACAGTTAACTTGATTGTTGACAGGAAGTAATTACGAGTATACCAAGATTATTAGTCCTGTTTTGTAGGCGTGGGCGGGTCAACAATTCAATGTAAAATATCGCTAAAGTGGGTCAATTGAGCGTGCAAATCAACAGTGGTGTACAATATCGGAACCGATTGTAAAAACTGTTCTAAGTGGCACCTAGGCCCACCTCAGATCGTAGACTTGACAGTACCACAAAAAAAACATTCAATAACCAACATATGGTTACCAAAAATAACTCACCCTCTCGCTCACCCAGCGACCTCCGTCGCGTTCATCGCAGCATTGTTTTACGGGGTATTTTTTCCGGTGAGGCTCGATCACGAACCCAACTCGCCGAGCTAACAGGCCTATCTGGTATGGCTATTACCCGAATCATTCGGGAGTTAATCCAGGTCGATCTGGTTGAAGAAGGCGGCAAAAGAGATCGAGACGGCAATCCAGGACGACGTAGCACTGATCTTCAAATCCAGCCATCCGCTGCGTATGTAGTAGGGTTAGTGATTTCAGCATTTGGCCATGAGTTGACTCTGGCGGATGCCACAGGACGCTCTTTAACCCATCGGAAATTAGTATTCGATGATGTCCGAAGCCCTGAAAAGACCATTCAGGCAGCATCCAACGCCATAACCTCGTTGATTGACGAGTTGGGCATCGACAAAAATCTGATTCTCGGCATTGGCGTCGCCATTGCCGCAACCGTTGAAAGCACAACTGGAACGGTGGTGCAATCTCATTTTCTCGGGTGGCACCAGGTCAAACTGGGCTCTGAGATTTCTCGCATAACAGGCTATCCGGTGATAGTCGATAGTATCGCTAACGCGTTAAACATCGCAGAACAATCGATCGGCAAAGTTCGTGGTTATGAAGATGTGTTTCTCGTTCATAACAGCACCGCATGTGGTGCTAGTTTTACCCACAAGGGAAACTTGCTACGAGGTGCCAACAATTCAGTCGGCCAGATAGGTCATCTTTATGCGGGAAAGGGTTCACTCATTTGTTCATGTGGCGCAAGTGGTTGTCTGGATACGCATGCGTCGGGCTGGGCGGTTCTGGTAGGGCTTGGACTACTGCAATCGAAGTATTACCAGCCAGCCGATGTTGAGATGCATGCACGTGCGTTATCTAAATTGATTAGCGAAGAGAGCCCTCGAGGTTCTGAGGAATATGAAGCGATTTTTAAAGCGGGATGGCATATGGGGCAGGCGTTGCGAAACATCGTTCTGATCGTAGATCCGCAAGCTATTGTATTGACTGGAGAGCTGCCGAAGTCCCCGGCTTTTGAAGCAGGATGCAGGGAGGCCTGGGAGCAATCTCCATTGGTTCTCCCTGGTCATGAGCCGAAAATATTTACTGGATCTGTTCTTCCCCTGCAATCAGCGGCTTTCCTTGCGCTAGATTATTTCCTGTATTCCCCTCGTTTTAATATAGAGCGGATGCTGGCGGTAGCAGGTCAATCGGGAGCGCAAAATCGTGAGCAGCACACCAGCCGAAACGGATAGAAATACAGATTCCCTTCATCGCTTGGTCTCATCCGGTCGGGTAGGGTATGGGTCAATATCGGAGCATGCCTTTTGCTTAACTGACAATAGATGGCATTGACTATGCCTTTAAATTGATCACGGCGATGACGGTACCGGCCATTTTCTTCAGGCAAAATTCTTCGGTCTAAACCAAATTGTTTCCTGGTCTAATGATACAACTTTAAAATATTTGTATCCGACGTTTATTATTGAAGTGTAATAGTTGGCATTTGGATCAAATCACGAAATGAACGAAATTTCAGGAGCAAGATGAGCCTCTAACTATAATTTCACCTTAAAAATATTGTCTCCAAAGCTACCAGGTGATATTAAAAGCACCGCTGGACTTGACACTGTAGCAAAAAAAATATTTAATAACTAACATATGGTTATCAATATAAATTTATGCATACTTATCAGGCGACGGTGCCGTGAGCATCCCTTGCTGTTGATCAAGAATTTGCAAAGAGCGTGTAATTGATGGAGATGAGTGTGGTAAAAGCAAGAGTGGCAATTCTTGGGTTGTGGACGGAGAGTAACTCGTTTGCTGCCGTATTCACCAAAGAGGATTACGAAGCGAATATACACATGTTTGGTGATGAGATCACCAGGGATGTGAGAACCGAGCACCCGAGAATGATGCACGAAGTTGTCGGCTTTTATCACGAAATGGACAAAACGGGAGATTGGCAACCCGTCCCCATCTTGATCGCCGGGGGGCGCGGGGCAGGTCCTTGTGATGCCGCATACGTTGATGTGTTAATGGCTCGGATGCGAAAAGACCTACAGGCCGCGATGCCTGTAGACGCAGTGTACATCGCATCTCATGGTGCTATGACAACCACTGAAAGCGATGACCCAGACGGTGATGAATTTAAGATGGTTCGGGAAATTGTAGGCCCCAATATCCCAATCGTCGCAACCCTTGATCTTCATGCTAATGTATCGCAGCGTATGCTCGACAATACGGATACGCTGATTTCCTATCGCCGTGACCCACATGTCGATAAGTACGAAATCGGTCAAGAGGCGGCCCAGATTTTGCGGGAGTTGCTTGGTGGTGTTCGGCCTATTGTCAGTAATATTCGTATGCCGATTGTGCCACCCAATGTCAGTTTATTCACTGATGCTGGCCCCTACGCTGAAATGATCCAATATGGTCAGGAAAATGCCAGCGACGACATTCTTAACGTCTCGATCGTTGGTGGATTTGCATTCAGCGATACTGCCGCCAACGGGCTTCATATCATTGTCACAGCGCGCTCGGATGCCGATGCAAGCGAACGTTTGTGCCGCGAGCTAGCCGAGATGGCTTGGGAGAATCGCGATCGTTTTATCTGGGACCTGACCGACATGGATGAAGCCATGGAGCGCGCAGTGCAAGCGGGCGAAAATCCGGACAGCCCGGCGATATTGCTTTCAGATGTCGCCGACAATATTGGTGGCGGCGGACCGGGGAACACCTTGTGGCTGCTGGAGGGTCTCTACGGGTCAGGGGCCAACGGCGTACTGTTTGCCGGGTTTATTGATCCGGACTTATCAGCAAGGGCACATGATGAGGGTATCGGCGCCGAGTTCGACGCCGTTTTCCAGGGTGATGATTGGCAACGTGCCGACCCTACATTTCGCGCACCAGTGAAGGTTCTCGCATTGCACGAAGGTACATTTGTCGGACGACGGGGAATCATTGTCGGCAGAACCGTAAATATCGGGAAAGCCTGCCTGCTGCAAGTCGGTGCGCTTCAGGTTATCGTGCAATCCCGGCCTCTGGGATGCCACGATCCAAGGCATATCGAAATTTTCGGCCTGAATGTTGGCGACATCCGTACTTTGGTCGTCAAGGTCCGGAGTAGTATGCCGGCGGGGTTTTCCGAATACATTAAATTTAAAAACATGTTCTTTGTCGACGCCAATGGGCGTACCTCACCGGTGTTGACGAAGTATCCATGGAAGAACCTCCCACGGCCTGTCCTACCTATTGATCCGGACACGCAATGGGAGGGGCCTGTCATCACCACTCGGCAGACACTCAAAACCAACCTAAACTGATCGTTTTTACAAAAGTGAGGAATACCATGCTTAAAAAAATACCGTTGCTTGCAACACTATTCTGTGCGATTGTCGCCAGCGCTATTCCGGGCGCTGCGATGTCCGCAAATAGTGAGGCGGACAAAAAGTCGGTGACCATCGCCACTGGCAAAATCCCCACCCTCAACCCACTGGCAGCGCAGCCAGCAGTCGCCTTTATTGGCGGCCAGATCTATTCCTCGTTGACTCGCCTTGACGCGAATTCCAATGTGCAGCCCAACTTGGCAACCTCCTGGGAGATTTCTCCCGATGGTCTGAGCTACACCTTCCATCTCGCAAAGAATGCCAAGTTCCACGATGGCAAACCCGTCACCTCGGCGGATGTCGCGTTCTCTCTGAAGACGTCGCAGACAGAGCATCGCTTTGGCGGCAAGATGTTCGGTCCCGTCGAACGCGTTGATACACCCGATCCGTATACGGTGATTTTCCGGTTGTCGAAGCGCCATGCGCCAGTACTGCTTTCAACGACCAGCACGCGCTTTCTACCGATCTTTCCCAAACACATTTTCGATGATGGGGAGAGTTTCAAAAAACACCCAGGGCATGAAAAGCCCATCGGCTCAGGTCCTTTTAAAGTCACAGAGGTCAATCGTTCGGAGTTCGTCATTGTAGAGCGCTTCAATGACTATTTCCGCGCAGGCTTTCCGAAGTTGGATCAGGTCGTCTTTCGTGTCGTGACCGATCAGACGGCGGTTCGCGTCGGGTTGGAACAGAAGCAATTCGATATTGTCGTGTCGTCTTCAACAACCCGTTTCAAGGATCTGCAGCGCTTCGTGGAAAAGCCGCATCTTTCAGTGGTGGCACATGCCCCGGCTAGTGGCGGTAAGATTCTCCTGGATTTCAATAACCGGGTCAAACCGTATGATGATGTCAGGGTGCGCCGAGCCATCGGCCATGCCTTGGACCTGAATTTCATATCCAAAGCACTTCATGCTGGTTGGTCCCAGCCCGCGAGAGGCCCGTTCACTCCGACTAGCCCATTCTTCAATCCAGCTCTCCCCAGTGGGCTTGAGTACAATCTGGACATGGCGAATAAGCTACTCGATGAGGCCGGTTTTCCCAGAAAAGATGACGGCATGCGTTTTGAAGTTAGCTTGATACACCCAACGGTCTTTAAAGAGTTCCTTGTCAGTATCCCGGAATATATTGTCCCGGCTTTGAAGAAGGTCGGTATCAAGGTCAATCGGCAACAACTTGACCGCGCGACCTGGGCAAAACGAGTGGGTGAGTGGGACTTTGAAATGACCGTTTCCATACCGGGAGAATTCCTGGATCCGGCGATCGGTATCAGTCGGACTTATACTTGCGACAATATCAAACACCGAGTCTACACCAACACGTCTGGCTACTGTAATCCGGAAGTGGACAAATTGTTTGCGGCTGGTGTTGCTGAGCCCAACCACGAGAAGCGTGTGGCCATTTACCACGAGGTTCAGGAGGTCCTCTGGGATGACATGCCAGTCCTTTGGATGACACTGAGCTTGTCGCCGATCATCTACAATACCGATCTGGTCAATGTGCCAATCAAGGGATGGGGCCTTTATGGTCACCCGCTCGATGAGACGTATTGGAAGTAACGTAAACTATGCAGGCCCTGCAACAAATTAAAGCGAGATGGCTGTCCAATTTTGGCAGCCATCATCGCCAGGCCGGCATTTTTCAGCTTGAGCGAGGCATCACATATGACTGAAGCACTTCTTAAACGATCATTTTACGGCTTCCTTATGCTGGTCATCGTCGTCATTTTGAACTTCCTGTTACTGCAAGCTGCGCCCGGCGATGTTGTTGATTCTATCGTTGCAGATGCGGGGGGAGCCTCCGAAGAGGTAGTCGCGCGTATTCGAGCAGAATACGGCCTGGATCAACCCATTTATATACAGTTGTTAACTTATCTGAAGAATATGCTGAGAGGTGACCTGGGGTATTCGTTTCACTATGACGCGCCAGTCTTCTCGCTCATTGTCGATCATCTCCCGGCGACAATTATGCTGTCTCTTTCCGCAATCATCATAGCCGTGATTGTCGGTACGTTGCTTGGTACCATCGCCGCTATCAATCCGAAGGGGATCATAAGCCATATCGTGACTGTTCTTTCCTTGCTTGGATATGCCACGCCGGTATTTTGGTTGGGCATGATGGTTCTCATATTGTTTGCTTATACCTTCCCTATATTTCCCGTTTTTGGCATGCGCTCGGTGCCTGCGCCTGAAACCTCATTTGGACAAGTGCTCGATATTATTCATCACATGATTTTGCCGGCCTTGACACTTTCAATTCTGTTCGTTGCCTCCTATAGCCGGATTTCACGTGCCGCCATGCTGGATGTTATGGGTTCGGATTATATCCGAACCGCGCGGGCCAAAGGGATTCCTGAGCGGGTTGTAGTTTTCAAACATGCCTTGAAGAATGCTGGTTTGCCAATCGTTACCATCGCAGGGTTGCAACTGAGTCACGCATTTTCCGGGGCGGTTTTGGTTGAAACCGTTTTTAGCTTGCCGGGCGTCGGCCCCTTGTTGCTTGAGTCCATAACAGGGCGTGATTATCCGGTGATGCTCGGCATCTTGCAGGGCTCAGCGATGATGGTGATTGTCGCGAATATCATCACCGACATGCTTTATAGGATGCTAGATCCACGTATTAGGGGGAATGTCTGATGGGTAGCAAGTATCATGACAAGGTCATATCAGACCCATTAGTCTCGGGTGACGGGGAAGCGGTCATAAACGTGCCGATCGAAGGTTGGCGCGAAACGTTTTCAATGTTTTGCGGGAATTTCGTGGCCGTTATGGGGGCCTTGGGCATCATCATTGTCATTTTGGTCAGTATCATAGGGCCAATCATTTTGGATGCAGATCCATTTGAGATGGTCGGAACCCCCCTAAGCGAGCCGTTTGGAGAATTCCTGCTCGGTACTGACTATTTAGGTCGCGATGTGTTTGCCGGTATTGTCTATGGCGCAAAACCAACGGTTTTGATAGCGATTTCATCCACATTGATTACCGTCGTTGTCGGTCTTTCTATTGGTGCGCTTTCGGGCTTTTACGGTGGCTGGATTGACAACGTGCTAATGCGGATTACTGAATTCTTTCAGGTTCTACCCAGTATCGTTTTGGCGATGGTTTTGGTCGCTGTTTTCGAGCCCGGTTTAATCTCTATCATATTCGCCATTGGCATTACGCATTGGACGAGTTTAGCGCGGCTGACGCGCGCTGAATTCTTAAGAATTAAGGAACGTGAGTTGGTGCTTGCGCAACGCGCGATTGGTGCTACGAATATGCGGCTGATTTGGCGGGTCATTCTCCCCAACGCACTGCCGCCGTTGATCATCTCTATGACTCTGACTGTTGGTATTTGTATTCTGTTCGAGGCTGCCTTGAGTTTCCTCGGCTTGAACGATCCAGATACCATTACCTGGGGATTAATGATCGGTCTTTCCCGGGATTTCTTTTTTGAGGCTTGGTGGACTGTTACTTTTCCAGGGCTTGCCATTCTTCTGACAGTGCTTTGCATCGCCCTGATCGGAGATGGATTGAACGATGCTTTAAACCCAAAATTACGGCAGCGATAAATGAATCAGGCAATAGAAAACTCAATCGAACCGGTCCTGGATGTGCGATCCCTATGTGTTGATTTCGACACCAAACGCGGACCGGTTCGCGTTCTCGATGACATTTCGTTTTCGCTCAATGCCGGATCCACGCTTGGCATTGTAGGTGAGAGCGGCTGCGGAAAATCAATGACGGCATTGGCCTTGATGGGGTTAGTGCCATCCCCGCCGGGGCGCATCAGTAGCGGGGAAATATTGCTACATGGTGAGAATCTTTTAGAGGCGAGCAAGAAGCGCATGCGCGCATTGCGGGGCGATAAAATATCGATGATTTTCCAGGAGCCGATGACATCGCTTAATCCGGTTTACACAGTCGGAAATCAAGTTGCCGAATCGATCATCTATCACCAAAACGTCACCAAGGAAGAAGCTCGAGAACAGGTCATCGAGTTGTTGCGATCGGTTCAAATACCAGCCCCGGAAAGGCGCATTGACGAATACCCACATCAGCTTTCCGGTGGAATGCGCCAGCGTGTCATGATCGCGATGGCTTTGGCCTGCGAACCACTGGTTCTCATTGCGGACGAGCCGACAACGGCCCTGGATGTGACCGTTCAGGCGCAGATTTTCGAGCTTTTGCTGGAAATTCAGAAACAACGCAATATCGCCATCATTCTGATTACCCATGACATGGGAGCCATCGCTGAATTGGCGGATGATGTCGTTGTCATGTACGCGGGGCATAAGATTGAGGAGGGTTCGACGATCGAGGTGATCAACGACCCGCTCCATCCCTATACACAAGGCCTGCTTCGCTGCATGCCCGATATTGGGGAGGATGACAGCGAAGTCCGTCAGCCGTTGTTTGAAATCGTCGGGAACGTACCGGACCTTGCCAACCGGGGTGCGGGATGTCCATTTGCGCCGCGATGCACTGCCAGGGTTGATGAATGTTCGACCTTGCCGGAAACTCAACTTTTGAAAGATGGCCGTCGCGTTAAGTGTTGGCGGCCACAAAGCACTATGCCGATGCCAGAGGTGACTGCATCATGAGCGAGCCTCTTGTAAGTGTCCGTGACCTCAAGGTTCATTTTCAATTGCCGAAGCCAAGTATGTTCGGCCGCCATCCGATGCTGCATGCTGTCGACGGCATAAGCTTCGATGTTCACAAGCAACGGACTGTAGGTATTGTCGGCGAGAGTGGATGCGGAAAATCCACCACCGGCCTTGCTGTCTTAAAGTTACTCGACCAGGTAAAGGGGTCAGTCCAATTTGATGGGGTCGATGTGCTTGGCCTGGAGCCAGAAGCGCTCCGCCAACTGCGGCGCCGGATGCAGATAATCTTTCAAGATCCTTATTCATCTCTCAACCCTCGGCAGACAGCCGAAGGGATCATCCGTGATCCGCTCAACATTCAAAAAATTGGCTCGCCTACCGAGCGGTTTGAGCAGGTTCGCGATATGTTTGAACTGGTCGGCTTGCAACCGAGTCAATTGGCGCTGTTCCCGCATCAATTTTCGGGTGGCCAGAGGCAACGAATTAGCATTGCTCAGGCCTTGATTTTGAACCCTGATTTTGTTGTCTGTGATGAACCTGTATCGGCTTTGGATCTCGCAATCCAGGCACAGATCTTGAACCTGCTTTGTCGGCTCCAGGAGAAATTGGGGCTGACATATTTATTCATTTCCCATGATTTGTCGGTCGTGCATCACATATGCGATGAAGTCATTGTGATGTATCTCGGAAAAATTGTTGAAAAGACGGATCGCTCGTCCTTATTCAAGAATCCTCTACACCCTTATACGCGAGCCCTCTTGTCTGCGGTTCCGTCCCGAAACCCCAAGACAAAATCAATGCTCAATCGTGTTCCTTTGCAAGGTGACTTACCAAGCCCGGTGGATCCCGAAGACGGATGCCGTTTCTGTTCGCGTTGTCCTATCGCCGAGGCCAGGTGTGCCAAGGAAGAACCACTGTTGCGAGAATATGCCCCCAATCATTGGGCTGCATGCCATAACGTATGATCGTTTCTGATCGAACGAACACCCCATCCTTATTATTTGACTGAGAAAAATCCTCAATGAACCGACCAAACATTTTACTTATCCAAGCCGATCAGATGGCGGGCCCCGCTTTACCAATGTATGGCCATACCGTGGTCAAAACCCCGTATTTAGATCGCCTTGCCAAGAGCGGAACGACATTTCTGAATGCCTATTGCAACAACCCGGTCTGCGCGCCATCGCGGTTTTCGATGATGTCTGGTCAGCTGTCATCTCGAATTGGTGCTTACGACAACGCGTCGGAGTTCCCCGCATCAACCCCGACATTTGCACATTATTTAAGAGATCTCGGTTACAAAACCTGCCTAAGTGGCAAGATGCATTTTGTCGGTCCTGATCAATTGCATGGATTCGAAGAGCGCCTTACGACGGACATCTATCCATCAGATTTCGGCTGGACTCCTGACTGGACGCAAACTGACGTTCCTTTCGCACCGTCCGTTATGAGTCTGCGTGGCGTTGTCGAAGCCGGCCTTTGCAAGCGATCGCTGCAATTGGATTACGATGAGGAGGTCAGCTTCACATCGGTAAAGAAAATCTACGACTATGCCCGCGACCAGGATGATAAACCGTTCTTCCTCACAGCGTCATTCACGCATCCACACAATCCATTCACCATTACGCAGGAATATTGGGACAGGTACGATAACGACGAAATCGATCTGCCAGCGGTACCGTTTATTCCCTATAAGGATCGCGATCCCTGGAGCCAGCGTTACTATCATTTGATCCGCCAGGATGAACATCAGGTCGATGACGATCAAATACGCAAGGCCCGACATGCCTATTACGCCATGATCAGTTATATCGACGATCAGGTCGGAAAGCTGATGGCTGCACTCGAAGACACCGGGCTCGCAGACAACACCGTGGTTATGTTTACCGCGGATCATGGGGACATGATGGGTGAGCGTGGCATGTGGTATAAGTTCAATCCCTACGAATGGTCGGTCCGCGTGCCGATGATCGTGTCCATGCCAGGCGGCGTGAAAAACCATGTGGAAGAGCGGGGGGTTTCCCTCGTTGATCTTCTCCCGACATTTCTCGATTTGGCCACTGACGGCAATCCGCCCGAAGTCGCGGACAGAATTGACGGACACTCGATGGTCGGTCTATTGCACAATAACGATGCCGATTGGCAGGACGACGTCATGATGGAGTTCACTGGCGAAGGGCTGTATTCACCGGCACTCATGCTGCGGAAAAACGGTTTCAAATACGTCTATTGTGAAGACGACCCAGGAATGCTGTTCAACTTGGCCGATGATCCGAAGGAGCTTCAGAACCTCTGCGGAAATCCTGAGTATGCCGACATCGAAAAGGACATGTTAGATGACATCATGACCCGTTGGGATCCCGTCAGCTTGAAGAAAG
>Ga0316189_10007030_pt1 | contig 10695 bp, 10 predicted proteins | sample LowCovwburrow_MG_FD_204930 | JGI IMG/M metagenome (GOLD analysis project Ga0316189, IMG submission 204930) | Coastal sediment microbial communities from Maine, United States - Lowes Cove worm burrow | ecosystem: Environmental > Aquatic > Marine > Coastal > Sediment | place: USA: Maine... | reverse complement strand
GTCAATATTAGAAACAAAGTGAACGGCTAACTTCTTGTCAGCAAAGGGACGCAGTGCTTCGGTGACCATCACCGGACCCAGGTCCGAGCCCCCGATACCGATGCTGACGATATCGGTAATACTGTCGCCCAGATAGCCTTTCCAATTGCCGGATCTTATTTTTTTGGAAAAACCTTCCATCTTCCGCAACACGGTATTGACCTGGGGTATCACATTTTGACCGTCGACATAAATGGGTGAATTTTTCCGGTTGCGCAGCGCCACATGTAACACCGCCCGGTTTTCGGTCTCATTGATTTTTTCTCCGCTGAACATTTTTTTAATGGCCGTTCGGACGCCCGCTTCTTCTGCCAGTTCAAAGAGGAGTGGGAGAGTTTCATCGGTTATCCTGTTTTTGGAATAATCCACCAGGATCTCTTTGAATTGGATATGAAACTTGTTGAATCGCTCAGGATCTGACGCGAAAAGATCCTTCATTTTGACATCTTTGATCTTGCGGTGATGGTCCTCAAGTTTTGACCAGGTGCGGCTGTGGGTCGGGTTGGTCTTTGGGAGCATATGGGCACCTTTCTTAGGATTTTACTTTTAAGATTTTGTACTTAACATGTGTTAAATACTGTCATAAGGTACTTCCTGGGAGCTTTCAAGTCAAGAAAAGCGTCATCGATTAAAATAATGTCAATTTCATCGCCTACAGATCGAATCAAAACCGATGGTTTCCGCCTTAAAATTGTTAACGATCTCGCAGAAATATGCCGTATCGCGGCCGGCGAAATCGAGCGCATGGCAGACCGGACGGCAACGGGTGCGAATCCATTTACCATTGCGCTTTCGGGTGGGTCGACCCCTCGGGGTCTGCATGCATTGTTGGCGGGTGAACCTGCCATCCGTGACCGACTGCCCTGGCATCACCTGCACTTCTTCTGGGGGGACGAACGCCATGTGCCGCCGGATCACCCCCAGAGCAATTACCGCATGGCCCATGAATCCCTGTTCTCCCTGGCACCCGTTCCATCGGAAAATATCCACCGGGTGCCTGCCGAAGAACCGGACGCTACCTTAGCTGCTGAAAAATATGAGCGGGAATTGCAGACCTTTTTCGGGCTGGAAGTCGGGAAATTGCCACGATTTGACTGTATTTTGCTGGGATTGGGTTCGGATGGTCACACGGCGTCGCTTTTTCCGGAAACAGAGGCCTTGCATGAGTCAAATCGCCTCGTGGTTGCAAATTGGGTAGATAAATTCAAAGCCTACCGGGTTACCCTGACGGTCCCGGTATTGAATCACGCGGATTTGGTTGTGTTTCTGGTCAGCGGTCATGACAAGGCCGAAGCCCTGAAAGAGGTTTTGCAAGGCGATCGTCAACCGGATCTTTTCCCGGCCCAGTTGATCCGGCCCGATCCGGGGCAATTACTGTGGATCGTGGATCGAGCGGCGGCCCGGTTACTGACAAATTGGACTTGGAAATATCCGCCATCGGGCATTCCCTGAATTTGTGTAACTGTACGAGTGCGCGTCACTTTGCGACTGATTATCTTTCCTAACGGCTCTCGAATCGCTTTGAGGTAATTCGCCCAGTCGTCCTTTTCTGATTGCTCCTTGAGTGTTTTGTTCGCTGTCAGCCAGCTTTGATTGTATTCTCCGGCATCGACTAAGGCCAGCCATTCTTTCGCAGCGGTCATCGCTTCGCGATCGCCCGCATTGGCTATCATCGAAGTGCATATGATTAATGTGACGGTAAATATCAGCCTAAAAGATGTTTTCATTCGTCTCTCCTTGTCAAACAATTAATACATGCTAAAATTCGCATGCCTTAAAAAGCGTAATCCCACTTGCCTTCGATGTCAATTATCTACCCCGTCACAAGCCACGGGGTATCAATTTTACGTCCCTTTTAATATCACAACGTTTTCGGCCACTTAATTGTTCGGAGACTCTGGAAAATCTTCATTGCGAAATATCGAAAAATCAATTATTCTCAAATAAATATGTTTAAACAGAAAAGGACAAAGATATGGATATTTTATTACCTTTAGATAAAATGACAAGTCTGGATAAGATAGCGGTGATGGAAAAAATATGGGATGATCTATGCAGAGATCCCGAGTCCTTTCCATCACAAAAATGGCACAAAGAAGTTTTAGAGGCGAGAGAAAATGAGATTAACGAAGGGAGGGCAAAATTTACAGCCTTTGATCGGGCTAAGGAAAAAATCAGGGATCATATTAAATGTATTCGAAATAGACTTACGTGATTCTCGAGCAGTTGGCTGCACCGGAACCGATCGATAGGCCCGGTTAACTGAGGCCTTTTCTCCCCCCAAAACGCAGGACTCGGCCACTTGACAGGATTCATCGTTCAAGGTTTTTTCCCTTTTCCTTAATCAATGCAATTTCTACGCGACGATTCTTCTGTCGGTTTTGCGGGGTGGTATTTTCCAGCAGGGGCCGGTACTCTGAAAATCCTTGGATTGAAACCCGTTGGGGGTCGACACTGTTTTCCATTAGAAATTTAGCAACATTGATGGCACGTGAGGCCGATAATTCGAGGTTGGAAGGATATTTTTTTGTTTGAATCGGTCGGTTGTCCGTATGCCCTGAGACAACAACCTGATAATCCGGTTTGGAAGCGATAAAACCTGCAATTCGAATAAAAATCGGTTGATAGGCTTCCAGCAGCGTTGCTTCACCGAGGTTAAACGTAATGCGTTCACCTAATGTAAAAACCAGGCGGCGCTGGTCATTGCTAACTAAAAAACCATCTTGTTCGCTTTCATCCATTGTTGCCAGGACATCTGCACGAAGCTGCGCAATGTGTTGTTCCAGCATTTCACTCTGGTCTCGATAAGCCGAAGGTTTCGATTGGGGTTGAATGGATTCAAGTTCGTCTGCTACGATTTCTGTTTCTTGGTCGGAAGGCGGTGTTTCATTCAATTGATCGGATGTATGTTGAGGCATATCAGGGGAAACCGCCGGGGATTCCTTGATGGACGATGCGTAAAAAAAGAGGAAAAAAACAAGAAGAAGTGTCATGAGGTCCACCATACTCCACATCGACGTTTCTTCATCCACTGTTTTCTGGGCCAACATTTTTTGGAGACGAATTCGCTTTCGCTCGGACAATTCAAGCCGGCTTTCAAGCACTTCCTGTGAATAATCAGACATGCTGTCTTCTCGCGGTCACTTTCAGAAATGGATTAAAAGAAAATCGCCATCCTTTGTGCGATGGGGAATCCAGGGCGTATTCCTGTATGCCGCAATAGTTCCTAAGATAGGATTGAAGACGGTAAGCAACCGCCTTTGGGTTTCTAAATTTAGCAATATCCATTAGTCCTTCCAAAATAATATAAAGCAGATTTGCTTCTGATTTAACATAGGCAGACAGTTTCTTGGACAGGGGCAAAAATATAAAGTTTGCGAACAACAAGCCATATAATGTTGTTTGCAAGGCAATGGCGATGCCCCGGCCCATTTCCACCGGATCTCCCATATTTCCCAAAACATTGATAAGCCCAATGATGGTGCCTACAAAACCAATTGCCGGAGCAAGTTTTTGCAGGGTGGTCAGAATGCTTATCAAAGATTCTTTCCTCGATATATAAAGTTCATATTCCTGTTCCATGATATTGTAGATCTCATAGGGATCATAGTCGTCGACCACCAATTCGATGCCTTTGCGCAGAAAAAGATTTTCTATGTCATTTAATTCCTTTTCCAGCGCAAGATTGCCGTAGCTCCTGTTTATCCGGGCCAGCCTCTCGATGCGTTTTACAAGCTCTCGATAATTCGGCTCCGGCGTTTTGAAAACAAGAAATAAGGTCTTAATCAAATCATTGTAACTTTTTATCGGAAAAGATAAGAATCCGATTAACAAAGCCCCCCCCAATACCAGGAGACCGCTTTTGATGTTTAATGTGGTAGTTGCGTTACCCATGATAGCTGCCGACAAACCGATAAATAGCAGTATGCCGACCACCAGAATCAATTTTTTAATCATAAACAATTCTCCTTAAAGACCTTATTGTTGTCATCTCTGACGGTTTTACCCCGGCGTTGCAACCACAAGGTTTATATTCTGAGCCTTTATCAGCAGGACATAAAACTTCTGCCCTGACACCCATCCTGCCTTGTCTGCAGATTACGTGCCAGAAACAATTTATGCTATTCTCTATTGATCAAGTTCATTAAAGTCCTATATTTAAATATGTTATCGAACGCCAAAAATTGCCCTGCCCTAATAAACCTTTTTGTATCTAGGCAATATTTTCCCATATGGACGGAGCGAGCTGAAAGATAGTGAAACCTAAACTGGTCGGTTCCAGGTTCAAAGGTTACAGCTGTTTGAGACTGCATAATATATTGCTCCAAATCCGGAATGTCCGACTTCACCCATTGGGTGAAAAGGCGTTACAAACATATGAAGGCTGAATCCCTTTGGTAGAAGTTGGTTGGAAGTTTTTCAACCCCGAACCTTGAACCCCCTGGCCCAGACCTGACTTTACGTTGCTCAATTATTTAGATTCATAATTGGGGACCTGACACGGGCCGTATTATGATCTTATAGGTCGCACCAGGGCGGGCTGAACCGCTCAACCTTGGTGAAAGATAAGCAGTCTATGCTTGACACCCCAGACAAAGGTGATCAGGATCAGGTCGTATTCTTGTGGCTATTGGGATGGCTGGGCTGGCGTCAGGCCACGCAAGCAGTTGACATTGCGATTAAAATTCCTTAAGAAATCTCTGAAAAAGATGCTGACTGCCACCATCTTTAATCCGTTTGAATTCAGGTAACTCAATTCATAAGCTGCCGGCTATGCCGGCGAGAAATCAAGATGAATCGGTCAAGTGGTCATCTAACCCAACAGATCCGATAAAACACAGATATAAAATTCTTTGGAAAAATCAGCGGCCACCAGCGGAGGTGGCCTGGACTCCTTAGAGGGGCCATCCTCATACCCCCACCTCTGCTGGTGGTCGATGATTTTAACCAACGAACCCAGGAGGAAAAAGCAACATGGAACAAACAATAGAACCAACCGTTTCCTTTTCGCTTACCGTAAAAGATGCGTCGCGTGCCTTGAGTTTTTACTCAGAAGCCCTTGGTGCAGAGGAGTTATTGCGCATGCCTTCACCGGAGGGGGGTGTCGCCCATGCAGAATTCATGATTGGGAATTCCCGAATCTACATTTCGGATGAAGCCGCAGAATGGCACGCCTTTGCGATGCCCGAAGGTGCCATGGCATCCTGCCTTTTCTCTATTATGACAGAGGATTGTGATACGGCCTACAATCGAGCGATAAAGGCCGGTGCCAAATCGTTGAGTGAGCCCATGGATCAATTTTGGGGGGCGAGATCTGCTCTCATCAAGGACCCCTTTGGCTATCGTTGGTCTCTTATTCAAAAGATTGAGGATGTTTCACCCGAAGAATTAGAACGGAGAGCTCAAACGTATTTCTCTTCATGATCAATTTTGTTCTATATATCACCGCCACCTTAATCTGGGGATCAACCTGGTTGGGCATCAAACTGCAACTTGCACAGGTGCCCCCGATTTTGTCCGTAGGCTACCGGTTTTTCTTGGCTTCGGCCATCCTGTTAATCTACTGTATAATTACGAATAAGACGCTATTATTTTCCCGGCGCGACCATACCTTTATGGCCGTTCAGGGGTTTTCCCTGTTTGGCCTGGGATACATCATGAGCTATCTGGCCACTTCTTATCTGACCAGCGGACTGGTGGCCGTCATTTTTTCCACAATTTTGATGTGGAACATCCTGAATCTAAGACTGTTCATGAAACAGCCCGTCGCCTGGCGGGCTTTTACAGGTGGCGTATTAGGGTTGATCGGCATTTGCATCGTATTCTGGCACGACCTGTCCGCTTTCACCGCAACGCGTGGGTTAATCGGGCTGCTCATCGCTCTGTTGGGGGCTTATCTCGCTTCGATAGGCAATGTGGTGGGTTCGCGCAATGCCAAGAGCGGTGTTCCCGTCACCCAGGCCAACGTCTACGGCATGGCTTACGGCGCCCTGCTGTGCATCGCTATTCATTTTGGATTCGGGGGCGAACTGACCATGGATTGGACGTTCGGTTATCTTGGGCCGATGCTGTATCTGACTGTCTTCGGATCGGTGGTCGCCTTTGGATGTTATATGCTGTTGATCGGGCGAATCGGCGCCGATCATGCCGCCTACGTCATGCTTTTAATGCCGGTAGTAGCGTTGATAATTTCAACCTTCTTTGAAGAATATCAATGGTCCGCCAACGCGGTATTGGGCGTCATCGTGGTCTTAGTCGGAAACCTTATTATTTTGACTCCCGCTGAAACTCTGGAAAAATAATGAATGCAACCCAAAACCGCAACATCGTCAGTGTGGCCTGGAGTGATCATATTATTTTCGGTGAGGGTGACGGACGGTTGGATACGGTACCGACACTTCGCAGGCGCATGCGAAGGTGGGAAACCGATTTCGGCGCCAACATTGTTCACTGGCGGTGCACCCGTGACAGAATTAACGGTAAGTTCTTTCATGGCCGGAGGCACAAGCATTTTGCTAAATCCCGGATACAAGCCCTTCAATGGGATGATTTTAAAGAGGCTCCCAAATGCGCCCATGACCTTGGCATAAAAATATTCTTATATGTTGCACTATTCGACGAAGGCTGGCCGCTTTTACCTAAAAAGGAAAGGGAGGTGAGCTATCACAATAAAATGCATTGTCAGCATGTTTCCTGGCAAAGCGAATTCAGCAAAAATAATCCCCAATATGCAATGGTTGATAGGTCGCTGAAGAATCGACACTGGGGTGTTTTGTGTCTGGCCTATCCTGAAGTCAGGGGTCATCTCATCCGCCGCTTTAAACGACTACTGGCCGCAGGAAATTTCGATGGCCTGTTCGTTTGTCTTCGGTCTCAATCACGACCGGCGGACGTTGCCGATCAATTCGGATTCAACCGGCCGGTTCGCGATGAGTTTTTAAGTAGGTATGGCAAAGACATCTGGACTGAAGATTTTGATTTATCGCGCTGGCGGGATTTGCTGGGGGAATACTTGACCGTTTTTATAACTGAGCTAAAAGAGAGCTTAAACAAACTTAATTTATTGCTGGCAGTGGGCGCGCCCCGAGGGAATATACTCGGACCACCCCTTGGAAACAGCACCCTCGCATGGAAGACCTGGTTTAAAAAAGGCATTTTAGACCATTTTGTCATCGACCAGAATTCATCGCAGTGCCCATCCATGTGGCACCATTTATGGCCCATGCACCGGGGATCTGGTTATTTGCAGAACTATCTGGACAGATCGAATATGAATGCCTTGGAAAAGGATTTGACTTCCGTCTACCAGCCCGTTTTTCAAAAACAAAGGGCAAAACTATACCTGGCAAGACAATGGCACCAACGCTCGCCCGACAAAGAGCGGGACCTTCTTGGCCACCCATGTGTTGAAGGGCTTGTGTTCAGCTCCTTTCGCCATGACAACCCCGGACCGATCCGCCGTGACGATTGGACGGTAAAATCCCCATCGTCTGACCCTGATAACGCTTTTTGAACTGATCCGCCTGCTTGTTTCGACCCTTTGATCCGATGATGCCTCAATCCCGAAAACGAATTGACAAACTGAGGTTAGAAAGGATAGATAGGGGAAATGCCTCCCCAGAGCGCTATGACTCCCTTGGCGTATAAACTGTGATTGCTTGCTATCCAATTTATCCCCGACCGGACAAACTCAGCGGCAAGGTCATGAACCGGCTGGGCAACAAGCGCATCGCCCAAAGCGGAAGGTTCTTTTTTTATCGATCTCGATATCTAAAACGAGATCGCTTGTCGGATCTACAAGCTTCCATATGAAGATCCCGCAAATTTTGGCTGCCGTCTGAATTACCGGCAAAATTGAGCGATATAATATGAAACTCGACATCCTTATCCACGATGCCACCATCGTAACCATGGATGAGCGGCGGCGCGTGCTTCGACATGCCTCGATCGGAATCGACCAAAGATGCATTCGCGTTGTATGCTCGGCCGATGAGGCCGGCGGATTCACGGCGGAAAAGGTCCTGGACGGCTCCGGAAAGCTGGTAATCCCCGGTATGATTGACTCCCACGCCCACGCCGGCCACGGATTGACCAAGACATTGGGCACCGGCGGCATTGGTATGTCCGGAAATTGGGATGATTTTATGGAATCCATTTACTTCCGGGGTACAACGGTTGATTTTTGGAAGGCCGAGGCCCGCCTTTCCGGCCTGGAGCGCCTCAAGTTCGGCGTGACCACCGGCATGAGTATGTTGGGCTCGTATCCTCGCTATGACGATTTGATATACGCCCAAGCCCATGTTGAGGGTATGGTGGATGTCGGCGTGAGAGACATCCTTGGAATCGGCCCGCCCAACCCGCCTTATCCAAAACGGTTTGTGGATTGGGACGGCGACACTTGCAGCGCTGAAAAAATCCTTTCCCATGCAGACGCCATCGCACGTACGAAAGAAGCGGTCGAACGCTTTCATGGCGGACATCGCGGCCTGACGCTTTGTTACCCCACGCCCTCCGGCGTCGGGTATCGGGCAGGATTGACGCGTGAGGAGCTTGTGCAGCAAAACGCAGCCATGAGGGCCGTCGCCGATGAATTCGGCGTTCCCGTTCACGGACACGCTTACAAAGGTGACATTCTCTACGCCTTCAAACACTTTGACATTTTAGGACCCAATCTTTCCTTGGCTCATGTGACTGGAATTACCGACGAAGAGATTCGCATTCTGACGGACACGGGAACCCACGTTTTGAGCGGCCCCATGACCAACGCCTACATCAATGCTCGATGCCCGGTTGTCGAACTGTTAGACCGCGGTGTCAACGTGGCCTTTTGTACGGACGCAAGTGCTCCGAATCGCTCCTATGATCTTTTGGAAAAGCTGCGCATCGGGCTGTGGCTCCACCGATCCCATTTCAAGGATGCCGATGTGCTTACCGCGGGCAAGGCCTTGGAAATGATCACTATCGATGCGGCCAGGGCGCTGGGATTGGATTCTGAATTGGGCTCGCTGGAAGAAGGGAAAAAAGCGGATGTGGTTTTGATTAACGCGCAAAAGCCACATCTATATCCCCTCTGGCAAGAGCCCCTGAGATTGGTATACCAGGCCTCGGGACACGACGTGGAAACCGTGATCGTGGACGGCCGGATTGTGATGGAAAACCGTAAGGCTCAAACGGTGGACGAGGCTGCGGTACTGGCGGAAGCCCAGTCGGAAGCAGAGAAGATGCTCGATCGGACCGGATTTCGGAAAAGTGCCGAATTGCCCGAACGTTTTTGGAAAAGCACGCACTATTAAATCAAGGGGCCGAAGGACCCTAAGAAAATGAAACCATCGATAACCAGACCTGACAATGGTAAAGTGGATAAGCTCATTACCTTTTTGTACTACAAAGACCTTGCGGCCGCCATGCGGTTTTACGAGGATATACTTGGCTTTTCGGTCGCCATCGATCAAGGCTGGTGCAAAATATATGGCATTTCCTCGGACGGATATGTTGGGTTGGTGGACGAATCCCGAGGAATGCATAAGGCAAATCCGGTCAAACCCGTGCAAATTTGCATGAGAGTTCCGGATGTGGACGCTTGGCACACGTATCTAAAAGAATGCGCCGTGGACGGACTGACAGCGCCGAAAACCAGTGATGAGCTTAAAATCCGGGCGTTTGTCTGTTATGATCCGGAAGGGTATCAGATTGAGATTCAATCTGCATTAGGATAGGAGAGCCGGCCCAACGGGCCGGCGATGCTTAAATCAACGGAGGAATAAAACCATGAAGGAGGAAAAAAGATGATGCGTTATTTCAAGCTGAGCCGTTATGCCGTGAGCGTTTTGGCAATGATTTGCCTGATACTGTCCCCCTTTGCAGCCGCGGCTGCGGAGAAGGAACTCAAGATCGCTCTCACGGCCGACGCGGTTCACGTGGATCCCCAACAGGGCAACGAACTCACCAGCAACATTATGTTTAACCATTTCTACGACACCTTGGTGCGGCGAACTGCCGAACTGGACTTTGTGCCGGGCCTGGCTGAAAGCTGGGAACTCAAAGATGACCTGACCTGGGTCTTTAAACTGAGAAAAGGCGTGAAGTTCCACAACGGCGACGAATTGCAAGCCTCGGATGTGCTGTTCTCAATCGAGCGATGTAAAAATCAACTCATGTCGAACCTGGTTCGCTATATTTCCGAAGCTAAGGCCTTGGACGATTACACCGTGGAGATAAAAACGCCCAAGCCCTATGCCGTTTTGCATATGGATCTTTCCGAATTCCATATTCTCAACGAAAAATATGTCAAAAACGTCGGCGATGAGCAATTGAACCTCAAGCCCATGGGCACCGGACCCTATAAACTGGTGGAATGGGTCAAAGAAGATCATATGACGTTAGCAGCTTTCGAAGATTATTACCTTGGTTCGCCCAAAATCAAAAAGGTCACATTCAGGCCAATTACCAACCCGGCCACTAGAACCGCAGCCCTCCTGACCGGTGAAGTCGACGTGATTCAGGACCTGGCTGTGCGCGATGCGGACCGCCTAAAAGCCAATGACAAATTTAACCTGATCACGAGACCCAGCCTGCTGAATCTCGTGCTGGCCCTGGACTACCGGGACAAATCCCCAACCATCGACTTGCCCGTCAATCCGATGAAGGACATCCGGG
>Ga0316189_10007029_pt1 | contig 10696 bp, 12 predicted proteins | sample LowCovwburrow_MG_FD_204930 | JGI IMG/M metagenome (GOLD analysis project Ga0316189, IMG submission 204930) | Coastal sediment microbial communities from Maine, United States - Lowes Cove worm burrow | ecosystem: Environmental > Aquatic > Marine > Coastal > Sediment | place: USA: Maine... | reverse complement strand
ACCTGGCCGGCGTCGATTTCCCCGGCCATGAGATGGCGCGCAGCACTCTCGCGGACGGGAGTGGCCTTACGTTCGCGCCTGCGGCGGGCCGGATTCCGCCCGATCGGGATTTCCGCATGCGCTGGGCCCCGACCTTATCCGGCGCGCCGGCCGCGGCGGTTTTCAGCGAACGCTTCGGCGACGAGACGTATGCGCTGATCATGCTGATGCCGCCCCATGCCGAAACCCCCGTGTCCCGGCCGCGAGAGGTCATTCTCGTTATCGACACCTCCGGTTCGATGGCGGGCGAGTCGATCCGGCAGGCCCGGGCGGCGCTCGCCCGGGCGATTGAACGCCTGGGTCCCGAGGACCGCTTCAACGTCATTGAATTCAACGACCAGACGCTGGCTCTGTTCCCGGGTTCCGTGGCGGGCACGGCCGTGCACCGGGATACCGCCCTGGCCTACATCCGGGGCCTGCAGGCCGACGGGGGCACGGAAATGGCGCCGGCGATCGAACTCGCTCTGGCGGGAGAAAGCGAGCGTCTGCGCCAGGTCGTCTTCGTGACAGACGGGGCCGTTGGCAACGAGGAAGCCCTGTTCGCCCTGATCCGGGAGCGGCTTGGCGAGTCCCGGTTGTTTACGGTCGGCATCGGCGCGGCGCCCAACGGCCACTTCATGACCCAGGCCGCACGCTGGGGCCGCGGCACCCATGTCCATATCGCGCATCCCGCGGAGGTTCGCGAACGTATCGACGGACTGCTGACGAAGCTGGAACGGCCGGCTCTGACGGACATCTCGGTCGAGTGGCCCGGCGGACTCGAGGTTGAGACCTGGCCCGACCGCGTGGCGGATCTTTACGCCGGCGAACCGCTGCTGATTGCCGCTCGCCTGCGTCGGAAATCCGGCGCCGGCATGCCGCGGGTCAATCTGGCGGGCCGCTCGGAGGGCGGCTACTGGCTGCGACAGCTGCAGCTGCCTCTCGCCGAGGATGCACCCGGCGCCGCCGCCGTCTGGGCCCGCGGCAAGCTCGCGTCGCTGGAGCGGCGGCTGCTTGAAGCCGGCGATCCGGCGACGGTGCGCGCCGAGATGGTTTCCGTCGCGCTGGAGCACGGTCTCGTCAGCCGCTACACGAGCCTCGTGGCGGTGGACGAGCAACCGGTCCGGAGGGCGGGCGAAAGGCTGTTCAGCCGCAAGGTGCCGCTCGTGGCGCCCGCCGGGGCGAGCGGTATCCGCCTGGGCGACGTGACGGCCACGGCGACCGAGGCACCGGTACTCCTTGCCCGCGCGCTGCTCCTGTTGCTCCTTGCCTTCCTGCTCTCGGGCTTCGATCCACGGCGGGCTCCGAGATGGGACTGAGGCGAGGCATGGTGTGGGTGCTCTTCGCGGCCGCGGCCGTGCAGGCGGGACAGGGTTTGTGGATACCCGCGAAGGCGGCGCTGGCTCAGCAGCTGCTGGAACGGGCCTGGACGCGGTCCGCACATGAGCACGCCATCGTGAAGCCCTGGCCCTGGGCCGACACCTGGCCCGTCGCCCGGCTTTCCTCGCCCAGGCTGGGCGAGGCTGCAGTGGTTCTGGCCGGGGCCAGCGGCGAGGCGCTTGCCTTCGGCCCGGGACTCGTCACCGGCAGTGCCCGGCCGGGCGAACCCGGCAACGCCGTGATCGCCGGTCATCGGGATACCCATTTCGCCTTCATCGAGGCACTACTCGAGGGCGATCGGCTCGTACTGGAGGCGCCGGGAGGACAGCGGCAGGACTACACCGTGGCAGCCGTCGAGATCGTCGACAGTCGGGTTGCCGTCATCCAGACAGAGTCGGCGGAGCCCTGGCTGACGCTCGTTTCCTGCTGGCCCTTCGATGCGGTCGCTGCCGGCGGGCCGCTGCGCTATGTCGTCTCGGCGCGGGCCGGCGGCGGGCCGGCTCCCGCCCCGGCGGTGCTAGCCTGGAACGGCGGCGCCCAGGACGCCGGCCACGAGAAATCCGAGATAGGTGCCGAGGCCGTTGCCCAGGCTGCCCACGAGGATCGCCGGCAGCAGCAGATCCGGGCGGCCGAGACTTTTCGCGACCGCGAGGGCGGAGGTCGAACCGCCGATGTTCGCCTGTGAGGCGACCGCGACGAGATCGGGGTCCTGACGCAGCAAGCGGCCGAGTCCGAACGTCACGAGTCCGTGAACCAGGACCAGGATGCTCGCGAAGATGAGCAGGACGAGGCCCAGCCGGCCGAGTTCGACGAGCGCGCCGAGTTCGGCGTGCGCCCCGATCGCCGCGAGGAAGACGTAGATCACGGTCATGCCGAGGACGCGGGTGCCGGGAAGGGTCGAGACGCTGCCGAACTGGGCGAGTCCGAGCGCCAGCGTCGTCAGCACCAGTATCGAGGGCAGTACGATGCCCATGCCGGCGAACCAGCCAGTCAGGCCGTCGGCCAGCCACATGGCGCCGGCGCCCAGCGCCAGCAGGCCGCCCAGGCCGCCAGGGCTAAGGGTCTCCGTGTCGTGCTCATGCCGCAGCGTCTCGCTCTCGGAGAGTGCGGCCGGCGCCGCCGATGGCCGGTGGCCACCCAGCAGGCGCGGCAGCGCGAGCGTCGCGATCATCCAGACCGAGGTCAGAATATTGTCCGCGGCCAGGGCGCCGGTGTAGAGCGCACCTTCCTCCACGATCCGGTAGTGCAGCGCGACCGCGTTGAAGTTGATCGCGCCGCCGGTATAGGTGCCGGTAAACATGCCGCCGAACGCCGCCCACAGCGGTCCGATGCTCGCGGGCGCGTCGACGATCCAGAGCGCGACGATGACGCCTGCCACCGTCCCGGCCGAACCGATCAGGAACATGATCAGCATCGGCAGGCCGGCGTGACGCAGCTGGCGGAGGTTGACTTCGAGCAGCAGCAGGAACAGGCCGAATGGCGCGAGATACGTGAAGATGCCGTCGTAAAGCGGCGGCGCGTTCGACGCCGAGGGAATCAGTCCGAGGTTGGCCTGGATCGCGGTGACGAGGATCACGAGCAGCGCCGTCCCGAGATGGCGAGCCCGGGTGTGTCGCACGAGCCATTCGCACAGCGCCACATTGGCGCACAGCACCGCCAGCACGAACAGAGGCTGGAGAATCAAAACGGTACCCGGGGTCGTGACTCGGCGAGGCCGGGTGGCACGGCGGTGGGCGGCGCGTTCCCGGGCGCGGCGCCGCTCGGACAGCGCTGCGGATGACGGACGTCGCGCCTCACAGCAGCGTCATCATCAGCGTGCCGGCCAATGTGAGGAACACGTTGGCGAAGGTGTACGTACCGGCATACCCCAACGACGCCACCGGGCTCTTCGCCGCCTCACTGATCACGCCGAGGGCCGGCGTGCTGGCCCTCGCGCCGGTGACGGCCCCTAGGAGCAGCGCCGGATTCATCTTGTAAACGATGCGTCCGAAGGCGTATGTGACGAAGATTGGCACCAGCGTGACGACGACGCCGGCGACGAACAACCCCGCGCCGACGCTTCGTACGGCATCGACGATGCCGCTGCCGCTGCCGGCGCCGAGGCCGACCGAGGCCATGAAGATGAGCGGGCCGAACGCCATCAGGATTCAGCGGGCACCCGACCGGAGGTCGGATACAGGTTTCTCGGATAGCCGATGAGGACGGCCGCGGTCGAGCCCAGCGGCAAGCCGAACAGCCGGATTTTTGCGATCAGATAGCCGAGGGCGATGATCACGAACAGCAGGAGAGTCCAGTTGCCGGACAGGAATTCCTTGAGATCCAGATCCACGCGTTACGCTCTATGCCAAACCCGCCGGGAGGCTAGCATAGGGCGGAGGCTGCCGGCGCAAGTCACCGGTTCAGAAGCCATATCGTCCCGTTCAGCCAGGCCGCGAAGCCGACCCAGAGGAAGTGGGGGATCAGCAGCATTGCGGCCAGCGGGCGGGCGCGCCAGGCCACGGCGATCGTCGCGAGGATCGCGAGCCACAGCACCAGACACTCGGCGAAAGCCAGGCCGAGGCGATGGACACCGAAGAAAAGACCGGACCAGACGGCGTTGAGGATGAGCTGGAACAGCCAGAAACCCAGCGCCGTGCGGGCCGCGGGCTTGCTCTCCCGAACCTGCCAGAGCAGCCAGCCGGCTGTCGCGATCATCAGGTAGAGCACCCCCAAGACCGGAGCGAAGACCGCGTCCGGGGGCGTTTGGTCCGGCTTGTCGATCCCGGCGTACCAGGCGCCTGGGTCCACCAGGGCCCCCACGGCGGCGGCCGCCGCCGTCAGGGCCAAAAAACCCAACAGGCTGCGCAACAGGTTCGTTCGTCAGGCTTTCTTCACCAGGCTGACGACCCACAGCAGCACCAGAGCACCGACAGTCGCTGTGATCAGCGAACCGATCAGACCGCCGGCCGAGATGCCGAGCATGCCGAACAGATAACCGCCGATAACCGCGCCGATGATGCCGACGATCATATTGACGACGAGGCCGGAGCCGCCGCCCTTGATAATCGAACCCGCGAGCCAGCCCGCGATCGCGCCGATGATGAGAAACATCAAAAGTCCCATACCTTCCATACTCAGATCTCCCCTCTGGTTGCGTCTGCGCGTCGGTCTGCGCAAACGGTTCATTGCGGGTAACGGTCAGTGAGGGCCCTTGCTCAGCGCCCACGCGCAGCCGTTCAATACCCGTCCGTTCACATCGATGGATGCCGTCCAAGGATAGTCGAGGTCGGCCATCGTATCCTGACAGGGCTCCGGCAGGAGGCTGACTGCTATTCGGGAGACCCCGTCGGACCAGATGTAGGTGCGCTCGCCGTCGTTACGGGGGCTGCCCGGACGCGGAGTCGGAAACTCGATGACCGTCGCCCCATAGTCCCCCACGTACCGGCTGAATCCTTCGTCCGTAATTTCGAGGTGCCAGCCGGGTTCGTTGCCCACGGCCCGATAGTCGACCCCTCGCAGCCGGGCGCTTTCCCTGATCGCCGCCGCACGATCGCTGAGGCAGCCGCGCCGCTCGACGCCAGCGAGCAGGAGCATCGCCTCCTCGCCCTTGCTCCAGAACGTCGTGCTCTCGTTGGCGTAGCGGGCACCCGAGCCGGAGGGCACGTGAGGCAAAAGGACGGGTCCCGCGGGCAGGAAGATCAGGGCGCCGTCCTTGCCGACGGCGACGGTAAAGCCAAACCCGTCCGAACAGGCGTAGACGAACACCGCCATGGCGGGGTCGAACCGCGTCGGTGGCGGCTCGCCCTCCGGTGCGCCCGCCGGCGCGTTCCCGGCGCTGCTCCCGCAGGCCGACATCAGTCCGCCGAGCAGGCAGGCCACCGCCGGCCATCCGGTACGGCGTGGCCACCGTCGTCGCGCAGCGGAACGCCCCCTGCCGAAGCGGTGGACTATGGGGATTCGCTGCTGTGCCACCATTCGCGAAATTCGTAGCACTTGCCGGCGTCGTTCATGCGCAACAGCATCACCCCGTCCAGACTGACCTCATGGTCTTCCGGCACGCGACGGAAGCCACACTGCCAGCGCACCACGCACACCGCCGGTTCCATGGTGACAACCTGGTAGCTGAAATGAATGTCCCGTTGCCGCGAGACCGCGGCCTCGAAGGCGTTGCGGATGCCGGCGCGGCCGTCCTTCGGGGGGTCGAGGGGCGTCCAGTAGTACTTCGCATCTTCTGTGAACAGCGACCCGAAGCCTTCCGGGTCCTTCCGCTCCCAGGCCTGGCCATAGGCCCACAGCCAGTCGTCGAAGGCATCCGTCTTCTGGCTCATGGCCGTTTCCACCCCTCGCTTGTGCCGTTCGGACTCCAGAGCGCTTGCGCGGTCCTTGTCTCCCGTAGAAAGCGTAGCGGATTTGTCAGCCGCCGGACGATTTCAGATGACGCGTGTCAGCGAGCGGCGATACCGGCTGGCCATGGCGATGCGGTGCTATGAGTGCCACACCAGCCGGGGACTGCGGCCGTCGATGACAGCGGGAAAGCGTCGGTTCCAGGGCTTGCTGGAAGATGGCCCGATGGATGCTGTCGTAGCCCCGGTGCAGGCGATTGCGGACCCCGCCCCGGCCGGCGAACCGGCCCGAGTGTGTCCACTGTGTCGCAGCGCTTCGAACCGGCACGATCCGCCGGGCGCGATCACCTGGTCGCCATGTTTGCCGGTGGTCACAGAACATCAGCCGGGATAGATGCAACCCCCGAATCAACCTTTTTCATGGCGATAGTCGCGTCGAATGATTTTGGAAAAAATGCTATCCGGAGAAGCCATCTCAGTGTTCGTACCAAAGTCGCTGGACGACACTGAGATGGCTTCTCCGGACGCCGGTGAAAATCGATCGTCGCGGCTATTGCCTGGCGGGCGAGCCATTACATTGGCCGGCGGGCAGCTAGCGGTGCTGCCACCCCGCGCCATCGGGAGACAGCCCGAGGACGTCGCCGTCGGTCGAGACGCCGAGGCCCTGCACGGTCCGGTTGGCGTAGTTGAAGTACGCGACGACCTGATTGATTTCGAGAATCTCGCCGTCGTCCCAGCCCGCTTCGCGGAGCGCGTCGGCATCCGCCTCGGTCATCTCGGCGGGAGCGCGGGTCAGGCGGGTGGCGTACTCCAGTGCGGCACATTGCGCAGCGTCTAACATCGAGGCCGGCTGCTCGCAGTCGAAGGCGATGCGGATAGCCGCCGCGTGGGCGTTGTCGCCGAGCTGTCGTCGCATGCCTTCGAAGTGATGATCCTCACAGTAGCCGCAGCCGTTGAGCCGACTGACATGGACGCCCAGGGCTTCCATGAACCACTTCGGGAGCTTGTTGTGGCCGTGGTGCAGGACATTCTTGTAAAGCTCCATGTGCCCACGCATCGTGTGCGGACGCAGGCTGTGCGCGAGCATGATGTTGTCGACGTTGTCGCCGGGGCCTTTGACGCGGTCATAGAGTTTGACGAGCGGGCCCTTGGCCTCCTCGTAGCCGATCGTCCGGATCCAGGTCACGGGTTCACCTCCGGGTGCTGGGCGATGGAGAAGCGGGAAAAGGCTCGGTCAGCACGGCGAGTGCAGTCCTGATGCCGTCGGCGAAGTTGCCGAGTCGCAGGTTTTCATTCGGGCTGTGCTGGTTGTTATCGAGATTGACCGTTGGCACGACAATCGCGGGGACTCCGAGCTCGTTGACGAACGGTGAGATCGGGATCGAGCCCCCCATCGTGCGGATCTGGATCGGCGGACTGGCGAAGGCGCGCGTCAGCGCGCTCTCGAGCCAGCGGCTGGCGGGTTCCCCGTAGTCCGTGCGGAACGCGCCATAGGAGATCTCGTATTCGAGGGACGCGAGCCGCGGATGGAGCGCGCGCTCCTCCTCCGTGGGCTCGTGCCCCGGGACCAGGTGATATCCCTGGTCCGCGACATGGGCTTCAACCAGCCCGATGAGGCGGAGCGGGTCGGATTCGCGAACGAGGCGGATGTCGATCTCCGCCGTGGCCGTCGCGGGGATGATCGTTCGGCTTTCGCCACCGATCCAGGCCGCACCGAGGCCACGTACGTTCAGTGAAGGGTACTGCAGCGACTCCTGATAACTCGCACCGATCTCGTCGGGTTCGGCGATGCCGATCCGGCGCCGCAGCGCCGGTTCGTCGTCCGGCGTGCGGGCGAGGAGTTCGCGGGTAGCCTCGTCGACGACGACACCGTCGTAGAAGCCCGGTAGCGTTACGCGCCCGGAATCGTCCTTCATGCCGGCGATCAGGCGTGCCAGCCGGACGGCCGGATTCGGCACATAGTTGCCGTAATGCCCGCTGTGCTGCGGGACGCGCGGGCCGAAGACGGTAAGCGTGATCGTCGCGATGCCCCGCGCGCCGTAGACCAGCGTCGGGCGGTTCGACTCGTGCATGGGCCCGTCGAAGATGGCCAGCGCGTCCGCCGCGAGCGCTTCGCGATGGGCCAGCACCGCGGCCGGCAGATGCGGCGAGCCCAGTTCCTCCTCGAAGTCCATGATGACCTTTAGACGATAGGGCAGCACGAGCCCATCGTCCGCCATGGCGTCGAGGGCCGCGAGAAACATGACGACCGGTCCCTTCGCATCGGCCGCGGAGCGCGCGAAGACGCGCCGTTCCGGGTGCCAGTCCGCCTCGAAATCGCGCCATGGCACAACCTGCCACTGACCGTCCCGTGCCTCCTTCAACACGGCCTCGTAGGGCGTGGGCGGCTGCCAGAATTCGGGGTCTACCGGCTGTCCGTCGAGCTGCAGGTAGACCAGCACCGCGTTTGTCGAAACACCATCGTTACGTTCGGCCAGCAGAAGAGGGGGGCCGCCCGTTTCGAGCCGCCGGGTCGAGAAACCCCGCGCAGCGAATTGCGCCTCCGACCAGGCGACGTTGGCCTCGACGTGTTCGGGGAAGCGCGGGTCGTTCGGAATTGCGAGCGACTCGCGCAGCAGCGCGACCGCCTCGGGGAGCGCGGCGCGCGTCGCGCTTTGAAGCATTTCTGTTCCCGGTGGCGGGCCGGCCAGCGAAAGGCCCGGCGCGCCGATGAGGGCGAGCAGCATGACTGCCAGCCTAACGCTGCCACGTCGCGCCGGCGCGATGCCGGTGGGCGCGCAAGCGCGCGTCTCGGTGTGGTGCATGTCGTTCATCCCTTCCCGTCGATACCCGTCCAGAAGGCGTGCAGGGCCTCGGCCACCTCGCCAGGACGCTCACTCTGCCACCAGTGGCCGCAGCCGGCGAAGAGCCGGAAAGCGGCGCCCGTTCTCCCGGCGATTCGCTCACCGAAGTGTGGTGCTGCATAGGGGTCATGCTCGCCCCACAAAACGAGTCCGGGCCGCGTGATGCGGTCCAGGTCACCGCCCCATTGTGCACCGACGCGTTTGGCAGAACGATACAGCGCAAGCACGCAGGCCTTCATGTTCCTGTCGATACCGCGCGCCGCTCTGGCCGCGTCGGCGGGTGGAACGGCCGCCTTGGTCAGAGCCCGTGTCATGCGGGCCTCAGTGAAGCTGCCCATCACCAGCTCGCCGACGACGGGCGTCTGCCACAGGCGGGCCAGTCGGTGCCAGCGATAGGCCGGATCGATCGGAGCGCCGCCGATGGCCCAGCTGCTAACGCACTCCGGCGCGAGGGACGCCGCCCTGAGCACGAGCATGCCGCCCCAGTCGTGGCCGACGGCATGCACCGGTTGACCGAACCCCGACAGCTTGTCGATCAGCCAGGCCGCATAGCTGTCCATGTCAGCGCCGAAGCCCGGGCCCCGGGGGCAGCCGAAGCCCGGCAGCGCGACGCGGATGACGTCATCCCGGCGAAGCTGCGAGTCCAGTGGCCCCCAGACGACGGTGGTATCCGGAACGCCGTGTACGAGTACAACGGGCAAGAAAGCGGCCTAATCTGCCGGGCACTCGAAGCGCCGGTAGGCCAGCTCATAGGACTGCCCGTCGGCACCGTCGTCGACTCGTGCGGAGAGGTTGTCGTCACCGGTGCGCCAGTAGGCGATGCGGCGGGGAAAGTCATGGAACTCGTTCTCGAACACGGCTCTGCGCGAACTCGCTTCCGTGGCACTGAAGTTGGCCATGACCTGGCCCGACGGGTGGGGTCGATATATGAGCCCGGTATCTGTCTCGATGATCAGTATTAGCTCATAGCCGACCAGGGTCCCGTTGCGGATCGTGCGGCTCATCCCGATCATCGAGTCGCCGCTAGGGTTCATCCAGTGCTCCTCGACCACCGTCTCGCCGGATTCCATGCGCCAGCAGCCGCTCAGCCAGTCCAGCGTATCTACGTCCTGGCTGACGGCCGCATGGGATGCTGCGGCCCAGCCGAGTGCGAGTATGAGGGCGACGGCGAGCAGTCCGCGGGAGCGCCGGCGCGGGGCCGCGGTCTCGAGTGTGTCTCCCATCCGGACCTGGTTTGGCGAAAGATGTCGCATTGGCTTCTCCTGGCGGCGGGCTCGGCGTTGATCGCATCGCTGCCCGTCCGGGTTACCGGTCATTATGATCCGCTGGCCGCGGCGAATGCGAAAAGCTTGCGTTTCGCCGGGGCACGGTCCGGTTCCGTCACGGTTTTCCGGCTCCTCGATCCGGCCGGCTTGCCCCGATCCGGGCTACTGGCTCCTGGCCGCGAGACGCCGGGCGACGATCTCGAAAACCTGCGGACTGAAACCCATCCCGAAATGGGTTGCGCCGACTTCAAGGTGCTCGACGTCGGCGTTGAGGCGATCGATACAGGCCTGCCAGGTCACGACCCCGTCCCGCTTCGAGAAGATCGCAGTGACGGGAACCCGCAGCGGCACCGCTTCCCGTTCGGCGACCCGGGCCTCGATTTCATCGAGGTCAAAGCCCTTGCGCAGGTAGTGCCTCGCCGTGGCCGTGTACTTCGGGCCGCCAACGACCGGCGAGCCGAAGGTGATGACGCGACGGACCAGATCAGGCACTTCCCGCGCGGTCTCTCGTGCGAGATAGCCGCCGAGGCTCCAGCCCACCAGGCCCAGCGGTGCATCGTCCCGCTGCGCGAGCGCGCGCACGCGTTCGACCAGCCTCGGCACGAGTTGGGGTACCCGGCCGTGATTGCGGCCCTGACCCCAGCTTTCCACCTGGTAACCGAGATAACGCAGATAGCGGCCAAGCGGCCAGAGCCAGTGGTCGGTCGTGCCGAAACCCGGCAGGAGAACCACGGTCCGGCCTTCGCCCCGCGGCAGTTTAGCGAGGCGGCGAGAGCCGAGGGCCAGCCGCAGGGGTTCCAGCAGACCGAGCGGCTCCAGCAGCAGCGCGCTACGCGGGGGCGGCCCGGTCGGCCGTTCGGCGATGTCG
>Ga0316189_10007027_pt1 | contig 10698 bp, 7 predicted proteins | sample LowCovwburrow_MG_FD_204930 | JGI IMG/M metagenome (GOLD analysis project Ga0316189, IMG submission 204930) | Coastal sediment microbial communities from Maine, United States - Lowes Cove worm burrow | ecosystem: Environmental > Aquatic > Marine > Coastal > Sediment | place: USA: Maine... | reverse complement strand
CTGACCCATTGTTATTAAAGTGGATGGGTTGCCTATAAGATAAACTATTACCGCTAGGGGTGCAATAATTCCGGGGAAGCGAACCGGGATTCGAGGGGAGGGGAGGGGTTGTGCTGCATAAGGCCCAGTGTTTTTTCAGGCGCCCCAGGCTAATCTCACAACCCTCATTGCTTGAGTGGCTCGCGAAAGAACTCACCAATGGGACCGGGAAACGTGACCGGGCTCTGGTAACACTCTTTGGAAACTGCCGCCACCCCCAAGAAGTAATTGTCAATTATCACATTCCCCAAGGTGTGTTCCGCAACCCTACCGACCCAGATCGAATGGGTCCAATTACAAGCTGAAAGTTTAAAATCGTGTCGAAGTTTCCATGACAACCGCCGGTCTGAGATGGCCATTTCCCTCAAGCCCGGCCTGTCTGGCTTCTTGAGCCCTATTCTTTGCGAAGAGTAGGGTGGTACTGGGTAAAGACCTGATCTTCTTCCGCATCTGCCTGATGACAAGCACCGCAGCGCCGGTCCTCGGGTGCCTTTATTTTTACGCCGGCTTTGATGTCTTTATCGCGGAACAGGTAATAGGCCCAGCCCCCCGGAAAACCCTCTCGAAAGGCGCGGCCATCCTTGATCTGGACCAAAATATCCTGACCACCGGTGGTGAAGTAGCCAAATCCACCCACGGATTCCTTGAGGTCGATGTGCAGCACCTCCATCACGATGATGGTGCCATCCGGGTAGACCCCTTTTTCACGGTGGTGCTTAAAAGAGTCGGGATCGATATAGACATTATGGATGCCAGGAAAGATAGCTTTGCCGCTGTTCTTGTTGTTGGGAATAACAGACGAGCCCGCATGATGCCATTTGCGGAAATCAGTCACCTGGGGCAGGCTTAGTTCGTTGCTGGAGGAAAGTTCGTAAAAGTCGCTTTTGCCGGCTTGAAAGGCGAACAGGGTTGCGAAGGTCGAGATGAGCAACAGGATAGGGATCCAACGTTTCAAGGTAAGCTCCTGGTGGGAATCGATAACCGCTTCAGCTTAGCACATTCCCGGGACTTGAGGGAGTGGTGAAAATGTATCACTTTAGAGACACCCGCACAACCCTGCGCGAGCTGCTTATTACATCTAGACAGAAGCAAATGTTATGGCTGGACGATCTCCAGTAGTGAATCGATACCGTTCACACTCACAACCTGATCGCTGCCATCTGGCCATTGGATGGTCAGTTTGGCCACCGAGGTGTTCTTGCCAAGGCCAAATGTTAGAATGCGCTCCACGCTAGAAAGGTACCCGCGAGTGGGCATAACCACGTGGCGTTGCACATGGCCGTCATTTTCCAGGATGGCGATCGCACCGATGGCATCGCGATTACTAGCCGTACCCACCAGGTTCAGCCGCAGCCAATGATTGTCTTGAGCCTGGCCATTGCGCACGAGTAGGGGCGGGCCTGCCACTTGAGTCAGAACGATATCTAAATCACCGTCTCCGTCGAAATCGCCAAATGCTCCGCCTCGGCCAACTATGGGACGACCCAGTTCCCCCAGTTTGTCACCCGGAACCGCAACGAAACGGCTTTTTCCCACGCCCGTGTTCCAAAATAACTGAGCGGCCTGGCGGTAGTGTTGGCTGGGTTGGATGGCATTTATCTCATCTTCCAAGTGGCCGTTGGCTTGAAGCATGTCCAGGCGACCATCCAAATCATAATCGAAAAAGAACAGGCTAAAACTCAGCTTCAAGCGACTCGGGGAACCAATGCCTTGCCTGTTGGCCATATCTGCAAACATCCACTGGTCTCCGGGCTGTTGGACATATAGGGAGGTGGATTCGTTGGCAAAATTGGCAATACCCACTGCCAAGCGCCCATCGTTGGCCACGTCTGCCGCATCCATTCCCATGGCACCCGTTGCCGAGCCCATACTGTCAAAGGCCAGACCAGCCTCGGTGCCGATCTCTTCGAACCTGCCATCGCCAAGGTTTTTGAATACAAAATTCTGGACCGTATCATTGGCCACCAATATATCAAGATAGCGGTCACCGTCAATATCGGCAAAGGTCACCGCGAGCGATTTGCCCATGGCATTCCCCGTTGCGGGGTTGGCCACATGGACGCCCGCTTCGGCCGATACATCGCTGAATTTGCCGCCGTCGTTTCGGTACAGATAGCTATCTGTACCCCCATAGGAAGTGGGCGGTCCATAGGCGCGATCCGTTCCATTGAGCGTGAAATTCTGGTCTCTATCCAGTTTCCGACTCCAAACCACGTAGTTGCATACGAACAGGTCCAGGTCGCCATCGTTGTCATAGTCGAAAAAACCCGCTCCGCTGCTCCAGGCATGCTCGTCTCCAGAGGCGCCATAGGCCTTGGTTACGTCCGTGAAAACACCGTTCTGGTTTAGGTACAGATGGTTTTCCCCAAGTGCCGAAACAAACAGATCGGCATCGCCGTCATTGTCTATATCTCCGACAGCCACGCCTTGACCGAAAAACCTCTTGTCCAGGCCTGCGGCCCGAGTAACATCAGAAAAATTGCCATTGCCATCATTACGGTAGAGGGTCTGTGTGGGTTTTTCGCTGGATTTGTCGTGAGGCCAGGGAATTCCATTCGCGAAAAAAAGATCTTGCACCCCATCCCCGTCATAATCGAAGACCGCCACCCCCGCGCCCATGGTTTCGGGCAACAGTTTTTCTCCGCGAGCGCCGTTGAAATGGGTGAAGCCCAAGGGTTCCATTTCCTGGAACGGGACATGGGGCATCTCTGAGCGCACTTGATCCAACTCCTTGGGTGCCTCAATGGTGCTGCGCTCAATGACCTCCTCAATCGGCGTGTCCGCACGCATGGAAAACCAGACGATACCGATGACGAAGGCCAAAAGGACAATAACCAGAAATGAGTATTTAAAGGCAACGCCGATCACGGCATCGTCGGCCCCCTCTTCTTTCGTCTCGTTGGGGTCTAATTGATCGTTCATTGAATGCTCCCAGACTCAGTTGCGCCAGCACGTTGGAGGTTGTAAATTACAATGGCCTCGGCCGCACGATTGGCCGCAGGATACCTGGCCCGTGCGGCGGCAACCGCAGAATCCCGTACGTTGTCGTCGGGCTTGTATTTGGCATGTAAGCGCTCGTGCAGGGCTGCTTTCTCATCATCGCCCAAATCGCGAAAAACCTGACGGATTCCCCAATGAGCGCTGGCGTTTTCGGGATCGTACTCAAGCGCCTTGGCAAAGACATCTCTTGCTTCTTGCATTGTTGTGGAACGGTTTTCTCCCTGCTCGCTCAAAGCGCGTTGGTAAAGGGCATTGCCAAGTGCAATCTGAACGCGGTAGTCCTTGGAGAAATCGAAGTTGCGACCCTCTGCCTGGGTGAATCCACCGCGAATGATCTCGCGCAGGTTTGCGATAGCAACCTCGTAATCACCGTTTTGCGCACCGACTTGCGCACCGAACCAGAGCAACGACCACTGATTGGCGCCCATCTCATTGGCTCTTGCGAGGGCGCGAGGTGCGTCGGTTTGAATTAAACCTTCCTTAATGAACACACGCGCCAGGTTCAACGGTCCGTCGGGCAGACCGAGGCTTTCAACGCGCTCGAATGCTGCTTTTGCCTGGCGTAATTCGCCGAGTTGCCCGCTACGCAAAAGGGCGATGCCATAATCGTTCCAACGTTCCCATTCGGGAATGGGCGATTGGACTGTGTTAGCGGCCTCGGGGCCAATCGGAAAGGTCATGTGGTCCTCGGCCAGGGTGAGCGTGGGCAGCTCATTGATGTAATCCGGATCCTGGGCGACAAAACGCATCAACGTGGTGTCGAATTTCCGATAACGCAACTTGAGGTCGATGGAAATCTGCCCGGTGGCATCGGCGGGAACCTGAAAAAGTAAGTGCACTACATCGGCGGCGCCTGGTGGGATCTGATTGTCGTAGAGGGCTACGAAGATGTCCTCCGCATTGCGGCGGTCGATGCGATAACCCTGGCGGTCTATGACAAAGGCGTTAACGAAATGGGACCAGGGATCCACCACGCCGTTTTGGTCCATGCCACCACTTTGACCTATAATTTGATCGCCAAGGCGAAGAGTAGCCTCAAGCCAAACCTGATTGGAATCGGCGGTGCCCTGGGTGAAGTGATGGCCCATCTTCAGCGTGCGAATGAGGGTCTCTAATAGATAGGTTTTACCGGGTTCCAGGGACGGAACGGTGGGTCGTAAGGGCGCGCTCAATTCCCCATCGATGGTGCCTCCTTTCCTGATGCCGAAAATATCTAGCCGAATGACCCCTTCGTTGAATGCCTGATGTGCGGCGATGGTCGCCTCGGGGTCGTCAAACGCTTCTGGCACTAAGGCCGGTAGGGCGGTGTTCGCCGAGGGAAAGAGGTGGTCCATGGTTTTCAGCTCACCGCTTTCATCGCGAATTCGGGAACTGAAATTGGGTCGGTCATCGGTGGCGACCAACTTCATGTGGCAATCGTTACAGTTTTTCTCGGCCTTTTCCGGGTAGTAGAAACTGGCGATCCCTTGTCCTGAAACACCGCTAAGCCAGAACGAGTCGAAATGGTTTTGACCACGCAACCATTTATACTTATTCAACTCACGCGGCAAGTGTACCTTGTGGCAAGAACCACAGAACTCGGTGGACCGATGCAGTGGTTTGAGGAACGTGGCCTTGTGGAACTCGGGTTTGGCCTTCACCAATTGACGATTGACCCATTTAAGAAAGGGTTTCTCGCTGAAGGTGAAGGGGTAGTGCGTCGGCTCGGTGATTGTGAAGTCACTATTGCCACGGGGGCTGTTGACATGGGTAATGGCATGGCAGGCGGTACAGGTAATGCCTGCATTGGCCATTCTGTCCTTGCTCAGATCGTAATGGGGGTCGTCGAATTTGGGATCATCGAAGGCGCCGCTGAAAAAAGGCACCGGGTCGTGGCAGCCCGCACAAAAACGGGACGCCTTGACGCTGTTGTCGCGTTCCATCAACTTGGTGCGCGTGTTTTTAACACTAAAAGCGTAGACTGGGTTATTGAACGAGCTGAATTTATGGGCGGATTGCGCCCAGGAATCGTGGACCTCCGCATGGCATTCTTTGCAATAGTCATCGTTATTGAGAACCTTCTCCGGGATGAAATCACCGGTCGAGGTTCGGGCCAGGGAAGGTTCGAAGTATTGCTCCCCACTACCAGGTCCCTGCCTATTCCATACGCGTGGATCCTGGGCCTGAAGAACCAGCATGACACAAGCGAAAGCGACCGCGACGCCAGCCCAAATAGCTGCGGTCTTCCAACGTATTTTCGGTCCCGTTAAGCGGTGCAGGATGAACAGCCAGATAACCACCAACGGGCTGATCACATGTAGCCAATAAGCGGTAGAGCGCGCCATTGGATTATTCACTTCAAAGCGTATACCCAGCAGGTCCACACGGGTGAGCACAAAACCGGATATAAACACGAGCAGCACAACGGAGAACAGGGCAAAACCGGCGCGCACGGCACGCCGGTTCTTGCGATGGCGCGTGTTGCGAATATGGCCAATGCCAAACACGATCACCGGTACAACCAGAGCCAGGCCAAGAATCAAATGGAGAAGGAACATAATCATATAGAACCAATTCTGATATTCGAGGCCTGCGAGGGTCACAAAGACAAGATAAACCGAGTTCACCACCTGCAGGGCAAACAACCCAAATACAGGAATCAGGATCTTTTTCAGAAGTGGTCCAACGGCCGGGTAGTGGCGCTTTTTTTTCTGCGGTTGAGACATGTACGCTCCAGCTTAACGAGGCAAACCCCTTCGGTGCCAATTTAAGAACAGTCAATATTATCCTATTCCTATGAACAAAAGAATCAATTTTTCAAATGTGGACCGCGCCAGAATCAGCCGTCATTTGGTGCCAAGCTACGTCCCTGGTTATGGCGATTGTCACGATTGTCACCCATCCCCTCCGAACTCTCGCACAGGCCTTCCGGGCTGTGTTTTTGGATCCTCGTCTTTTCGACAATGGTTCTTTGTCAACCCTTTCGTGCCTTACATCTCTACGGGAAGCAACCGTCGTTCATGCACCTTTCGCGTGATTTCCGGGTCTTCAATCAGCGGCGGGGCATGGTGCGGCTTTAGCCTGGCATCAATCACCAAGGGACCACTGCAACCCCAGTGTTTAAACTGTGTTGAGGTGCCCACGCCATGAACGTCGTGAGAGGGGTTGGAGCGGGTGAAGGTTGTCCACAGAAAATTGTTCAGATCTCGGGCTGTAAATTCACTGTCGTTGACCACCACGATCAGGGCGATACCATTTGGAACTCGGCCATCCATGTCGCGGCAAAAATGTGACATATCTTCTACGCTGTAATCGCTGAAAGCCGGACCCTTGACAGCCAGAATGCCCGCGCACACCAGTCGCGCCTCACTGTACCCATCAGGTAACCCCGCTGGTTCCTTCAATGCTTTCGCCAATTGCCGTTGTACCGGACCCGCGACCGCAATCACCAGTTTCGAGCCCTGGTTGAGGCCCGTACCCGAGTAATCCAAGGTGTCGATTGTGGTAGCGGTCTGGAAATGCAGGTCGCGGCGCCAATCTACCCGCTCCAGCATATGGCTCAGGAACGCTTCTATGTTATTGATGTCGGGTGCGGGTTTGTCGTTGCCAGCAGCGATAAAAAGGTACTTGGCCAAAGAGCATTGGTTAAAGCCTAGGATGGCATTGGCTTGGGTTAACAGTTCCTGAGGTCGTCGATCCGAAAAGGGCACATAACGTTCACTGCCCACTGCCAGAAGCAGCGGGTGAACCCCGGCAGCATCTACGGCATGTAGGGCTTTGACGCCTGGCAGTGATACCGGCACCATGGGCTCGGTGAGGCGGTGAATCATGGCGCCAAAGCTGGTGTCCTCTTGAGGCGGTCGGCCTACCACCGTAAAGGGCCAAATCGCGTTGTTCCTATGGAAGACCCGATGCACGCGAAGCACCGGGAACGGGTGAGCCAGACTGTAATACCCCAGGTGATCGCCGAAGGGACCCTCTGCTTTGGTGGTCTGGCCCTCGATGGTGCCCGTAATGCAGAAATCTGCGTCTGCGGAAATGACATAACCGTCGACGGTCGTATAACGGAATCGCTGGCCCGCCAACATGCCCGCAAACAACAGCTCAGGCAAGCCCTCGGGCAGCGGCATGACCGCCGCAAAGGCATGGGCGGGATGGCCACCCACAAAGATACTCACCTTTAAAGGCTCGCCGCGCTCATTGGCCGCGCTGTGGTGAATGCCCAATCCCCGGTGGATCTGATAATGTAAGCCCACCTCTTCGTTTTGCGCGTATTGGTTGCCTGACAATTGAACCCGATACATGCCCAGATTCGAGTGCATGACACCAGGCTGGTTCGGGTCTTCAGAATAGACTTGGGGCAAGGTAATGAAAGGGCCACCATCGTCAGGCCAGGAGACCACAGCGGGTAACTTGTCGATCTGGGTCTCGTTGGCGAGCACCGGCGCCTTTCCTGGCGAGATCCGTTTGGGCAAGGAGTTGAGTGCCGTAAACGGCATCTTCAGCCAGGACATGGGTTGGCGAAACAGGCCTGGGATGGCCTGTTTGAGAAAACCTGGCGGGTCGGCCTTCAAAGCCACGGCCCGCTTGACCTGATCATACGTACCGCGGAAGAGAAATGCGCATCGTTCCTCTGTTCCGTAGAGATTGCTGACCGCAGGAAACGCGCTGCCTTTCAGGTTCTCGAAGAGCAGGGCCGGAGCGCCGGCTTGATAAGCGCGTCTTTGCATCTCGGCCATTTCCAGGTGGGGATCAACCTGCTGGCTGATCCTGTGAAGGTGACCGTTTTTCTCCAACTCAAGCAATAGCTTATAGAGACCAGGAAACCCCATGGAACCACCTCAATAAGAGAGATAAAGAGGGTCCCTGGATCGGGCCGCAAGTTGGGCAAGACCGGAACGGGAACGAGGACCCGGGTAGATTGTATACCCGAAAAATAATTCGTGCAAAAAAATAAGACTTCCAGGAGCGGAGTGCGACCCATGAATTTTCCAAATTGTGGTGGGGGGTCACCGGACGGGCGATGACCCTTTCAGGAAGCTGGCGCAGGCACGTCGTTGATTCGTAGGTTGCGATAACTGCCTGGCTCGCCTCCTCGAACGCGCAATTTGGGAAATCACGTTACTGGAGGCGGGTCTGATTCTTTTGAAGTCGACCGCTGTGGCCCTAGTTGATGATGAAATCTACTCTTAGGTTCATACGTACGTCTGCGGGTTCGCCACCCACTTTGCCTGGCAGGAATTCCCATTTTCTCAATGAGGAAATGGCTTCATCCTCGAATCCGTACTTGCCCTTGCCCAGTCCTCGCAAAACGGTGATGTTCTCTACCAGGCCGGTCTTGCGTAGAATGGCCTGCAAGATAACGTAACCCTGTAGCCTTACCTGCACGCCTTCGTATGGGTAGTTAGGGGGTACCTTTTTGGTGAAAACAGGCGCTTCGACGCCTTGGTCTCCAAGTACTGCTACCGTTTCCCGCATGGGAGGACCATCGGGAATTCCGATTTCCCAATCGGAAGTCTCGGTCATTTCCGGGGCCATGATTTCTGTAAAGGCGATTTCTGGCTCCGGCTCATTCGGCGTTCGGTCCGGCATAGGTACTTTCCTAGCCTTTTTGTTTTTGGTGACCACCCGTTCCAAGGGTTTTTCGGGGGGGGGCCTGAGGATCTTGCGGGTGCGATGTTGCTGAGGGTTTTCCGCAGGCATATAGACCCTGTCGTTCAAGCTGAAGCCTGGCATCCAGAGTAGGGCCAGGGTAATGTAAAGCGCTAAACACAGGGAAACCTTGGCGTAATTGGGTGCCTCTGATCCAGAAAAGGCGATGTGCATCATTACCGATGCCTCGGGGTCCCTATCAATAATAATCTCGCGGCGGGTTTCGGTTTTACTTTCGTCTCTCATCCCTGCTCCTTGCCGTTGCTCTACCTAGGTCGAACCGGACTTTGTTCGTACTCTAATGTACGTTTTTGGCGACCAAAAGCTCGTCAATATCAGGCAAAACATTTGTAACAGTTTTGCGTCTTTTTCATAAGCTCAGCCAGGATTGTGAACATCGTGGAATCGGGCATCGGAGTTGGAGGTTCAACGGGAACCCCGGAGCCTGATGCAGAGGCTTGGGTTCAGGCAAGTTCTCAGCTTCCAAGCGCACCAAATATAAAAAGAATGAAGGCTGAAGCGAAGTCTCTGCATTAGGTCGCCAGGGGGGCGTCTGAGCCGTCTATACCAACACTTGCGGGTTTGCCATAGGGCTTCAGGTGTGCCATTTCAAAGGCCTTACTTAACCCAAGATCAGGCTATCAGGCAGTTTCAATGCGACAAAAAAAATGCCCACGTATAGACGTGGGCATTAAATGAATCCTCATGATCTCCTTTCTGGTTCCAAACACACCTCAATCGCGGGTCCCCACGGGGAGAGATGCATTGCTTGAACCACTATAAGAAACGGAAAGCGTATAAAAACGGGCTCAATAAATTTTTTATTTTTTTTCTACCTGCCATCTGGCCTCTTCTCAGGCCTCAGGTTTATGGCACGGACCTTATGGAACCCGCCCATAAAAATCAAACATGCTGACAGGGCGATACCCCAGTTTTTGGTAGATATGATTGGAAACCGGGTTGGCAATATCGGTAAATAGCCAGCACAGTCGCCAGCCACTTTCGAGCAGATGTTGGGTCATGTGCGCTGTCACCGATGTGGCATGGCCCTGACCACGCGCTTCCGGAGGGGCGTAAACCCAACCAAGGGTAATACCCGTGGTGCAGGGTCGCATTTTGGCCACCATGGCTCTGGCTTGACCATCTGTCTCCCAGAGAAAATAATCGCCGTCGGCCAGGCTTGGCCCGATCACCGATCTTGGATCCGCTGGCGGCGTTTCCGTGGGGAGGGAGGTTTTATAGAAATCCAAGACCCAGCCAATGATTAAATCGAGATCGGCCATATCGGCCTGGCGAAACAAGCCCTCCGGTAATTGAATGGGTTCCAGTTGGGTTAATTCGTGAAAGCAATGTCTTTGCAAGAGCTCGTATTGAAGGCCGGAATGCCGAGTGAGTATGGGAACCAGGTATTCAGCGGAGGCCTGGTGTCCATTCAAGAAATTGACAAGGAGCGAAGATTGGTTCAGGTCATCAGCCAGCGCTTGCAGAAGTTCGGGCTCCGCAAAACTGCCGCTGAGGATCAATTTACCGGGTTTGAGCATGAGTGCGGTAAGGCCAATAATGCCATCTTGCTCCAAGGTGACGAGATACGGATTAGAGACGGAAGGCCGTTTCAAGGCATGAAGGCAAAGCCCCAAGATGCGGCTGTTGAGACCTTCCTCCAACTCAAGCGCGGAGCGCACTTTATCAAAAAAAGAGGGCACATCAGGCCAGGAATTCAACTTCATCTTCCTCTCCTGTCTTTTTCCTTGTCCATTCTTACACCGCATTGAAAAAGGGTAAAGAAAAAAGAGGGTAAAACCAGGATCGTCCGCACGGGGCAGCCAGATTGCCAGCCAAACCATTTATTAGATCTGTGTGGGTTTATCTAGCGGGATCCTCCCAGATTCAGCTAGGAGAGATGGAACGAAATCGATGGTAAGGAATGTATTGATACTTACAACAACCAATAGGATCTGCTCATAAACGCCGGAAAATACGGGTATATCACCCACTTCACCCGGCCTTTGGGCGTGAACTCCGAGTAAT
>Ga0316189_10007024_pt1 | contig 10700 bp, 7 predicted proteins | sample LowCovwburrow_MG_FD_204930 | JGI IMG/M metagenome (GOLD analysis project Ga0316189, IMG submission 204930) | Coastal sediment microbial communities from Maine, United States - Lowes Cove worm burrow | ecosystem: Environmental > Aquatic > Marine > Coastal > Sediment | place: USA: Maine... | reverse complement strand
TCAAACCCGAAAAGCTGTCCAAACCATTTTTAAGCGTCACCAGATTAATCATTGGTCGCTCAAGCACGACAGTGTCGACCTCAATCTTTTTGCTCAATAATGGCAACAACTTAACCCGCAACTGCGCGGTATCAACCGACACCATATTGCCCTCTATGCCCTTAGGCTGCGATAAGCTCAAACCTTGCGTTTTCACCCCTAGCCACGGAAAGACAGAAACTTTGAGATCGCCACTTAAGGTTAAATCGCGGCCAGTTTTATCTTTCACCAGTGTCGACAGCTCATCACGATAGTCGTTAGGGTCGACAACTAAGGGAATGATAATAATGGCTAACAATACCAAAACGGTCAGAGTAACCAGAGAACCGGCAAGCCATTTGATGAGTTTTAACATGGGTAATACCTTAAACGTATATTGTGCAGTACTATAGTGACTGTCTGTAGTGTAGCGAAGCCAGATGAACTAAACCGAAAGATTGATGCTAAGCCGCCACAAGAATAGCTATCAATAGAAATAACCTGGCAGCCAAACGACCTTGAATTCTCTTGTAACAACCTATCCCCTTCAACCCGTCAATATAGTTGAAATACTGTTTTGCGCATTATGCCTATATGGCGCCATACTTTTAATACACAAGCCGCGCTTAAGGGCACTGTGCCTATTATTAATACTCGAAGCTCTATTAATGGCGTTCAACTTCTCTGAAGAGACCGGATTTTTAAAGCAAACTATATTAATAACTCCGATTTTCACTCTAATTACCGGGCCGGCGTTTTACCTCTTTGTAAAACACTTGGTTTACTCGGATGCGCAATGGCAGCATCGTGATCTCTACCATTTTCTGCCCGCCATTCTATCGATACCGTTTACTGCTTTTACACAGCATGTAATTGCCGCGGGGTCGCTGAGTTTAGTCATTTATGGGCTAGTTTCTTACCGGCTACTCAGTAAATACAGAAGGGCCTCAAACGAAATGAGCTCAGCCGCGCTGGACATGCGACTAAACTGGCTCAGAAATATGATCTGGGTTTTCGCGGTGCTCGGCTTGGTTGATACAATAAGACTCAACCTGCAACCAGAACTCAATTACCTTGTATTAAATACTTGGTACTTAGTACACCAGCTTTGTGTATTAACATTATACGCCTGCTTAATCTGGTTCGCGCTTAGGCAGCCCCTTTTATTTGATGGCTTAGCCAACTTCGACGAATCAAACACACTGCAAAAAGAGCGAGGTTTGAACGACGTATTATTCGCCCAAATCAATCATGAATTAGTTGCTTCCGAGTTATTTAAACAACAAAGGTTGTCGCTGATTGACGTTGCCAATCACTTTAAAGTAGGCGTCAAAGATATATCGAGTGCAGTCAATACCGGCTCTGGCTTGAACTTTTGTGAATACGTCAACAGCCTAAGGGTGGACGACGTAAAACAAAAAATTGATGACAATCTTGACGGCAAGTTAACCCTGCTTGAAATCGCCTTTGATTCTGGTTTTAACTCAAAATCTAGCTTCAACTCATGCTTTAAGAATTCAACCGGCCTTACGCCAAGCCAATACCATCGTCAGAGATTACCTAGCGATGCCTCTACATAACAATTAAAAACCACCCGCATTTAGTCCAGAATCATGATTTAGGGCGCGCCCCTTACCCAGTTGAACAATAATCACGACACTATTTAACTAAACTTATTTATTGTCATGCTAAATCGCTACACAAAAAAATTGTTCATCTGCCTCTGTTTGTTGGTCGCATTACCGATCATTTTTATCTATATCGCCATCCTCTGTTCTCGAGCTGAATTTGACCATAAAGAGTTCAATTTTAAATCAGTAACAGACAACAGCTCGCACTACGTAATAGAACCCGTTTCTATTGTTGACGTTGCTAACGGGCTTGTGCTGACCAACCGGCAGATAATCATTGCTAGCGGGAAGATTATCAGCATGAATGCTAGTGGCAGCAAAGTATCTACAGAGTTAATCAAAATAGACGGGAAAGACCGATATGTGGTTCCCGGTATAATTGACATGCATACGCATATTTACGATCGCAAAGATCTAGTCTCGAGCCTTGCCTATGGGGTCACATCCGTTAGAAATATGAGAGGAATGCCGATGCACCTGCAGTTCAAAGCAGAGCTGCAAAATAATCGCTGGTTAGGTGCCTCTCTTTTTACGTCGTCACCTATTTTAGACAACCCAAACGCCGATCTATTTCAGCACGCCTTGCACTCTCCTGAACAAGCAGCCGCTGCTGTCAAGACGTACAAAAAAGCCGGCTACGACTTGCTTAAAGTTTACAACGATTTACCCGAACCAATATTAGACGCAATCATTAACGAAGCCGAAAAGCTGTCGATGCCAATTGCCAAACATGGGCCCTATGGGGCAATCTCAAATGGCAAGCCTGACATGAACGTGTTAAGTAAATTTCAGTCTGTCGAGCATGTCGAAGAAATATATCAAACCTTACTCGAATTCGACTTACCAGACTCCTCGTTAACCTTAGAGTTAGATCTATACCTAAATCAAATTAAGGACAGTGGTAGCTTCTTAACCCCCACACTGGCTACCTTCGACCACTTAACAGAGCTCAGTATTCAAAAAAACAAATTGGTCGACAATATCGCGCTCGATCGCATGAGCCCTTTCTATCGGTTTCTACTGACTCATTTAAGTGTCCAACGTTGGATCGATGCGTCACCACATCAGATTGAGTGGAATATTGCCGAACGCGACGCCTTAATGAGAATAAGCAAGCGCGCAGACCAACTGGGCGTGCCGCTGTTGGTCGGTTCAGATCAAGGCACAATGTATTTATTAGCAGGGCAAACGACGCATAAAGAGATGCAACTAATGCAGAAAGCGGGGCTATCACCAGCAACAATATTACGTTCAGCTACCTTGAACGCAGCCAAAGCACTGCAACTTGATCAGCACTTAGGCTCAGTCAGTGTTGGCAAAACAGCCGACCTCCTTTTATTGGAGAACAACCCACTTGACGACATCACACATCTTGCCCAGCCCAGCGTAATCATCAAGCAAGGTCAGGTAATCGATCATTCAGGCATTCAAGCTCTAAAAGACAGCGGAAATAATCCCTCAGGATGGCTTATAGGTTTTGGGTATCTGGCCGACTCCATTTTGACTCGATATACAGAAGCACTATGAATACAACGTAACCTAGAACTAAATTAATCTACAATGACACCATTTCATCGTAAGCCGCACGCAGCACGCCAGTATCACTACCTGGGATATGAGCGTTTTGACTAATATGACGACGCCACAAACGCGACCTCGGCTCACCGTGATACAAGCCAACAATATGCTTTGATAGATGGTTCAAACGGCTACCATTGTTCAAACGCTCATCGGCATAAAGAATGTAGTCGGCCAATACTTCATCGCGTGTTCGCGGGGCCCCACTCTCAGCATAAAACGCTTGATCAACTTGCGACATAATATAGGGGTTCGAATAAGCTTCGCGCCCCATCATTACTCCGTCAACATGCTCTAAATGCTGATGGCAAGCTTCGATCGTGCTGATACCACCATTAATCACGATCTCTAATTCAGGGAAGGCCTGTTTCAGGTCGTAGACCAATTGGTAATCAAGCGGCGGCACATCTCGATTCTGCTTTGGGCTTAAGCCCTTCAACCAAGCCATACGAGCATGCACCAAAAACGTTTTGCAGCCAGCATTAGCGCTCGCATCGACTAGCGCCCAAAGCGCTTCGCGCGGTACTTGTTCATCAACCCCAATGCGACACTTTACCGTCACAGGAATATCGACAGCGGCTTGCATCTGCTTAACATTTTGCGCCACCAAATCGGGAGTTAGCATCAGGCAAGCACCAAAACTGCCTGATTGCACTCGATCACTCGGGCAACCAACGTTTATATTAACCTCATCGTAACCCCATTTTTGCACCAACTCGGCACTCTTGGTCATTGCCTCAGGATCACTACCCCCGAGCTGCAACGCCACTGGGTGCTCGGCTTCATCAAAATCTAAAAAGCGTGGAGTATCACCAAACAGCAACGCGCCGGTGGTAATCATTTCAGTGTATAACACCGTATGCTTGGAGATTAGCCGGGCAAGGTAGCGCTCATGCCGATCGGTACAATCGAGCATTGGCGCAACACAAAAACGTCTGGATATTTTGGCTGAGTTATTCACGCTGGCGATTCTACTCGTTTCGGAGTATTTGTTGAAGAGTAAATAGGGTAACTCAAGCTTGGTTTTTACTGGAGGCATCATCGAGAGACAGAGATACCATCAAGGGACACCTCATGATTAAACCAAACGCTATATTCATCACCACGACACGTATAAAAAATGCCACCCGAAGGCGGCATTTTCATCAACCATTTAAAAGCGAACTACAAAGCACTTTTAATTGCATCGATACTGTCTTTAGCATCGCCAAATAACATGCGGGTATTCTCCTTGAAGAACAGAGGATTTTCGACACCAGCATAGCCTGTTGCCATTGATCGCTTAGAGACAATAACCGTTTTAGCATTCCAGACTTCCAATACCGGCATCCCGGCAATTGGACTATTCGGGTTCTCTAAGGCCGCTGGATTAACGATATCGTTGGCTCCAATTACCATGACCACATCGACTTGCGCAAGCTCATCATTGATCTCATCCATTTCCAGTACAATGTCATACGGAACATTTGCCTCGGCCAATAACACATTCATGTGGCCTGGCATGCGGCCAGCAACAGGATGAATAGCGAATTGAACATCGACACCTTTTTCGCGCAACTGCTTAGTCAAATCAGACACCGCGTGCTGAGCATTAGCTACCGCCATACCGTAACCCGGCACGATAACCACTCGGCTCGCGTCGCTTAATAACTGAGAGACTTCATCAGCTTGAATCGCCACGGCTTCGCCCTGCTCGCCGTCGTCGTCGTCACTAGCGGAGGCGGTACCAAAACCACCCATAATCACGCTCACAAAGTTACGATTCATTGCTCGGCACATGATATAGCTAAGAATCGCTCCCGAGCTACCTACCAGCGCGCCAACAACAATCAGCAAATCGTTGCTCAACATAAAACCAGTGGCCGCCGCGGCCCATCCAGAATACGAATTAAGCATTGAGATAACCACCGGCATATCGGCACCACCAATCGCCATCACCATGTGCACGCCAAAGGCGAATGCAATCAAGGTCATTAAGACTAGTGGCAAAGTGCCTTCGCCATGATCAGCGCCCAAGAACCAATAGCCGATTACCAGCCACAAAACGACCATGCCAATATTTAACTGATGCCGCATTGGCAACATCAATGGCTGACTGCCGATTTTGCCATTCAATTTGCCAAATGCCACAACTGAACCAGTAAAGGTTACTGCGCCGATCAAGACACCTAAATACACTTCAACGTTATGAATCGTTTCGGCAGCACCATGCAGGCCAGCGACTGGGTCGACATAGCTAGCAAAACCAACCAGCACCGCTGCCATACCAACAAAACTGTGCAGAATCGCGATCAACTCCGGCATTTGCGTCATTTCAACTTTTGCGGCAAGCCGTGCACCGATAGTGCCGCCGATAACACCCGCTAAAATCAACCAGCCATAGCTATCAACATTTTCGTTCATGATGGTTGCGAAAATCGCGAGCGCCATGCCGATGATGCCGTACCAGTTGCCTCGTTTTGACGTCTCTTGATTGCTCAAGCCTGATAGACTTAAGATAAACAGAATTGCAGCGGCGATATAAGCCGCAGAAATAGTTCCCATAGACATAATTTATCTCCTCTACTTGCTGAACATTTTCAGCATGCGCTGAGTAACTAAAAAACCGCCGGCAATGTTGATCGACGCGATCAAAATGGCAATAAAGGCGAGAATCTGCACCACACCTGAGCCCGAGGATATTTGTAATATCGCCCCCACTACGATGATGCCGGAGATGGCGTTGGTAACGCTCATAAGCGGCGTATGCAATGATGCGGTAACGCTCCAGATGACTTGATAACCAATGAAGCAGGCAAGAACAAATACCGTAAAATGGCTCATAAAATCGGCTGGCGCAACTGAACCGACGCCTAAAAGCGCAAGCAAAGCAACGATCATCGCACCGAAGGTCATTTTGGCTTTAGTCGCATTGCTCATCTCGGCGACTGGTTCGGGCATCTTCGGAGGGGCTTTCGGCTTAGCCGGTGCGGCAGTTAACGTGGGAGCTGGAGCTGGCCAGGTAACCGCGCCATCGTGCACTGCAGTTGCACCACGTATAACCTCATCCTCCATATTAATATTGATAACGCCGTCTTTTTCTGGCGTTAGATCGGTCAGCATATGGCGAAGATTAGTCGAATACAACTGCGATGACTGGGTAGCTAAACGGCTAGGCAAATCCGTATAACCGATAATTTTAACGCCCTTATGAGTGACAATTTTATCCGCTTTCGACAATTTACAGTTGCCACCCTGCTCTGCAGCCAAGTCGACAATGACGCTGCCTGACTTCATGCTCTCGACCATGTCGGTAGTGATTAGCTCTGGCGCTGGACGTCCGGGAATCAAGGCCGTGGTGACAATAATGTCGATCTCTTTACATTGTTCACGAAACATCGCCATTTCAGCATCGATGAACTCTTTGCTCATGGTTTTTGCGTAACCGCCTTCGCCGGAACCGTCTTCTTCAAACTCAAGCTCTAGAAACTCACCGCCTAAACTTTCTACCTGCTCTTTGGCTTCTAAGCGAGTATCGAATGCGCGAACTATCGCCCCCATACTCTTGGCCGCACCAATCGCCGCCAAGCCAGCAACGCCAGCACCAATAACCATTACCTTAGCCGGTGGAACTTTACCCGCAGCGGTTACTTGACCCGTAAAGAAACGTCCAAATTGATTTGCGGCCTCAACAATCGCACGGTAACCGCCGATGTTTGCCATTGAACTCAAGGCATCCATTTTTTGCGAACGCGATAAACGCGGCACACAATCCATGGCAATCACGTTAATTTTGGCTTTAGCAAGTGTGGCTAAAAATTCTTCGTTTTGCGCTGGCCAAAAGAAACTTATTAATGTTGTTCCAGGCGCAACTTTAGCGGCTTCGTCTTGGCTTACACCACGGACCTTCATAATGATGTCGGTGTCAGACCAGATCGCGTCAGCCTTGATGACTTCGACGCCAGCGTCTTTATATTCTGCGTCGCTGAACTCAGCCAGTTTGCCTGCACCTGCTTGAATACGCAGTGTATGCCCGAGTTTCTGGATGTGTTTAGCCGATTCGGGTGTTAGCGCTACGCGCTTTTCGCCTTTGTACGACTCCTTAGGGATGCTGATAATCATGTTGAGAGAGCTCCGGTTGGTTTTCCTTGACTACATACTAGCGTCATATTTTAGACGATTGTAAACAAGGTGTCTTATTTAACTCTATGAGTTTATACGAGCAAGCCTCGCCTATACTAGACTGCAATGCACGGGAAAGTGGATATGGCAGCTATTTTTTAAGTGAATAGCCTTAAGTTTTTAACTAAATAGACTTAATCCACTAAATTTAATGCCTTACAAATACTCGACTTAAGGCTTTATAATGAGCCATGACCGAAATACTCTCCGCTTTTATTACTAACTTTGATCAGTTGAACCTATTTATTATTGGCGCGAGCTTATTACTTTTTTTAGCCGCGCGTCCTATTTGCCGCTGGCTAAGCGACGACGACAGCCTATCGATACGTATCAGCATGATGCGGATTCTAAACTCGTTGATCATTCTGGGCATACTCGCCGATGAACTGCTGCTGCTCGACGAGACACTACTAAGCAAACTAACGTACTCACTGATTGTGATCTACTTTGCAGTCGTTGGCACGCAGTTTATAAATTTTCTGATTCGTCAACGCTTTGGCAAAGTGAGAAACTCGAAAAACAAGCGCCAAGTTTCTGATACCTATTCGAGCCGTGGGCTTAGTTTATTTGTTGCCGCTGTCGTTACCGTCGTGGCCATCGTCAGTTGCCTGCGTATTCTCGGGTTAAACTCATTATTGGAAGCCGGTGGCGCAGTCGGCATCATCGGAATTTTTCTAGCCATGACCCAAGCCTCGTGGGCACCAGATATTATCAGCGGATTGATCATACTAAATAGCCGCATGGCGGAAGAAGGCGACGTGGTTCAATTCAATATGGGTAATGGCGATATCGTTGCCAGTATCTTTAAAACCAAGATTTTTCATACTGAATTTTTAGACTTAGCCAATAATCATCGACTCATGGTTCGTAATGCAAAACTGCGTGACCATGGGCTGCAGAATCTATCCCGCTTCGCGTCGGCAAAAGGGCTGCGAGAGCGATTGGTGTTCAACATAGACTACGCCCATTCACAACAAGAAGTGACCGATATGATGAACCGTGCGTTTGCAGAAATAGATAAAAGTGAAGGTCTTAGAGAGCATCAATTTGAACCCGAAGTTATGGTATTAGACACTGGCGACTACGCGGTTAAGTGGGCGGTTTATTACTATATAAAAGATGTGAAAAAATTATTGCGAATCAAACAAATTTTTCGATCCTATATCTTAGCCGAGTCGGTTCGCTCAAATATTTCGCTGGCAACACCGAACTTGCAAATCAATGAAGTGCAAGTCAAGGAGCCTTCGCCATCCGAGCAAGTAACTGAAAACATAGCTGGGCATAAATCTTAGCCGGTCTATTTTAGCGCCCTAAAAGGCGCATCTACAGCGACTATCCTTTATAATCGCGCACTTGATTTAAATTACCAATATCTCGCTGAGGCACTCAAACCTAAGCAGTTGTAACACTCAAACCAAATAGTTGTGACATCATGAGCAAAGCATCAACCCCAAACCATTTTATTAAAGCGATCACCTCCAATGATCTAAAGAATGGCAAGTGCGACTACATATACACACGCTTCCCGCCAGAGCCGAACGGTTATCTGCATTTGGGTCATGCAAAGTCAATTTGCTTAAATTTTGGCTTAGCAGCCGATTTGGGTGGTAAGTGCAACTTACGCTTTGACGACACCAACCCCGAGAAAGAAAGCCTCGAATATATGGAAGCCATTCGCGACAGCGTTGCCTGGCTGGGTTTTGAATGGGACAAGCTATGCCATGCCTCTGACTATTACGATCACCTATACGGATTTGCCTTAGAGCTAATCGACAAAGGCCTAGCCTATGTTGACGATTTAAACGCTGAGCAAATGCGCGAATACCGCGGAACCTTAACCGATGTTGGCCGCGACAGCCCAAGCCGAAACCGAGCGCCCGCCGAAAGTCGAGACTTGTTCGAGCGCATGCGAGCTGGTGAATTCGAAGAAGGCAAGCTCACCCTACGTGCAAAAATCGATATGGGCTCACCCAACATCTCAATGCGCGACCCAATCATTTACCGCATTCGCTTCGCACACCATTATCGTGCTGGCGACAAATGGTGCATCTACCCGATGTACGACTTCACACATTGTATTTCAGATGCCTTAGAGGGCATTACTCATTCACTGTGCACCTTAGAGTTTCAAGATAACCGTGAATTGTATGATTGGTTTTTGGCCAATATTACTATTAGTGAAAACCTAATCGGCGAAAAAGTCGGCGGCGATGCCAAACCAATGCCTCGCCAAATCGAATTTGGTCGATCAAATTTAGAGTACACCGTCGCCAGCAAACGAAAACTGATTCAATTAGTCACCGAAGGCCACGTTAACGGCTGGGATGACCCGCGCTTAACCACCTTGGTTGGCCTACGTCGTCGAGGTTATACACCGGCCTCAATCCGCAATTTTTGCGCTGAGATTGGCGTCACCAAAAAAGACAGCACGATTGATATGGCGGTGTTAGAAAACGCCATTCGACAAGACCTAGAAGCCTCAGCCAAGCGCGTATTTGGCGTGTTGAAGCCTCTTAAGTTAGTCATCAGTAACTACCCTGAAGGCGAGTCTGAAACGTTCACCGTGAAGAATCACCCGAAAGACGACAGTATGGGCACCCGCGAGCTGCCTTTCAGCCGAGAAATCTACATTGATCAAGACGACTTTATGCTCGACCCACCCGCTGAGTTCTTTCGCCTAGGCCCTGGCCGCGAAGTACGCCTGCGTTATGGCTACGCGGTAAGCTGCAATGAGGTTATTCAAGATGACGATGGCAATGTAGTGGAACTGCACTGCACTTACGACCCGCTAAGCGCCAAAGGGAAAACTGCCGACGGACGAAAAATTAAAGGCATTATTCATTGGGTCAGCGCAGCACATGCTATTGACGCTGAAGTACGCGTCTACGATCGTTTATACACCGAACCAAACCCAGGTGCAGCTGAAGACTTTATCAGTTTGATTAACCCAGATTCATTACAGTCATTCCCCAACGCCAAGCTTGAACCCAGTGTTCTAGAAGCGAAGCCAGAAGACCGTTTTCAGTTTGAACGAGTCGGTTACTTTTGCTTTGACTCGGTTGATAATAGCGAAGGCAATGTAGTGATGAATCGCACGGTTAGCTTACGAGACACTTGGGCCAAAGTTGGTAAGAAGTAGAGTTTGGTAAAAAATAGGGCTTGGTAAGAAGTAGGTCTTGATTTGATAGGTTTTGACTCTGTGGTTTTGCCGGGTCTGGCTTACCGCGATTTAGTAGTGAATTCACTTAAGTTCAATTACTGAACATCCTCTAATTGAAAACGTGAGTCCAATATTCCTAAATAGCTTAAACT
>Ga0316189_10007023_pt1 | contig 10703 bp, 8 predicted proteins | sample LowCovwburrow_MG_FD_204930 | JGI IMG/M metagenome (GOLD analysis project Ga0316189, IMG submission 204930) | Coastal sediment microbial communities from Maine, United States - Lowes Cove worm burrow | ecosystem: Environmental > Aquatic > Marine > Coastal > Sediment | place: USA: Maine... | reverse complement strand
TCCACAACCTTATTCTAACATACTTCGAAAAACGCAAGAAACAGATAAAACACTTTATAACTTTCAATAAGTCATGAGTTAACAACAAATTACCAACGTCATACTATAACTAATTCAACTATCCACACGAATATGCTTATCCACAACAAATATCATAAGTATCTATTTATCAATCACTTAAAACACAATAAATACTGTGGATAGACCTTACGCTTATACACAGACAACAAATTCTATTAAAACAATAATTAATTATCCACGTATCCACATGCTAATAGTTTATAATAATTAATTTTAATTAAATATATATATATAATAGGCACCCTTTTTTGTTGATAAATAAACTCATCATACCATCATTTGTTTTCCTTCACTTGTTCATAGCTTTGTCATCTAATCAGGCAAAAGCACAAGACAATGATATTAAAATTGCGAATGAATATTACAGCAAAGGCGAGCTACAAAAGGCCAAGGATTTGTATCAGGACTTGGCCAAAGACCTCAAAAATATTGCGCTGATTCATAACAATTATTTATTCATCTTAATTGAGACTACAGACTTTGATACCGCAGAAAAATATGTAAATAGATTAATTAAAAAATTTCCTCAGAACCTTTATTATGAGTTGGATCTAGGACTGGTATATTGGAATCAGGGTGAGCGCGATATGGCCCATGTCTGGTTTACGGACATCATCGATAAAATAAGTGGAGATAGTTATCGCACTAGGATTACAGCGCAATATTTTGTTTCTAAACAGTTAACTGATTATGCGATTATTACCTTCGCTGATGGTAGAAAAAGACAAGGCAACCCATATTTGTACTCATTGGAGCTGGCTAATATCTACCGAATAACTAGTGAGCGTGAATTAATGGTAGAGGAATATTTGAACTATATAGTGCAGAATCCTTCCAATCTTGGATATGTAAAAAACACACTTCAGAATTTACTGTCAAAGCAAGATGAGTTAGAAAGCTTAGAAGAACTTTTATACCAAAAAATTCAAGAAGAGCCTGAAAGCACGATTTACAGCGAGCTTCTTATCTGGGTATCTTTACAACAAAAGGATTTCTATGCGGCTTTTATCCAAGCTCGTGCTTTAGATAAAAGAAATAAAACAGAAGGCGCAAGATCAAATAGAATTGGACTGATTGCATTAGAGAATAATGATTTCGATGTGGCGATTAAAATATTCACGCATGTGATCAAGCAATATCCTAAGTCGATCAATTATATGAGGGCAAAGATGTTTCTGATCAATGCCTATGAAGATAGGGTCAGACAAACTTATCCAGTCGATGAAAGAGAAATAAGAAACTTGATCTATGACTATAAAGTGTTTATTGATGAAGTTGGCATTAATAGAAATACTTTAGAGGCACTTAGAAATAAAGCACTTCTTCATGCATTTTATCTCGATGAAAAGGATACGGCAATACAGATTTTGAACAGGATCATCAATACACCAAGGGCAAGTAATGATATCAAATCAAAATCTAAAATGGATCTAGGAGATATTCACTTACTGCTGGATGAACCTTGGGAATCGACACTTTATTATGCTCAGGTTGAGAAGAGCAATAAAGAGACTAAAATTGGTTACGATGCCAAATTAAGAAATGCCAAATTATCTTATTACAAAGGTGATTTTGCATTAGCAGAAGAGCATCTCAATATTCTTAAGCAAGCAACTACTAGGGAGATCGCCAATGATGCAATGGAGCTAAGTATACTGATCAAGGATAATATCTCATTAGACTCTACCACAGAGGCCATGAGAGACTATGCTGCAGTTGACCTCCTTCTGTTTCAGAATAAATCACAAGAAGCACTAGAAAAAGTGAGTGCTTTGAAACAAAAATATATTGGGCACAGCATCAGTGACGAGCTCATGTGGCTAGAGGCAAAAATTAGCATTGACATGGGATCCTTCCAACATGCTGCTGATCTATTGGATAAAATAGCAACGGATCATTCATATGATATCTTGAGTGATGATGCATTTTTCCTTTTAGGAGAAATTTATGAGCGTCATCTCAATAATCCTGAAAAAGCAAAAGAGGTTTATCATGAGTTTATGACAAGATATCCTGGAAGTGTGTATGTGGCCGAAGCGAGAAAAAGATTTAGAAAGCTTAGGGGAGATTTTAAGTCGCTTGAGGAAAAATTTATAGAGGAGTCGTAATACTGTTAATATTTACGTAAAGCTTTTTGCTTAACCACCAGTTTTATTATTATCTTTTGTGTTCTTTATACAGAGCACATTATGCAAATCACAAGACTTTTTGACGCACTTTATTTCCAAAAGGAAAAATTTCCTAGGGCTGATGCGCTAGCCAGTAAGATCAATGGCAATTGGGAAAAGGTATCCACAGACCAATTAATTGACACAGTAAATCAATTGAGTAGCGGAATGCTTGCTCATGGATTGCAGCCTGGCGATAAAGTTGGTATAGTTTCTTACAACAGGCCGGAGTGGGTTTATGTAGATTTTGCTTTGCAACAATTGGGAGTAGTTACTGTCCCAATGTATCCCAATTCTTCAGAAGGAGATTATAAATTCATCACAGAGAATGCAGAACTAAAACATATTTTTGTTGGAGATGCTGAAATTCATGATCGAATAAAACGAGCAACTCAAGAATATGATCCGAACCTCTCCATCTCCACATTTGACGAGGTGCAAGGAGCTGAACATTGGAGCGTCAAACTGGATCATTCTCCAGACTTAGATTTATTAGAAAGCTATAAATCAAAAGTAAAATCAGAAGATCTTGCCACCATTATTTACACCTCAGGAACTACTGGCGAACCAAAAGGCGTCATGCTTTCTCATCATAATATCATCAGTAATACCGAAGCGGTTGCTGATGCTTTTGCCATAGAAGTTCCCACCTATAAAGTGCTGAGCTTTTTGCCTCTTTGCCATATATTCGCAAGAACAGCACTCTACACTTATTTTAGGATAGGGGTTTCGATTTACTATGCCGAAAGCATTGATTCAATCGGTGAAAACTTGAAAGAAGTCAAACCTGACTTTTTTGCCACAGTGCCACGCTTACTGGAAAAAGTATATGACAAAATAGTCAAGAAAGGATATGAATTGAAAGGTGTGAAAAAAGCACTTTTCTTTTGGGCACTGAAATTAGGTGACCAATATATTCCGAATGAAGACCAAGGCTTCATCTTCAACTTGAAATTGAAAATCGCGAACAAGCTCATATTTAGTAAGTGGAGAGAAGCACTGGGGGGCAACATCAAATTTATTGTTTCAGGTGCTGCTGCTTTGCAACCTAGGTTGGCTAGAATATTTTGGGCAGGACAAATTCCTGTGCTTGAGGCTTATGGTCAGACTGAAACTTCACCGGGAGTGACATTTACAAGACGCGAAAAAGAAAATGTAAGAATTGGCTGTGTTGGGCAACTGTTGAAAGAAGTTCAGGTCAAAATAGCTGAAGACGGAGAGATCCTAGTCAAAGGGCCCAACATCATGATGGGTTATTATAAAAGACCTGATCTGACAGATCAGACAATCGACCCTGATGGCTGGCTTCATACTGGAGACATCGGAGAGTTAGTAGACGGATTCTTGAAGATAACAGATCGCAAAAAAGAAATATTTAAAACATCAGGTGGTAAGTATATCGCTCCTCAAGCGCTCGAGAATAAATTCAAAGAGTCACTACTCATAGAGCAAATGATGGTAGTCGGTGAATCGCAAAAATTTCCAGCCGCTTTGATAGTTCCTTCTTTTGATGTGCTAAGGGAATGGTGCAAACTTCACAATATCGAATACTCTACAGATCAAGAAATGATCAAGCATGCAAAAATTCTTGAAAAATTTGATAAAGAAATGTCGATACACAATGCCTCCTTTTCACAATATGAGAGGATCAAAAAATTTATTCTGTTGGCGGATGAATGGGGAATAGACAGTGGAGAACTAACACCTACTCTAAAGCTCAAACGCAAGAATATTAAGTTGAAATATCAGAATTTCATAGATGAGATATATGTCTAAATAAAAATTCCCCACCGTCATGACCTAGTCGCGCAGTGGGGAAGTCTTCCTATTAGTTGGCTTTAATCATGATAAAGATGGCAGAAACATTATCGTGAACAAATGCCAACTCCATGGGATGTAGAAATGACCTGTCTGATCACAAAATAATAAGACGAACTACTTTTCCATATCACTCAATTCTAGGTTAAGTGCTTTTGTAGAGAGCTGGATTTCGATCAACGATACTGTAAGTGATATTAACAAAGAGATGAGGCTTGCTCCAAAAACATAATTTGCCAAATTTGGTGAATCTTGGAATAGGAGAAACATGCACAGCACAGTCAGTAGAAAACTCAAAACACCAAATGCCTGCATATACCGAATCATCGTAAGTCTCATACGCAAATTCTTAATTTGATCATAAATGATTTCTTGAGCAGGGTTGGTTTTGTACTGTCCGTGTAGGTTTCTGATGAGTGTGGCAAGAGCCAAAAAGCGATTCGTAAATGCCAATAACAAAAGTGTAATCGCTGGAAAAAGTAAGGCCGGTGTAGAGATCTCTATTTGCATGGACGAATATAAATCCTATAAATCAAAAAGAGGCTTCCATTTCTGAAAACCTCTTTTTTATTGTTAAAACAACGAGTTGTTATTCTCTTGTTACTGTTCCGGTAGGAAGAGTACTAAGATTTTGTTCCAAGTCATGAGTATTTGGTGCATTTTCACCCTCACCTACTGTAAGAGCTTCAGCACTAAGCATTTTTACTAGCGGCTTCAGCAAGAATGGACTTGCTGAATTGTCTGGAGAAGGTTCTACAGAAATTACTACTGTCGTACCCCTAACATCAAGAGGGAAAGTTTGCCCATCAGGAGCAGCATTGAAAAAATCTTCACCAGGTACAGGAGGGCCTGCATTAGCTTCAGTTCCACTGAAAGGATTACCACTATCTACTTCATCAAATTTGGTAAAAGTACCAGTCGAAATAGGACCAGCAGCACTTACTACCCAGCCTTCATATACCCAACCATCAGGCAATGTAGGTAATGTTAGCCCTGCAGTTGGAGGTCCTTCTCCAGGAATACCGAACCATATGCCATTTTCATCATTACCGTTATTTTCACCATTTTCATCAGTTGGTGTTCTCAAAAAGAAGTTTCCCGCTGCATCAGAGAAGTCTCCTACACCAGGACCAACAGCAGTTGAAACGGAAGCTGTATTTCCAGAAAAATCACCAGCTATAATTTTAGTGGCAGCAGGAGTCAAAGCTGCTTCACCAGTTTCACCAGCAGGTTCAATAGACAAAACAAACTTGTCAGCAACGTCTAATACACTAGAAAGCACAGAGAACTTAGTTTCAGATAATTTTCCATCACCATCAACGGTGAAAGTACCAGTAGATATTGGGGCACTTGCCACAATGACCCATCCTTCATAAACGTAGTCATCTCCCAAGTCTTCAAGACCAGAAATGTTCAGAGTAAGGTCTGAATTCAAAATAGCAGGGGTGGAGTCGTCATCTCCGCAGCTCATCATTAGAACTGATAGTGCAAATACGGATAGCAGTAATTTTTTCATAATCTTCATGTTTTTGTGTTTAAATCTTTATCAATCAACGATATAAAAACTTAAAAAAGTATAAAAAAACTATTTAACAGAAGCTTTGTCAATAATTTGACAAAACTCAGACAGGTAGAATTAACTGGCTATTAAACACAAAACGAGGGAATGTACGGAAATAATATGTTGTGTTTTGAAAACACAATTCTTGATATGACTAAAGATTGATGAAGACACCTAAATTTAAATTGGGGGCTGCCAAAATTCGTTTGCCTGAGAATGCAAATGCTGCAGAACCAGAAATACCGACCTTCTTGTTCATCAAATAGTTGACCTCTGGACCAAAAGAAAAGTATTCAGTATTGTTAGAGAACACACCATTTGCAGCTCCTGCAGCATCTCCATTGTTTAATGAAGAGACACTGTAGGCTTTTAGTATACCAATCAATTTATCTTTGTAGGTATATCCGATTTCCGCACCGAAATGAATTTCATCAGAAAACCCTTGCGTTCGATTATTATAACCTGACGACAGAGACACATACAGGGGCTTAGGATAAAATGATTTGCTGACATCTACCTTTATGAGTTGGTTGAATTCACCATCTCCTGTTTGCAAAATTCCACTCTCTCCTCCTTGTGTTTCACCCAAAGGAATACCAAATGTGATGCTTGCACTTACCGCTATTTCCTTGTTGTGAACCAATGCATATTTAAAACCTAAATCAAAATCCCCAATAGCATTGAGTTCATCGCCAGGTTCTGTGGTACCGGTCTGACGTACTTTCTGCTCATTTAGAGTAGACCTTACAAAAAATGGTGCATATACTATCCCAGCTATCCTATCTGTAAATCCATATTCTCCATATAGACTTGTGGTGTATAGACTTATAGTAGTAATATCAACAATATCTCCGTTAGGACCATAAAACTGATTGGCCCTCAAGATACTTTGATTGAGCTTAAAGAAACCTGTTTTCTTCTTAGGAGTCCATCCGCCTCCAGCAAAGGAGAATGAAATGGATAAAATGACTACTATGTTAGAAAGGAGTATTCGTTTTTTCATGGTCAATTAATCAATTTTGAAAATCAGCTAAACCGAAGGTGATACCAACGGGTTTGCACAAAACAATAACATATTGATAAGTATCTAGTCCTGCACTGGCATTTTTGTCAGAAACATTAAATGACTTTGCGCCATTAGTAGTGATTTCCTGAAGCTCAAGACCGTTAGCCTTAGTTGAAGTACCATCTGTGGTATTGGAAAGGTAGATGAATATAGCCACTCCAAAACTACTAGTTTCAAAGTCTTGGCTAAGATCTAAAATTAAGTCTTCATTTTCATCAAACTTTAGTGTGGCAGTTCCTTTGACAGTATAGGAGCCTGCACCTGAGAATGTTGCCATTTTTGCAGCACTTGCGCCCGCAACAGTAAGCGCCAATGGTAAGCTATTGATTCCTTCGCTGCTTGCTGTGATTTCTACTTCTCCATTGGCAACCCCCTTGACTAATCCATCACTGTCGACAGTTGCTAATGCTGGGTCAGAAGATGACCAGGTGATGGTTTTTCCATCAATTGTATTATCGTTAATGTTCAGAGCTTCGGCAGTAAGTTGGAGCGTTTCCTCAGGAGCAATTCTTGTTTTATCAGGTTCTGTGATGGAGACTTTTGCAATTTCAATAGCATCTTCTACTACAGTGATTTGCACACCATTACTTATCACCTCACCAAATTTGGCATTAATGTGTGCCTGACCGCTACTTATGGCGATGACCTTCCCAGTTTCATCAACAGTAGCGATGCTACTATCGTCTACTTGCCAAGATAGTGTCGCATCAGATAGAACACCGAACATGTCGAAGTAGTTGGCTTCTAGCATTAGTTGCTCACCGACTAATAAGCTGGCCTCTTCAGGGGTGACCAATATTACTTCATCCACGAGTTCAGCATCAATCAGGTCTGTTCCGATACAGCCAGCTAAGACCATTGTGATAAGGATAGAAAAGAAATACTTTTTCATATGAGCTATCTTGATATTTGAAAAACATTTCATAAATATAACACATATACAAACTTATAAATCGTCAGACATTTGACACATAGATTTTAAGCTTGTTTATTTACATTGGTTAAAAGGAAACCAAACGGGGATTAGATCGGTTTAACTATTAAAATCACATAGAACAAATGTATATACCATTCGAAGAGATAGCATCAGAATCTAGGGTGTGGGTTTATCAATCCAACAGGCCTTTCTCCAATGATGAAGTACTCAATATTGAGCAAAACGGAAAAGCGTTCATGGATCAATGGCAAACTCATGGGAAGCCACTTAAATCCTCTATCAAAGTATTCCACCATCAGTTTTTAGTTATCGCAGTAGATGAAAGCTATTGCCAAACTTCAGGGTGCTCGATAGATAGTTCGGTGGGGTTTGTACGCCAGATAGAGGAGGCGCTCAAAGTAGACTTTTTCGACCGAGCCAACATTGCTTTTATGTCAGAAGGGAAAGTTCAGATGGCATCTTTGAACCAGCTAAAATCAAAAGTTGGAGAAGGAAGCATAACCAAAGACACATTGACATTTAATAACCTTGTGGAGGACAAATCCACATTTGAAAAAGAGTGGTTGGTTCCTTCAGGTGACACTTGGTTGGCTAGATATTTCTAGCGTGAATGGTATTCGATGTTTCTTCTATGATGATCTCAATACAGTTTTATTGAGATATTTTTTATAGTTTGTACCAGATATGAATAAGCGGATATATAAAAATATTTTTGGTCTCGCATTCGTGACTATTATCTTGTGCGGATGTAGCGTTTCGAAAAAGGCAAAAAAAGCCTTTGAAAATGGCGAATTTCAAGAAAGTATAGCGCGCTATGAAAGCATACTTAAGAAAAACCCTGAAGATACTAAGGCCAACTTCTACATTGCGGAGTCTTATCGCCAATCCAATCGTGCAGCGCAGGCTATTCCATATTACCAGAAGGCGATTGACAATAGATTAGACAATGATTCATTAGGTTTCTTCTATGCTTATGCCTTGAAATCTGCAGGCGAATACGAAGAAGCAGGAAAACAACTCGATCAATTTATAGCCAGTACGAGCAATGAGCTTTATCTCCAAAGAGCAAATGATGAGGTTCAGAATCTTTCGTATCTGGATGAAGTCAAGAAGAGGAAGAGCTACTATCGTATCAAAAACATGGATAAAATCAACACTTCTGCAGCTGAATATAGTGCAGTCTATGAAGATGGTCATCTGTATTTTACCTCTAGCCGCGCCAACAATAAAATATATAAAGCGACAGGAACACCATTTAGCAATATTTATAAAGCAAAAACATCAGGAGCCAAAATAGACAGTGCATCCATAGAGGAGATGAGTAATATTATTAATGATGCTAATGTCAATGACGGATCAGTTACTTTTTCCCCTGATGGAAAAACCATGGTTTTTGCTAAAGGAAATAGTGGTAAAAAGAAAGGAGCTGATGATGTCCATTTATATACTTCGAGATACAGGAATGGTCAGTGGACTGAGCCCAAGTACCTTAATATAAATAAACTGAATTCGTTTGACTCATCACCAGCTTTTAGCAGAGATGGGAAGATGCTCTACTTTGCATCGAATAGACCTGGCGGATTGGGAGGCACTGATATTTATTCAGCAAGAAAATCCGCACGAGGGAGGTACAGTAAAGTGAAAAATCTAGGTAGCACGATCAATACTTCGGGCAATGAAATGTTCCCATATATTTCGGACGATGGTCACATGTATTTTTCATCTGATGGACACCCAGGGTTTGGAGGATTGGATTTGTTCTACGCCAAACGAAGCAATGGTAAAACCACAGTTGAAAACATGGGGATGCCGATCAATTCAAATGCAGATGATTTTGGGCTGTACTTGTTCAAACCAGACCGAGGTTTCTTTTCCTCTAACAGAGAGGGAGGCCAAGGAGATGATGACATCTACACATTTGTGAATGAAGACCCTAACTTGAGAATCGTCAACTACTTTTTGAGAGGTGTATCCATGACCAGAAATGAAAATGATAGTCTAATAATTCTTCCTAAAACGAAAGTTGAATTGCTCGATTACAAAGGTGATGTAATCGAAGACATGGTAACAGGAGATGATGGCAAATTCTTATTTAGAGTTTATGAGCATGAACACTACGAACTGATAGGAGACCACCAAGGAGGTAATGAGCAGTACCTAAGAACCAGAGAAGGGTTTACGACTTTCGGAAAATCAATCCCACAAGAGGAGCTCACCAAGCTAGTCACAAATGTGCACTTCGACACTTTGCTTGTACTTGAGAAAATTGAAAGGAACAAAACTTTTGTATTGGAGAATATCTACTATGATTTGGATAAGTGGGATATTAGGCCAGATGCGGAAGTGGAATTGGACAAGTTGGTGCAAATCCTGTTGGATAATCCTGAAATCAAAATAGAACTAAGCGCACACACTGATGATCGATCCCCTGATGAATATAACATGACGCTCTCAGAAAAACGCGCAAATTCTGCTGTACGATATATCATTTCCCAGGGTATCGAAAAGGAACGTCTGACCGCCAAAGGATATGGAGAGACTCAATTGATTATCAAGGAAGCTCAGACCGAAGCAGAACATCAGGTGAATAGAAGGACAGAGTTCAAAATACTAGATATCGGCAAAAAAGCAACTGAGGTCAAAACCGAGGAAGAAGCTGCGGATGATGAAGACCGCTTCTTTGATGGAGACGGAGGATAGAAGATTACTTCTTTATTCCTTTTTAACACAATGGATTTACCTGTTGTTGATACATGAACTAGGTAAATACTGCACTTGAGAGAAGGCAAGGTGATGGTTTCGCCTTTAGCCTTTGATAGCTGAGCAAATGAGTTTAAAGATATCAACAGACATAGAGAAGTATTAATAATTCTTTTCACAAGACTTATGGGTTTAAGTGTCTTTGAAGTCCAATAACTTCCTGTGAGTCAAGTTATTAATTATAGTACGATAAATCAAGAGGATTAAAATATATGAATTAACGGTGTTGCTCAAGACTAGAAGGTGTAGACACCAATTACCTCTTTGGGTGCAAGTAATTCAGTTATGTATTCAAAACACTTTTGCGCCTTG
>Ga0316189_10007022_pt1 | contig 10703 bp, 7 predicted proteins | sample LowCovwburrow_MG_FD_204930 | JGI IMG/M metagenome (GOLD analysis project Ga0316189, IMG submission 204930) | Coastal sediment microbial communities from Maine, United States - Lowes Cove worm burrow | ecosystem: Environmental > Aquatic > Marine > Coastal > Sediment | place: USA: Maine... | reverse complement strand
CGCCACGTTGGGGGACACCGGATCCATGACGGGTGCAAAGCTTTATTTTGAAGTGCGTCACCACGGCAAACCGATGAATCCGTTGAATTGGTTAAAAAAAGGATAAGAAGGAGCACCTTAATGATTAGCAAAAAAAAGCGGAATGTAAAACTGTGGTTATTAATGGTAATTGCAGTTGTTTTCTGGACAATCGGCACTGGTTTTTATCGTGATCTGTCGGCCAAAGACGAAGATGCATATGAGGAATTAAAAGTATTTTCGGATGTCATCGAATTGATCGAAAAGGAATACGTTGATGAGGTGGATACCAAGGAGTTGATTCAAAAGGCGATTCAGGGAATGGTTCACAGCCTGGATCCTCACTCTTCGTTGCTTCCGCAAGAGGCCTTTGAAGATTTGCAGATAGACACCAAGGGAAAGTTTACCGGCATCGGTATCCATATCACCATGAGGGATGGCTTTGTAACGGTGATTTCGCCGATTGAGGACACCCCCGCCCACAAAGCCGGAATAAAAGCCCGTGACAGGATCATTAAAGTTGACGGCAAACCCACAAAGGATCTACGAGAAGCGGTAAATATGATGCGGGGACCCAAAGGAACACCGGTAGCCGTAACCATTTTGCGCGAGGGTGTCAAGCAACCGCTCGAATTTGAACTGGTCAGAGATGTCATCCCCATTCAAAGTGTAAAATCCATTATCTTGAAACCCGGCTATGGCTTTATCCGCTTGTCAAATTTTACCGGAACCACCACCACCGAGATGGAAAAGGCTCTGAGAAAATTGGAGAGCTCAAAGGACCCCTTGAAAGGGCTGGTACTGGACCTGCGCAACAATGGTGGCGGGCTGTTGAATCAGTCCCTCAAAGTGACCGATCTCTTTTTAGACGAAGGTAAAATTCTTTCGATTAAAGGACGTAACTCAAAAAATACCAAGGTATTCAATGCATCTGCTTCGAGTCAAAAACGCACCTATCCGCTGGTCGTATTGATCAATGCCGGAAGCGCCAGTGCATCTGAAATCGTTGCCGGTGCATTGCAAGACCAAAAACGTGCACTGATACTGGGAACCACCTCTTTCGGCAAAGGATCGGTACAGACAGTGGAGACCTTGCGGGATGGCTCCGGTCTCAAATTAACCATCGCCCGTTACTACACGCCTAACGGGCGATCGATCCAGGCCAAGGGAATTGAGCCGGATATTTTTCTAAAACACCGGTTTCTGGATCCCGCAGAAAGCAAGGGAAAAGAAGATGGGCTCCTAAAAGAAAAAGATCTGGAAAATCATCTTGAAGCTGAGCCGAGCGACAAACAAGACAAAGAAGACGAAGTTGATAAGGAAGACCAGGAGAAATCCAGAATGCAGGAAGCCGAATTCAGGGTCGGTCCGCTGAAGCCGGAAACGCTTCAATCCGATAACCAGGTTATGCGGGCCCTCGAGCTTCTGGAGGGTTATGAAATTTTTAAGAATTTTAAAAGCTGATCTGATGTATTGGAATGACGGTGCTTTTTGCGGCTATTCGGTAGGTAAGCCGCATGGAATAGTGGAATTTTGGGAAACTGGGATTGAAAAACAGAAAAAGGTCTATTCTAAGTATGTGCTCGGAATCTTATTTTCTTTAAACCCATCATTCCAAGATTCCATCGTTCCATTATGCTCCGCCTCCGACGGATGAGCGAAGTGAACTAACTTGTTTATACATGGCAAAACGAAAAGCGACCCGCAAAAAGAAAATACGCAGAAAATCGAGAAAAAAAAAATTATTCCAAAGTTCTTTGGCCAAGGTTCTTGCCGGGGTGTCAATTTTAGTATTTCTGGTGGTTACCGCCGGACTTTTGACGCATTTTCTGGTTACCCCTGAAAAGCCGTCAAAACCTGTCTCCCCTGTAAAATCGGTACCGGCCACCCAGCAGACCATTACCAAAAGCCCCACCTTTGAGATTTATCCCTCAAAAAAGATCCCGTCGGTGAAAAAGCCGGTAAAATCCACCACACCCGCAAAGCATCGCCCATTGGTTGCCATTATTATCGATGATCTGGGCTATGACAAAAAAATAGCGATAAAATTTAGCAAGCTTAATGCAGTGCTTACCTTTTCAATTCTACCCCACAGCCCGTTTCAGAAAACTATCGCCCACCTGTCAAGGGAAAAAGGGTTTGACATCATGCTCCATCTGCCGATGGAGCCTGTCGAATATCCGGATGTCAATCCCGGTCCAGGAACCCTGCTAACCTCTATGACGCCGGATCAGCTGACTCGTCAGCTTGAAAATGATCTGGATGCAGTGCCATTTATCAAGGGTGTCAACAATCATATGGGTTCGAAGATGACGGCAGCCTCCAGTCAGATGTATCAGATTTTCACGATCCTGAAAAAAAGAGGCCTCTATTTCGTTGACAGCCGCACGACCGTGGAGACGCTCTGCAAACCTTCGGCTCGTCTGTTTCAGATCCCGTTTGCCCAGAGGGATGTTTTTTTAGACCATGTGGCAACGGTCGAATTTATCCGCAAGCAGCTAAATGAGTTGGTTAGAATCGCCCAGCACAACGGATACGCCGTCGGGATCGGTCATCCGCATTCACTGACATATCAAGTTCTTCGCGAGATGCTCCCTGAATTACAAAAAAAGGTCCGACTGGTTCCGGCTTCAGAGATTGTCGATCTGGTTGGATAGATGTAATTTGAGTGCATTAAAACACATCCTGTCTTGACACAGTCCAATGATTTTTTTATGATTTTCATAGACTTTCGCAACCTTGGACCTTCTGTTTTAGATTTTTGAAAGGGCCGCTTATGAGCGGACGTTTCACACAAATACTCGACTAAAATGAAGTATCCGACAGGATGGTTCTACGAATAAAACAATATGAACGAATCGCCGCCGCTATATAACAGCCGACTAAACAAAATTTACATTCAATATCTAAAAAAATATTATCCGGATATTGACGTCGACTCAATTCTGGAAGAGGCCTCTATTGCCAATTACGAAATAGACGATCCAGCCCACTGGTTTACCCAGGAACAGCAGGATCGTCTGCAAGACATTCTGGTTGCCCGAACGGGTAATCCGAATATTGCCCGGGAAGCAGGTCGATTTTCAACATCATCAGAAGGGCTGGGGGCGGCGAAACAATATGCGCTGGGGTTGATGAGCCCAAGGACCATTTATCTCCTCATTGAAAAAATGTATGCCCTGATGAGCCGAGGGGCGGATGTCAAGGCCAAAACAATTCGTTCGAACCTGGTTGAAATTACCGCCGTTCCCAGATCGGGAGTTAAAGAAAGGCCATACCAGTGCCAAAACAGAACCGGCACTTTTGAATCGCTTGCACGAATGTTTACGGATAAATTTGCTCAGCTTGAACATCCTTCCTGTGTTCACCGGGGCGATGATTGCTGCCGCTATGTCATCAGCTGGACGAATAGTCCAATGCTTCGTTGGAGACGCATTCGAAATTATTTCGTAATAGTCAGTATTATAATCTTGCTCTTATTACTGACGAAGCTGCCTATTTTAACTTGGGGAATTGTGGCGCTGATCAGTGCTTTTATCACCTTGATGTTGTCTTATTATACGGGTAATCTTGAAAAAAAAGCATTGATCAGAATGGTAGAGCTCCAGTCGGAAACCGCTCATGACAACATCGTTGAAGGTAACCTCCGATACAACGATGCCCTGCTGGTTCAGGAAATCGGCCAGGCAGCCTCGAATATATTTGATATCAATCGGCTGTTGAGAGCGGTCGCCGGGGTGATGGAAAAACGGCTGGAGTTTGACCGCGGAATGATCATGCTGACCGACAGGAAAGAATCCAAATTGCGGTATTTTACCGGTTATGGTCAGAGCCCGGACGAAGAAAAAATATTAAAAAAAACGACATTTCATCTCGACAATCCCGAATCCAAAGGTGTGTTTGTGTTGGCCGTGAAAGAGCAGCGCCCCTTCCTTGTCAACAATATCAGCGAAATCCAGGATTCACTATCCCCCAATAGTTTAGAGGTGGCAAGGCTGCTGGGTAGCAAATCTCTGATCTGTGTCCCCATTATTTATGAAAAAAAACCCTTTGGAATTTTGGCGGTTGACAACAGAAAATCCAGCAGGCCGTTGATCCAAAGCGACATGAGTCTTTTGATGGGTGTGGCATCCCAGCTGGCAATCAGTATTGCCAACACCCTGGCATTTGAAAAACTGCAAACCAGTGAGAAAAAATATCGCGAATTGGTACAAAACGCCAACAGCATCATTTTACGACTCGATACCGGCGGAAAGATTATCTTTTTCAATGAATTCGCCCAGCGATTTTTTGGCTATACGGAAAAGGAACTCATCGGGAAATATGCCGGATCCATCATTTTACCGGTATCGGATGCAAAACGACCACGTTTTGAGAAACTCACCAAATTCCTGCAAAAGGATCCCGAGCAACCGGTGGTCAGCGAAAATGAAACCGTAAAAAAATCCGGTACCAAGGTTTGGATTGCCTGGACCTATAGACCCATTTTCAACGATGATGACAAGTTTATCGGAGTTCTTTGTATTGGAAACGACATCACGGAGCTCAAGCAGGCCAGTCGGGAAAAAGAAGAGTTGCAATTACAGTTGCAGCGGGCGCAAAAGATGGAAGCCATCGGGACCCTGGCTGGGGGCGTGGCCCACGATCTCAACAATATTCTCTCCGGTATTGTCAGTTATCCTGAATTGTTATTGATGGATATTGAAGAAGACAGTCCTCTAAAAAAACCGATGTTAACCATTCAAAAGTCTGGTGAACGGGCGGCTGCCATTGTTCAGGATCTATTGACCCTTGCTCGCAGGGGGGTTGAAGCCACAGAGGTGGTTAACATAAACGAAATTGTTTCAGATTATCTGCTGAGTCCCGAACATGCTAAATTAGAACAAATCCATACCAGCATTTCGGTGGAAAAAAATTTGGATAAAAATTTGTTAAACATTTTGGGTTCACCTGTCCATTTATCAAAGACGGTTATGAATTTAGTATCCAATTCCTCCGAGGCCATGCCCGAAGGGGGTAAAATCATTGTCACTACCGAAAATCGACATATTGATACGGTAAAAATCGGCTATGATGATATAGATAAAGGTGATTACGTCACATTGACCGTGATCGACAGCGGTATCGGAATTTCACGGAACGATATCGAACGAATCTTTGAGCCGTTTTATACTAAAAAAATCATGGGAAGAAGCGGAACCGGCCTTGGGATGGCGGTAGTCTGGGGTACGGTCAAAGACCATCGAGGTTATATCGACGTCACAAGTACAGAAGGTGTCGGGACAGAAATCACGTTATATTTCCCGGTTACCCGCAAGGTGTTTACTCCTCAGGCTGAAATCCCCTCCATTCAGAATATAATCGGAAACGGCGAATCCATGTTGGTGGTGGATGATGTCGAGGAACAGCGTCAAATTGCTGCCAAGATGCTTGAAAAATTGGGCTACACGGTCTTGACCGTCGCAAGCGGTGAAGAGGCCGTTGAATATCTGCTCGACCATACCATTGACCTGCTGGTGCTGGATATGATTATGGAGCCCGGCATTGACGGCCTTGAAACATATCAAAAAATCATTGAATTCCGCCCCGGGCAAAAATCTATCATCGCTAGCGGATATTCTGAATCGGCCCGCGTCAAAGAAGCCCAGCGTCTGGGGGCTGGAACTTATATAAAAAAACCCTATCTATTGCAAAAAATAGGCTGGGCCATCAAAGCGGAATTGAATAAGTAAGGAAATGGCTAAATCGCACGAAAAAAATATAGTAACAGAAACGCCTCAACTAGGATCCAGCGATAGAAGAAGCGCATGGCTTATCATTGTCCTGGCAGCAGCCGGCCTCGGGATTTGCCTGTATCTTTATACCATGCATGTTGCCCTGCTGAAGGGTGAAATCAAGAGCGGCCTGTTATGTGGTGGCGATGGTGGACTCGGCTGCCAGTCAGTGACGTCCGGCCCCTACAGCAGCATGCTGGGGCTTCCGCTTGCATCATGGGGGGCTATATTTTACAGCACATTGGCGCTACTGGGATTTGGCGGAGTAATCTTTTGGCGAGATTCCGGGAGGGTGTATCTTCGCTGGGTGTTCTGGCTCGCAGCTCTGGGTTTTGCATTCGATCTATATCTTGCTTATGTGATGATTTTCAGAATACAGGCAGTTTGTTGGCTTTGCATATCAACGTATGTCGTTAATGTTGCGATAATCCTTATGTTGATAAAACCTATATGGAAAGAACCAATGCCCCACGTTCCAATGCGCGCCATCTTTCCAGGGATAAGGGATGCACAGGGAATTGATCTTTACTACCGCAATGCTATCAAAGGACTTCTGATCGGGGGTATTTTATTTACCTCTGTCGCCGGTGTCGCGGGTTCTCAATTCATTTCCAAAACCTTGACGGGTGATGATCGTGAGCATTTGGAAAAAATTAAAGCGCACTTAGCAAAGCAGCAGATTACAGCTGCTGCCTACGCCCATAACCGGCCGGTCATGGGCGCCGGCGATGCTGCAGTCACCATCGTTGAATTTAGTGACTTCTTATGTCCTTACTGTGCCAAGGCTTCCAAGTATCTTAAGCTTGCGGCGTCTAACAACCATGATATCGCTCGCTTTAGTTTCCGGCACTATCCGCTGGATAGAACCTGCAACACGAAGCTTTCCTCAACTTTACACCCTGGCGCCTGTCTGCTGGCTGAAGGATCGGCATGCGCCAATGAACAAAACAGGTTTTGGGAATTCCACGATATTGCGTTTGAGACCAAAGGCAAAATTTCACAAGCCGTTTTGACGAATATCGCATCGACCATAGGCCTGGATTTAAACGCATTTAAAAGCTGTCTGGATTCGGACCGGGGTCTTCGGGTCGTGCAAGAAGATATTAACGCTGCAATCCATGCCGGCGTAAGAAGCACACCGACATTATTTATTAATGGAAGAGGTCTGAGCGGTGTTCCAAAACCATGGATGCTGAATGAAATTTTGAAATACAGCAAGAAGAATCTTGCTCCGCCCAAATGATCCGGAAGGTCTCACCCGTCACCGACCAAAGGGGTTTATTGATGATTTTTAAGCTCACCAAAGGGAGAAATCCCTAATATCCTGCTTTCACAATGGTCTCGAGTATCGAAAGGACATCCAACCAGATTCCAGTTACGACTGCAAATAACGGTTAAAATTGCTGTCTATTGATCACAGCGGCCAATCGTTCGGCGCCTTCTTTTAATTCGTCCTCCGCGTAATAAGCGAAACTGAGGCGCAGATAATTTTTTAAATCCCCCTGCGGTGAAAAAAATGAACCGGGCGCAAAACTCACTTCATGCTTGTGAGCTTCGGGTATTAATTTTTCAGTGTCAACGTGCAGCGGGAATTGCAACCATGTGAAAAAACCGCCGCCGGGTTCAACGAAGGAAACGGAATCGGGAAGATTTATTCTCAATGCCGTGTTTAAGGCATTTTTGCGCTGCAGATACACTTCTTTGAGGTGAGACAACTGCTTTTCCTGCAGACCGAGTTCAATGGCGCTCTGGACAATCGCCGACGTAAAAGGATTCAAGCCGCCACCGCTGTATATCAAACCACAGGTAGTCAATCTGTTCATTAAGCCGGGATGGGTCTGAATCCAACCCAATCGCAATCCCGGTGCCAGTATTTTTGAAAATGATCCCAGTGAAATGACGGTGGATGCTTCGGTGTACTTCGCCATGGGCGATGGCAGCGCACTCGTATAAGCCAGTAATTGATAAACCTCATCGGCAACAATCAGGAAATTGTGCTCTTGGCTCAATTGTACCAATTTTTTTCTGCGGGCTGAAGACAAGGTGCAGCCCGCTGGGTTCTGAAAGGTCGGGATGGTATAAAGAAATACCGGCGTTTGATGAGCCAGCTCTTCTTCGAGTGCCTCGGTGATCAGGCCGTTTTCATCCATGGGCAATCCCACGACATTGAGGCCATGATCGGCGAATATCCCCAAAACCAAAGAATAAGTCGGTTTCTCGACAAAGACGATATCACCGGGGCGGGTGAACAAACTACAAATGAAATCCAGTCCCTGGGAAATTCCAGCGGTGGTAAAAAGATGATCCGGATCCACCTTGAAATTATACTGTTCACTGAGAAACCCGGCCAGTGCATCATGAAAATACCCGTTTCCCTGCTCTGCACCGTAAGCTAAGATATATGGGTTATTTCGGGTGAGGCAATGTTGGGCGGCTTGCGCCAGCGCTGCCAGCGGTAATAATGACGTGCCTGGCTGGCCGATACTCAGATCGATCCTGTCGGGAGGGATGTCGAAGTTTGACGTGACTATCTTAATCTTGTCTATATCCATTTTATTGGTCCTGTGCCTTCCTGACTACCTCATCGATTCGATCCTGGACTTCTGTCGGCAGCAGAGGTTCCGGATCGGCGGCCAGCAATTCATGGAGTCTTCTTTCAGCAACTTTAAAGATGTCCATGGCGCCGTCTTTTTCCCATAAATCCCAATTTCTACGTTCCAACAGCCGGGGCATCCACAGTTCCTGGCGAAAGTGCTGGAAGGTATGGTCCTGACTGAGAAATGTGCCCCCCGGGCCGACGTCCTTCATGGTTTCCAGTGCGAGGGTATCTTCATCGATCACGAGCGTTGCGGCCATGCGGCGGACCGCCGCCATGCAGTCGTCGCAGAAAATAAGATCCGGGAAATCCACCACAAGATCCATGTCCAGCTGCATACCGTCCATTAAATCCGCGATCAAACCGGTGACCGTCCCGATCATTCCGGTTTCAAATCCCGCCTGGGCGTCCAATACCTTGGCATCCCTGAGCATGGAAGGCATCCGAATGGGCAGATCCAGAGATTTGCCCATCTGAGCCATGGCAACCTTGAGAATGCCGAATTCCGGGCAGGACATGGATATGTTGCCGCTTTTCATATCCATACCGCGCGCAAAGCTGGTATAAACAATCGGTGCCCCAGGATTCACCAGCTGGGACACAACCATGCATCCTAATATTTCGGCATGGGCCTGGGCAATAGTACCGGCGAGCGTCACCGGTGAAGAGGTCCCCAGTATCGGTCCGGAACTCAACATTACCGGTATTTTCCAGCGGCTCATTTCCATAAGGGCTTCCAGGGAATCCCCATCGATCCCGAAAGGCGGCAGGGTCAGTACCCACCCGGAGATAAACGGTCGCTCGCGAAACAATTCTTCGTCTCCGAGCGCAATCGCCCCCATTTTGGCAGCGTCTCGAACACAGCGGGCCCCCAGCATCCCACCGGTAATATGTTTGGTCGTGTTTTTGATGGTGGTGGCCCATGTGTACCAATCGTTGAATTCCCCCGGGACTTCCTGGGGTGTCACCAGACCGCCGCTCACACGGATATTTTCCAGCTGGTCGGCAATGCGCGTCAAGGCCGCCAGGTCATCGTTGGTTGCCGGCCGCTTCTTTCGGGTGTAAGGGTCGATGACATTAACCGCCATGGTCATGCAGGCCAGGGCAGGCTGGTGCTTTTCAAAGGTGACATCATGATTCGGGGTACGACCAAAAAGCGTCACATCTTTGCGTTTCGGCACCGATTCGATGGCAGCGTCGACCATTTTTTTTGGAATCCGAACCACATTTCCAGCCACGATTTCAGCCCCGTTTTGCGACATCAGCTCGAGGGCCTCATCATGGGGAAGATGCATGCCGATTGAACTCAATATCTGCAGAGCGGATTGGTGGATAGTTTGAATCTCTTTATCTGATAGGAATTGCAAATTAGGTTTCATAATCTGTTTCGCCTAATTCCTTTCCTGTCAACCGTTGCGACAAAATCCGTTGAATCGATTGGTCAGAGTGACTGCCGCTGCACCTGCAACCCTCGATAACGTCCCCATATAATTGATAGCTTTGTTTATTCTTGAGATGTTCGTTTCTAACAATTCTAACAATAACCTCAGGAATCTTGATCTCCCTATATTGTATTTAGGTATTAAATTTGTCAGCAAATCAAATTGTTTCAAATGGTTGAAGAATTATTGGTGGAATAAAAAAAGCTATTGCAAGCGGAAAATGGACATGACACCTTTTCTCTCATAATTCGCCACGAATAAATGAAAGGAAAGAGTGCCATGCCACAACGTATCTTACCACTTATTCCTCGCGGTGCAACCCAAATTAGCGGACTGGTTAATGTTTGGCGAGACGATGAGAGTTGGACCTATTTTTTAGCAACGCATCCGATTTATTCTCACCGCAAAAACGATCATCGAATGTTTCGATTGATCACGGCTCAATTGATTGAAAGTGGTGGTTGCCGCCAAATAGATATTATAAAAACTTTCGGCGTATCCAAAAGCAGTGTGATCAGGGCGGTAAAACAACTTAGAGACCAAGGCCCAGAGGCGTTTTTTGTCAAGCAACGAGCCCAGCGAGGCGGTAAAGTGTTTAGCGCCGATGTACTTGACAAAGCCCAACGTTTGCTTGATCAAGGATATAGCAGAAGCGATGCGGCTAAAGAGCTTGGCGTTAAATATGACACTTTGCGCAAAGCAATAAATGACGGCCGATTAGTAGAATCCAGTCAGCCTCAGGCGGTTATTAGCAAGTCATCGCGCAGCATGGTAGATGCGGTCGCTGCTGATGAAATGGGCGTGGCCTGCACCAGGGTGGGAGAGCGAGTGCTCGCATCATTGGGCAAATTGGTCGGCGCTACGGTGAGCTTT
>Ga0316189_10007021_pt1 | contig 10704 bp, 6 predicted proteins | sample LowCovwburrow_MG_FD_204930 | JGI IMG/M metagenome (GOLD analysis project Ga0316189, IMG submission 204930) | Coastal sediment microbial communities from Maine, United States - Lowes Cove worm burrow | ecosystem: Environmental > Aquatic > Marine > Coastal > Sediment | place: USA: Maine... | reverse complement strand
TTTTACATGACTATCATTAAATTCCACAAGGGGATAAACAAATATGAGTTAATGACAGATTTGAAAAGTAGGAGTATTTACACAAAAAGGAAGGGTTAATCTACCTGAATTAAGTTGAGCGCTTTACCAGTCACAATAGTGAATAATATTGATTTATATTAGTTAGCTAAACAATGCACCAATGCGAAATACATTCAAATCATTAGGTTGTAGTTTTTTAATATTAATTGCCTTAAATCTTATGGGACAAAGTAACGACAATGCAGAAAACACGCTGAAAGTATCAAAAACAGAGGATTTTGAATTTTCAGGTGATGGCAGCGCCAAGCAATGGAACCAGGCCGAATGGATTGCGATGCCACAACGCAAGGCCGAAGGAAAAACCTATCAAACAGATGTAAAACTCCTTTACTCGGAGACTGGGATTTACTGCTTGTTTCGCTGTGAGGATGATAAAGTGACAGCAACGTTGACGGAAGATTTTGCCGACCTATGGGAGGAAGATGTAGTAGAGATATTCTTCTGGCCTGATGAAAAATTGCCTGTTTATTTTGAATACGAGCTATCACCACTTAATTATGAGTTGCCCATACTTGTGCCCAACAGAGGTGGAGACTTTTTGGGATGGAGACCCTGGAAATATAAAGGCGATCGATTGACCCGCCATGCAACAAGTGTTTCTGATATGCCAAACGATGAAACCTGGCTGGCCGAGTTTTTTATCCCATTTGCCTTGCTTGAACCTCTAGTTCTGGATATTCCAGAAAGCGGAACAAAATGGCGGGTGAACATGTATCGCAATGACTACGATACAGGGGCATCTACCTGGTCGTGGCAGACCGTCCGCACCAATTACCATGACTATGAGAGTTTTGGGACGATGGTGTTCGAATAATGATTCCTGATTCGAAGGTTACTCGTTGCAAAACCACTCAAGATATTCGCGTATCCAGCAACTTAAAAAATAAGGCATATTTAACAGTTTGTATTTTTTCCCCTTCGAGGATGTAAGTTCATCTATGCTCAATTTGCCACCATAAATGCGAACAGCGAAATTGTGAGGACATCTGTCCATGAATACATTGAGTGATCTTAATTTGCCACTGGCACCGGCCTTTACCTCAACAGGAACCAGCATATTTTTAAATGGATATATGATATCTACTTCAGAAGATGTGCCCAGTTCATCACGAACCCAGAAAGCTCTTTTACTTCCTGGAAGGTAATCAAGTGACTTTATCTCCTGATTAACAATTTGCTGTACCAATTTGCCTTTCGAGCTCTGATGTAAATCATTGATAGTGAGTAACTCCTGATGCAAACCAAGTTGATAGTTAACCAAACCAACATCCAAAAAATGAAGTCTGGGGTGCTTCTTTAGATCAGAGACCATAGGTGGGGAGGTCTTTGTAGTTGGATAAATCAATTCTAAAAGGCGGGCCTTGGTCAAAGCATCCATTGCTTCCCTAACCTCCCGGCTTTTGAAACTTGATGCACCAAAATGGTTGAGTTTAACTCGATTATCCATTTCATAAGGTGCGGTATCCATAATATGCCTGATGATTTTCTTTTGACTTTCATTTGAAGCATACTTTTCAACATCCTCTTTGTAAGATTCTGTGATGCCTGAATAAAGGTTTTTAATTCTGGTAATGTCCTTTTCATTAATGTAAGCATTCGCTATTCCAGGCATTCCCCCAATTAGGGCAAAATCATGAAAAAGTGGGTAGAGTACAGGTAAAAATTCATTTTCTAAAGGGACGGTTTTCAGTAACTCTATAGTTGTTTGTTGCTCTAACCCATCAAGGTATTCTCCAAAGTTTAACGGATGAAGCTCCATAAACTCAACTCTGCCTACGGGTATTTTAGTGATTTTATTAAGTCCAAACTCTAATAGAGAACCAGTTACAATGACATCAATTTGTGGATAGTCCTCTTTGAAATATCTGAGGATTTCGATTACCTGTGGTTTCTCCTGAATCTCGTCTATAAATATTAAGGCTTGTTTATTAGAATCGAAACCAAATCCTCTCGATATGAATAGTAGCTGGACTAACCGATTGATATTAGTCAAATTCTCAAATAGAGCATAATCTTCATTTTTCTCTATGTTGAAATAAAGATATTGATCGTACGATTGCCCAAAGTCATTGATTAATGTTGTTTTTCCAACCTGTCGGGCTCCTCTTAAAATCAAGGGAAGGCTTGAAGAGGATTCTTTCCAGTTAATCAGTTGAGTATATAAATTCCGGGTTATCACAGAGGTGTTCTAATTATAATGTCTCAAACTATAGGCAAATTAAACAAATATATGTCTCATTTAATAGGCAAAATAATTGATTTATGTTTCATTCTATAGGTAAATATATCCTTTTATGTCGCATTCTATAAGCAATTCTCATTGTGTTGTCACAACACCCACACCTTGAAAGGCGTGGCAAATCGATTTTACTATAACCTGACAAAGTAGGTTAATCAAGTCAAACATTAAATTTTCTGTAGTGTTTGCATCTTCCATTACTTTCGTGGTTGAACTAAAAAATTTATAGCCCCTATAACCCGGCAATGAAATTATTGAGCAATAAATATTTTAGAGAACACTTCAACTTTACGAGGGCTGGGAAATGGCTGGTGGCCGGCACTTTTATTGGGGTTATAAGTGGTTGTGCTGCAATTGTTTTCCAGTTGTTATTAAGCATTTTTCGGCAGCTTACTTTTTTTCATTGGATGGGACTTGAGCCTTCTCCTGTTGGCGGTGAACATCCAGTTGTTGAGTTTTCGCAAGGGCAATATTTTCCCCTATTGGTGATTTTAATTCCAACACTAGGGGGTTTACTTTCCGGTTGGATTGTCTACACGTTTGCTCCCGAAGCTGAAGGGCATGGCACTGATGAAGTCATCAAATCGTACCATCGAAAAAGAGGGATTATTCGGCCACGGGTATCAATTGTGAAAATGATCTCCTCGGTTATTACCATAGGTTCGGGAGGTAGCGGAGGCAGAGAAGGACCGATTGCCCAGATTGGAGCCGGGTTCGGTAGCTACCTTGCCGTTAGGCTGGGGCTTAATACCCGAAATAGACGATGGTTTATGGCAGCAGGAATGGGGGCTGGCATCGGCAGCATATTTCATGCCCCCCTAGCGGGAGCACTCTTTGCCACGGAGGTCTTGTACTCCGATCCCGAGTTGGAATCTTCTGTGCTTGTGCCTGCCTCGGTTTCGTCCATTGTGGCGTACTCGGTCTATTCAATCGTTTTTGGTTGGGAGCATATCCTCTTGGAACCTGCCAACATTAGTTTTAATAATTCGCTTGAATTGTTGCCATATTTACTGTTGGCCATTATTCTGGCTTTAGCTGCCAATGTGTATGTGAGGGTCTTTTACGCTATCAACGGGTTTTTCAAAAACCTCAAGATCAAAAACTACATTAAACCCGGGATTGGTGGGTTTGCAACTGGCTGTATCGGATTGCTTTTGATTACCGCAACTGGCGACAAAAAATTCATTGTGGATGTATTAGGTGGGGGGTATGGCATTTTGCAGGAGGTCCTTATCAATGGAATTCAAAACGTCAGTATTTGGATTTTGTTGGTCATTGCAGTGGCTAAAATACTGACTACCTCTTTATCGGTTGGGTCTGGAGGTAGCGCTGGTGTATTTGGGCCTTCGATGGTCATTGGGGGCACATTGGGCGCCGCAGTAGGCCATTTGATCAACGTTATTGATCCGCAGATACTATCCAACCCGATTTCGTTCACCATTGTTGGTATGGCAGGATTTTTTGCGGCTGCAGCCAACACACCTCTGTCCACTATTATCATGGTGAGTGAATTGACTGGCAATTATGATTTATTGTTGCCAACTACCTGGGTTTGTACGATTTCGTATTTCGTAGGAAAAAAATGGTCTATTTATAAAAGCCAGGTGCCTAACGCTAATTTTTCCCAGGCACATTTCGGAGAGCATGGCCCTGATATCATACAGACAACGACTGTGGCGGATGCTTATAAACGGGACAGGAAACTATCGGTATTGACACCAACAACTGAGGTCAATGATATTTTGGATATAGTGGAAAGAAGCCGTCAACGGATATTTCCAGTAGTAGATGAACAGGGAAAGCTGATTGGTGGGTTTAATATTGATGACATCACCCACTTTTTGCATGACCCCGAACCTGATATCAAAACGGCCGGGGAACTGATGTATGACAATATCCCGGTGGTATCGCTGGATGAAAGCCTCGCTTTGGCCAATAATCAGATGAATGACCATATGATGGATGAAGCGGTAATAATAGAAAGCAGGGAGAACCGAATGGTGAAAGGAATTATTTCTTCTTCGGATATTGTTTTGACCTACAATAGAAGACTAAGTGATATTAAATATGGTGATGATGTAGAAGGCAATATAGACGTCGATAAAAAACTACTGGGCTCATTCTCGTTAAAATCCATTTTGGAAAATGACCTGAAGACCGTACATCCTGATGACAATTTGGGTACGCTTGTCAAATGCATTATTCAATCGGAGCGTAACCTGTTTCCGGTGATTGACGATCAGGGCAAACTTCAGGGCATTATTCTGCTAAATGACATCCGCAAGATTATGTTTGATACCTCAAAGTATGACTCAGTCACTGTAAACCACCTGATGATTAAGCCTCCGGCGGTGATCCAGTTGAATGAAAAGATGAACAGCATTATACAGAAATTCGAAAAATCAAAAGCCTGGAACCTGCCAGTAGTGAACCGAAAGCAGGAGTACGTGGGAATTGTATCTAAATCAAGGATCTTCTCCGTTTACAGAAATGCGTTGATTGAGCATACGGAGTTAATATAGGAGTTTTTGTTCGAGTTCCGTGATAATTCTATTAATGCCTTCAAGCCAGGCAGGCTTTTACTTTTTGTCTTGACACAAAAAGTAAACAAAAAACTCAAGGCTGTGATTAAAATTGCTAATTTTCAATTAGTTATGCTAAAAATCCTTGAAACTCCCTTCGGTCAAACACAAGTATTTTTGACCGCTCCACGAATTGAATTTCTTAACGCATTTTGATCAAGGCCAGGGGCAGTAACCCGTTCGATTATTAATAACCTGATGATCAATGAACCAAGATCGTCATTGCGGAATTTATATCCTTATTTTATCAGAAAGGATATAAATATCCGCAATCTCCTTTAAATACCGAATAAATATATCTTTTGGAATAAGGTCAAACTCAGTTTCTTGGAGTCAAGAATCTCAACTTGCTAAATCATGTTGTGGCCTCAGACTGCTATTGTAAAGAGTTCTATTAGATTGCTGCTTTTTCTTTTCTTTTGGCAGGGATGTCTTGATTCCGGGAATTCTGTTGATCAGATAACTGAGCTTTCAATTTCAATATTTCATCCTCCTTCTTATCCAACTTCGTCTCAAGCCTGAATGATTTGATATTTTCCATCAAAAAATTCGAAATTATTACAACACCTCCGACAATTAGCCAGATCATTAATTGATCAATGAATTTCACAAATCCCCTTTCCCAAATAAGAAATCCTTCATTTGCCAGTAATTCCCAGTACATGGCTATCAGGATTGTCAAAAAAACATAAATGAAGAAAACTAAGCGGATGCTCAGATTTTTGTTAATAACCAGTTTTCTTAAAACCATATCGACTCGTCATTTTAGTTACCAAATTTTAGTTCTAACATGTGATTCGATGGCTGGAAGATGAAAATCACATCATTTGTATATACAAAAGGAATAAGATATATGATCTCTATCAATAGAGTAAATCACTGAATTATCTATCAGTGAATTCTATTACTATTTTGTGGTCTTTCTGTGGAAAACCGAAGGAGTATGTGGGAATAGCAACTATTCACCAAGTGTTCAAAATCCAATTATATCATGACCTCAATCATGAAATAATCACCCCGCTTGTCCAATCTTCATAGTTCAACATTAACCCCAAAATGATGGATAAATTAACTGATCTTGCCGGGCCAGGAATAGGGTCCTATGAGGAGGTCGAAAAAGTACTACCTCAAAATTATCGGTCTCTCTTGAACCCCAGGGAAACTCAAATCGCTATAACTGAAGCAAAAAACTACATTGAGACCAATCTTTCAAGTGAACTAAACCTGATAAGGGTGACGGTACCACTAATTGTGGATGAAAATAGCGGTGTAAATGACTACCTCGACAGGGATGGGTCAAGAACGCCGATTGGCTTTCACATTTCCAATGACCATGGGCTTAATCCCATAGATGCGCAAGTGGTGCAGGCCGCTACCAAATGGAAAAGAATGGCGCTCAAACAATTTGGCATGAGGTCGGGAGAAGGCCTTTACACAGACATGCATGCTGTCAGGAAAGACTATTTCCTTGACCATGACCACAGTGCCTACGTGGATCAGTGGGATTGGGAAATAGCGATTACTGACAAGCAGCGAAGCCTGGAATATCTTACCAATGTGGTGCGAAAAATCTGGAAGGTGCTGAAAGGCGCTGAAAACCGGGTTCAGGAGATGTTCCCCGCTCTCAAGGATAGCCAATATCCTGGCTTGCCAGAGGAGCTGGTTTTCATTCATGCCGAAGACCTGTTGGATCGATACCCTGATCTTCCACGGAAACAACGTGAAACAAAAATATTGCAGGAGTATCCAGCGGTATTTATTTACGGAATTGGCTGGACTTTGCAGGATGGTTATCCCCACGAAATGAGAGCTCCCGATTACGACGACTGGGTGACAGAAACTACTTCGAAGGACGGAAGTTTAATGCATGGTCTTAATGGTGATATACTTGTGTGGAACCCTATAACCCAACGGCGACATGAATTGACTTCAATGGGAGTCAGGGTGAACGCTGAAACTTTAAAGCAGCAATTAAAAATTACCGGGCAAGAGCATTTTTTGGAATTGCCTTATCACCAGGCTATAATTAATGACGAAATACCTTTGAGCATTGGCGGTGGAATTGGGCAGTCACGGACATTTATGCTTTTACTTCAAAAGGCGCATATTGGTGAAGTGAGTGTGACCGTGTGGCCTGAGAAACTAAAGGAGATTTGCCGGGATAAGAACATTTTCGTTTTGGAGTAGGAATTAGTACAACTGGTACATTGGTTAGTACATTGACGGAAACCCCTGCCTGTACGGGAATGACGTTTCGGCTTATAGCAGCATTTGCTTCTAACCTCCGGCGTCATTCCTGCGAAGGCAGGAATCTCCATGCGTCAGGGCTAACCTGTGGAAATTCCCTGTAGAAGTATTGTTTTCATTTGGCACTATCTTATTTAATATTATTATGCCAATAATATTAAATGTACTATTTTAGCTCATATTTATTCTCTGATGTTGACCCCAATTTTTCTTTTCTAAATGCAACTATTAGTAGTTAGCCATCTCTATATATTATTAATATGTAGATAAAATATGATTAGAGTCAGCTTAAAGGCTATCATCAGGAGGGTATTAAGGGAAAAAGCACATACAGCGATACACCTAATTGGTCTCACATTAGGTATGATTTCATGCATCCTGATTTATTTTTGGATTGCAAATCAACAAGAATATGATAAAGCTCAGCGCTCGGGCGATCATGTTTATCGTATTGAAGTTCCTGGGTGGGTTAATATGCCCAGTATTATTGCCAATCTTGCTGGTGAACTACCTGAAGTTAAGCAAACTGCAAGGCTTCATACTTTTGCCAAACCCATTGTCAGGGCTGACAATTATTTGGGGAAAATAAATGATTTTGTCTACGCTGATGCGAGTGCTTTGAAGGTATTCAAGTTCGAATTCTTGCAAGGAGATCCTGAATCAGCCTTGGTGGCACCTTTCAATATCATCCTCACTGAGAGTACTTCAAAACTGATATTTGGGAGCCAGGATCCTCTGAATAAACAATTGCTATTGGATAACACACATTCTTTTAGGGTGACAGGTGTGATCAGGGATGTTGATCATTTTCATGTATCTACTAATGCAATAGCTTCCATTACCTCTTTGAGTAAAATATCTGGCTATAAGAATTTCCTCAACTCCAATAATGAATGGAATTATACCACTTATGCAATTCTGAAGGAAGGTACGAACATTGACCGCGTTGAAAGTAAACTGTCAAATCACATTCATCAGAGGCTCCCTGAATTTGAAGATGAAATAATTTTAAGACACTACGATGAAATTTATTATGCAACCGACACCCAGCATGAAGGGAATATTAAGCATGGCAATTATCAATTGATCATCTTGTTTGCCGCGATAGCAATTTCAATCCTGCTGCTTTCATTTGTCAATTTCATTAATTTATCTACTGCCCGCATTTCGGTTAGATCAAAGAGCATTTCCATTTCCAAAGTGATGGGTGCCTCCCGACTGTTGCTTGTTGGTCAGTTCTTTATGGAAACTGCCATTTACATAGCATCGAGCATTGTCCTTGCATTAGTATTGGTATGGATGATTGGATCAAATTTTAGCTCACTTTTCGGTGAACAATTGGTTATTAATTATTTTCAGTACGATGTCATGATTGGCATCGGAGGCCTGCTGATTTTCGGCACTTTGATTGCCGGAATTTATCCTGCCCTGTCACTTTCTTCATTTAATGAATTGAATGTAAAATCAGCACTCAACTGGTTCACTGGCAAAACATCCGTACGAAGGGCGTTGGTCATTTTCCAGGTTTCGACATCAATGATTTTAGTGGCTTTTTCAGTGCTGATCATTCGGCAGATAAACTATGTGAGAACCGCTGAGCTCGGTATTAATATCGATCAAATCATAAATGTCCAATTGCCGAAGGAGAACCTTGAACAGGATAAGAAGTTGTTTAGAGAGGCCCTTTTGAATAACCCTGACATCAAGGGAATCTCTTACTCGGGGGCTGTTCCCGGAACAATAACCAACACCAATGAATGGACGGTTAATGAGGTTAAAAAGAGCATGAAAGTGTTCCAGACTGATCCTGATTTTTTGGGATTAATGGATCTCCAAATTCTTCAGGGAAGAGATCTGTCATGGAACCTGGAGACTGATAAATTCCATAAATATGTTATCAATGAAACGGCTTTAAAATACCTGGAATTAGAATTTGAACCGGGATTAAAAATAACCAGGGGAGCAGGTGACGGTGAAATTATCGGAGTGGTAAAAGATTTTCATTTCAACTCACTTCATCACAAGATTGAACCGCTTGCAATCCAGTGGAATCCGAGGTGGAACAACATTGCTAATGTTAAGATCAATGGCAAAAACACGACCTCGGTGTTAGAGCATATTTCCGCCACCTGCGGTGAACTTTTCCCGGAATATCCCTACGACTATTCATTTCTTGATTCCACGTTTGAGGCTTTGTATACCAGAGAGCAAAAAATTGCTAACCTGATTGCATGGTTTTCAATTATTGCACTAGTCATTGCTGGCCTCGGCATCTACGGATTGATCCAGTTTATAACTGAGCAAAAAATCAAAGAAATAGGCATTAGAAAGGTGCTCGGGGCTTCTGTTGGCTCGCTACTCAAATTATTCACAATAAATATTAGTAAGTGGCTGATCATCGGCTTTGTAATCGCCATGCCCATCGCCTATATGGTAATGAACGACTGGCTTCAAAACTTTGCCTATAAAGTTCAAATCTCCGGTTGGATGTTTTTGTTCGCCGGAGTTTTGGTCAGCCTGATAGCCCTTGTTACGGTTAGTGCCCAGGTTTTAAAATCAGTCAGGATAAATCCGGTAGAAACACTCAAACAGGAATAAAACTCAAAATATTAAGGTCATGATAAGAAGCAACATATTGCAATTACTGAGACAATTAAAAAAGGAACGATACTACTCTTTTTTTAACATAATCGGTTTGGCCATTGGCATGGCAATAACTGTATTGGTAATCCTTTATGTTTTTAATGTCAACGGATTTGAAAAGCACAACGCCAAATATGAGCGGATCTATAAGTTTGGCGTAAACATGACCATCGCGGGGAATAGCAGCACGCAACCCATTTGCAATGCTTCTGTTGGCCCTTTGCTCAAAGATTACATGCCTGGAATCGAACAATATACGCGGACCAGGTATGTTGATTCCGCACCTGTGGTTGTTGACAATAAGCACTTTCAGGAGGAGAGACTTCTGTGGGCGGATCCCTCCATTTATGAGGTATTCACCTATGATATTGTGCAGGGAGATTTAATTAAGTGTGCCACTGATCCAAAGAGTATTGCCATATCCGAATCGACGGCCAAAAAGTACTTTGGTGACAAATCTGCTATCGGTGAATTGATAGAGCTTGAAGAAATCGAGTCCTTTGCTGTGGGCGCAGTTTATAAGGATCTGCCCAGAAATTCTCATATCAGGAACAACATGATCCTTCCACTTTCCAAAATGTTAAAAATGGAAGGTGAGGATGGTACTCCTTCAGTTTCAAGGCTTGGAGGTATGATGGGTTATGATTTGTATTTTCTGTTTGATGAATCTTTTGGCACCAAAGCCTTTGATAATGCTTTTCAAAGGTTCTACGATCAGTATCTTAAAGAAAAAGATATAATGGAGTATACGGCAGTTGTTGAGCCGATACACAGTCTGTTTTTGAATTCCAGGATATGGGAAAGCTCCTCCGAAAGGAACAGGCAGACTTTCTATGGGTTCATTTCGGTGGGTATTTTCATTTTATTACTTGCTTCAATAAACTACATCAACCTGTCCACCGCCCGTGCTGA
>Ga0316189_10007020_pt1 | contig 10704 bp, 11 predicted proteins | sample LowCovwburrow_MG_FD_204930 | JGI IMG/M metagenome (GOLD analysis project Ga0316189, IMG submission 204930) | Coastal sediment microbial communities from Maine, United States - Lowes Cove worm burrow | ecosystem: Environmental > Aquatic > Marine > Coastal > Sediment | place: USA: Maine... | reverse complement strand
GATCGCCCTTATCGTCCAGCCCGCCAACCATTTTGGCCTTGGTGATTGGATGGTAGTGGCCGTGCTGCATGTCTTCTTCGCGCGTCCACAACAGCTTGATGGGCGTGCCGGGCATTTGTTTCGCAATTGCCACCGCCTGCTTGACGAAATCATGGAAGGCGCCGCGTCTGCCGAAACCACCGCCAAGGTGGATCTTGTAGACATCGCACTGGCTCGCCGGCAGCCCTGCTGCTTCGGCGGTTGCCTCAAGTGCAGCCTCGCCGTTTTGTGTCGGGCACCAGACCTCACATCGGTCACGAGTCCAGCGCGCGGTGGCGTTCATCGGTTCCATGGTGGCGTGGTTCTGGTAGGGGTAAGCGTAGGTTGCCTCGACAGTTTTCGCGGCGCCCTGCAATGCTTTGCTGGCATCTCCGTTCCTGTTACCGACAAAGGCCTCTTCAGCAGTCAGTCCTTCATTCAGCATCTGCTCGATCGAGTCACTATTTAGTCCGGCATTCGGCCCCTTGTCCCAGTTGATCGGTAGTGCATCCAGTGCGGTCTTCGCCTGCCACCAGGTACCGGCAACGACGGCGACGGCATCATCCTCGACGCGTACGACCTTGTGTACGCCCGGCATCTTGATGACCCTGGCGGCATCAAAAGATTCAAGCTTGCCCCCAAATGTCGGACAAGCCTTGATGGCAGCATTGAGCATGCCTGGCAACTGCAGGTCGGTGCCGAACACCTGCTTGCCGGTCAGTTTATCAACCGTGTCCAGTCGCTTGACTGGCTTGCCGATGAGCTTCCAGTCCTTCGGGTCCTTGAGTTCAACCTCAAGCGGAGGGATCAAATCCGCTGCAGCCGCGGCTACCTTGCCATAGGTGGTAGTTCGCCCGGTCGGCTTATGGGTAATGACGCTCGCTGCCGCACTGCATTCATCGTTTGGCACACCCCAGGCCTCTGCAGCAGCTTCGATAAGCATCTCGCGGGCAACGGCGCCACCCTTGCGAACATATTCATGGCTGCCGCGGATCCCCTGGCTGCCACCGGTTGAGAAGCTGCGCCATACCCGGTCACGGGCGAGATTTTGTCCCGGCGTTGGATACTCAGTCGTCACTTTGGACCAGTCACACTCGAGTTCTTCGGCAACCAGTTGTGCCAGGCCGGTCAGCGTGCCCTGGCCCATCTCGGAACGCGCAATCCGAATGATGACAGTGTCATCCGGTTTTATGACAACCCAGGCATTGACCTCGGGTACTGATGATGAAACCTCGTCTGCGGATCCTGTCGCAGCCATGGCCGCGTGACTGCTCAATGGCAGGTATAGCCCAAGGGAAAAACCGGCACCCACTGTGGTGCTGCGAATGAGGAACTCCCGGCGAGAAATACTGACGCGTTCTTTCTTCATCAGGATTTCCCCCGCTTGTTAATATCAACCGCAAGATGAATGCCACGCCGCACGCGGTTGAATGTTCCGCAGCGACAGATATTGGTTACGTTTGCATCGATGTCGACATCGCTCGGATCGGGGTTGTCTTTAAGCAACGCAGCAGCACTCATGATCATGCCTGGCTGACAGTAGCCGCACTGCGGCACATCGAGTTCTTCCCACGCTTGCTGCAGCGGGTGAGTGCCATCGGCTGACAGCCCTTCGATAGTGGTGATCTCCTCTGATACCTTGAGTGAAGAAACCGGTACGATGCAGGAACGTACCGCGGCGCCATTGATGTGCACCGTGCAGGAACCGCAGATGCCGATGCCGCAACTGTACTTGGTGCCTGTCAGACCCAGCTGTTCACGCAGCACCCATAAAAGCGGAGTCGAGCCATCTACATCGATGTCGACCAGTTTCCCGTTTATGTTTAGTTTTGCCATAGCTCACTCCTGCGGAAAATTAGTCCTTCTCTCGAATTTAGCAAGGATGATTCGCGATGACAATCCTTGCAGGATGCAAACCGGAGAAGGGTTTTTCAATTCAGCTTTCCATCCGGGGTCAGTGTGCAATCCATCGTCACAACCTCCACGCCGTTCATGATTTTTATCGTGAGCCGATTGTCATCAAGTTTCTCGATGCCTTCATACTGTGTTCCCGGCGGTAGTGAGGAACGATGGCTCTCAAAGCATGCAAGTCCCAGTTCAGGGTCGATATCAGCTGCGGGGTGCCGTTGATCGCAAGATGCAAGCAATACTGCCAGGGTGATGTACGCGATTACGGTGGTGGTTCGCATGCTCAGGTGCTCCAGATGGCTTTCATGTGACGAATCATACGTTGGCGCATCGCCGGCTCGGGCAGGCGGCCAAAGCCGGCGCCCATATTTTCCCGCATGTGGTCGACCCGTGTCGTTGCCGGAATCGCGACCGTGACCGCGGGATGCGAGACAATGAACTTGAGGAAAAACTGTGCCCAGTTGGCGCAGTCAAATTCACCAGCCCATGTCGGTAAGGGCTTATCCCGCACATGGTCGAACAGGTCACCGCGGCGAAACGGCCGGTTGATGATCACCGCGACGCCGCGTTCCGCAGCCAGCGGCAACAGGCGTTGTTCGGCCTCGCGGTCAAGAATGTTATAGGTAAATTGTACGAAGTCGAAGTTTTCCCGCTCAAGCGCCGCCGCCAGTGCTTCGTGTCGGCGTCCATGTGACGTAGTGATGCCGATATAACGAATCTTGCCGTCGGCCTTCCAGGCTTTGAGCGTTTCCAAATGGGTTTCCCAATCCAGCATATTGTGGATCTGCATGAGGTCAAGGCGCGATACACCCCACAAATGCTGTGAGCGTTGCATCTGCTTGACGCCGAGCCAACGTCCGGGGGTCCATACCTTGGTCGCCGAAAACAGGCCCGCGTCATCGCCGAGGATTCCCCGGCACTCGCCGATCACCTGCTCAGAGGAATTATACATCGGCGAAGAGTCGACCATACCGCCGCCCATGTCAAAAAAGGTCTTCAGGACCTGGGCACGCGCTGTTACCAGCTTCGGGTCGTCACCCACGTCAAAGGTCTGCGAGGTACCCATGCCGATGACTGGCACCTGTTCATCGCTGACCGGGACCCCCCGGGTGCGGATCGTCTGCTGCAAGGCAACACCCGGCGACAGTAAGCTTGCCGCCGCCAGCCCGGTGATCCCTCGCAGGAATCGGCGTCGCCTGGGTGATGCAGGGTCGCGGATCACTGGACTCTCCTCCCGAATAATCTGCAGTCAACAAGCATTAAGCATAGTCGCTACCGGATACGCTGTAAGCCCGATAAAAGAGGGGCAGAGGGATTGAATAATACTCCCTCCGCCCCCATTATTGTTGTTATGTAAATAAAAAGGTCAAACAATTATGGAATTACCACCGCGCGACGGAGATGGTTATCTCGTCGATATGAATGACTGGACACCAGAGATCGGTCGGGCAATGGCCGAAGCAGATGGTGTTGAACTGGATGAAGTAAAATGGAACCAGATACTGAAGGCTCGAGAGTATTTCGATGAATTCAGCGTGGTGCCCCCGATCCGGAAGTTCGCCAAGTACATGGGCGAAGATCAAAAAGGCATGTTCAAGATGTGGCACACCGGCCCCATGAAACCGATTACCAAGTACGGCGGCTTACCCAAGCCGACCGGCTGTGTCTGACGGAGGGCTGCCATGACGGGCAGGCAAAGCGACTTTGACAGGCTGGTGGATGAACTTGAGCAACAACGCGACGAGCTGTTGTTGAAAATACATCTGGCCAAGGCGGAAGCCAAGGACGAATGGGAAGAGCTGGAAGATAAATGGCAGAACCTGCAGCAACGCTTGCCGGAGGCGCGCAAAACGGCCAGCGAATCGGCTGATAATATCGGCGCCGCACTGGGGCTGGTTGCAGAGGAAATCGGTAAGGCTTACAAACGCCTGCGCGACACGTTGGACTGAGTGGCGAAATTGGAGTTTTTACTCTGACCCCAAATATTAAAAACCTTGTAAGACAATCTTTCCGATTGCTTTACCGGACTCCAGTTCCTCGTGCGCAGCCTTCAGATTTTCGGCATTGATCGTGCCGAGGTTTTTGCCAGAGGTGGTCTGGATATAACCCTGGTCAACCAAATCCGATACGCGGTTAAGCAACTGACCCTGCTCGTCCATATCAGCTGCATTAAACATGGAGCGTGCAAACATAAACTCGATGTGTAACGACTGACTCTTTAGCTTAAGCTTCATCACGTCCAGGGGCCTGGCAGGATCATCAATCATGGCAATCTTGCCAAAAGGCGCCAGCAGCTCTGTATAGCTTTCGAAGTAAGATTCAGTACTGTTCAGACTGGCAACGTGCGTCACCTGACCAATACCCAGGGCCTCGATCTGTGGTTGAAGTGGTTGGGTGTGATCAACTACATGATCCGCCCCCAGCTTTTTCACCCAGGCTTGCGAGCTTTCGCGTGATGCGGTGGCGATAATCGTGGCGCCGGTGATGGCTTTGGCTATCTGAATTAAAATAGAGCCGACCCCACCGGCTGCACCAATAACCAGAATCACCTCATTGGATGTCTCTTTTGAATCCGGACTTTGCTGGTGAATAGACAGATGTTCAAACAGCAACTCCCAGGCGGTGATTGATGTCAGTGGTAGTGCAGCGGCTTCAGCATCAGACAGGCTTTTGGGTTTGTTGCCGACAAGGCGTTCGTCAACCAGCTGATACTCGGCATTGCTGCCCTGGCGGTTGAGATCGCCGGCATAAAAGACCACATCACCAGGCTTGAATAGCGTAGCCGTCTCGCCAGTCGCGACAACCTCACCCACGGCATCCCAGCCAAGCACTTTGTAGTCACCTTTGGCGGGAGAGACTTTCTGCCGAATTTTGTAATCCACCGGATTAACCGCAATTGCCTTGATCTTCACGAGTAAGTCGTAGCCGGTGGCAACCGGCTGAGGCAGTTCGATATCGGTTAACGACTCAGGGTCATTGATAGGCAGGGATTTGCTATAGCCAACAGCTTTCATGGTCTTTCTCCAGTTGATTACCCAGTGGATGAAAGCGTAGACCTTGTTAGCCTTGCTGAAAACAGCATAATATTAGAAACATTATCAAATAATATTAGAGAATATGCTGTTAGAAGACCTTCAAGTGGTCCTCGGGGCGGCATGTTTCTTACTGGCCCATAAAACCGACTGGCGGCAAAAGGATTTCAGCATCGCTGATCAACACACGATGCTGAGCACCGCTGACATTTGCTGCTAACCAGGGGCGAAGTAACATGAAAAGGTCCGGTGCGGCCGCCAGAGCGGGTACGTACAGGATCAGGACATCGCCGTCATTGTTTAGTTGAATCTCATGGTGGAGCCTGAGGGGTAGCGTTACAATTTTCATCGTTTTCCAGTTCACACGCGTGCCTTGTTTCTTGCGCTCGATTATCTCCACAGCGAGGAGGTGTAACTCGGCGACAACACGCGCGCAGGCTTCCCGTTTCCGTCTCAGATCGCTGGCGTTTTCGAACTGGAATACCAGGCCATCGTCGGTACTACATATCGGGCCCGCATCTTCGCTGAAACTCCACTGTGTCTTTGTGGCCCGGGTGCTCACCACCGGCTCCGCATTGGACAGTTGGGGCAGAGGTATCAGCTGTGTGCAGGGATGCAGGCTGCAGAAACGTGAAACAATACGCTTTTCCAGGTCGGCCTGGTCGTCCGTTCTAGGGCCGCTTACCACCACCGGTTTATCATCCACGATAAGATAGAGGCTGTTTCCGGGGCCGAAACCGGTGCGTACAGACGATTGTGGTGTCACTGTCTGCGCGAGTTCATCCAGCTCAGATGCCAGATTTTCTACGGCGACGGCCCAACGTCTCAGTTTGCGTTGTCCCGGTTGGTGGCCCGTTTCCTGACGCGCCAGTCTGGATTCCAACGCATAAGCCGCAGCCAGTTCGGAAATAGCGACATAGGCCAGGTCCGCTCGTACGGGGCCGGGCGCATCCTTCAGGCCGAGGGCAAGTTGGTCAAGGTAGTAAGCCGGTTCCATTATTTCTGCGCGGGGTTCGATCGCAGTGGCGATACCGAATGGCACCAGGCACAGAAGCAGTAGCGCCCGCATACGGTAGCGGCATGTACAACGGATTACGAGAATTTCCACCCGAATAACCTACAGTCAACAGGCACTAAGCATACTCGCTACTGGATATGATGTAAGCCCGGTTGGAAGAGGGCGGAGGGGTTAAAATTTAGTCCTTCCGTCCATTTTATTGACAGGAGGTATAGTTATGAGAACCCTGCTAAAACCGCTATTACTTGTTCTGTTGCTGGTTAGCAACGTGATACACGCTAACTAATTAAAGGTAATTAAAGGGGTCAGTACCCTTTTCGGGAACAAGGTACATAAAAGGGTACTGACCCCTTTACTCCTGAGAATTTAGGTTTTGATTCGTAGAAAGTGCCTTTTGTTACCAGGTTTTCGTACTCAGATGCCTGTATATAACTATCCATGTTTTTGTCTGAATAAATAACTTGCGCTGCGGAATAAGGACTAAGGACTAAGGAATAAGGGGTGAATAAGGGGTCGGTACCCATATCACCAGGGAATGACGCTGCCACCGTTATCAAAGAATGTGCCGGAGTTCCCAAGGGTGATCGTGCCAAGAATTTCCCGCATCCGGCCGACGCTCTCCGCAACGGAAATCTCCGCATTGGGGCCACCCATGTCGGTCTGCACCCACCCGGGATGGAGGATGGCCACTTTCACCTCCCCCTGGGTGCGAGATCGATGGCGGCACTCTGAACGATAGATGTAACTTCCCCCAGAGCCGTTATCCGCCATGCTGCCCATTTTACTGCTCATGGCAGCGATCAGCTTGTGTTTGCTTGCGGCCACCTGTGGCTTGGTTTGGCTCATAAGCTTACCGACTTTCCTTTGCAGACCCCTGATAGTCATCGAGGAAGTCAGTGACCGTCAAGGTGTAGCGTTCATGCCAGTAGTCGATCAGGCTGCGGACAAAAACATCCCGATTCCTGAAGTGCCAATTTGGCGGCCAATTTCATTCCAGAACCTATTTTTTGTAGTTATCGCAACCAGTTACAGCAATCCGATTTCGGTAACACTATCTAAAGCTTCTCTGATCAATGACGATAATGTAAGGGTATTCAATGGCCTTTCATAAGTGATAGGTACCGACACTAAATACACCATTAAGCGTTCTGCGCTTACTGACGATTAACAGCGCGATAGTTTCTCTCGAGCCGGGGACAGCTTACAACTTTCTTGGGAAGGATAGCCATCAAGTGAATAGAGGCAAGTATCATGTCCAGGTTTTCCGCTTTCCGGCTCAGTAAAACGGCAGAAATAAGACGGGATGGAGCTGACGGATTACACAAAGTAAATAAGCCAGAAGAGCTTATTACTGGGCATGGGATTAATGTAAAAGCACCCCATGTACGCGTCAGGCAGATGATGTTGTACCCACTACACTTTGAACCAACAGTATCCATCCAAGCGCTGCAGCTGTGAAAATTACGATACCGGGTTACAAAATAGAACACCTAATAGCCGAGGGAGGTACGGCCTCCGTTTACCTGGCTATCCAGGAATCCCTGCGGCGGTATGTCGCCATAAAACTGCTAAGAAAATTCGATAGTCCAGAGCAATTAACGCGTTTCCTCAATGAAGGCCGGATAATCGCGTCATTAAATCATCGTAACGTCATCAATATTCATGATATTGGTGTGACTGATGTTGGGCGACCATATATCTCCATGGAGTATCTTGAGGGCGGAGATCTCGATGCACGAATTCCGAAAAAGGTGGCCCCGGAGGATGCATTGCAATGGCTGGAAGCGATTGGTAACTGCCTGGATTTCGTCCACCAAAAGGGCATCATCCACAGGGACATCAAACCAGGCAATATACTATTTCACAAAGACGGCACACCGATTCTTACTGATTTTGGGACCGCCAAACAACAGGAATCCGACGCCAAGCTGACAATGGATGGTCGTGCTTTTGGGAGTCCTTACTATATCAGCCCGGAGCAGGCCGCCTCAAAAAAGCTGGATAGACGTACCGATATCTATAGTCTTGGAATCGTCCTGTACGAAATGCTAACGGGGAATAAACCTTATAAAGGCGACTCCCATATTGAAACTATAGTCGCTCATATGTCGGATCCGCTCCCCGTCCTTCCGCCTGAGCTGCATCGCTATCGCACCTTGATTAGTAAAATGATAGCGAAAACTCCTGATGATCGATTCACAAACGCCGCAGAAATGGTGCGCTTTGTCCAGCAATTACGAAAGCCAGTAAAGAAGGCGCGGCGAATGACATGGGCATCCACTGGAGCTCTTGCGATATTCGGTGGAACAAGCGCTGCGAAAATGGTGCACTTTGTCCAGCAGTTAAGAAAGCCGGTAAAGAAGGCACGGCGAATGACATGGGTACCCGCTGGAGCTCTTGCGACAATTCTTGGAATAGGTGGCGCCGTATTGATAGGGCAATCGATCATTCCCGAGCGCAACGAGCATCCGGCGACTCCAGGCATGACGACAAGCGAAGCAGTAATCTCCGAAAGTCCCCCGGCTATTGTCGAAAAGCTGTCACCAGAACCCAGTGATGCGGTAAAAGAAACACCTGTTGCCACTAGCAATAACGAACAACAGGTTGAGATACTTTTGTCGCAGGCTGCCGCAGCACTTAAAGAATTCCGGCTCACAAAACCAATCGATAACAATGCCTATCACTACTACCAACAGATCCTTGAATTGCATCCGCAGCACGAAGAAGCGATTAAGGGTGATAATAGAATTGCTGATGCCTATGCGGATCTCGCAGAAAGAAAGCTGGATCAGTACGATTACGAAGCCGCCAAGCGCCATATACATCGAGGGCTAACCATTCAGCCGACAAATCATCGGCTACAAGCGCTGCAGAAAAAAACAAACATTGGGCGATTATTGGCGCAGGCCGACACGGCACTTAAAGAACAACGGCTTACACGGCCCAAGAATAACAATGCCTACTACTACTATCAGCGTATTCTTGAATTGCAGCCGAAGCACAAACAAGCGCTTAAGGGCATTACTGGAATCGCTGATGCTTACGCAGACCTTGCCGAAAGCAAGCTGGATAAGTTCAATTATGTAGCTGCAAAGCAGTATTTGCATCGAGGGCTAAAGATTCAGCCGGACAATGCCAGATTGCAAGCGCTGCAGAAAAACACAAACGCATTTCGAGATGCACCGGGAAGGCTTTGGAAAAAAATCAAATCGCCATTCTCATGAGCCTAATAAAATAACCAGTGGATAACTGACATGTCCTACATGCGAATATACCTCAACGATGTGCTGATGGATCAGGTTGAACTGAATAAGGATCAAATGACCATCGGACGAAGTGCTGATAGTGATATTGTTCTTGATAATGCGGGCGTCTCCTCACATCATGCGCGCATTCAAAAGGGGGCAGGTGGATACGACATAGCTGATAACGACAGTAGTAATGGCGTATTTGTCAACGGAAACAAGATCGACCAGCACAGGCTCGAATACCGCGATGAGATACAGATATACAACTATGTTCTGAAGTATATGGCATCGCGCGGACTCCACGGAATTGCCGACCCGGATATTGCGCAGGATGGAGATCAGTCCCAGACCGGCACCATGGAGGTGAATATATCCGACGTTCAAGAGCTTCTTAAGCTGAGAGAAAAAAAGAAAACAGCGTATGTGGAAGTACTGGATGCTAAAGGCAATCAACCCAGATTCTTGCTCAAGGAGCAGAACTTCAAGATCGGCAGATCAAAAGACTGTGATATTCGCACTTCTGGATGGCTGTCTTTTGGTCTGGTCGCGGAGATTCAGCGAGACACTGATGGCTACTACCTGCTACCGCAAAGGTGGGGTCGTGTGATGAGAAATGAAGAGCCGTTAACACAACCCGTCAAACTCATGGATGGAGACAGTCTACGTGTTAAAAATCTGTCTATGCGGTTCTTTCACCGGATGATCAACAGCCAATAAGGAATTGCGCATATGATAGTCAAGACCTCTCATATCAAGAATTCCTTCCTATGACCTGGCAATATGCCTCGGCGCTGACGATTGGCGATCGAGAAGAACAACAGGATCGTGCCGCCATTTTCCACTTAGAGGATAGAGAGGAACACTTACTTGTAGTAGCAGATGGCATGGGTGGTCACAAAGACGGTGCGGCAGCAGCGCAAACCGTTATAGACATTGCCTCTAGCCGATTTAACCAAAGTACGATAGATGATCCCAGGAAGTTCCTGGAAAATATCTGCCTGGATGCACATGACGCCATCCTGACGTTATCGGAAAACCGCACATCTGCACCAGGTAGCACCTGTGTGATTGCATATCTAACGCATAGTCAAGCCTACTGCGTACACGTAGGCGATAGTCGACTTTATCAGTTCCATAGCGGCATGCTTATCCATAAGACATCAGATCACTCTATTGCACAATTGATGAAGGAACATGAGAGCGATCTTAAGGATGAAGCCGGGCATTCAGCGCCACAGAATCAGCTCTATATGTGCCTTGGTGGAAACAATGAGCTAACACCTGAATTTTACGCATCGAAAGTGTCGGCAGGGGATTCCTTTCTACTCTGTAGTGACGGATTTTGGGGTCAGGTAGACGTAGAGCAACTATTTGCGGGAACTGACGGAACTGCCGTTGATCAAGACTATGCAGGACAGTTGGTAGAATTAGCCAGCCAACAGGGACAGGGGAAAAGTGACAATGTTTGCCTGGCATGGGC
>Ga0316189_10007019_pt1 | contig 10704 bp, 12 predicted proteins | sample LowCovwburrow_MG_FD_204930 | JGI IMG/M metagenome (GOLD analysis project Ga0316189, IMG submission 204930) | Coastal sediment microbial communities from Maine, United States - Lowes Cove worm burrow | ecosystem: Environmental > Aquatic > Marine > Coastal > Sediment | place: USA: Maine... | reverse complement strand
TTGCTCGAAGAGACGCCCATCGATGACATCATTGTGCATGCTGAAGCAGCGGGCTTCGACCTGGTGCCCGGCAACAGTGATCTGACCGCGGCTGAAGTACAGCTCATGCAGATGGAGGCGCGCGAAAGCCGCCTCGGCAACCGTTTGGAACCCATAGAGTCTCGTTATGACTATGTCCTTATAGATTGCCCTCCGGCGCTCAATATGTTGACGTTGAATGCCCTGACTGCCTCGGATGCCGTGTTTATACCCATTCAGTGCGAGTATTATGCACTGGAGGGATTGAGTGCCCTGCTGGAAACGGTGGGACTCATCCGTGAGGCGGTGAATCCGGATCTCGAGGTCGAAGGCCTGCTACGCACCATGTTCGATGCGCGCAATAACCTCGCCAACGAGGTATCCCAGCAATTGCTCGAACACTTTGGCGACAAGGTGTATCGCACCATTATCCCGCGCAATATCCGCCTCGCGGAAGCACCCAGTTATGGCGCACCGATTATCAAGTACGACAAGGCATCACGCGGCGCCATCGCTTACCTTGCGCTGGCTGCTGAAATGGTACGCCGCCAGAAGGACGCTGAGGACAGTAGCGAACAGATACCGACAGTGGGCGACAGTAGTAGTACGCCCGTTCAACACACCCCGGAAAATCCTGTCGCCTGAAAGGCGCAGGTCTGAACAGTGACTATGGCAGCAAAGAAAAAAAGCCTGGGCCGGGGACTTGATGCCCTGCTGGGCCCGGCAAAAAGTACCGCAAAATCCGGTGCTAAACAGACCGTAACGTCAACTGTTGACGAACCAGCGGCGGATATCTCGCGACAAATCGACGGCGAGATGCGCACCCTTGGCGTGGAGCAATTGCATCGTGGCAAATACCAGCCACGCGTTGACATGCACAGCGATAGCCTGGAGGACCTGGCCGATTCGATTCGTGCTCAGGGCATCGTTCAGCCAATCGTGGTCAGGCCTGTGAGCGGCGGTGATTATGAAATCATAGCGGGCGAGCGTCGCTGGCGGGCTGCCCAGCTGGCAGGCTTGCAGGAAGTCCCGGTCGTGGTTCGCGATATGGATGACCGCGCTGCCATAGCCGTGGCGCTGATCGAGAATATTCAGCGCGAAAATCTGAATCCGCTTGAAGAGGCGCATGCCCTGGAGCGACTAATCGGCGAATTTGACATGACTCACCAGCAAGCTGCTGAAGCGGTTGGCCGTTCCCGTGCTGCGGTATCTAACCTGTTGCGCCTGTTGGAATTAGGCGAGATTGCCACGGAAATGGTACAGCGCGGTGAGCTCGAAATGGGGCATGCCCGCGCGCTGCTGGCATTATCCACCGGACAGCAGGCGGAGGCGGCTCACCAGGTGGTCAAAAAAGGCTTGTCAGTGCGTGCTACAGAACGTTTGGTAAAGCAATTGCTGGTCGACAGCCGTCGCCCCAGGGGCGCAGCAGTGCCGCGTCGTGACCCCGACCTGGTTAGCCTGGAGCAGCGCCTGTCGGACAAGGTCGGGGCGCCGGTACAGGTGCAACAGGGTACGCGTGGACGGGGCAAGCTGGTGATCAGCTACACGAGCCTCGACGAGCTGGATGGAATACTTGAACATATCCAATAGGGATGGCGAGGATATCCACAGCGGATATATAAATTCTTGACCCCACCTATCGACGATCCTTATAATCGCGCCCGCTTCAGGCCGCAGATGCCGGTGGTCGAACAGGCTCCCCGGTGTGCCAGGGCACAATCGAGCTGAAAATCCGTTGGATACGGGAATCCGCAGGCAGTTACTGCATCAGTTATCGCTGATCGGTGTCACTTCAGCAGGGTTTCTTGTCCTCTTCGATCTGGTGCACGCTGTCTCTGCAGGATTCGGCGGTGGCATAGCGGTTGTGAATGCGTTGCTGGTGTGGCGTTGTTCGCGACGCGATTCACAGACGCCGGAGCGAACGCCGCAGCAAAGTCTGGCGGCTATATACATATGTGTTATTCAGCGGTTTGTATTCGCCGCCCTGTTGTTTGCCTTCGGGCTGGGTGTGCTGGAACTCAAACCTTTTGCACTGCTGGCAGGATTCATTGTCGGTCAGCTAGTGATGGTCATCATCGGAACGCAACAGTTAAAGCAGAAGTAAATTCATGGCAGCCGCACCTGAAACCTCAGCAGAATATATCAAGCACCACTTGACCAATCTGACTTATGGTCAGTTCCCCGAGGGTCACGAACACGCCGGGCACTGGGGCTTCGCCCATAGCGCGGAGGATGCAGCCGGTTTCGGTTTCTGGTCGATCAACGTCGACAGCATGCTTATCTCTATTTTGCTGGGTGTAGTGTTCCTGTGGAGCTTCCGCCTGGTGGCCAAAGCAGCGACCAGCGATGTACCGGGTGGCTGGCAGAACTTTGTCGAGTGGGTGGTGGAGTTTATTGACGAGAGCGTGCGCGGCTCCTTCAGTGGCCAGAACAAGCTCATCGCGCCGTTGGCGCTGTCCATATTCATATGGGTCTTCCTGATGAACGTCATGGATCTGATCCCGGTTGACTGGCTGCCGTGGCTGGCCGGTGCGGTTGGTGTAGGTCACCTCAAGGTGGTGCCATCGACTGATCCGAATATAACCTTCGGCCTGTCGCTGTCGGTGTTTGCGCTGGTGCTATATTACAGCGTGAAAATGAAAGGCCTGGGTGGTTTCTTCGGGGAGCTTGCTTTCCAGCCATTCCCCAAGTTTTTAATGCCAATCAACCTGCTGCTTGAAGGCGTTACTTTGATCGCAAAGCCCATCTCACTGGCACTGCGACTGTTCGGTAACATGTACGCGGGTGAAATGATCTTTATTCTTATCGCATTAATGTACGGCGGCAGCATTTTGCTCGGCGCCTTTGGTGGCTTGCTGCAACTTGGCTGGGCCATCTTCCATATCCTTATTATTACCCTGCAGGCATTTATCTTTATGACGCTGACAATCGTCTACCTGGATATGGCCAGCCAGGAACACCACTGATTCGTTTTAACTGAAATAAATTATTTGAATTTTAACTTTTAGGAGACAAACAATGGAAAACGCACTGCTCTATATTGCCGGTGGCCTGATGATGGGCCTGGGTGCTCTAGGTGCTGCTGTCGGTATCGGTATTCTGGGTGGTCGCTTCCTGGAAGGTGCCGCACGTCAGCCTGAGCTTATCCCCATGCTGCGTACCCAGTTCTTCATCGTTATGGGTCTGGTCGACGCCGTGCCTATGATCGCAGTTGGTCTGGCAATGTATGTCATGTTCGCTGTTGTTGGTGCATAACGATAGATAGATTGCACGAGGTGCAAACATGAATTTCAACGCGACACTGATTGGCCAGAGCATCACTTTCCTGGTGTTCGTGTGGTTCTGCATGAAGTATGTATGGCCACCGATCATGGCAGCGCTCATCGCGCGTAAGGAAAAGATTGCCGAAGGCCTCGCTGCTGCGGATCGTGGCAAACACGAACAGGAACTGGGGCAGAAGAAAGCCGCTGAAACCCTGCTTGAAGCAAAGCAGCAGGCTGCCGAAATCATCAGCCGTGCGGAGAAACGTGCTGCGGTTATCGTCGAAGAGGCGAAGGGCGAAGCTGTTGAAGAAGGCAACCGGCTGAAGGCTGCCGCGGAAGCGGAGATCGAGCAGGAAGTGAATCGTGCCAAGGAAACCCTGCGTGGCCAGGTAGTGGAAATCGCTACCGCCGGTGCCGGCCGTATTCTGAAGCGTGAACTGGATGCCACCGCCAACGACGAACTGATCAAAGATCTGGTCGCCCAGATCTGAGGGAGTGGTCATGGCTGAATCAAGCAACCAGGATACAGAAAACATTGGCGGTGAAGCGGCACTGGCGCGTCCTTATGCGCGCGCTGTTTTCGAGCTGGCGAAATCGCAAGGCGAGTTTCGCAAGTGGTCCGATAGCCTCTCGCTGATGGCCGCGGTGGTCAGCAACGACACCATGGCAGGTCTGCTGGAAAACCCGCGGCTCACGCGTAGCGGCGCCAGTGATCTGGTAATCCGCGCCTGTGGCGAAGACATATCTGACGGCGAGAAGAACCTGCTCAATATGCTGGCTGAAAACGACCGGCTTGCCGAGCTGCCGATGATTGCAGCTTTGTACCAGAAGTTCTGCGACGAAGCGCAGGGTACAGTAGAAGCTGAAGTCATCTCCGCGCAGCCGTTGAGTGACGAACAGAAAAACGCAATCGCCAGCGCGCTGAAGCAACGCCTCGGCCGCGACGTGCAACTGAATTGTTCTGTGAACGAAGACCTGGTAGGCGGGGCAGTGATCCGCGCAGGCGACCTGGTAATTGACGGGTCGGCTGTGGAGCACCTGCGCCAACTGTCCAGTTCTTTGGTTCACTAATAGAGGACGCAAGCAATGCAATTAAATCCATCTGAGATTAGTGATCTGATCAAAAAGCGCATCGAGGGGTTTGAAGCTACCTCGGAAGCGCGTAGCGAAGGCACCATTGTCAGCCTGAGTGACGGTATATGTCGTATCCACGGCCTGGCCGATGTCATGCAGGGTGAAATGATTGACTTCGGTAATAACCTCTACGGTCTGGCGTTGAACCTGGAGCGCGATTCGGTTGGTGCCGTTGTGCTGGGTGATTACAAGGCGGTGTCTGAAGGTGACAAGGTCAAATGTACCGGCCGCATTCTTGAAGTGCCCACGGGTGAAGCATTGCTCGGCCGCGTTGTGGATTCGCTGGGAGCTGCCATCGATGGTAAGGGGCCAATTGAAACCCCGACCACTGCGCCGATCGAAAAGATTGCACCGGGTGTTATCGAGCGCAAGTCGGTTGATCAGCCGGTCCAGACCGGTCTCAAATCGATCGACGCCATGGTGCCGATCGGGCGCGGACAGCGTGAGTTGATTATCGGTGACCGCCAGACAGGCAAGACCGCGGTAGCCATTGACGCCATCATCAACCAGAAGGGTACCGGTGTTAAGTGTATCTACGTGGCGATTGGCCAGAAAAACTCTTCGGTAGCGGCTGTTGTGCGCAAGCTGGAAGAGCATGGCGCAATGGAACACACTATAATCGTGTCTGCCGGTGCTTCCGATTCGGCGGCCATGCAGTACATCGCACCCTACGCCGGTTGCACCATGGGCGAATATTTCCGTGACCGCGGCGAAGATGCCCTGATCATCTATGATGATCTGACCAAGCAGGCCTGGGCCTATCGTCAGGTGTCACTGTTGTTGCGCCGTCCGCCGGGTCGTGAAGCCTATCCGGGTGACGTTTTCTACCTGCACTCCCGTCTGCTGGAACGTGCGGCCCGTGTTAATGAAGACTACGTTGAGAAGTTCACCAATGGTGAAGTGAAGGGCAAGACCGGTTCATTGACTGCGATGCCAATCATCGAAACCCAGGCGGGTGACGTGTCGGCATTCGTGCCAACCAATGTAATCTCCATTACTGACGGTCAGATTTTCCTGGAATCCGACCTGTTCAACGCAGGTATCCGCCCGGCTATCAACGCCGGACTGTCGGTATCTCGTGTGGGTGGTGCTGCGCAGACACAAATCATCAAGAAACTGGGTGGTGGTGTTCGACTGGCACTGGCCCAGTATCGAGAGCTTGCAGCGTTTGCGCAGTTTGCGTCGGACCTTGACGAAGCCACGCGCAAGCAGCTGGAGCGCGGTACGCGCGTTACCGAACTGATGAAACAGTCCCAGTATGCGCCACTGTCGGTTGCAGAAATGGCACTGTCACTGTTTGCAGCTAACGAAGGTTACCTGGACGATGTTGAGGTTAACAAAGTTGTCGGTTTTGAAGCGGCCTTGTTAGCACACTTCCACTCAGCCTATGCAGCCGACATGGAAGCCATCAACAGTAACCCGGACTACAACGACGAAGTGGTAGCGAAGTTGCGTGCCATTGTCGATGATTTTGTGGCTAATGGCGCCTACTAAGGCGGATTGTAACTAACGCAGGAACCGTTCTATGGCTGGCGCGAAAGAAGTCCGTACCCAGATAAAGAGCATCAAGAATACGCAGAAAATCACTAAAGCCATGCAGATGGTGGCGGCGAGTAAAATGCGTAAGGCTCAGGAACGCATGCGCGCATCGCGTCCGTATTCTGACAAGATGAAGCAAGTGGTTGCACACATGGGCAAGGCCCATCCGGAATACAAGCACCCCTACCTGGTAGAGCGTGATGTCAAACGGGTGGGGCTGATTGTGATTTCTACCGATCGTGGTTTGTGCGGTGGTCTGAACATTAACCTGTTCAAGCAGACCGTGGCTTCGATGAAGGAATGGCGTGATCAGAACCTCGAAGTCGATATTGCTGTGATCGGCACCAAGGCGATGGGTTTCTTCAAACGCCTGGGCGGTAGCGTTGTGTCCGAGAATTCGCACCTTGGTGATACGCCGAAAATCGAAGAGTTGATCGGCTCCGTCAAGGTAATGCTGGATGCCTTCGACGAAGGCAGCCTGGATCGCCTTTACCTGGCCAATAATGTGTTCGTGAACACCATGACCCAGCAGCCGACAGTCGAACAGCTGTTACCGGTAGCGGGTGATGACAGCGATGAGCAGATTGCTCACCACTGGGACTACATCTATGAACCGGGCGCCAAGGAAGTCATGGACTCTCTGCTGATGCGTTATATCGAGTCACTGGTTTACCAGGGCCTGGTCGAGAACATCGCCTGTGAAATGGCCGCCCGTATGGTCGCCATGAAAGCCGCTACCGATAATGCCGGTAACCTTATCGACGAACTGCAGCTGGTTTACAACAAGGCGCGCCAGGCGGCGATTACCCAGGAGCTGTCGGAAATCGTCAGCGGTGCGGCTGCGGTCTAGTTATTTCAGGAGGCAGGCCCAAGCCTGCCACCAACGTAATTTAAATTAAGAGGACTTGCTCATGAGTTCCGGAAGTATTGTTGAAATTATCGGTGCTGTTATCGACGTGGAATTTCCTCGTGATTCTGTGCCTAAAGTCTACGACGCTCTGATAGTGGCCGACGCCGGCCTGACGCTGGAAGTTCAGGGACAGCTGGGTGATGGTGTGGTTCGTACTATTGCCATGGGCAGCTCGGACGGTATCAAGCGAGGGGTCAGCGTTTCCAACACGGGTGCGCCGATCTCTGTGCCGGTTGGTCAGGGCACACTGGGCCGCGTTATGAACGTGTTGGGCGAGCCGGTAGACGAAGCCGGCGACGTCAGTGCCGAAAAGAGGATGCCGATTCACCGCAAGCCGCCAACCTATGAAGAGCAGGCAGCCAGCATTGAAATACTCGAAACGGGCATCAAGGTTATTGACCTCATCATGCCTATTTCCAAGGGCGGCAAGATCGGCCTGTTTGGTGGCGCCGGTGTGGGCAAGACGGTGACGCTCATGGAGCTCATCAACAACATCGCGGTGCAGCAGGAAGGTCTTTCCGTGTTTGCCGGTGTAGGTGAGCGTACTCGTGAGGGTAACGACTTCTACTACGAAATGAAGGAAGCCGGTGTGCTCGACAAGGTGGCCATGGTCTATGGCCAGATGAATGAGCCACCCGGTAACCGTCTGCGTGTCGCGCTTTCCGGTTTGACGATGGCTGAACACTTCCGTGACGAAGGCCGTGACGTGTTGATGTTCATTGATAACATCTACCGTTATACCCTCGCCGGTACCGAAGTATCAGCATTGCTCGGTCGTATGCCATCTGCCGTGGGCTACCAGCCGACACTGGCCGAAGAAATGGGTGTTCTGCAGGAACGTATCACCTCAACCAAGACCGGATCGATCACTTCGTTCCAGGCGGTTTACGTCCCGGCGGATGACTTGACTGACCCGTCACCAGCTACCACGTTCGCCCACCTTGATGCGACGCTGGTATTGTCACGTCAGGTTGCCGAGCTGGGTATTTATCCTGCTGTGGATCCGCTTGATTCAACTTCGCGCCAGCTTGATCCGCTGGTTGTGGGTAATGAACACTACGACACTGCACGTGCGGTTCAGGGCACGCTGCAACGCTACAAGGAACTGCGCGATATCATCGCCATCCTGGGTATGGATGAGCTGTCTGAAGAAGACAAGATGATGGTTTCCCGGGCACGTAAAATCCAGCGCTTCCTGTCACAGCCGTTCTTCGTGGCAGAAACCTTCACCGGTGCGCCGGGCAAATACGTGACCTTGAAAGATACCATTACTGCATTTAAGGGTATCGTCGCCGGTGAATACGACGATTTGCCGGAACAGGCGTTCTACATGGTCGGCACTATCGATGAAGCCGTGGAGAAAGCCAAGTCGCTGTAAAGCGCTTAGAGGTCTAAACTATGGCTATGACAATTCATGTCGACATCGTCAGCGCTGAAGCGGAAATTTTTTCCGGTACTGCAAACATGGTGTTTGCACCGGCAGAGATGGGTGAAGTCGGTATTGCACCGCGCCACACCCCGCTGCTTACGCGCCTGAAACCCGGTGAAGTGCGCGTCCAGGTGGAAGGTCAGGAAGAGCAATACTTCTATGTGTCTGGCGGCATGCTCGAAATCCAGCCGCACGTAGTTACCGTGTTGGCCGATACCGCGCTACGTGCCAAGGATTTGGACGAAGCTGCAGCCATGAGGGTGAAGGAGCGTGCCGAAAAAGCCATGGTTGATAAAGCCAGCGATTTCGATTACGCAAAAGCCCAGTCTGAACTCGCTGAAGCGGTGGCCCAGTTGCATGCGATTCAGCGCTTGCGGAAGATGAAGCAAGGCTGATCAACCAATACATATGACTGCGTCCGTCGTTACCAGGCACAAGGTAGTTGCCATCACCTACTCGATTCTTGATGAATCCGGGGTGATACTCGAAACATCAGATATCCCTGTGTACTATGTCCACGGTGGACCCAATGATATGTTTCCCGATGTGGAAGAGGCACTTGACGACTGCGAGCTGGGTGAATCAGTTGAGGTAGTGTTGCCACCGGAGAAGGCTTTTGGGCATCCCGATCCGGGCATGACGTTTACCGATAATATCGAGAATGTACCGCCGCAGTTCCGCAAGATTGGCGCCGAGGTACAGATGCAGAATGATCGGGGCGAAACGCGCTCGTTTTTTGTGTCTAAAATCGATGGTGATACGCTCACGGTCGACGGCAACCACCCCTTCGCCGGAAAAACCCTGACCTACGCAGTCACGGTGGCGGATATTCGTGACGCCACTGAAGAAGAAAAGAAAAAAGGCATTGCCAAGCCTGCGATGCACTAAAATGGAGCTGATCGGCTTCGATTCTACCCCCGTATTGACGTATCATCGCTTTATTCTAATAGTGATTGGATATGCACCCGTGTGCCACACCTGAATTCAGCATGAGTCTCAGCATTGTCATTCTCGCCGCGGGCCAGGGCACGCGTATGCGATCAGCCCTGCCCAAAGTACTTCACCCGATTGGGGGCAGGCCGCTGCTCCGACACGTAATTAATACTGCCAGCCAGCTCAGTCCTGACAGCATTCATGTGGTCTTCGGTCATGGCGGTGATCAGGTGCGTGAAGTGTTGGCAGATGCCGATGTCAGCTGGATCGAACAGGCCGAGCAGCTGGGTACCGGACATGCCGTAGACCAGGTCATGCCGCTGATAAGCGACGATAATACTGTGCTGGTGCTGTACGGTGATGTGCCTTTGATTACACCGGAAACATTGCAGCCCATGGTGGAACAGGCAGGCTCCGGCAAGTTATCGGTGCTTACCGCTGTCCTCGACGATCCCTGCGGATATGGTCGCATGGTTCGCGACGATGAAGGCCGTTTGACCAGCATTGTCGAACACAAGGATGCCAGTGAAGAGCATCTGCAGATAAGGGAGATCAATACCGGTTTTCTCGCTGCACCCGCTGGAATGTTACGTGGCTGGTTAAGCAGGCTGGATAACAGTAATGCACAGGGCGAATACTATCTGACGGATGTTATCGCTATGGCGGCCGCTGACGGAGTTGCGGTTGAGAGTGTCGGCGCTGCCGATGAATTCGAAATACTGGGCGTAAATGATCGCGTCCAGCTCGCCACTCTTGAGCGTGCCTACCAGCGCCGACTGGCTGACCAGCTGATGCGGGCCGGTGTAACACTCGCTGATCCGGCGCGTATCGACATACGCGGTGAACTGTTTACAGGCAGGGATTGTTCAATCGATGTCAACGCAGTTTTCGAAGGCAACGTCAGGCTGGGAGATGGTGTCTGCATCGGGCCGAACTGTGTGATTAGCAATACGCGTATCGGTGATGCTACCCAGGTCTTCGCCAACTGCGTCATTGAGGATGCGTGTATCGGTGGTAGCTCACGTATCGGTCCGTTTGCCCGTATCCGGCCTGGAACCGAGCTCGATGAGCGGGTTCACGTCGGCAACTTTGTGGAAATAAAAAAATCGAAAATTGCCGCAGGATCCAAGGTAAATCACCTGAGCTATATCGGGGATACGCTTATGGGGTCGGGCGTCAATATCGGTGCCGGTACCATCACCTGTAATTATGACGGTGCCAACAAGCATTTAACCGAAATTGGTAACGATGTTTTTATCGGCTCGGACACGCAGCTGGTTGCACCCGTCAGGGTAGGTGATGGCGCAACCATAGGCGCTGGAACCACCGTGACCCGGGAAGTTCCGGCCGGCGAATTGACGCTCAGTCGCAGTCCACAGAAGACCATAGAAGGTTGGCGTCGGCCGGTTAAAAAGCGGTCATAGCGATTGCTTCAGCGGGCCCGCTCTGCGCCGCTAGATCAAGGTAGTTAAAACGGA
>Ga0316189_10007018_pt1 | contig 10704 bp, 9 predicted proteins | sample LowCovwburrow_MG_FD_204930 | JGI IMG/M metagenome (GOLD analysis project Ga0316189, IMG submission 204930) | Coastal sediment microbial communities from Maine, United States - Lowes Cove worm burrow | ecosystem: Environmental > Aquatic > Marine > Coastal > Sediment | place: USA: Maine... | reverse complement strand
ACCCCCTTTCTAATATATGAAATAGTTAATTGGGTCCAACAAGCACCTGCTATTGGGGGAGGTAATCTTCGCGAACCGGAGAGAAAACCTCAAGGACGACAGAATTCTCCAGGACCTCTACTGCATGCTCAACCCCTCCGGGGATGCACCAACTGTCGCCGGCTTCCGTTTCGAACATCTCATCTCCGATTTTGAACCGAACCTTTCCGGAAATCATGATCCCGGTCTGCTCGTGGGGATGGGCATGCGGCGGAATCTCGGCTCCTTTTGCAAGGCTGAATTCGCCCATCAGTGTTTTTTCGCCGTGCACGAGATTTTTTAAGTGGACCCCATCCAAAAGCTGTCGTTTTTCACCTTCATCCTTTTTGCAAAACATGTTTTCAATCTTCCTTTATAATGGTTTATGTTTTATGGGTCGTTCGTAATAAATTCATTTCGGACTCCCTATCACTATCCTTCATACTTGTAACCCATAGAAATGTTCTTCTATGGTTCTATTGCGAGAAAAACAGACGGTGGTTCTGGGCAGGTCTGGCTTAATTGGATAACCAAAGGTGACTTCATTGTCAACATTGATTTTCGAATGTGCTTTCCGGAAGGGTACCGTATACCTACCAGGCTGTCAGCGGTGAAGATTTTCTCGTGCCCCTTCGGAGATATCTAAGCAGATTGAATTCCAGGAAGGGATGATCATCAGTATTAATTAAACCTTGGTAGCCCGGAAGTTCAAGGGGAACTATCTTGTCAAAATAATCAAGTGGGATATACTCCCACTCAAAAATATCCTGAGCAATTGTTGTTACTTCAAGTTTATCTTTGATCTTTTCTTTTGAAAATTCAATTGGTTTTGTGCTGCCAAGGACATTTACACCAACATTATTCCATGCCGGCAGTATATAACTAAATGGGTATACTTCCTTGAAAGTTGCCAGCAGCATTTTGAATGAGTACCTGTCGTCCACTCCGGCCAAACTTCCGGGAAGCGGTATCCAATGAGCCATAATGCCCCCATCTTTGAGTCGAGACTTGGCCAACTCTAAAAAATCTTTGGAGTAAAGGTTGGTCACACCCGCAGCATCAATCGGTGGAGGTGGATCGATGGTTATGACATCAAAACGATCTTGAGTCAGTTTCAAATAAATTCGTCCATCGTTTGTTATTAATTGTCCTTCGGGATAAGCCTGCACACGATTCGCATCATCAAAAAAAAATGGAAATGCTTCATACACCTCTTTAATCAGCTCAACAGCAGTAACCTTACCGTTGTGGGATATGGCCGATCGGAAGGTGGTTCCCATTCCAAGGCAGATGACCAAAGTATTTTCAGGATTTGGGTGTGTCAGCATCGGCAAATGAGCCATCATTTTGGTATCCGTTAATTCTGTCAACAATTTCTATCCGTTGTGTCTGCTGAAGTTCATCAAGCCATTCTATATAATGATTTTTCATAAATTCGACCGCATCATTCGTCCGGGTTTTAAAACCATTGCATCCTTCTCAAGCGCTCAGCAGCCCATCAATTCATCAGCGCAATTGGCCCATGCCAACGTCCGGCGGGCTGTCACGAAAAGGGTATGTAACGTGCCTCCATTTAACCTATAATACTGATATCACAATTGTTGGATCCGAAGCCAAGATATTCTTAGACCGCTTCTGATATGCCTTTGATTACCGTTAATGCCGTTTTCATCATGGACCTCATTTTAAATTTTTGACAGCTTTGGGAATTTATAATATGTAAAAGTGCGGATGCGTTCAAAACGATGACAGACATCATAACCCAACCCGGACAAGCCGGAATTGAATATTGACGATTTAAGATTGAAGATTTGAGAAATTAATTCGCATGCAGGAAATACGTTTTCATGGACGTGGTGGCCAGGGAACGGTGGTGGCTTCAATTTTATTAGCCAAAGCCTTTTTCAATGCCGGCTATTGGGTTCAGACCTTTCCCGTCTTTGGCGTGGAAAGACGGGGCGCTCCGGTGGAGGCCTATTTGCGGCTGGACAAGGATAAAATCCTAATTCGCAGCAATGTCTACACCCCTAACCACGTGGTGGTTCAGGACATTAAGTTGCTGGAATCAGTGGATGTCACCGCAGGGCTTAAGCCGGGTGGTTGGGTCCTGGTAAACGCCTTGCGACAACCCCAAAATCTGAAAATTTTCTCCGGTTTCCACTTGGCCTATGTGGACGCCACCGGCATTGCCATCCGCAACCGGCTAGGCACACACACCCATCCCATTATCAATACGGCCATGATCGGCGCGTTTACCCGCATGTTGGAGATGCCGCCGCTGGACTTGATTTTTGATGCCATTAAGGAGGATATCACCGTCAAGCCGCAGCAGAATATTATGGCCTCAAAAGATGCCTTTGAACGGGTGCAGCTTCTTGGAATGATTAATTGAATTAGGTTGAACCGCTCAGTTTAGGATACACCACAGAAAACTCGAAGTCACAGCGAGAAAAAAATGGACGATTCATCTATTCACCAGATACCGTTGTTCATCCCTCATTCCAACATGTCAACCAAGGTGAACAAAACCGGCTCATGGCGCTTTTTCCATCCCAAATTTGACGAAAAAACCGCCCCCTGCAGCGCGGCCTGCCCCCTGGGCCAGGATATCGCCCGCATTGAAATGCTGACCTCATGGGGATTGTTGAAGGACGCCTGGCAGACTATTTTGAATGAAAACCCGTTTCCCGCAATCTGCGGACGGGTATGTTTTCATCCCTGTCAAAGCGTCTGCAACCGTGCCCACATGGACGAACCCATCGCCATTCACCACCTGGAAAGATTCCTTGGAGACACTGCTATCTCAGAGGGAAAAAAAGCGGATCTCAAAATGAATCCGGCCAATGGGAAAAAAGTGGCGATTGCCGGGGCAGGCCCGGCCGGCCTGGCGGCAGCCTATTTTTTGGCACGCCTGGGATATGGCTGTGACGTGTTTGAAGCCCGTTCCGAACCCGGTGGATTGCTGCGTTGGGGAATTCCGGCGTATCGCCTGCCGCGTGATATCCTCAACAAGGAAATCGGCCGGATTAAAGATTTAGGGGTGACCATTCACTGTAAAACGCCGGTAACTGAGAACCTGCTGGAAAAACTTCGCAACGAATATAACGCGCTTTTTATCGCTTGCGGCTATGAGCGGTCCATCACGCTCAAAATTCAAGGCGGTGAGCTGGCGCACGATGGGCTCGAATTTCTTCGTAAACTGGATCCGATCCAAAAATTGCCGTTTTGTGGAACGGCGGCGATTGTCGGTGGCGGGAACACCGCCATTGATGTCGCGCGATCACTTGCCCGTCTGGGCGTCACACCGTTGATTGCGTATCGCCGCCGCCTGGAAGATATGCCGGCATTTAAACCGGAGACCGCAATGGCCGTCAAGGAAGGGGTCAAAATCATGGAGCTTGTGGCCCCCATCCGTATTCAGAAAAACACGGGAGATGCGTCTATTTCTCATCCCACTTACAAACTTACCTTACAGCAAATGAAAATTGGCAAAGAAAAAATCGCCGGCCGGTCCTGTGTCGTTCCGGATGGTGAAAAAACAAAATCCATAGACGTTCAAGACATATTCGTTGCCATTGGCGCCAAAGCCGAGACCATCTGGCATTTTTTAGAAACAGAAGAAACCAGGACCTTGGACTTTGGACACTGCCGATTCATGGAGCAGAAAATTCCCGTTTTTTTCGGTGGGGATCTGACCAGCCCGGTGAAGAGTGTCGCCGATGCCGTCGCATCAGGAAAACAAGTGGCGATCGCTTTGGATACGTATTTTGAAAAAGGCCGGGATGCCGTTGTAAAATGTCTGGCTGCCTGCCGGGTGGGTGCCGGACCGGCAATTTCCATGGATGTCTATTTGGGGGGGGATCGAAAATACCGCAATCTATACATAGTAGACGCTGATGACATCGTCCTTGACTATTTCCAGTCTGCCCCCAGGGTGATCCCATCCACCCTGGATGCTCACCTGAGCATCCGGTCATTTGAGGAAACCAGCAGCACATATGGAGAAGATGCCGCCAAAAAAGAAGCCGCACGCTGCTTTAATTGCGGCATTTGCAATGCCTGTGATTTTTGCCGGCTATACTGTCCTGAAATGGCGGTCGTCGTAGATAAGGCAAAGCGAGGGATCAACCTGGATTACTGCAAGGGATGCGGCGTGTGCGCCACCGAATGTCCTCGCAACGCCATGTCGCTGGAGGAAGAAATAAAATGAAAAAGGTTTTAGAAGGCAGTCATGCAGTGTCGGAAGCCGCACGCCTGGCAAGGGTCCAGGTGATTGCCGCCTATCCTATCACGCCCCAGACCCATATTGTCGAGGCATTATCCGAGTATTGTTCGGATGGAACCTTGGATGCCCGCTTCATTAATGTGGAAAGCGAGCATTCGGCCATGGCAGCCGTGATCGGAGCAGCCAGCGGGGGCGCTCGGGCTTTTACGGCATCTTCATCTCACGGTCTGGCATACATGCATGAGCTGCTGCACTGGGCGTCGGCTGCCCGGCTACCCATTGTCATGGCCGAAGTCAATCGGGCTCTCGGACCGGGATGGAACATCTGGACGGATCAAACCGATAGCCTCGCCCAACGCGACACCGGCTGGATACAGCTTTACTGTGAAGACGGCCAGGAGGTCCTCGACACCACCTTGCAGGCCTTTCGCTTGGCCGAGGAATTAAACCTGCCGGTCATGGTGATCTTGGATGCTTTCTATCTTTCCCATACCTTTGAGCCCATCGATATCCCGGACCAAAAGCTAGTTGACCGCTTTTTGCCTCGCCCCTCCCCCCGCATTAAGATGGACACTGCCGACCCCTGTGCCCTCAATCAACTGGTGACTCCCGCCGCTTACATGGAGATGCGCTACAACACTCAAATGGCCATGGAAACCGCCCAGGATTGTCTAAAAATAATAGAAACGGAATTTGCAGCGGTTTTTGGTAGAACTCACGGCGCGGTCGAAGCCATCCAGTGCCGGGACGCCGATATCATCTTGGTCACCACCGGCACGGTAACCGGCACCTGCCGTCAGGTACTGTCCGATCTCAGATCTCGCGGAGAAAAAGTCGGCCTGTTCAAAATTAAGTTGTTTCGACCGTTTCCCAAAGATCTCATTTGCCGGCATCTTGGCAGCGCCAACAAAATCGCAGTCGTTGACAGAAATGTCTCTTTTGGTGCCGGCGGTATTTTTGCCCAGGAAATTCAAGCGGCCCTGTGCAACCTTGATGCCCATCCCCGGGTATTCAGTTACGTGGCCGGTTTGGGCGGACGCGACATAACACCGACCACCCTGGTTGAAATCTACACGGAGACCAAAGAAAATTCGATCCCCGGACAGGAAAGTGTCTGGATCGGGCTGAATCAGGAGATTGTTGACACATGGCGCAACGAAGGCCCGGCTAGTTCGCTTCGCTCTAGATTGGAATAATGGAATGTTGGATTGATGGAATTAGTCCATTTTGGATTTTGGATTGCGGATTAAAAACGCTGATTACTAAACACGAAGCCTTTAACCCGCAACGCGCAACTCGGAACACGCAACGCAATCATATTCCATAATTCCAAAGGCTTACAAGGAATGTGACTGAAAATAATTATGAGGTTCCAATGAATAGTAGAAATTCCGCTATGTTAAGGCATAACGATCTGATGAACCCAGGGCATTTGGGTTGTCCCGGTTGCGGGGCCACCATCGCCATGAAATTTGCCTTGCAGGCTTTGGGGGAAAAAACCATGGTAGTCATCCCAGCTTGCTGTTGGGGGGTCATCGCCGGTCCATACCCCCAGAGCGCCCTGAAAGTTCCAATTTTGCACACGGCTTTTGCGACTGCCGGAGCGGCTGCCAGCGGTCTGCGGGCGGCCCTTGACATGCGGGGAGACACCGAAACCACCGTTCTTTCCTGGGCGGGTGACGGCGGGACTTTCGATATCGGCTTTCAATCCTTGAGCGGCGCCGTGGAGCGTAATGAAGATTGCATTTTCGTCTGCTATGACAATGAAGCTTATATGAACACCGGCGTCCAGCGATCCTCCGCCACACCTTACGGCATGCGCACAACCACCACACCCGCTGGAAAATGGAAAAAAACCGGGAAAAAAAATATTGTGGAGGCCTTGGCAGCCCACCGCATCCCCTATGCCGCCACCGCCAGCATTGGCTACCCTGAAGACATGCTGCGAAAGTTTGAAAAAGCCGGAAAAATGAAAGGCGGCGCCAGATTCATTCACGTTTTGGCCACTTGCCCCACCGGCTGGCGCATCGGATCTGAAATGTCGGTTAAAATTGCCCGCACGGCGGTTCAAACCAATGCATTCCCATTGTATGAGGTAGAAGACGGCATACACTACACGTTGAATTTCAGAGGCCATCGTAAGGTGAAAGAATACCTGACCCAGCAGGGCCGGTTTAACCACCTGACAGACTCGGATGTCGATCAGGTTCAAAGAATGGTCGATGCCGAGTGGCGCTTGCTGTTGAGAAAAGCCGGCCTGACGTCTGCTTGAAAATTCCCCATTGAATTAAAAATTTTCTGTGTTAGTATTAGAGAAAAAGTTATTCAGTATAACAAAATATGGAATCAACCTGATTGCGAACCCAATCCGGTTCATACGGTGCAGATATTTACTAATAAGTGATGGACTCTATGGAGTCTTTTTTTTTACCTCAATCTTGAAAGGATTCACTACCATGAAATTCGCACGCCCTAACAGACTCTGCCAATTCGCAACCGTTTTTGCTCTGTTTCTGGTGATTCTCCCGGCCATGGCACAGGAGCAGGAGTCTTCAGAAAAAAATGCCGCCGTCGTCAATGGCGTCGACATTCCTATGGAACAATATACCAAGGAATTAAATATTCAGGTCGACCGGGTTTCCCAGCAAGGTCAGCAGGTGACCGACGATCAAATGGCCGAGCTGAAAAAAAATATTCTGGAGAGCCTTATCGAACGTGAAGTTCTCTATCAGCAAAGCCAGAAGGCCGGGATCCAAATCACCGACAAGACAGTTGACGATCAGTTGGCGGGCATCAAAAAGCGATTTCCCAATGAAACCGAATTCAAGAATGCTTTAAGCAAGATGAAACTCTCCGAAGATGAGGTTAAAGGGCAGATCAAACGCGGGCTTTCCATCAAGGAACTGATTGATCAGCAGATCACCAGTAAAGTCGTCGTAACCGATGAGGAAAGCAAAGCGTACTACGACAAGAATCAGCAAATGTTTAAGCAGCCCGAGCAGATAAAGGCCAGTCACATTTTAATTAAGGTCGATGCCAAGGCAGATGAAGCCAAAAAGACGGAAGCACGGAAAAAAATTGAAGAGGTTCAAAAAAAATTAAAAGATGGTGGTGATTTTGCCGAGCTGGCCAAGGAGTACTCCGAAGGACCCAGCAATACCAAAGGCGGTGATTTGGGTTATTTTAGACGCGGTCAGATGGTCAAGCCTTTCGAGAACGCGGCTCTGGCGTTGAAACCCAATGAGGTCAGTGACGTTGTTGAAACCCGCTTCGGTTACCATATCATTAAAGTTTACGATACCAAGCCGGAACAAACCCTGGCCTATGCAGATGTCAAAGACCAAATCATCCAACGCATGAAACAGGAAAAAATAGAAAAAGAAGCCGGTCAATATCTTGATAAGCTCAAAAAGGAAGCAAAAATAGAAAAATTTATATGATTTATAAATGGTTGTGGCCTCCGATCAGGAACATCTCGCTCCGATTCCAACCGCCGGGATTGTTGTCATTTCCATTTATGTTGCCGCCCAACTACTGTCTGATATTGCCAGCCTGAAAATTACGCTGATCGCCGGCTTCAGTATGGATGCCGGCACTTTCATCTATCCTCTGACGTTCACCATCCGGGATCTGATTCACAAGCGCCTTGGAAAGACTGCCGCCCGAACCGTGATTATTTTGGCGGCGGCCGTTAACCTTTTCATGGCAATCTTCTTTCATTTCACCGCCTGGCTGCCCCAGGACCCGTCCTGGGGTTTGGCGAAGGAGTTTTCCGCAATCCTGGGGCCGGTATGGCGAATCGTCATTGCGAGCATTGTGGCCGAAGTCTTCAGCGAACTCCTCGACACCGAAATCTACCATCTGTGGCAAAGCCGCATCACCAAAAGATATCAGTGGTTGCGTGTTCTTTCCAGCAATGCCGTCAGCATCCCTGTTGACAGCCTGATTTTTTGTTGGGTCGCTTTCGGATTTGTGCTGCCCCACAAGGTGGTCTGGTCCATCTTTTATGCCAATGTGATTGTCAAAGGCGCGGTAACGATCCTCAGCCTGCCGGCCATTTATCTGGTAAAAGAAAAGCCTGCGATGCTGAACGAATAGTCAAGATAGAGGTTCAAGGGTTCAAGGTTCACCGTTGAACCTTCATGTGGATACTTTTCGATAGCAGAATATTGTGTTATATGGTTTTTATTGCGATCTACTTTATATTTAGGTTGCGCGGTTCAGAGTTCAAAATTCCGGGTTTAGAGATTGTCCTATCCCGACAGTGCTTATGTTTCAACACGACTCCAGGATTGACCTCTTTCACCCATTGGGTATAACCGCCATGCGGGCCCCATGGAGGCGAGATCCCTTTAGGATTCATCTTTTAAGGTTCTTTAACCGGGAACCCTGAACGTTGAACCGCTTAACCTATGTGTATATATCTTTGCCAGAATATTTCACAAAGGAGGTCTTATATGTCGCTGAAAGTTACATGGTACAGTCACGCCAGTTTTTTGATTGAAACCGATAAGGCCAGGCTGCTGGTAGATCCGTTCATTACCGGCAACCCCCTGTCTCCGGTGAAAGCCGATGAGGTTCAAACGGATTATATTTTAATATCCCACGGCCACGGCGATCATGTCGGCGACAGTGTACCGATTGCAAAGCGAACCGGAGCCATGGTGATATCAAACTTTGAAATCCAAAACTGGATAGCAGCCCAGGGTGTGGACAATGTACACCCCCAGCATATCGGAGGCGGATTTGACTACCCATGGGGGCGGGTTAAATTGACCATAGCCCAGCATGGATCGGCGCTGCCGGATGGCTCTTATGGAGGAAACCCTTGTGGATTCCTGTTCTACATCGATGGTAAAAAGATTTACCACGCCTGTGACACTGGGCTGTTTTATGACATGAAACTCATCGGGGAAGAAGGAATCGATTTGGCAATTCTGCCCATCGGGGATAATTTCACCATGGGGCCCGATGACGCTCTGCGCGCTGTAAAACTCATCGAGCCCGGACGGGTGGTCCCCATTCATTACGACACTTTTGAGGTGATCAAGCAGGATCCCCAGGCTTGGGCCTTGCGGGTCGAAGAAGAAACAGCAACCAAAGTGACGGTGATGAAACCCGGGGACAGTTTGGAACTATAATCGAGAAAATGAGGAGTGTTTATTCCTTAACCTAAGGAATACGGTCAAATTCCTCAGCCGGACGGCTTACAGGAGGGTGCGGTAAAGCCACCCGATCCGGTAGCGATCCCCGCGGGCCTAAAACAGCCTGCCGACATCAGCTTTTCCACATCCGCACATTCGCATTCGGGGCATTTCGGGGGCGGCTCACTGGCGGATAGGGTCAGATATTCAAAACAGTTACAGCAGCCTTTACATTGATATTCGTAAATCGGCATCAAGGACTCCTTTAGAGGTTGTCGGCCAGCCTCTTTAGTTCATTTTCCGACATAAAATAACGTCTCTCCCGGACAAGTCAAGTAATGCGTAAGGAAATTTTAATCGGTGTTAAAACCACCAAGATTTATTGCAGACCGTCTTGTCCGGCGAAAACACCGTTGCCGGAAAATATTTTTCATTTTAAAACCGCCACCCAGGCGGAACGCGAGGGATATCGTGCCTGCAAAAGATGTTTCCCGAATTTCCCGGTCGAAAAATGGGATGATGCGGGAACTTCAGTCTTTTTGAGACTGCCCGAAGAATTTGACTTTGCCAAATGCCTGAAATTTCTGGCCAGATCCCCTGAAGAACCTTGCCATATAGTTAAACAGGGAAGCTTATATAAGCTATTAAAACTATATCACGATCCCATATTACTGAAAATCCGACTCCGCAATAAAAACGCTTTGTCGATCGAATTTCTTACCAAGCGTCCCATAAGATCCATCCGCGCTGAAGTTGCAAAATATGTTTGGAATTGGTTTGACTTGGAGACCAACCTCAAACCGTTTTATCGAATGGCAAAAGATGATGTTGTGTTAAAACACATTGCACCCTCATATTATGGCCTCCGAATTGTGTCTATACCGGATCTTTTTGAAGCCATATGCTGGGCCGTCATGGGACAACACATCAATCTTAATTTTGCTTACATTCTAAAAAAACGTTTTGTGGAATCCTTTGGCGAACGATTTCGCATCGATGACCGGAATTTTTACCTGTTTCCAACTCCGGAATTGATAGCAAAACAAACTGTGAGTAGATTCAGACAATTACAATTTACTGCAAAAAAGTCGGCCTATCTAATTGAGGTCGCAAAAAAAATAAAAGAAGGGGCCTTATGCAAAAAAACCTTACTGGAAAAAGACAGCTTCAAATCAGCAAAAAAAGAATTGATGCGTTTGCATGGTGTTGGAAAATGGACAGCGGAATATGTGTGTTTAAGATGTTTAAAGGACCCGGCCGCGTTTCCGGTTGATGATGTCGGCCTTCAAAATGCAATCAAAAGGCAATTACGCTTGA
>Ga0316189_10007017_pt1 | contig 10705 bp, 8 predicted proteins | sample LowCovwburrow_MG_FD_204930 | JGI IMG/M metagenome (GOLD analysis project Ga0316189, IMG submission 204930) | Coastal sediment microbial communities from Maine, United States - Lowes Cove worm burrow | ecosystem: Environmental > Aquatic > Marine > Coastal > Sediment | place: USA: Maine... | reverse complement strand
AACGGTAAAAGAAGACATTCTTCTGCTATATTGGCTGGTAACCAAACAGGAACGCCGGGCCCTGCAGTAGACATGAGCTTTATACCCAACGTGGGAGTAGATCGTATCGAAATTCTTCGCGACGGTGCTTCGGCCCAATATGGCTCGGATGCCATTGCTGGTGTTATAAATATGGTCATGAAAAAAGGTACTGGTAAATTTACCGGTTCGTTAACTGGTGGGGCCTACACAAATTCTTACCCAGACTTTAGTGATTCAGACCTTACCGCGGGCGAACAGGCATTAAATCGAACCTCCGGTGGATGGGATGGCTATAACTTTCAATTTGATGGTAATTATGGCGTAGGCTTCGAAAATGGCGGATTTATAAATGTTTCGGCAATCGTAGCTTCTTCTGAACGAACCATTAGGCCAACGGTATTGGAGATTGACCGAGCTCCTCTTTATAATAGTAACTACCTTACCAACCAAACTACTACAACGGCGGGTGTACCTATTATAACCAACCCAGAATTGCTGGCAGCACAAGCGAGTGGAGATGCCGCAGCCATTGCTAATTTGACTACTGTTGAGGGCCTTATGGGGGCAAGAGGTATTGAACAATTCGATGTAGCGACGTATTCGGGGCTACCCGCCCAGACACGAATGACCCTTGGTTTCAATCTAGAAAGTCCACTGAATGAAACAACTGATTTTTACGCTTTTGGAGATTTTGGATACAAGTATACCGATGCCTATAGTTGCTTTTATCGAAGAGGTGCACAAGCAGATAGAACAAGTTATGCACTATTTCCAAATGGCTTCAGACCCCAAATTTTTACCGATCAATACAATTTATCTTTGGCTACAGGCATAACGGGAACCTTAGGTGATTTCGATTTTGATATCAGTAATACTTTTGGCACCAATTCGGCTCAATATGGTATGTTCAATACCTGGAACGCTAGTATCGGTGACTCATCGCCGACCGAAATGAACCTGGGAACACATCGCTTTTTGCAAAATACCTTGAATTTTGATGTTACCAATTTCTATGACGATTTCTTGTCTGGTTTGAACGTTGCCTTCGGTGCTGAATTACGTGTTGAAAATTATCAAATTATCGCCGGACAGGAAGAAAGTTGGACGGCAGGAACCGAAGGGGTTTTCACGGCCACATCAGATAATCAATTGCTTATAGGTCCTGATGGTTTTCCATTGGAGGATCTTGGTGGCAGTCCAATAGTAGACGATTTAGGTAACCCCGTTGTTCTTCAAAATGCAGGGGTGAGCCAAGAACTCGTCAAAAACTACGCATTAAACTGTCAATGTTTTAGAGGCTTCGCGCCCGAGAACGAGGGCAATCGATTTCGATCGGTTATGGCTGCTTATGGCGATTTGGAATTGGATGTAACCGAAGATTGGTTAGTATCAGGAGCTATGCGATTTGAAAACTATTCCGACTTCGGTAACGTTCTCACGGGAAAAGTCGCGACAAGATATTCCATTGGCGAGAATTTTGCGATCAGGGGCTCCTACAGTAGCGGTTTTAGGGCACCGTCTTTACAGGAATTGGGCTATTCACATAGTTTTACCTTTTTCGTTGATTTAGTACCCTTCGATGGTACCCTATATCCGAACAGCAGTTCTCCTGCACGTGCCTTGGGTATCGGGCCTTTACAGGAAGAACGATCAAGGAACCTCAGTATCGGTTTTACTGCTGACCTTGGAAAATTCAATTTGGCCGTAGACGCCTATAAAATTGATATTTTCGATAGAATATTCCAAACCAGTGAATTTGATGCCAGTCAGGCACCAGTACTTGAACCAGTCATTGGGGAAGGTCTGGCAAACTTTAGAATTAACGGTGGAGACATCAGTACGCAGGGTATCGAAGCGGTCTTGAGCTATAATACCAATTTAGGTAACGGAAGATTGGGTTTCGACCTTGCAGGGATCTTCAGGGAAAATAAATTCGAAGGTGCTAACGTACCTGACCTAAACACGGCTTTAACAGATGCAGAGCTCGAAGAGTTATATGTTAGTCGTGACCTAATAGGGCAATTTGAGACCGGTACACCAAGTAGTAAAATCATTGGCACGCTAAATTACTCAGTTGGTAAATTCTCAACAATGCTGCGGGGAACACGATTTGGATCAATTGATACCAGAGATAGCCGTGAGCGAAATCTTTTGGGCGGCGGTTTTGGCTTTGCCGATCAAGGTTTTACACCCGAATTTACCGTCGATCTCGGTGTTACTTATAAGGTTTCAGACGCCATTAGTTTAACGGTGGGAGGAAACAACATCTTTAATGAGTATCCTGAAATTATCAGATACGAACTTCGAACGTTCAATTTATTTAGCAATTATCAGCAAGGGTCGGCAGGTGCCAACTATTTTGCAAGAGTAACCTTTACGTTATAATAAATTCGGTGAACCCTTAAAGAAAAATTATGAAAAAATACATACAAAATATCTTAGCCTTAGCAATCGCAATCGGAATGTTCTCATGTGAACAGGAAAGATTAGAACCGATTTTAACCACCGCTGAGGGCGGCGGAACCTTGAGCGAATATGTGGCGTACACCTTAGACTCTACTGATCCCCTGGGCTCCAACGTTAATGGTAGGGTAGTATTCTACAAAACTGCAATTGATCAGACATTGGTACAGATATCATTGTACAATACCATTACAGACATTATGCATCCAGCTGTATTGTTGGAGGGCGCTTCGGGAACTAGTATGACGCCTATGATGACCTTAGACAACATCGATGGAAGCACTGGGGAATTTTCAAGTAGCAAATTCTTCGTGATTACCGATGCCGCCTTTTACGATTCCTTAGAAGGTGATACGGCCTCTTTAGACGCTAATGTGAGCATTTTCCTTAGCGAGGCAGATAATACAATAGTAGCATCCGGTGGGGTTGGTATTAACGCTGTGCCAGTGGAAACAGATTAGAATTTTTTAACTTAAATATATATAGCACTATGAGTACATTAGACAGAAGGGCATGGTTAAAGCAGGGAGCTTTAACGGCCGCAGGAGCATTGGTTATGCCACATTTTAGTTTTGGCGAGACCCCAAGGGCAGCATTAAAATTCGATGCCCAAGGTAGAACGCTGTACAGCCCATTTTTTAAAGAGTATAATGCTGACGTTTTTCCTGATGCTACCAAATTATTGGCCAAACTGAATGCCAACGAAAATCCTTACGGACCTTCTCCGAAAGCGCTAGAAGCTTTCAAGGAAACTGCACACTTGGGAAACCGCTATGGTTGGCGAGAACTTTTTACCCTTATGGAGAAAATAGCAGTCTTGGAAAATGTAGATTCAAAAAATATAATGATGGGGCCAGGGTCTTCTGACCTTTTGGAAAAAACAGCTATGGTTATGTTTGCCGATGGCGGCAATGTAGTTTCTGCCGACCCTGCCTACATGTCTTTAATCAAAGTAGCCGAAGCTACCGGGGCTTCTTGGAAACCGGTTCCTCTAAAAGACGATTGGTCTCATGATCTGAAAGGTATGGAAGCCGCCATTGATTCTGATACGAAACTGGTATATATCTGTAACCCAAATAACCCGACCGGAAGTATGACGGATCATGCCGAACTGGTAGATTTTTGTTCGCGTGTATCCGAAAAAGTACCGGTCTTCATTGATGAGGCCTACATGGGCTTTTTAGAAGATGGTGCCAAGAAAAGTATGGTTTCATTAATAAGTGAAGGCAAAGATGTTATCATTGCACGCACTTTTTCCAAAATACACGGTATGGCAGGCCTTCGTATCGGTTATATCGTGGCACAGGAAAAAACTTTGGACAAAATCCAGGACATTACACGTGGTGGAATGGGTATATCTTACCCGTCTATATTCGCCGCTTCGGCCAGTGTGGATGATGTTGAATTTCAAAATAAGTCACGAAAATTAAATGCGGAGTGCCGAGAGTTTGTCTATGCAACTCTTGATAAAATGGGCTATGATTATGTACCATCGTCTACGAGCTTTATCCTATTTCCCATTGAAATGGAAGGAAAAGCGTTCCTTGAGAAAATGACCGAACATCAGGTCGGTGTTCGTGCTTTTGATATCATGGGCAAAAACTGGTGCCGTGTTAGTATGGGCACAATGGACGAGATGAAATTATTTGCCACGGCCTTACAAAAAGTGCTAGTTTAAGTTGAGTTGGCCCATAGAGCTGGGTTTTTAGCGGATTGCCTTGATACGTTTTAAATCTGGCTCTTGATGGGCTTACTATTTCTTTTTATACCCTAACTATTTATAATTTTTAATTTGAACATGCCATGAACTTTGCGCTTCAAAACACATTAGAACTTTTATTAATTATTGGTTTAGGTCTTTTACTACAAAAAAAAATAGCTAAACAAGACTTAAAGGGCGTCAAAGTACTTATTCTAAGCGTAGCGTTACCGGCTGTTATCTTTGTGGCCTTATTGAAGATAAAACTAGAAAGTTCATTATTGATGTTTCCTATATTGGCACTATCGTTTAATTTAATTATGCTATTGGCCTCAAAGTATTTTCTCAGTGCGTCGATACCGAAAAAAGAAGATTCCAAGAAACGAACAATAATGATGTTGCTACCATCTTTAGCTCCTGGCCTATCGTGTTTTCCATTTATTGTTGTCTATCTTGGTGACGATTCGTTAGCTTTAGCTGCACTGGCAGATGTGGGTAACAAGGTTTTTGGGCTCATTCTCCTTTACATGCTTGCTATGCACTGGTATCATTTAAGGGCCGTTAAAGACCTGAAGGCATCTACTTCAAGCAAACTTCGCAGCTTGGCACTTGCTTTGGTGAAAGAACCGATCAATATGGTCATTATAGCTGGTCTACTTTTGTTGGCCTTCGGCCTCAGCATGGAATCTTTACCTGTTTTTATACAAAATATCATTCAGAAATTGAAGATTTTGATGACACCGCTAGTATTGCTCTTTATTGGTATGGCTGTTCGTATTAAATCTGGTGAGTTTGGCCTTATCGTATCACTCTTGACCCGGCGTGCTGGCATCACTTTTTGTCTCTCGGCGATTTTCGTTTTTCTATTCCCGGCCCTGACGCCGGCACTCATTTTACTTTTGGTGGTCTTTCCTCAAAGTGCCTGTAGCTTTTGGCCCTTTGCCCATATGAGCGCAGTTAGTGCATTGGAAGAAGACGACGACCAGAAAAACCCAACATTTGACATTAATTTTGCCGTGAATATTTTGGCCTGTTCTTTACCGTTTTCGACCATTTTGATTATTAGTATTTTTTCGTTCAGTGAATTCTTCGTAAATCCAAGTGTACTATTGATTACAGGAGTTTCAATGGTTATCGTCTCTTTTGCACCCTACTTCGTGACTAAATTCAAAAAATCGGAAGGTTCTAAAACAAAGACGAAATCTGGACAGTTCAGTACTTACATTGGTCTGAACACTAATCCGCAAGCGTCTGATGATAATTGAAATTGCCAAAATATAGCTTGCCAAGTTGAATTTAATGGCCACCATTTCATTACTTGACACCATTGAAATGGAGCTCTTTTATTTCGCTAGATTTCATTTATTCTGAATCTGTATCAATCATTAACCTACATTATTGCAAAATTGATTAGCCTTTGCTTTATAGTAACAGATTACAAAAAAAGAGCCCTAAATTAATTTTAAGGCTCTTTTTCAGTGTTAATTCAAATGTTGTTTGGCTTACCGCGTTTTCTTTATTTGTTAACTTCTATAGGTATTCGATAAACAATTCCTTGCTTATAGGTTCCTTTTGTTATCTTTTGAAAATTAATATTAGTTCGAATATAAGTTTCCAACGCTTCGTTATCCGTTTCTACAGAAAGTACTCTCAGGTAATTGCCAGTATCTACGGCAACGCGTACTTCAGCTTTAGAACCACGGATATCATTGGGAATTAGATTGTCACCAAGCATTGCGTAAATCTGTGATGCCAATATTTTGGCCATTTTCGGTTCATGTACTTCATTATCGGCAGCCGTAACATAACCAATATTCAAGGCAACGGCAGCGAACAGTAAAACTAGGGTCTTTTTCATAATTAAATATTTTAAATGATATTGCTTTAACTTAATCTACATTAAAGATATTGCAAAATATTGGTTATATTTTCAGAATTCGATAAATTTTAACACTATAAAATAGTAATGTCTAAAAACGTCGGCAAAAACTACCGAATCGTTAGGTTTTATGTTCAAGGCAAAGACAAGGCTCACAAAAAGAATCAGCGTAATAGTAATTGACAAATGTATATGGATTACATAAAAAAAGGAATGCATCCGTTTCCGGTCATCCCTATACTTAAATTTTATGTGTTTCGTCTAGCTCAGAACTGCCTTGACCTTATCAGCGGCCTCTTGAAACTGCACAGCTGAATGCACTGCCAAACCTGAATTATCGATAATTTCTTTGGCCAGTTCCGCATTAGTACCCTGTAATCTTACTATGATGGGAACCTTAATGGCATCCCCCATATTTTTATAGGCATCTACTACCCCCTGTGCAACACGGTCACAACGAACAATGCCCCCAAAAATATTTATCAATATTGCTTTTACTCCAGAATCTTTCAAAATAATACGAAAGGCTTCCTCTACCCTTTTGGCGTCCGCGGTACCGCCAACATCCAAGAAGTTAGCGGGCTCACCACCGGCCATTTTTATTAAGTCCATAGTAGCCATGGCCAATCCGGCACCGTTTACCATACAACCGACATTTCCATCCAAATCAACATAATTTAGCCCAACTGCACGAGCTTCGACCTCAATAGGGTTTTCTTCGCGCAAATCACGCATTTCTGCATATTGCTTCCTGCGGTAAAGAGCATTATCGTCGATAGAAACCTTGGCATCAACTGCCATAATTTTGTCATCCGAAGTTTTAAGTACAGGATTAATCTCGAACATACTAGAATCGCTTTCTACATAAGCCTTGTACAAAGCGGCAACGAATTTTGTCATCTCCTTAAAAGCTGTACCCGAAAGCCCAAGATTAAAAGCAATTTTTCGTGCCTGAAAAGGCAATAAGCCTGTTGCGGGATTGATTTCTTCCGTAAAAATAAGATGTGGAGTCTTGTCAGCCACCTCTTCAATATCCATTCCCCCTTCGGTAGAATACATAATCATATTTCGACTCGTGCCCCTATTCAACAGAACGGACATATAGAATTCACTTGTCTCGCTATCACCTGGATAATATACATCTTCAGCTACCAATACTTTATGCACTTTTTTACCTTCAGCAGAAGTTTGGGGCGTAATCAGGTTCATCCCAATAATATTTCCAGCAATTTCCTCGACTTCCTTTAAGTTCTTCGCCAACTTTACACCTCCTCCTTTACCTCTTCCCCCGGCGTGTACCTGGGCCTTGATGACATGCCATCCGGTACCGGTCTCAGCAGTCAAATGTTTTGCTGCCTCAACAGCTTCTTTTGCATTATGGGCAACTATTCCACGCTGAATGCGCACACCGAAACTGGCCAAAATTTCCTTTCCTTGGTACTCGTGAAGATTCATATGTTAAGGGTGTATTTATGTTCGTTGGCAAAAATAGGAAAATAGTTGGCAGTAGCCAGTAAGGGATAGTAGTAAAAAATTGAAAATTGAAAATTTTTAAGAGTTTGAAGGTATTTATTACTCCTTACGATAAACCGCTGCCTACAACTGCAAACTTTTACGATATTTTGAAGTCTTCAAAATCTAACGGGTCGAAATTTCTGAAGTCGCCGTTCATTTCTATGGTCTTCTTGGTGCGGTCAACTTCGGCCAAAACAGTGATGGTAGAAAGTAGGTGAGTTTTTATAAACATTAAGCGCTCGCTCTCTTTTGCCATTTGCAGCAATTGATATTCTTGTTCAAACGAAAGACCCATTTTATGCGCAAGTACATAACTGTTGAATTTTGATAATGGCAAAGGCGCAAATGGCACGGCCATCAATTCATAGAGTTCGTGAATCTTATCGAGCACCTCACGTTTTAACGACGGTTCAGCATCATTGACATTATCCAAAAATTCGACAACACCACCGGCATAAACTTTGCCCTCCATTTTGTTATCAAAACTTAGAATTCGGAAAACTTGGCGGGCGACACAGGTAACATCCATCTCACCGTCTTCATAGGTATTCACAATCTCGACCAATTGTACTTCGGTACCGTAAGCTACATTATTATTGATATATACCGGAATTCCGAAGGTAATGGCCTCTTTCCTGCAGTCGTGTATCAATTCTTTATACCGGTCTTCAAAAATGTGAAGCGGCACTGTCTCACCGGGAAAAAATATGGACTGTAATGGAAAAAGGGGCAATTTCATACGGTATTATTTAGTTGTTGCTTGCAGCAAGGGTTCTAAGAAAAATTGACTCTCAAAAATACAACGCAAAATACAACTGACAAACTTTGAGGAAAGCTTTCATTTGTTATAAAAATAACATTTTGTTGTATTTTTCTATATGTGCGATAAGTTTCTTGTTCATATCGACTGAAGACATTAGATTTGCTGAAAATACAATGAAATATGAATCCTATCGATTTGCTAAAGATTGCAAAAACTTATGGTGACCCTGTTTACGTTTATGACTCAAGTAAAATAATCTCTCAGTTTCAACGCTTGACAAACGCTTTTGGAAGCGTTAAAAAATTAAAACTCAACTACGCCGCAAAAGCGTTATCGAATATTGCCATACTTAAACTAATGAACAGTTTAGGAAGCGGCCTTGATACGGTTTCGATTCAAGAAGTTCAATTAGGGCTACTCGCAGGTTTCAAACCAGAATCGATTATTTTCACTCCGAATGGGGTTTCTCTAGAGGAAATAGAAGAGGCAGCTAAACTGGGTGTTCGTATAAATATAGATAACCTTTCTATCTTGGAACAGTTTGGCGACAATCATCCTGACATTCCTGTTTGCGTTCGTATCAATCCGCATGTAATGGCAGGAGGTAATTCAAAGATTTCAGTAGGACATATCGATTCAAAATTCGGTATCAGCATTCATCAAATTCCGCACTTATTACGAATCGTCGAACTTACTAAAATGAATATCAATGGTATACATATGCATACCGGAAGTGATATTTTAGACATCGATGTCTTTCTTTATGCCTCTGAAATACTCTTTGAAACTGCAAAGAATTTCAAAAATCTTGATTTTATCGATTTTGGAAGTGGTTTCAAGGTACCCTATAAAGAAGGTGATATCGAGACCAATGTTGAGGAACTGGGTAAAAAATTAGGATCTCGATTTAATGAATTCTGTAAAGAATATGGTAAAGAATTGACTTTAGCCTTTGAGCCTGGCAAATTTTTGGTAAGCGAAGCGGGTAATTTTCTCGCAAAAGTAAACGTGGTAAAACAAACTACATCTACTGTATTTGCAAGCATAGATTCAGGTTTCAACCATCTGATTCGCCCAATGTTCTATGGGGCTACCCACCAGATTATCAACATATCTAACCTGGAGGGCAGGGAGCGCTATTATTCAGTGGTCGGCTATATTTGCGAAACCGATACGTTCGCCAGCAATAAACGAATCAACGAAATTTCAGAAGGAGATATACTTTGTTTCAAAAATACAGGTGCTTATTGCTTTACCATGGCTAGTAACTACAACTCTAGATTTCGACCACCAGAAGTACTTTGGCATGAGGGTAAGGCAATCTTGATACGGGAGCGAGAATCTTTTGACGATCTCATCAAACATCAGGTAGATGTCAAAGATCTTTTTTTAGCCAAGAAGGAAAAAGCGGTAGTGAAATAAACCTCTTACATTTTCGTTAGCTTTGGTATAGTTGTTGGACTAATCATATAAAAGTCGAGATGAAAGCATTTTCTTCACAATTTTTCAAAGCCGCCCTGTTTCTATTTCTAATAGTAACGACCTTATCTGTCAACGCCCAAGAAGTCGAATGGCTCACTTGGAACGAAGCAGCTGAACTTGCAACAACCGAAAAAAATCCGAAGAAGATATTCATCGATGTCTACACCGATTGGTGCGGATGGTGTAAAAAAATGGACAAAGACACCTTTCAAAATCCAAAAGTAGCCGCCTATATGACCGAAAATTTTTATATGGTGAAGTTAGATGGTGAAGGCAAGGAGCCTATTGAGTTTAAAGGAAAGATATATAATTTTGTACCCTCTGGAAGAAAGGGTTACCACGAGTTCGCCGCAGCCCTACTTCAAGGGCGCTTAAGCTACCCAACTACTATTTTTTTGGATGAGGAAATGAATATGCTCTCCCCAGTACCCGGTTACCAAAAACCAAAACCCTTTTTGAATATCGCGAAATATTTCGGGGATAATATTTATAAGGAAAAGGATTGGAAAGCCTACGAAGAGAATGAAAGCAAGTAACACTGACCATAGATTTCTATAGCCTTTACGAATAGTTTGCAGGCATCCTCCGTTTTACTTACTTTTCACGAAAAACAACTACTGCTAAATAAGCCGAAACGATTTCGTGACACTAGATGAAAAACGCTGTTCTATTTCTTCTTATATGTCTATCTCTACATTCCTGTAGAGAATCCGACGGCGACACCTCTCTTCTAGAATCAGGGGTTCCGCTAGCCTTGGCAGCATATCGTATCGACCAGGTTTCCGATGTGGTTTATACTCTATCCTTTTCCATTCCGTTAAAAAAAGAAACGCCGATTTCCGCTAAACTAAAGCTTGAACTAGAAATCAAATACGTAGAAAAA
>Ga0316189_10007015_pt1 | contig 10705 bp, 6 predicted proteins | sample LowCovwburrow_MG_FD_204930 | JGI IMG/M metagenome (GOLD analysis project Ga0316189, IMG submission 204930) | Coastal sediment microbial communities from Maine, United States - Lowes Cove worm burrow | ecosystem: Environmental > Aquatic > Marine > Coastal > Sediment | place: USA: Maine... | reverse complement strand
GGCCAACTTGTTCTTTTCTGTCACGGTAGGGTTGAAATCGAACGCCAGAATGGCTTCAATCCTGGCGGCGGTGGAGGGGAAGTCGTCACTGTCCAGGATGGCGGTCTGACCGGCAGCGTATTCGGCGGTGACATACTGGAGCGTTTCCAGTAGCAGCTTGTCCTTGCTCTCGAAGTGCAGGTTGGCGATGCCCATGCTGAGGCCCGCTTCCTGGGTCACCCTGGCCATGGTAACACCCGACAGACCGTGCTTGGCGATACACTTTATGGTCGCCTGTATCAATTGTTCCTTGCGCACAGCCTTGGGTAGCGCGCGACGACTCTTGTTAGCAGCTTTGGATACCACAATCGACTACCTCGATGAGGCTTCCGCCACACTTTACGATGTGTGCCGGGAATAGGCGAATATTTCCACCAACCCTAAACCAGCTGTGGGATGTAGGCAACCACTGAATGACCATTCATTCACGGGTGGACAGCCAGCAGGTCTCATGGCATGCTCGGCAATATTCCGACCGGGGCCCGAGGCGTGCCTGCACGCGGAGATAACGGTGAAAAAATACGACGCAATTGTCATCGGTGCAGGTCATAACGGCCTGACCAATGCTGCCTACCTTGCCAAGTCCGGGCTCGATGTGGCTGTGCTGGAGCGCAACCCCTATATTGGTGGAGCCACAGTCAGTCGAGAACTGTATCCCGGCTGGACATACTCGAACTGTTCCTATGTCTGCAGCCTGCTGCGCCCTGAAATCGCCCGCGACCTGGAGTTGCCCCGGCACGGCCTGCAGGTAGTGCCCTACGGCGGCGGTGTTACGTTCAAGCGGGATGGCGATTACTACGGCAATTATTACGACCACGACCGGCAGTATCGAGAAATGGCGCGCCATTCCAAACGCGACGCCAACGCCTACGAGCGCTATTCCACCGATGTGATGAAGCAGACGCGCCTGATTCGACCCTACCTGCTGCAGCGGCCCCCGGATCCCACCTCCTTGAAACTGCGAGACCTGCGTGACCTGATCGGTTTCGCCAGATCCTTTACCGAGATGGGCGAGGAGGGGTTGGCCGACACCCTCAAGTTCTGGACCAAAAGCGTCGGCGACTACCTGGATGAATACTTTGAAACCGACGTGATCAAGGCTCACCTGGGTGGCACTGGTGTCATCGGCACGGCGCTGGGTGTGTATTCACCCGGCACGGCATACGTGCTGCTGCATCACTACATGGGTGATGTGGATGGCAACGTCGGTTCCTGGGGTTTTGCCCGGGGCGGCATGGGCGCGGTGGCGGCTGCCCTGGAGAAATCATTCCAGGCCTTTGGCGGCGAGATCATCTGCGATGCGGACGTCGACAGGATTGTTGTCCGCCACGGCAAGGTAACAGGCGTGGCACTGAAAAATGGCGATGAGTACAACGCGGACATCGTCGTGTCCAACCTGGATCCCAAGCGCACCTTTCTCGATGTGATGGACGCCACCGACCTGCCGGCGGAGGTGGTGCGCAAGGCAGAAAACTTCAAGATCCGCGGTTCCTCCGGCAAGCTCAATATCGCCCTGGATGGCCTGCCCACATTCAATGGGCTGGAAAAGGACCATCCGCTGATGCTCGGCGATATGCACTTCACCGATTCCCTGGAACGACTGGAGCGCGCCTACGACGACTGGAAGGACGAGACCTGGTCCAAAGATCCCTACGTGGACATGCTTATCCCCACCCAGACCGATCCGACCATGGCGCCTCCGGGCAAGCACATGATGACGGTGTTTGTGCAGTACGCGCCGCCGAAAATCAACGGCGGTGAGTGGACCGACACAGACAAAGCCGGTTTCGAGAAGTCGGTCATAGACCAGATCGCGGCCTACAGTCCTGATTTCAAGGACCTGATCCTCCACTGCGAGACCCGTACTCCGCGCGAAATCGAGGCCGAGGCAGGCCTGACAGAGGGCAATATTTTTCAGGGCGAACTCACCTTCGACCAGCTGCTTTTCAACCGGCCGTTCCCGGGTTATGCGCAATACCGCGGGCCGGTGCGCGGCATGTATATGTGCGGCTCCGGCACCCACCCGGGGGGTGGTGTAATGGCCGCACCCGGTGCCAACGCGGCGCGGGAGATACTGATGGACCTGCGCCGACCGGATATCGTCCCCGGAGGTTACGCCGATGACTGAGCGCCATGACATCGTTCTGGTGGGTGCCGGCCATAACGGCCTGGTTTGCGCCAGCTACCTGGCCAGCGCAGGCAGGAAGGTGCTGGTACTGGAGTCTGGTGACAGTCCCGGTGGCGCTGCAGCCACGCGCGAATTTGCCCCGGGATACTCAGTGTCCTCCTGCGCCCAGTGGCTACACCAGTTGCACCCGCAGGTCAGTCGTGACCTGGACCTGGAAAAACACGGCCTGCAGTTGGCGGCAAAGGATATCGCCTCGGTGTTGCTGGATGCAGAGGGGCAGCACCTGACTCTGCTTGGGCCCGATGTGCGCGGCGACAGAATCTCCAGCGGAGATATTGCCGCGTATCACGCATTTCACGGCAGAACCGCCAAATACGCGAAGCTGCTGGCAAAAGTATTTGAGGCGCGGCCACCGAAGCTGGTGGAGTCCAACTTTGCCGATCGCCTCTCTCTCATCCGCCTGGGGCTGGGTCTGAAAATGCTGGGCCGGGATGATATGCGCGACCTGATGCGTATCGTCCTGATAAACATCTACGACCTGATGCAGGAAAATTTCGACAGCCCCCAGTTAAAAGCACTGCTCAGCCTGGACAGTGTGCTCGGCTCCCATATGGGTCCGCGCACACCCAATACCGTATTTGGTTACCTGTACCGGCGGGTGGGTGAGGTGTTCGGTTACCAGGGTGTGGCCCAGGTGAAAGGTGGCATGGGCGCGTTGGGTGACGCCATGGCCGCTGCAGCACGTGCGAAGGGTGTGGAAATTCGTCTCGATGCCAGGGTGAGCAGCATCGACATGGTCGGTGACCGGGCAGGGGGGGTGACCCTGGCCTCGGGCGAAAAATTGGAGGCCGGGCTTGTAGTATCCAATGCGGACCCCCTGACAACACTCGCAGGCCTGCTTGGCTATCGCAATATGGAAACCGGGATGGCGCGGCGAGTCAGTCAGATACGTTGCCGGGGCGGTGCGGCGCGGCTGCATCTCGCGTTGGACGGGCTGCCGAATTTTACCGGTCTCGATGCGCAACAGTTGGGCCAACGGCTGTTGATAGCCCCGGACATGAACTACATCGAGCGCGCCTTCAATGCGGTGAAATACGGTGAAATCTCCAAAGCGCCGGTCATGGATATCAGTATACCCACGGTGCATGACCCGGCGGCTGCGCCCACAGGCAAGCATGTGCTGAGCGCCACCGTGCAGTTCGCTCCTTTTGAGCCGGCCGGTGGCTGGGAAGCGCATCGCGCGGATTTTACCGAGCGACTGCTTGACCTGCTCGCGGTGTATGCCCCGGGTATTCGCGAACAGGTAGTGGCCAGCGAGTTGCTTACCCCCGCCGACCTGCAGCGCGACTACGGCATGACAGGCGGGCATTGGCATCACGGGGAGCTGAGCCTGGACCAGGTGATGATGATGCGCCCCTTCCCCGGTGCATCCCAGTACGCCAGTGGCATCGACGGCCTGTACCTCTGCGGCGCCGGCGCCCATCCCGGCGGTGGCGTGATGGGGCTGGCAGGCCGCAATGCCGCCCTGGAAATTATCCGTCGGGGGGCAGCCGCATGAATGTGAAAAGCGACCAGACCATGATGTTGCGCACACCCTTTCACTCGAGGGTTGCCGCCGCCTGTGAGCTCAACGACTGGGGTAGCTGGAAGGGCTATACCACACCCAGGGCCTATAACGATGTTGAGCTGGAATACTTTGCCATTCGCAACGCTACTGGAGTGTTCGATCTCTCCCCCATGAATAAATACCGCGTCACTGGCGCGGACGCGGAAGCTTACCTGAATCGCCTGGTTACGCGCGATGTCAGCAAAATTCGTATCGGCCGGGTCGGCTATACAGTGTGGTGCAATGATGTCGGACAGGTTATGGACGATGGCACCATCTTTCACCTGGGAGAAAATGATTACCGCATCTGCGCTTACGCTCGCGCAGTAGACTGGCTGCAGTGGTCTGCACTGGGTTTTGACGTAGAAATTGTAGACGAGAGTGACGAGGTGGCGGCGTTGGCGGTGCAGGGCCCAACCTCCTGCGCGGCACTGCTGGCAATGGGGCTTGCAGGGCTGGAGCAGCTCAAGCCTTTCGGGCTCACGAGCTTCCCCTTCGAGGGGGAGACTTTAATGGTCAGTCGCACCGGCTTTACCGGTGATCTCGGCTACGAGCTCTGGATAGCACCACACATGGCCGAGGCGTTGTGGGATCGCCTGTTCGAAGCCGGCAAACCACATCTCATCAAGCCCTTTGGCTCAGATGCGCTGGAACTGGCGCGTATTGAGACTGGATTTCTGCAGGCTGGAGTGGATTTTGTGCCAGCTGAATCTGCCGTGCGCAGCGGCCGTTCGCGCTCGCCCTTTGAGTTGGGTCTGGCCTGGCTGGTAGATTTGGAGAAGCCGGTGTTCAATGGCCGCAGGGCGCTGCTGCGGGAGCAGGCCGAGGGCTCCCGTTATCGCTTTGCCATGCTCGATGTAGAGGGTAACAAACCTGCCCATAACTCATTTATCCTAAAAGGCGGCAACAAGGTGGGAACCGTGACGTCTGCTGCCTGGTGCCCTACCGCGAAATCCAATATCGCTTTTGCCCAGATTGAAATGCCTCACGGCGCAGTGGGTGAAGAGTTGGTCGCGGAAGTCTATTACCAGCGCGAGCTGCACTGGACACGTGTGCTGGCTCCCTGCAGTGTAATAGATACGCCTGTGTTCAATCCGCCGCGGCGGCGCGCGACTCCGCCCGGACCGTTTTAGCGCTGCAAATGCCTGTTCACCGACTGGATCCTTTGCTGCGACCGCGTTCGATCGCGGTAGTGGGGGCCAGTGCGCGTGCCGGTTCGCCGGGCAACGAGGTGTTGGTCAATCTGCGCAAGGGTTGTTACGCCGGTGCGATATACGCGGTTAACCCCGCCCGCGACTCCATAGACGGCACACGCTGTTTTGCATCACTGGCTGAACTGCCGGAGCGGCCCCAGCATGTGGTGTTCGCGGTCAACGATGCGCGCCTGGAGGCCTGCCTTGATGAGGCCATTGCACTTGGTGTGGAGGCCGCCACGGTATTTTCTGCCATGGCGCTACCGGGCGATAACGCCCCTGGTCTGGCGGCGCGTGTGCGCGGCAAGACCCGGGCCGCGGGCATGCTGCTGCATGGCGGCAATAGCATGGGTTTTTTCAATTTTAGTGACGGTGTGTGGGTATCGGGTTTCGATACCCGCGACCATAAGCGCGTGGGCCAGGTCGTGCTGCTGAGCCAGAGCGGTGCCGGTATGTCCGGCATCCTCGATTGTGAGGAGCGCCTGGATTTTCTGTTCGCCGCCTCCACGGGCCAGGAAGTGTGTGTTGGTGTGGAGGATTACCTCGACTACGTACTGGACTTGCCGGAAACCCGCGTAGTCGGCCTGTTTCTGGAGACCAGCCGACAGCCGCAACGTTTTGTCAGTGCGCTGGAAAAGGCGCGGCAGCGGCAGATTCCCATTGTTGCGCTGAAAGTGGGAAGAACCGAGTTGGCCGCAAAAATGGCGGTGTCCCACAGTGGCGCGCTGGCAGGCAGTGATGCGGTGTTCGACGCGGTATTTCGTCGCTATGGCGTTCAGCGCGTGGATGACATGGCGCAGTTGGCCGCTACGTTGATGCTATTTGCCCAGCCATATGCAGTGCAGGGGGGTGGTCTTGCAACAATGCATGACTCGGGTGGGGAGCGGCAACTGGCTATCGATCTGGCCGACGAGCTCGGTGTGGACTACCCCTCTCTCGATAAAAGCACGGTCAGGCATTTGGAAGCTGTTCTGGACGAGGGGCTGCCCGCGGTGAACCCGTTGGACGCCTGGGGTGGCGGAGGGGTAGATGCCCCGCAGAATATGGCTGCCTGTTTTACCGCTCTGATGTCAGACCCGGGCATTGCGCTGGGTGCCGTGGTGCACGACCGGGCGCCCGGCGGTGGCATTTACGAGAGCTACCTGCACTACCTGCGTAGTGCGCACAGTGCCACTGGAAAGCCGGTTTGCCTGGTGGCCAACTGTGCCGGTTCGGGCAATGACCCACAGGTGCTCGCCGCAACCCGGGAAGGATTTCCCGTGGTGGATGGCTTGCGGGAATTCCAGGTGGCGGCCCGCAGTGTGCTGGCCTATCGTGACTTTCTGCTGCTGGATGAGGAGATATTGCCCGAACCCGTAGCGCCGGAAGTCAGCGCACGCTGGCGCGACAGGCTGGGCACAGGTGAACCGCTCGATGAGGTTACCGCCGGGGCGCTGTTGACAGATTTTGGCATTAACATGGCGACAGGTACTGTGTTTGATGGGCCCGGGCTGCCGCCTGAGATCGCCGAGACCTTGCGCTTTCCCGTAGTTCTCAAAACGGCGCAACCGGGCATTGCCCACAAATCCGATGTGGGCGGGGTGGCTCTCAACCTCAATGATCGCGCTGCCCTTGGCCTCGCCTGTGAAGATATGGCCGCGAGATTGGGGGCGCGGATGATGCTTGCTCCCATGGTCAGCGCTGAGGGCGTTGAAATGATTCTTGGTATCGCCCGCGACCAGCAGTTCGGGCCCACTGTCGTCATGGGTATCGGTGGTGTCTATGCTGAGCTGTTTCAGGACAGCATTGTCCTGCTGCCGCCCTTTGGCGTTGAAGCTGCCAGGCGTGCACTGGCAAAACTGAAAATGCGTTCGCTACTGGATGCGGCCCGTGGCCGCGAGGCGCTGGCGGTTGAGGCATTCTGCGAGATGGCCTCGCGCCTGTCATTGTTGGCGATCGAGCTGGCGGATTGTGTGGTGGAAGTCGACATCAATCCGGTGCGACTGATGGTCGATGACTGTATTGGCCTGGATGCTCTGGTGGTGGCAGGTAGCAAAAATAATGCATAACGAGGTGGCTGTGAAATCGGGCATAAGTGCAGAGCTGGGAGCGTTCCTGGAAGAACATCCGGCGATACAGATGCTGGAGGTGTTGATGCCTGATATGAATGGCATCTTTCGCTGCAAGCGCATTCATCGCAGCGAGTTTGCAGCACTGGCAGACGGGGCGCTTAAATGCCCGGCCACACAGCTGCTGGTTACAACAATGGGAGAATACGACCACGAGGTAGACCCGAAGTTAGTGGCCGGTGAGCCCGACAACAGGATATTTCCCGTCAGTGGCACTCTCAGTCCTGTGCACTGGCTGAAGTCCCCCACCGGGCAGGTAATGGCCAGTCTATACGAGTCTGACGGCAGCCCCGCCTGGGTTGATCCCCGCCACATACTGCAGCGTGTGCTGGATCGCTTCGCGGAACTGGATTATCGGCCGGTTATCGCCACTGAGCTGGAGTTCTACCTGGTCAGCCCGGGGGATGGCATTGTGCCAAAACCCCTGCTGGGACGTATTCCCGGGACGGGGATGGAGCAGCAGGGGATCCAGTTCGCCATGGCGGAGGATATGTGGCTCTACGATGGATTTCTCGATGATGTGCGTATTGCCTGTGAGCAGCAGTCGGTGCCCATGACAACCATGCTCTCGGAATTTGCTCCCGGCCAGTGGGAGATCAATACCCACCATGTAGACGACCCACTGCTGGCCTGCGATCACGCCCTGCTGTTGAAGCGCATCGTGAAGGGCGTGGCCCTCAAGCACGGCATATCTGCCACCTTCATGGCCAAGCCCTTTGCCGAAAGCGCGGGCAGCGGCCTGCATATTCACGCCAGTGTGTATGACGGGCAAGGCAATAATATTTTTGCCGACCCGGTCAGCGAGGAGGTCCCGGCATTGTCCGGGCTGTTCCGGCACGCCATCGGCGGGCTGGCAGACACCATGCATGAAGCCATGGCGATTTTTGCGCCCAACGCCAATTCCTACCGCCGCTTCGTGCCGGGCACCTATGTACCACTGTCACCCAGTTGGGGTTACAACCACCGCGATGTCAGCCTGCGCATTCCCGTGTCCAGTGACCAGAACCGGCGTATTGAACACCGGGTGGCGGGGGCCGATGCCAACCCCTACCTGGTTGCCGCGGCAGTGCTGGCGGGTATTCACCACGGTATCACCCGGCGCTGCGAGCCAGGACCGATGATAGCGGAGGGCACCCGGTTGTCTGATCAGGAAATCACACTACCCACCCGGTGGGAGCAGGCGCTGGATTCCTTCGACAGGTCTGTGGTTATGCCTGCTTACCTGGGGAAGGATTATTGCAGTGCCTTTGGCAGTATGCGCCGCACAGAGTGTGATGCCTTCCATGCCCGTATCTCCAACCTGGATTACGAATGGTATCTGAGGGCGGTTTAGAGCGTCTTTTTTCCCTGCAAATCGGCGGGCTAAACGGGCATACAACAATCTGTATGTCCATACAATAATTTGATACACTCCGGTCAGCCCGTATTCAAGTTGGTTTTCTGGTGATTTATGAAATTTATTGCGACCGACGTCGAAGATTCCCCGGCAAAGCTGGCGGAAAAGCTGAGACATGCTGTTGCCCGTCCCGACCACGCCATCGACTCCTACTTTTACCGCTCGCACCTGGTGTACGAGCGGGAGTTGCGCGAGTTGGTGTTTCGCAGCTGGATTTACGCCGGCCACGTGTCAGAGTTGGCTAACCCCGGCGACTATTTGTTGTTGGATATCGGCGAGGACTCCCTGATCATTGTGCGCGATGACAGCGGGGAGGTGCGTGCGATGATGAACGTCTGCCGACACCGCGGTGCGCGGGTGTGTGAGGAGGTGGCCGGCAACCGCAAGGCCTTTGTCTGCCCCTACCATGGCTGGGTTTACAACACCGACGGCACTTTGAAAGCCGCGCGGGAAATGCATGTTCGTCCGGATTTCGATATGGCCACTCATGGGCTGAAACAGGCCCGCGTGGTGGTTTACATGGGCCTGGTGTTTATCAATTGCGACCCGGATGCTGCCGATTTTCTGGCTCCGCTGCAAAACCTGGAGCAGCCACTGGGTGCCTATGACCTGCCCAATGCAAAAGTCGCCCACAAACAGACCTATCGCGTGGATGCGAACTGGAAGCTGGTGCTGGAAAATTACCTCGAGTGCTACCACTGCGCCACCTCCCATCGCGCCTACGCACGTATGCATACCTTGAAAGACCCTGACGAAAAAGTGGCGGATATCGTGCAGGCGATGCTGGACAGGACCGAGTCAGTGACCGGGATAAAGGGCATGGGTAAAGAGTACTACAGTATTTACCTTGAGTCCGAGGGCTTCGGTTGTTGCGTCTACACCAGTCGCTACGGCTTGTTCGACGGCTACCTGACCGGTAGCGAGGATGGTCAGCCCGTCGCTCCCCTTATGGGGCATATCAAGGGTTATGATGGTGGTGCAGGGGACTATCAGATGGGTCCTCTGTCGTTCATGCTCAACTACCCCGATCACTGCGTGCTCTACCGGTTTATTCCCCGGGGCCTGACCGCTACCGATATGGAGGTGGTGTGGTTTGTAAACGGTGATGCGCAGGAAGGGGTTGATTACGAGCGGGACAAAGTCACCTGGCTGTGGCATCACACCACACTGGAGGACGAGTACATTATTACCCGCAACAGTGAGGGCGTGAACTCGCGCTTCTTTGAGCCCGGCCCCTACCATCCGGAATTCGAAAATACACTGAAAGAATTCATCCACTGGTACCTGGCGACCCTGTCCAGCACCGTATAGGGGTTTTTGTGTCGACCAACCGTCGTAAGTTCAATCGTCATTCGCTGCATCCATGGGCCGATCTGCCAGCGCTGGGTGAGGATGAGTCCACCCCGGTTATTGTTCGCGGGGAGGGCGTTTACATTACCGATGAGCAGGGGCGTCGTATGATCGACGGGCCCGCCGGCATGTGGTGTATGCAGACCGGCTATGGGCGGCGGGAAATTGCCGATGCGGTGGCCGAGCAGATCATGCAGCTGGGCTATGCCACGGCCTTTTCCACCATTAATCCCCGCGAGGTCGAGCTGGCGCAGCGCATCGCCGCTGAAACACCGGGCGATCTTAATCGCGTGTATTTCACTACCGGTGGTTCAACTGCAGTGGATTCAGCCCTGCGCCTGTGTCAGCTGGCCAGCAACATCAAGGGTCAGCCCCAGCGCAAGCATATTCTGTCGCGCGACCGCGCCTATCATGGCAGTACCTTTCTCGCCGCCTCTGTGACCGGTAAGGAGCGTGACAAGACCGCGATGGATACCTTGCAGGACACAGTGCATTTTCTAACCGCGCCCAGCTTGTTCCATTACGAGCGTGAGCTCAGTGAAGCAGCGTTCTGTGATTTTCTGGTTGATGAGCTGGAGAGCAAAATTCTCGAGCTGGGGCCGGAGAATGTGATGTGTTACATCGCCGAGCCGGTGCTCGCCTCCGGCGGTGTCATTGTGCCGCCACAGGACTATAACCGTCGCTGCTGGGAAGTGGTGAAGAAGCACGGGATTGTGTATATCGCCGACGAGGTGGTCACCGCTTTTGGACGCCTGGGATACTGGTTTGCCTCGGAGAAAGTGTTCAACGTGGTACCGGATATCATTACTTTCGCTAAAGGTGTCACCTCAGGTTACGTGCCCCTGGGTGGTTTTGCGGTCTCTGATCGCTTTATGGATGAGATAT
>Ga0316189_10007014_pt1 | contig 10706 bp, 8 predicted proteins | sample LowCovwburrow_MG_FD_204930 | JGI IMG/M metagenome (GOLD analysis project Ga0316189, IMG submission 204930) | Coastal sediment microbial communities from Maine, United States - Lowes Cove worm burrow | ecosystem: Environmental > Aquatic > Marine > Coastal > Sediment | place: USA: Maine... | reverse complement strand
GCAGGAATTCAAAAAAAACTTGACACCCAGACAGCTCTCGGTCTGTCATTTGTGTACTAATGATATCGGTGGTTGCAGTTGTTTAAGGGAGATACCTATGAAGTTTGCTATGAAACAGACGTTCCTCGCCGCGCTGAGCGTTGCTGCGATGGCGTGTTTTTCCCCCGCTGCACATGCAGACAAGAACATTACACTTTGCGGCGGTAGCCCAGGTGGCCTGTGGTCACTTCTTGGTGCGGGCATAGATGCAGCGGTTCGTGAAGTCGATCCTGGTTCAAACGTGACATATCAGACATCGAGTGGCGGCTTTGCAAACATTGTTCAGGTGAAGCAGGGCAAATGCGATATCGCGATTGTCCACGTTGGAGAGGTGTTGATCGCTGCCCGTGGCGACGAACCGTTCAAGGCCCCTACAACTGGTGTTTCCGCGATTGCCATGCTCTATGACTGGGCGCCGATGCAGTGGGTCATCGACAAGGACTATGCTGAAAAGAACGGCATTGAATCCATTGCTGATCTGAAAGCGGGAAAGGCACCTTTCAATCTGGTCGTGAACCGCCGTGGCATTCTTCCGTCGATCCTGGCTGAGCAGTCGCTGATGAAAGCCGGTGTCACCTTGAAAAGCATTGAAGACAATGGCGGCAGCGTCCAGTATCAGGGGTCCAAGTCTGCGTCGACGATCATGCAGGATGGCAAGGCTGATGCATGGGTCAACGCAACATTTATTGGCAGCGGCAGTATCAAGTCCATTGCCAACAATAGAAGCCTCACTCTGCTGTCCGTGCCGAAAGAGGTCATTGACCAGATGGTTGCAGAGTACGGATCAAAGCCCGTGACGATTGCAAAAGGGGCCTATGAATGGCTCGACAAGGATGTTGAAACCTTCGGGGCCCAGGCTGCGCTGATCGCCAGCGACGACGCGGACCCAAAACTCGTTACCCTTGTCGCCAAGGCCATCGTTGGACACCAGGACAAGATTCAGGGCGTCCACAAAGCCATGAAGGCGTTTGACGGGAAGCTGTTGTCCTCAATCACCCAGTTCAAATATCACCCGTCCGCTGCGGCAGAAATCAAAGCGGCCGGTCTGTAATCATCGGAGATGTTCCCCGGGCAAGCTTCATGCTTGCCCGGGGAAGTTTCTTATCAAAACCCATGACAGAGACATAAGATGCGAACGTCTACGATCCTGTCGACATTTTTTTCGACAGGGGCCCGTCGCACTCCGTCCGGTTTAATGTTCTGGCCAATCCGCCTCTACACGGCTCTGTTTTCAGTCTGGGTTCTTTGGGCGGCAACGTTCTCGCGAATAGATGCGCTTTCCCTCACGGTCGTATTTCTTTGTCTCATATTCGTACCGGCTTTTCTGGTCGTGGGGGCTTCCAATGTTTCTGATCGCTCGAGGCCAACTCCAACAGACTGGGTGTTGTCAGGTCTTGCCGGTTTGTGCGCGATATACTTCATCATCAAGATTCCCGAAACTGCCACCCGCATCAGCTTGCTGACCGAATTGAGCACCGACCAGTTCATCTTCGCATCGATACTTATCGGTCTCACTTTGGAAATAACCCGCCGAACTGTCGGGTTGTTTTTGATGGGTATCGTGCTGGTTTTCATCGCCTATAACCTGCTCGGACACCTGATCGCGGGTCAACTGGGTCACGGGCTGGTGACTGTAGGCCATTTCATTGACATCAACGTGTATACGACCGATGGGCTTTTCGGTGTTCCGGTCCGGGTTGCTGCAACTTATGCATTTCTGTTCGTCATGTTTGGCACATTTCTGGAAAAAGCCGGCGGCGGGGATTTTTTCTTCAACCTTGCTGCATCCCTGTCGGGCAGGTCAGTTGGCGGTCCGGCCAAGGTTGCCGTGTTTTCCTCTGCGCTGTTCGGCACCATGTCGGGCAGTCCCACATCCGACGTTGTAGCGACCGGCTCGGTCACGATCCCGATGATGAAGCGGCTCGGATATGACAAAAGTCTCGCTGCAGGCGTGGAAGTAGCCTCGTCTACGGGAGGCAGCCTGTTACCGCCCGTCATGGGGTCGGCGGCGTTCATCATGGCAGAGATGACCGGTGTCGGTTACGCAGAGATTGTGCTGGCAGCGATCCTGCCCGCAGTTCTGTATTATGTGGGCATCCTCACCCAGGTTCACCTGAGATCTGTCAGGCTGAACCTTGCGCCGCTCAATTCATCCGATGTGCCTCCGCTGCGCGAAACCATGCAAAAGGGATGGCATTTTCTTGTGCCTCTGGCAGGCCTGATCATCCTTTTGGTAATGGGATACTCGCCAACGATGGTTGCCGTTTTCAGTGCCGTTGCTGTCTGGTGTGTTGCGCTGCTGAGACCGGGACAGAGGATGGGTGTTGGCCTGACAGTCGAAGCGCTTTCAGATACGGCAATTCGAATGATTGGTGTTACCGGGGCATGTGCTGCGGCGGGGCTGGTGATCGGCGGCATCACAATGACGGGCCTGGCATCGAAGTTTTCCTACATTGCGTTCGCCATGGCAGGAGACAGTGCCATTCTCGTCCTGTTTCTGAGTGCAGCAGTTACAATCGTGCTGGGACTGGGAATGCCGACGCCCAGTGCATATGTACTCGCAGCCGTTCTGGTAGGCCCGACACTGGTAAACGAGTTTGGCTTCCCGGAACTGAATGCGCACCTTTTCCTTCTGTATTTTGCAGTGATGTCGGCGATGACACCACCTGTGGCGGTCGCCGCTTATGCAGCGGCTGCCATTTCCGGAGCCAATCCGTTGCGTATCGCGGTTGTTGCCATGCGTTTTTCGATCGTTGCATTCGTAGTGCCGTTCATGTTCGTCATTAATCCGACCGTACTCCAGCCGTTTTCAGGGTTTGAAGCATTTGCAGTGAGCCTTGCCATCACTTTGGCTTGTGTTCTGATTGCCTTCGCGTCGGAAATTGACTGGGCTGGCAGTTCTTCGCGGCTGGTCAGGCTTGGCATGATTTTGTCCGCGCTCCTGCTTGTGGTCCCTTATCCGACCCTGAAAGTGGCCGGTGCGATTATCGGACTCGGCCTGCTGGTTTTCGCACTTGAGAAGTCAGGTGTGGCCAGGTTCAAAACGTTGCTGAAACCATAGTTGAAATCCGCACCAGGCTTTTTGCCGGTGTGTAATTGAAAGGTATAGTTATGTTCATTGACCTCAGAAAGATTGAACCCCTGGTCGATCTTTGGCTGGATGAGGATGTCAACTATTATGATCTCACAGCAAAGATCATGATTGACGAAGACGCCGTCGCCAAATTTGGAATGAACGCGCGCGAACCAATCGTCCTGTGTGGTTTGAAAATCGCGAAAATGATCTTTCGCAGACTTGATCCTGATTGCAGTTTTGAAACGTCACGAAAAGACGGCGAGCGCATCGAAACCGGTGAAACTTTCGCGATCATTGAAGGCAACGCCCAAGCGCTGCTCACAGCGGAGCGTGTAGCTCTCAACGTCGTTCAACGCCTGTCCGGAATTGCGGCAATGGCAGCTGAGTATGTCGAGAAGATTGAAGGAACCGGCGCCATCCTGCTCGACTCCCGGAAGACGACGCCCGGGCTCAGGAACCTGGAAAAGTATGCAATTGTTTGCGGAGGCGGTCGTAATCACCGGCTCGGCCTCGACAACGGGATAATGCTCAAGGACAATCATATCGCTGTCGCTGGCAGCATTACCGCAGCGGTAGAGCGCGCCAAGGCTCATGCACCGGTCCTGACAAAAATAGAGGTCGAGTGCGATAATCTGGATCAGGTGGGCGAGGCACTCGAAGCCGGGGCCGACATCATCATGCTCGACAATATGAGCAATGAAGACATGCGAAAAGCCGTGTCCATGTCGGCGGGACGTGTGCCGCTTGAGTGTTCTGGCGGCGTCCGTTTGGACACCATACGGGCTAAAGCAGAAACCGGTGTTGATTACGTTTCCGTTGGCCGCATTACACAATCTGCCCCATGCGTGGATATTGGGCTTGATGAAGTCTGAATCTGAAAAGGAAGCAGGTTTGAAGGAAACTCAATGAACTCCGGTATTCTTTTTCTGATTGTCGGTCCCAGTGGAGTTGGAAAGGATACTCTGCTTGACGGTGCCCGGGAAAGGTTGGGCGCGAACCGGTGGTTTTCATTTCCCCGGCGGATCATTACCAGACCGTCCGATGCAGGTGGTGAAGACCATATTCCCGCAACAGCTGAGGAGTTTGATCAGCTCCTGGCAGCCGGCAAGATGATGCACCACTGGTCGGCGCACGGACTTCGGTACGGGGTTCCGGTGTCAGTCAAATCGCAGCTCGATGCAGGCATTAATGTCGTCCTGAACACATCACGGAAGGAACTTGCAGCATTCAGGCAGAAGCACTGTGAGGTCATAGTGGTGAATATTTCGGCGTCGGCGTCGTCCATTGAAAACCGTCTGCGAAAGCGGGGAAGAGAGACGGACAGCGAAATAGAAAGCCGTCTCGCACGAATGACCGAAAATTGGGATGCAGAAAGTGGCACCCTGGAACTGGCGAATGAGGGAACGCCAGAGACCGGCATACTGAACCTTGTGGATTTGATTGCAGGCTCCTGCGGCCTCAAGGCGACTGTGCAACAATTCCCCGCAAGTTTCGGCAATCGTGCCATGTGCCTTATGCACTCAGGCAACCCGATCGCTTCCCGCTTGCTGTCAGGGTGTGAGAGAGTGGTTCTCACCGCCGGCTCCACGACCGTGGTTGCTGAACTCGGCCTGACTGACGACAGTTCGATTGCAGCTGTTGATGCATGTGCGCTGTCGACAGCGGCTCTGTCCGCCCTGTCTGTTCAGGAAGGTGACGTCGTAGATGTCATACGGTCCCCATCGCCGAAAAGCCGAGGCATCTTGCGAAAGAAGATCAGGGGGGGCGAACTCGATGATGAGGAGATGGAGGCTTTTGTTCACGACCTCGTTCGCGGACGCTTCAGTGCGTCGGAAATTTCCGGTTTTCTTGTGTCAGCTTCAAGGAATTTGAGCCTCAAGGAAATCATCTCGCTTACCCGGGTCCGGGCTCAATTCGCGCATAGACAGAACTGGCAGTCAGACATTGTTGTCGACAAACACTCCATGGGTGGGGTGCCAGGCAATCGGGTGACGCCGATAGTTGTTCCCATAGTCGCTGCGTACGGATTGATCATCCCCAAAACATCCTCGCGTGCAATTACATCGGCTGCCGGAACCGCAGATATGATGGAAGTGCTGTCCCGGGTTGATTTGTCACCTGACGAGATGACACGGGTAGTCTCGGAAACCGGGGCCTGCATTGCCTGGAACGGGAAACTTACCCATTCTCCGGTTGACGATGTGATGAATGCCATAAATCGCCCTCTCGGGCTTTCCTCGGCACTTCTTGACGTTTCCTCGATCATGTCAAAAAAACTGGCCGCCGGATCGACGCACGTATTGATTGACCTGCCGGTTGGTCCTCAGGCCAAAACCACGACTATCGAGGACGCTGAAGCACTGGCGCTGCTTTACACGCAAGTCGGAGAAGGCGTCGGGTTGAATGTAAAGGTGAACATAGCTGACGGCACACGGCCAATCGGTCGCGGGATCGGTCCTGTCCTTGAAACCGTGGATGTCGTCAAGGTGCTCAAGGGCCAAAGCGATGCGTCTGTTGACTTGCAAAGCAAGGCCGTCGGTTATGCAGGCTTGCTGCTGGAATGGGCTGGCGATGTACCGGCAGGCAAGGGCGAGGCCGTGGCACTGGACCTTCTCTCATCGGGCAAAGCCTACGAAAAACTGCGGGAAATCGCTGACAGTCAGGGCGCACATGACAGTTCGATTGCTCCAGGCACGTTCCAGTATTCAGTGCGTTCGGAAGATAGCGGCGTTGTAAACAACATAAATATCAGGCGGCTTGCTGACATCGCACGGGCAACCGGCGCTCCTCTGGATAAGGGAGCCGGGATAGAAATCCATTGCGAGCTGGAGGCTTCCATACATCGCGGCGACGAGATTTTCCGTATTTTTTCTTCCAGCCAGGCTGGGCTGGACGACGTCAAGGCTGCGGTTCTGAACAATGGTCCGGTGGTATCGCTGAAATAGGAGGCAGACCAACTTACTTTGGTATAAAGCCGCCAGTTTACCTCTCCCGGCTCACCCTGGAAAAGCCCCGCCAATCAGACCGCGCTGCCTCGCACCACGGTTCCCCCTGCCGTTCAAGCGATCCGGAGCGTGGTCATTTTAATTGTCGGAGAGCAAGCGACAATGTTTCATTCAAGCAGACCCGCGAGCGCGGTGTTGAAGTCCTCGCGGGTGGTGACTGGATCAGTAAACCACACCCGTGCCAGATCGGAAGGCGTGCTCAGGTCGATGCCTTCAGGGTCGATCGCACTGACCCGCCAGCGTCCGGGGTTGGCCCCCGCCACCGCTGCCAGCCGGGCCGCATGCTCATCATCGTTCAGCGAACTCACCAGGGCAGGGGCTTCGGCCATGAGCGCTGAAGCTGTGTCCAGATCGGTCAGCAGGTCTTCAGGCGTCACGGAGTTGGCGTTTTGCGCCGGACCACCATTGAGTTGTACTGCTTGTGGGTGAACCCGGTAGAAAAGCGCATCGGGCAGGCCGAGATAGAGTTTCGACTTGGGAAACCGCTCCACATAGCGCGCCTTCAACTCGGCGGTTTCGTCTGCCGGCACCCGTTGAGCGCAACCGCTGAGTGTTAAACGCGGAGTTATCATCACGTCGGTCCGGCTATCTGCCACAGTCATCGAGACACGGGGGTCTGCCTCAATGTTGCGGGCGTGGATCGAAAGCCCGGCCATGAACACGGCCGGTACGCCATCGGGTTCGACGATCAGGTTGGTTACGGTGCTGTAGGGATAGCCGCCCGGGTCGAGTGTTGCCAGTGTGGTGACCCGGTTGGTGCGCAGAAGTGTTCGAGCAACACGGATCGCTTCTATCGGGCGCGCTGCATCCAGATCGATTTCAACGCCTCTCGGAGTGATCGCAGGCATTCCGGTACCTCTCGCATGAAAGCGGGGTGGGGCAGTTTCGCAATGTGATGAACTGCACATTCGTGTCTTTAAAATATGCCTAGTTTGATCATCAACAACAAGGCGTTGAACAACAAGAACACGAAGCAAAGGCAAGCCCCCCGATCCCCTGCAAATGTATCCGGGCAAACTGAAGCGACAATAACCAAATCAAACGCTGGACTGAAAGATGGGCACCATGGCCTGCTGGCTTACCCCTCCTGGCACACCATGGAAAATGCTCCCTAGTTTAACCGCGCTCCCTCGCAACACGGTCCTCCCTGCCGTAAAAGCGACCAGGGGCGCGGTTTTCTCAGGTAAACCGCCAGCACTGTCAGTCACCCAGATGCTTTTCGCCTCGCGCTTTTGCCAGCATGATCTGGTGCTGGCGCTGCCGGAAGCGCGCCCGGTCTTCATCCGTGCGGGTTTCGTGGCAATGCACACATGAGACGCCTTCTTCGTACATTTTCGATTCAAGATCTTTGGCCGTCAACGGCATGCGGCAGGCCCGGCACAATTGATGGTCGCCCGGTTCCAGCCCATGCCCGACGGACACGCGTTCATCAAAGACAAAGCAGTCACCGCGCCATTTACTCTGTTCTGGCGGTACCAGTTCGAGGTATTTCAGAATACCGCCCTTGAGGTGATAGACTTCATCTACACCGGCCTGCCTTGCGAAGGCGGTTGCCTTTTCGCAGCGGATGCCGCCGGTGCAGAACATGGCGACCTTTTTGCCGGCAAGCTCGTTGTGACGGGCATTCAGCCAGTCCGGGAACTCCCGGAATGATTTCGTATTGGGATCAAGCGCGCCATCGAATGTGCCGATTGAGACTTCATAGTCATTACGGGTGTCGATAACAACCGTATCAGGGTCATTGACCAGGTCATTCCAGTCTTGCGGCTCGACATAGGTGCCGACGATCTGGTTGGGATCGATATCTTCTATCCCCATAGTCACGATTTCGCGCTTCAAGCGGACTTTCAGCCTGTTGAATGGCATTTCAGCTGCCCAGGATTCCTTGTGCTCAATGTCCGCGCAACCGGGCAGTTTGCGAATATGGGCAAGTACGGCGTCTATGCCGTCACGGCTGCCGGCAATGGTACCGTTAATGCCTTCGCGTGCCAGCAAAAGCGTGCCTTTTACACCGTGATGGCTGGCAACACTGGACACCGGGCCCTTAAGGTCTTCCGGTGTGTCAAACACGGCAAACCTGTACAGGGCTGCAACGACGATTTTGTTGGCGGTTGTCACGGCTTGCGATAATCCGAATGGCAGGCCTTGCAGGTCTTGCCTGCAGCGCCAAGTGCAGCGGGCAGGGCCGTCGCCTCCGTCACCGAGGACAGGGCGGCCGCAGCGGATTCCAAATCTGAAGCGATTCTGCTAAACCTCTCAAAATCCTTCCAGATTTGAGGTAACGCTTCGCTGGGACCGTGAATGGAGCCTTCCGGAAAAAGCGTCGGCATGTTGGCGGCGTGAACTTTCAGATCACCGGCACGCCTGGCCACAGCAGATGGGTCAAAACGTGCATCTCCCTTGACCATTGCACCGAGTTCTTTCATCACTGCACCGACGTCCTTCATTGTTTCCATGCGTTTTTTCACGATGCCGGTTGCACCGGAATGCGCCTGCGCAAGTGCCGGAATAGCGACGATCGCGGCAACGCCCAAGAGTTTGATGTACCTGATCATTGGAAGACACTCCCTATATGAACTGTTTATCGTGCGCGAGGGGTTGCCGCAACATTACCGGAAGGGTCAATTCGCGCCAGTGGCTTGAAAACAGCCCAATTGCGGTCAAACCACGCTTAGACACGTCATATGCATGGTCATATTCGTGATTTCGCGGCAAAAACCGGGCCAACCTCTACGGTCAGTCTGCTCTCTGACACTAGGTTTTGAACGCCTCGTCTACCGGTACCTTGTAGGCGGTCGCCAACCGGTTGGTCATGTTGGCCAGGCCCACAATCGCGATCAGTTCGTTCATCATTGCGTCATCCGCGCCCTTGGCACGCGCTGAGGCCCCGTGGCTTGCCATGCAGTAGTCGCAATTGTTCGACATGGAGATCGCCGTGTAGATCAGTTCCTTTGTCAGCGGATCAAGTGCACCGGGGCCCATTATGTCTTTCAGGCTGCTCCAGACATGGGCCAGCATACGCGGTTCATTGGCCAGATACTTCCAGAAGTTGTTGACGTCGGAAACCTTGCGCGTGGTACATATGTCGTTATAGACAGACCGCACTTCCGGCGATGCATCTTCCATTTCAATCGGGTTCATGTCTCGTTCATCTCCATTTTGCCAGATTGTTGGACATCATTGACTGCAAACTTGCGCGCCTGTGCGAGCTTTGCCAAGGAGGGAAATTAATGAAACTTGTATTTCAAACGTCCATGCTGGGCGCGCTGGTGGTTGCCGCCGGTCTGGCACTGACCCCTGTCAGCGGCATTGCGCAAAGTTCAGACCAGGTCAAGCAAATGTCGGTTGAGCAGTTGTTGCAGCGCCAGCAGGTTCTGCAGGGCGAACTCGACAATGGCGGCGGGAAAAGGCAAAAGCGGCAACTTCGCCGGGTGCAGCGTGAACTTAAGCGCCGCCAGAATCGGGCAGCCCAGCCGGCTCAACCGCAACCGGTTCAGCAACAGCAACAGGCACAACCTCAGCCGCAACCCCGGGCGCAACCAGTACAGCAACAGCAGGATCAGTCCGCTGACGTCAACCGACTGGCACGGCGGTACCTGCGTAACAACGACAATGTACGCAGGATGAATGACAATCAGTTGCAGGTCCGCGTCCGAAACGGCCGCAACTTGCTGCAACAGGATGGTTTGCGTAACAATCTCAAACGGAAAGTGCGCGAACAAGTACAGGCCGCGCGCGCTGAAACCGCGCGCCGTGCTGCTGTGGTCCAGACCCCGCAGGTTCAACCCGCTCCGCAGCAGCAGGTTCAGCCACAGCAGCAAGGTGGCGACGTGAATCGTCAGGCACGACGCTATATGCGCGACGACGCCAAGGTGCGTGACTTGAATGACAACCAGTTGCAGGCTCGCATTCGAAATGGTCGCGAGTTGCTGCAGCGTGATGGTTTGAACAACAATCTCACCCGGCGGGTACGTAGACACGTTCAACAGGCCCGTGACGAGCGCAGCCGCCGCGCTCAAGTTGTGAAGACGCCCCAGGTGCAGCCACAACCGGATCAGGCAGGGGATGTGAACCGCCGGGCCCGCCGCTATCTGCGCAACGACAAGAATGTGCGCCGCATGAATGATGGCGAATTGCGGACCCGCATCAGCAATGGCCGCAACCTGCTGCAACGCGATGGCCTGCGCAACCGGCTTGAGCGCCAGGTGCGCGAACAGGTGCGTGCCGCAAGGTCGGAAGTCGAGCGCCGCTCGCAGGTGACCCAACAGCCGACGCCGCCGGCTTCCAACGTAAACCGCGAAGCTCGCGATCTGCTGGCTGATAACAGATCAGCCTCATCATTGCGTGAACCACAACTGCGCCGCAGGCTCGAACAAGCCCGCCGGATCATGGGCGACAGAGATCTCAATCGCCGGTTGTTCCGGGATGTACGCCGCATGGCGCGCGGAGATCGCGATGAATTGCGTAATCGTGTGGCGCGCCAGGATCAGAACCAGGCCGAACCGCGCGAAGACAGGTTGGATGCCCGGCAACTGTTGCGCGACCGGCGTGATGTACGTGATTTGAATGACAGGCAGTTGCAGAGA
>Ga0316189_10007012_pt1 | contig 10706 bp, 11 predicted proteins | sample LowCovwburrow_MG_FD_204930 | JGI IMG/M metagenome (GOLD analysis project Ga0316189, IMG submission 204930) | Coastal sediment microbial communities from Maine, United States - Lowes Cove worm burrow | ecosystem: Environmental > Aquatic > Marine > Coastal > Sediment | place: USA: Maine... | reverse complement strand
CGACCTGGATAGAGTATTGCAAGTCATTCTTCCCGGTCATCCTGGCCGTGCTGCTGCTGCGCTCCTTTCTGGTAGAGCCGTTCCGGATACCGTCCGGCTCCATGATGCCTACCCTGCTGGTGGGTGACTTCATCCTGGTCAACAAGTTTGCCTACGGTATCCGCTTGCCGGTGCTGGATACCAAGGTGGTAGAAGTCGATGAGCCGGCGCGTGGCGATGTCGTGGTATTCCGTTATCCGAAGGATCCTTCGGTGGATTATATAAAACGGGTCGTCGGCTTGCCCGGAGATAAAATCGGTTATTACAATAAGGTGTTGTACGTCAACGGCGAGCCCGCCGGCCAGGTGCCGGCAGGCGTGTATGTCGGCAAAGGTTCCGGTGTTTCCATGTCCGGTGCCAGTGAGCGCCGGGAGCAGCTTGGTGAAGTGCAGCATGATATTCTGGTGATGCCGCGCACCCCGGGCCTGGAAGGACAGTATGTCGTTGGTGAAGATGAATATTTTATGATGGGCGATAATCGGGATAACAGTAACGACAGCCGTTACTGGGGAACAGTGCCGGAGGCGAATCTGGTGGGCAAGGCGTTTCGCATCTGGATGAACTGGGATGGTGCAAATGGAGGTGTCGATTGGGATCGGATCGGCATGAAAATTGACTAGATGACTTACGAGGGGAAAGCTATGCATTCACTGCAGCAACAGAAAGGTGTAACTACGGTTGGTTGGCTGATTATTCTGGCGCTGATCGGGTTTTTCGTATTGTTGACGCTGAGGATGGCACCTGAATACATGGAGTACTACAAGGTTGTATCTACCCTGGACACAATGGAGAAGGAGTCGGGCTTCAGCAATCCCCAGGAAATCCGGCGCATGGCTGAAAATCGTTTTGAAATAAGCTATGTGACAGTGATTACCAACAAAGATCTGAAGATAAAGCCTTTTGGACAAAGTTACCTGGTAAGGGCTGCCTATGAGTCACGTGTACACCTGTTTGGAAACGTGTTTGTCGTGATGGTTTTTGACAAGCAGGTTAAAGTCAAGCGGGTTTGAGGCAGCCTGTCGGCAAGCTCGAAGGCGTGCTTGGTCACAGCTTTGCGGACCAGGATTTGCTGAAGCAGGCGCTGACGCATCGCAGTGCCGGCAGACGCAATAACGAACGGCTGGAGTTTCTTGGGGACGCCATTCTCGGTGGTGTGATCGCGGCGGAACTGTACCGGCGTTACCCGGAGGCAAAGGAAGGCAAACTGAGTCGCTTGCGCGCCAACCTGGTGCGCCGGGAATCGCTGGCCGAAATCGCACAGCTGCTTGAGCTCGGGCCCTATCTGAACCTGGGAGGCGGTGAACGCAAGAGCGGTGGTCATCAGCGTGACTCAATACTTTCAGACACGGTCGAGGCGTTGATTGGCGCTGTTTTTCTGGACAGTGATTTTACTGTCTGTCAGCGCAGTATTCTCAACCTGTTTGCGGAGCGACTGGAGTCGCTGTCCGATGTAGCGTTCCTGAAAGACGCGAAGACACGGTTGCAGGAGTTTCTGCAATCGCGACACAAACCCCTGCCGGAATACCAGGTCACCGAGGTGACCGGTGAGGCGCATGCGCAATTCTTCAAGATAGAATGCATCGTCGATGGTATTGAAATACACGGCAAAGGGCAGGGCAGCAGTCGGCGCTTTGCAGAACAAAATGCAGCACAAGACATGTTGTCCCGGCTGGATGCCGGCCGGGATGAATGATTTTCGCTGCGGCTATATTGCCCTTGTCGGGCGTCCGAACGTCGGGAAATCCACGCTGCTCAACCGGATACTTGGCCAGAAAATCAGTATTACCTCAAGACGCCCGCAGACAACCCGCCACCGGGTGCTGGGTATCAAGTCGCAGCCGGCTGCGCAATTAATCTACGTAGATACACCGGGTATCCACGATTTCAGCGGACGGGCCATGAACCGCCATATGAATCGCACGGCCAGCAGAGTATTGCAGGATGTTGATGTGGTGGTGTTTCTGGTAGATGGACTGCACTGGACTGCCGATGATGATCTGGTGCTGAAAAAACTCGACCAGGTTACGTCCCCGGTTATCCTGGCGGTAAACAAGATTGACTTGCTGGGCAACCGGGAGGAACTGTTGCCCCGGTTGCAGGCGCTTTCGGAGAAATACCGCTTTTTGCATATTATTCCGATTTCTGCAGGCAAGGGCGATAATGTCGAGGAACTGGAAGCTGCTATAGAACGCCTGTTGCCGCAGGCGCCACCGCTGTTCCCGGAAGACCAGGTGACGGATCGTTCAGTACGTTTTCTGGCGGCGGAACTGGTGCGGGAGAAACTGTTTCGCAAGCTGGGTAAAGAATTACCCTATGGACTGACCGTGGAAATCGAGCAGTTCAAGAGTGATACGAATATTACCCATATTCATGCGCTGATCTGGGTGGAACGCAAGAGCCAGAAGTATATCGTGATAGGCAAGCAGGGACGTATGCTCAAGGAGGTAGGTATTGAAGCTCGCCGGGATATCGAGGCCTTGATTGATGGCAAGGTTAATCTAAAACTCTGGGTCAAGGTCAAGGAGGGCTGGGCGGACGATGAACGTGCGCTGCATAGCCTGGGTTATACTCATGACGACTAGTCTGCAGTAACACTGTCCGTCATGACACAACGCACAAGAGTCTCACTGGAACCCGCCTGGATACTGCATCACTACCCCTACCGTGATTCAAGCCTGTTGCTGGAAGTTTTCAGTCATGAATACGGGCGAATTGGGCTGATTGCAAGAGGTGCCCGGTCTGCAAAGGGGCGCTGGCAAAATCAGCTGCAGATGCTGCGTCCCTTGCTATTGTCCTGGAGCATGCGCGGTGAATTGGGTACGTTAACCGGTGTCGACAGTCGCGGCGGCATGGATGTTTTCCCGGGGCGCCAGGTGCTGTGTGCCTGTTATCTGAATGAACTTTTGATGCGGCTGTTGACGCGTCACGACCCGCATCCGGAATTGTTTGGCGCTTACGAAGACGCGCTGCTGATGCTGGGTAGCGCCGAGGAGCCGGCACTGCGGCTATTTGAGAAGCGCCTGTTGCAGGCCCTGGGTTATGGCCTGCTGCTGGATTATGAATATGACAGTGGTGACGCGGTGCAAGCCGGCAGCCTCTATGAATACCGTTTGGAGAAGGGGCCGGTCAGGTGTGGGCAAGCTGCCGGCAACGGTGTTTTTCTGCAGGGCGCCAGCTTGCTGGCGCTGCACAGTGAAGACCTGCAGGATGCACAGGCATGTCGTGAGGTGAAGCAACTGATGCGCGCGGCACTTGCCCTGTACCTGGGTGAGCGTCCGTTGCGGACACGGGAAGTGCTGCGCCAGTTGTCTTCGTTTGCAAGCGCTGGCAAAACGACCGTTATTCGCGACAACAGGCGCAGAATACAGGCTGATTACGCAGGATAATGAAATGGAAATATTGCTGGGTGTAAATATTGATCATGTTGCCACGTTGCGTCAGGCGCGTGGCACGCGTTACCCGGATCCCGTGCAGGCGGGAATAGAAGCAGAACAGGCAGGTGCTGACAGCATTACCCTGCATTTGCGTGAAGATCGCCGGCATATTCAGGAGCGCGATGTGCTGATGCTGAAGGATATCCTGCAAACACGCATGAACCTGGAAATGGCGGTTACCGATGAGATGCTGGCCTTCGCGGAGCGTGTGCGCCCGGAAGACTGCTGCCTGGTGCCGGAACGACGTCAGGAATTAACGACCGAGGGTGGACTGGATGTTGCAGGCCAGTTGCCCGTTATCCGTGCGGCATGCGAGCGCTTGAAAGCGGCTGGTGTACGTGTGTCTTTATTTATTGACGCCGATCCGCGCCAGATTGCGGCGGCGGCTGAAAGCGGTGCGCCGTGTATCGAAATTCACACCGGGCATTTTGCCGACGCGACCGACGCCAGGGCGGCTGCTGCCGAGCTTGAACGTATCAGGGATGCCGTGCGGCAGGGTGTGGCAGCCGGATTACGCGTTAATGCCGGTCACGGGCTGCATTATCATAATGTAGGTGATATTGCCGAAATTCCCGAGGTACAAGAGCTGAATATCGGTCATGCGATCATTGCACGGGCGATATTCAGTGGCCTTGCCGATGCCGTTGCTGAAATGAAACGACTGATGCGTGAGGCAAGAGCGGTTGCAAAATAACGGTTCTGCATGACGGGCGACTTCCGGCCAGCGTCAGCGGCTGTCGGTAAATCCGCTGTAGGTTAATGTACTGTTGATAGTGTTGAAGGCCCGGAGATAACAGGCGTCAATGCTGTCTGTGTTGGTCGTCGCCAGTGAGCGGTGCAGGGCGCGCAGTGCGCCTTCAAGTTCCGGCGCGTCGCAATAGACAATCGCACCGAGCAACTGGTGGACGTCATTCCTGAGACCCTGGAGATCATCGGCCTGATAGGCCTGTGATATTTTCTGCTGAAATTCCGGCAGTTCTGTCAGTAGTTCGGCAAATAATTCACTTGAAAACGCATAACGAGCACTGTCAGCTGGCAGGTCGTCGTGCAATGATTTCGAAGTATTGCCGATCTTTTCCGGCGGCGCCCCGGTTGCTGCCCGGGTAGCCGTTAAAAGTTGTAACCATTGCCGTGAGTTGTTGCAGAGGGCTGCTGTCAGTCGTTGTCGCAGAGATTGCCTGTCATTCTTCATGGGTTTTCTGTACCCGGATGTGTATGGCGACATGGGTGCGTCGTCCTGATCAAGGTAAACATGCTAATCGATAGCGCTTGCGCCTGCCATCTGTGTGCTGTCGGTCATTTACGCTTATTACTGTCTGATATTTACTGTTCTTGGGTATACTGTACGCAGATGCTATTGACGGATAACAGTATTATGAATTTTCCTACCCTGGAAGCGACCATCGGCAATACACCGCTGGTGCGCCTGCAACGCTTGCCGGCCGCCGGCACGAATACTGTACTGGCGAAGCTGGAAGGCAATAATCCCGCCGGCTCGGTAAAGGATCGCCCGGCACTCAGCATGATCAAGCATGCAGAGGACCGTGGAGAAATCAGCCCCGGCGATACCTTGATAGAAGCCACCAGTGGCAATACCGGCATCGCGCTGGCGATGGTAGCTGCCATCAAGGGTTACCGCATGGTACTGATTATGCCTGCACACATGAGCGTTGAGCGGCGTGCTGTTATGAAGGCCTTCGGCGCCGAGATCATACTGGTCAGCAAAGAGCAGAGTATGGAAGGTGCACGTGACCTGGCGGATGAAATGGCCGCGCGTGGCGAGGGCAAGGTGCTCGACCAGTTTTCCAATCCGGACAATCCACGTGCGCATTATGAAGGCACCGGCCCCGAAATCTGGCGTGATACAGCTGGCGGGGTTACGCATTTCGTCAGTGCCATGGGTACCACGGGTACCATTATGGGGACTTCACAATACCTCAAGGAGCAGAACCCGGATATCGAGATCGTCGGTGTTACCCCGGCTGAAGGTTCGGCAATACCGGGAATCCGGCGTTGGCCGGAGGCCTATCTGCCGTCTATATTCAGAGCCAGTAGCGTGGATCGTACTATTGAAGTGGATCAGCAAATGGCTGAACAGACCACGCTTGCACTGGCTGCAAAGGAAGGAATATTTGCAGGGGTTTCATCGGGCGGTGCTGTCGCTGCTGCGCTTTCCCTGGCAGAGCAGGTAGAAGATGCTGTCATTGTTGCCATTATTTGTGATCGCGGGGATCGCTATCTTTCTACCGGAGTTTTCGCTACCTGAATGATGTTCCCGTGGCGTCGGGTCAGAGTAGCGTTACTGCTGGCACCTGGCCTGCTGGTCATTACGGCATTACCCGGATTTGCGGTTGATATTGTAAAGCTGAGACTGGGTACGATTGCAGGGGCAGGCTGGTCGGCCGAGGCAGTAAGCCTGCAGCTGAATTTGCTGGATGAGCGGCATGCCGCGCTGCTGCTGCAGGCACAACGCGTTGCGCTGCCAGACGGTTTCGGTGAACTCTCCACCCTCACTCTGTCGTGTGCACGCGCGCAGATTACGACAACAGCGGTGAGCTGTGCGGAGGGCACACTCAAGACACAATCAACCATGCTGGGACAGCAGCATATCCAGCTCACTTTTCGTTACCAGCTGGATACCGGCAGGATCGACACGGCATTGCGGGATATCCATGCCTGTGACGGGACGCTGTCACTCAGGGCCCGGCTGTCAGACACACGCTGGCAGATAGACGCCACGGGCACTGCCCTGTCACTGCCAGCCGTCACTCGCCAGCTGGCCGCCACCGGCATTGCGCTGCCTGTCGTTACAGGCAGCGCCGGGCTGGATGTAACTGCGCAACTCAGCGGTGTGTCGTCGCAGTTGCAGGAGGCCGATGTTGAAGTGCGGCTGCTGGCTGAAGAAGTCTCTGATGCTGCCGGCAGTGTTGCTGCCGAGAACCTGGACGTTTCCCTGCACGCAACCGTAAAGGCGATTGCCACCGGCATGCGCGTGGTACTGGATCTATCCGGCCGGCAGGGCGCGCTCTATATCGATCCGGTATATGTCGAAATGCCACCACAGCCGCTGCAGATCAATGCCCGTTTTGACTGGTCATCTGCAGGGCAACAGTTGTTGCTGCATTCATTGAGCTACAGGCACCCCGGAAGTGTGCTGGTTGAGGGGCATGGTCTTTTCAGTCTGGCGGCAGATGCCCCGATCCGGGATCTGCAACTTGAGTTGCGGCAGGCAAATTTCCCGTCCCTGTATGACACCTATCTGCGCCCGTGGCTGTACGGTTCGATGCTGGCTGATCTGGACACGGCTGGTGAACTCAGTGGCGTGCTTTATTGGGAACAGGGCAAGCTCAGCCGCGTGTCCCTTGACCCGGTCAACCTGACGGTGAATGACCGCGAGGGTCGCTTCGGGCTGAATGCAGTGACTGGTCGGGTGCGCTGGTCGGATACTGCCGTGCCAGCCCGCTCCGAGCTTGCCTGGTCCAGTGGTAGTGTTTTCCAGGTGGCACTGGGCGCTACAGACCTGGTGATTGATGCCGGCCATGACTATATCCGTCTGGCACAGCCGGTTGCCATACCGGTACTGGATGGTGCACTCCAGGTAGCTAATTTTCAGCTGCAGCGCGGTGCGGACGCCGCATTGCGCTGGCAGTTTGATGGTTTGCTTGAGCCGGTGTCGCTGTCGCAGTTGAGCCTGGCACTGGGATGGCCGGAACTGGCGGGGAAGCTGTCGGGGGTGATTCCGGATGTCCATTATGATAACGGTGACCTTGAGGTCGGTGGTGTTCTGCTGGTGCGGGCCTTCGAGGGTGAAGTGACCTTGCGCAACCTGAAACTGCAGCAGCCGTTCGGCCTGGTGCCGCGCCTGCAAGTGGATGCACGTGCCGACAATATCGACCTGGAGACGCTTACCCGGACATTCTCGTTCGGCAGGATTGAAGGCCGTCTTGATGGCAGGATTGAGGGACTGCAGCTGGAATCGTGGCGACCAGTGGCCTTCGATGCCGTGTTTGCAACTCCCGAAGACGATAACTCGCGTCACCGGATCAGCCAGAAGGCCGTGGACAATATCTCCAGCATCGGCGGAGGAGGCGTTGGCGGCGCGCTGTCACGCAGTTTTCTGCGGTTTTTTAAAGACTTCCCGTATGACCGCCTCGGTATCCGTTGTCGTCTGGAAAGGGGTATTTGCGATATGGGTGGCGTGGCAGCGGCGCCGGAAGGCTATTATCTGGTTAAGGGCCGACTGCTTCCACCACGGCTGGATGTAATTGGTTATGCCGACCGAGTGAACTGGGACACGCTGATTGCCCAGATCATGGCGGTTACCGCTCGACAGGAAGTGCGCGTGGAGTGAAACCCTGACATCGTCCATGTTACCCTTTCGCTGGTTACCAGATTGCTGTACACCACCCCCGAAACACATGGAGAAGAGAGGCCGAGTAATGAAAACAATACGGATTCCTGTAGCAATGACCCTGCTGTTGTTTGTCGCGGCCTGCGTCACGATCAATGTCTATTTTCCGGCAGAAGCTGCACAAAAGGCGGCAGACCGCATTATTATGGATGTCTACGGCGAGCAGCCGGGCAACACAGCCGTACCGCTCGAGCCGCAGTCACGATTGCATCACAACGAGATGTCTTTCCCTGTGCATGCCCTGCTGAACTGGTTTATCAGCCCGGCACATGCCGAGGCTGACATCTCCGTTAACACGCCGGCCATTCAGCAATTACAGGCCAGCATGGAAAAACGCCACAAACAGCTGGCGCCTTACTATAAGTCCGGTGCTATCGGCATGACGCTCAATGGCGAGGTTACGCTGCGTGACCAGAAACTGGTGCCACTGCAAGACCGGAATACCATCAAGAGCCTGATCTCAAAAGAGAACGATGACCGTAGTGCCTTGTACCGGGAGATTGCCAGGGCCAATGGCCACCCTGAGTGGGAATCCGAGATTCGTGCCATCTTCGCAAAACGCTGGATCAGTAATGCACCTGCCGGGTGGTGGTACAAGAACACGCAGGGCGCCTGGGTTCAGAAATAGCGACGCATGAATATCTTTGTATTTGATATAGAGACGGTTCCCGATGTGAAGTCGGGTCGCCGTTTGTACGGGCTTGATGATCTGGATGACAAGAATGTTGCCAGGGTGATGTTTCACAAGCGCGCTGCCGAAAGCGGTGGTTCTGAATTTCTGCGCCACCATCTGCATCGCATCGTGGCCATCTCCGTGGTGCTGCGTACGCCCGACAAGTTCAAGGTGTGGACGCTGGGTGATCCGGATTCGCCGGAGTCAGAGCTGTTGCAACGCTTCTTTGATGGCATAGACCGTTTTACCCCGACACTGGTCTCCTGGAACGGCTCGGGGTTTGATCTGCCGGTCATTCATTATCGCAGCCTGTTACATGGTATCCCCGCGCCGCGTTACTGGGATAATGGTAGCGATAACAGGGATTTCAAATGGAATAATTATTTGAGTCGCTTTCATGAACGGCATACCGATCTCATGGACGTGTTGGCCGGCTACCAGAACCGGGCCGTTGTACGACTGGACGAGATTGCCACCATGCTGGGATTTCCGGGCAAGATGGGAATGGACGGCAGCAAGGTATGGGACAGTTTTCAGGCCGGTAACATCGAGGGTATTCGTGACTATTGTGAATCCGACGTGCTCAACACTTACCTTGTCTACCAGCGCTTCGAACTGATCCGTGGACGTATCAATGCCGCACAATATCAGCAGGTCTGCGAACAGCTGCGCACTGAACTGGCCCAGGAGAACAAGCCACATCTCACTGAATTTCTCGACAACTGGCAGGATGCTTGACCCTGCCGTGTCTGCCGGGAACAGATGAATGGGTAAACGCAGGCCAGGAAAACGTCTGCCGGAACCGCTCAGTGATGTCACGATTGAATCGCTGGGTCATGATGGTCGTGGTGTCACGCATATCGATGGCAAGGCGGTTTTTATCGACGGTGCCTTGCCGGGCGAGATTGTCAGTTTTGAATACCTGGCGTCACGTAAAAAATTTGATGAAGGCCGGGTGACAGCAGTACAACAGGCCTCACCCGACCGGGTGGAGCCGAAGTGTCCGCACTTTGGTCTGTGCGGTGGATGCAGCCTGCAGCATATGGAGGCTGCTGCCCAGATCAGGGCCAAGCAACAGGTGTTGCTGGATAACCTTGGGCACATTGGCAAGGTTGAACCGGAAACCGTGCTGCCACCACTCACCGGACAGATCTGGGGTTACCGTACCAAGGGACGGCTGGGTGCCAAGCATGTCATCAAGAAAGGCAAGGTGCTGGTCGGCTTTCGCGAGAAGCGCAGTTCCTATGTTGCCGATCTTCACCGTTGCGAGGTGTTACATCCCTCGGTGGGTGAGAAATTTCAGGAACTGTCAGCGCTGATAGAGCAGCTGGATGCCAGGGCACGCATTCCGCAAATTGAGGTGGCGGTAGCCGAGGACATAACAGCGCTGGTATTGCGGCACCTCGACCCGCTGACTGACGGAGACCTTGAAAAGCTGAAACGCTTTGCCACGGATAATCAGTTCCGAATTTACCTGCAGCCTGCGGGCCCGGACAGTATTCAGCCCTTATCCCCGGGGGAAAGCAGTTTATCCTATCAACTGCTGGCACAGGATATCGAAATTCACTTCAGACCAACGGATTTCACCCAGATCAATAGCGGCATTAACGAGCAGATGATTGCGCGTGTGCTGGACATGCTGGCGCTGGATTCATCGGACCGGGTGCTGGACCTGTTTTGCGGGCTGGGTAACTTTACCTTGCCAATGGCGCGACAGGCAGGCCTGGTCGTCGGTGTGGAAGGAGAGGCGGGGCTGGTGAGTCGGGCACGTGAGAATGCAGTGGTTAACGCCATCGACAATGCTGTTTTTCATACAGCCAACCTGATTGACGATCACATTGAAGCGTCATGGGCGGGCGAGGGCTATAACAAGGTGTTACTGGATCCGCCACGCAGTGGTGCTGCCGAAGTGCTCGATATGCTGGGTAATGTTGGTCCTGAACGGATCGTCTATGTGTCCTGTCATCCCGGTTCGCTGGCACGCGATGCCGGCGTGCTGGTGAACGAGAAAGGCTATCGGCTACTGGCAGCCGGTGTCATGGATATGTTTCCGCACACCGCACATGTGGAGTCTATTGCGCTGTTCGAGCCGCGTTAACCTAGCGTTTTTACGGCGGTTACTGCCGGTACCATTTGGTTTGCAGGGCCT
>Ga0316189_10007010_pt1 | contig 10707 bp, 10 predicted proteins | sample LowCovwburrow_MG_FD_204930 | JGI IMG/M metagenome (GOLD analysis project Ga0316189, IMG submission 204930) | Coastal sediment microbial communities from Maine, United States - Lowes Cove worm burrow | ecosystem: Environmental > Aquatic > Marine > Coastal > Sediment | place: USA: Maine... | reverse complement strand
GGGTGTAGCCTCCCTGCTCAACAGCGCTATGGTTATGCGATTCGGGATGCACAAACTGGCTAATCGCTCCCTGCAGGCCATGATGGTCCTCTCGTGGGCTTTCCTGTTGATTGCCTGGCCCAGTGGCGGTCACCCGTCATTGTGGTTGATGATGGCGATCTGCCTGGCGCTGTTTTTCTGCATTGGAATCCTGTTCGGCAATCTCAATTCCATTGCAATGGAACCGCTGGGTCATGTTGCAGGAACAGCGGCGGCCGCGATAGGCACTTTTACGACTTTGGTGGCTGTAGCACTTGGATTTCTCATTGGGCAGGTTTACGATGGATCGTTGTTGCCAATGGCGTTCGGGTTTGTCGGTCTGACGACGTTTTCCGTTTTGCTGACTACACGGGCCCGAGTGCAGACAAATCATCAAGGATAGAGAGAAATGTCTACAAGACCATCTGATAAAAAGCCAGGCGAATACGTTATGCCGGAAGAGTTCTCTTTCGGACTCGAGGAGCGGGATGAGTCCGAAGAGGAGGTTGAATTGCCGGAGGGTGGCCCTGACCCGGAGCTGGCTGAAGACTGTGAGCACAAGTGGGTTGCATTGCCTGAGAGCCAGCAAACGCTCGCCAGCGAGGACAAGAAAATCTGGGCCTGTCCGATTTGCGGAACGCTGACCAATACCTACACCTGGCAAAAGCCTTAGACCGGGATTCAAAATGAGCGGTTACAATCTATCTCACCTCAAGCAGCTTGAGGCGGAGAGCATTCACATCATCCGCGAGGTTGCCGCCGAGTTCGACAACCCGGTCATGCTCTATTCGATCGGCAAGGACTCGTCTGTCATGTTGCACCTGGCGCACAAAGCGTTCGCGCCGGGCAATATCCCGTTCCCGTTGATGCACGTCGATACGCAGTGGAAGTTCCGTGAAATGTATCGCTTCCGCGGCCTGATGGCTGAGAAATACCAGGTGGACATCAAGGTTTGGGTGAACCCGGAGGGCAAAGATCAGGTCAGTCCGTTTTCTCACGGATCGGAAAAACATACTCAGATCATGAAAACCGACGGCCTCAAACAGGCCCTGGATCATTACGGCTTTGATGCGGCTTTCGGTGGGGCGCGACGCGACGAGGAAAAAAGCCGCGCCAAGGAGCGGGTCTACAGCTTTCGCAATGAGTTTCACCAGTGGGATCCGAAAAATCAGCGGCCCGAGCTGTGGAACCTCTACAACGCAAAGGTCAATAAGGGCGAATCGATCCGCGTATTTCCGTTGTCCAACTGGACCGAGCTGGATATCTGGCTGTACCTGTTGCGTGAAGACATTCCCATCGTGCCCCTGTATTTTGCGGCGGAGCGCCCGGTTGTAGAGCGCGAAGGCACGCTGGTTATGGTTGATGATGAGCGGATGCCCCTGGAGCCGGGCGAGTCGCCGGTCATGAAAAAGGTCCGTTTTCGCACCCTGGGTTGCTACCCGTTGACCGGTGCAGTGGAATCCAACGCCGAAACCGTCGAGGAAATCGTCCAGGAAATGTTGCTGACCACCACCTCGGAACGCCAGGGACGGGTGATCGATAGCGACGGATCCTCGATGGAAGAAAAGAAAAAGGACGGATACTTCTGATGAACGACAGCCGTTACGAAATCCCCGAAGAAACACTGATCCGGTCGGACATCGGCGAATACCTGGCACAGCATGAGAACAAGGACCTGCTTCGTCTGCTGACCTGCGGTTCGGTGGATGACGGTAAGTCGACCCTGATCGGCCGCTTGCTGTACGACAGCCATATGATTTATGAAGACCAGCTGGAAAAGGTGGCGAAGGACTCAAAAGTCTGGGGCACCACCGGCGAGGATTTTGACCCGGCGCTCCTGACCGATGGCCTCAAGGCAGAGCGCGAGCAGGGCATCACCATCGATGTGGCCTATCGCTACTTTTCTACCAGCAAACGTAAATTTATCATTGCCGACTGCCCGGGCCATGAACAGTACACCCGCAACATGGCGACGGGTGCTTCCACCTGTAACCTGGCCGTGATCCTGATCGATGCGCGTTATGGCGTGATAACGCAAACCCGTCGGCACAGCTTCATTTGCTCTCTACTGGGCATCAAGCACGTGGTGGTGGCGGTGAACAAGATGGACCTGGTTGACTGGTCAAAGGAAAAATATGACCAGATATGCAATGAATATAACCAGTTTGTTGCACGCCTGAATTTTTCCGATATCCACTTCATCCCGATGTCGGCACTGCGAGGCGATAACGTCGTGGAGCACAGCAAAGACCTGTCGTGGTACGACGGGCCGACCTTCCTGCACCACCTCGAAAATCTGAATATCTCTACCGACCGCAACCTGATTGACATGCGTTTGCCGATCCAGAACGTGCAGCGTCCCAACCTGGATTTTCGTGGTTTCAGCGGAACCCTGGCGTCCGGTGTGTTGCGGGTGGGGGACAAGGTGGCCAGCCTGCCATCGCGGCGGGAATCGAAAATCAAGACAATCCTGGCGCCGGATGTGGAGGTTCAGGAAGCCTTTTCACCTATGGCGGTGACGGTAACGCTGGAAGATGAAATTGATGTCTCCCGTGGTGACATGCTGGTGCCTGTCAACAATATGCCGCACTTCGGTAATGAGTTCGAGGCCATGCTGGTGTGGATGCATGAAGACGCTGCGCGCTCCGGCAAGAGCTACCTGGTGAAGCACGGTTGCAGCATGATTCCGGGCGTCCTGTCGGATATCCGTTACAAGATCGATGTCAACACAATGCATCGTGACAGAAGCGAAGAGCTTAAGCGCGAACCGGTAGACTCGCTGGAGTTGAACGAAATCGGCCGTTGCCACATCACGCTGCACCGTCCGATCGCATTTGACCCTTATGACCGCAACAGGGGCACCGGCTCATTCATCATTATCGACCGTCTGAGCAACGTAACCATCGGCGCCGGAATGATCGTCGACCGGATCGTTTCAAAGTCGTCGCGTACGCCTGCCCCGGTGAGCCGGAATATCGTCAAGAGCCACAGCCTGGTCAGCGCCGGGGAGCGCGAGAGTCTGCTGGGCCAGCGTGGGGTCACCGTCTGGCTGACCGGCCTGAGTGCATCAGGCAAGTCGACCATCGCCCGAGAGCTGGAGCAGCAACTGATGGCCAAAGGGCAGCTTTGCTACATCCTGGATGGCGATAACGTGCGCCATGGTCTGAATCGTGACCTGGGCTTCTCGATGGAAGACCGCCAGGAGAACATCCGCCGGATTGCTGAAGTTGCGAGCCTGATGAATGAAGCCGGAGTGATCGTCGTCACAGCCTTTATTTCGCCTTACCGGGAAGACCGTCGGGCAGCCCGCGAAGTGATCGGTGACGGAGCCTTTATTGAAGCGTTCGTGAATACGCCGATCGAGATATGCGAGCAACGCGATCCGAAAGGCCTGTACAAGAAAGCCCGCGCGGGTGAGATCAGGCAATTTACCGGCGTCAGCGATACTTACGAAGCGCCCCGCAACGCAGAAATTACCCTGGCCACTGAGTCGCTTTCACCATCTGAAGCAGCGCAGCAGGTTATTGATGACCTGAAAGCACGTCGCGTAATTTCCTGAAATTCCATATTTCCTGCGACGTTTTCGGCCGGCCTCCCGTCTTTCCTCTAGAACGTGTTGGCAAATACATCCGGCCAGGTTTGCCTGGTGAACCAAATTTTTCAGGAGAATTCGATATGACCCACAGATCAATGCTTGTTATGGCCGTTGCGGCTTTCATATTGTGTGCTGCAGCGGTGAGCGCTGGGGAGCACGTCCAGTCAACCAAGGAGAATAAAATCGTCATTGCATTAAAGACTGACGATTTCGAACTGGTGGAAACCGACCTGAGTGACCTTGAGGTCGGTGATGCAGAGACCATCTACACAGACAGTGGCCAAACCGTTGATCTGCTGCGCACTGAAGACGGCGTCGAAGTCTATATAGACGGAGAGCTGATAGACATGGGAGAGGGTATTCACGAGCGCCATCACGTGATGCACAAGGAAATCGAGATCGAATGTGAAAGCGAAGACGAATGTGAAGAGATGGATTTCGACATTGACATCGATTCCGATCACGGTGAAATGCACCATGAAAAAGTAATCATCATCGAGAAAAAAGTCGAAACAGACTGAAATCTTCAGCCAGGCTGGTATTTCCAGGCGCCCCGCCGGTTCCAACCGGTTGGGGCGTTTTTTATGACTCAGGTTATGATGGCGCGTCACCCACGCTTATGTAGGTTTGTTCCTGATGCAGATCTTTGATTACCTGAACAACGCCACGGTTGTTTTTTTTATAGCCAATAGCCTGTACGTCATATCCTACATGCTGACCAGCATGATCTGGTTAAGGGTCCTGGCCATCATTGCGGCGGCTTCCACCTTTCCGTATTTTTATTTCCAGGCTGAGCCATTGTGGAGTGCTATTTTCTGGCAGAGTTGTTTTCTGGCGGTCAACCTGGCCAACCTGCTGGTCTTGTTCTATTCCATGCGTTCAGCAAGCTTCGATGAAGATGAGCAGCTGGCCTATGAAATGAAGTTTTCCGACCTCAAGCCCTACGAGGCCCGGCCCATCCTAAAGTCTGCAGAGTGCATCACTGTCAAAGCCGGCCAGGTGCTGTTGTTTGAGAATGAGCGGAACGACTCGCTGTTCCTGATCTTGAAAGGCGAATGCAAAATTCTGAAAAATGAAAAAGAGGTTGCACGATTACACCAGGGGAACTTCGCCGGTGAATTGAGCTTTTTGAGTGATGATCCGGTCAGCGCAAATGTCGTGGCGGCACGGGATACCCTGATGATGCGGTGGAACAAGCGGGAGCTCGATCCATTGTTCCAGCGCCAGGGGTTGTATGAGTCTTATTTCCAGGCGATGTGCAGCCGGGATATGGCCGGAAAACTACGCAACATGACAGCGGCAACTGCAGCTGTCTGATCCGGGATGGGTCAATTGCGTTTTTTGAACAGATCAGTGCAATCGAACTGCGACGTAAAGTTCTTGTGCTTGCACACGGTGTCTTTGCCGAATACATCGTCGAGCGCCGTCTGCAGGGATGAATAAGACTTTCCTTCCACCTGGTAATTAACCCGGGAGGGATCCATCTTGCCTCCGCGCATCATCTGGTACTCGGCGTCACCCATCGCATAGACGGAGCCGTCATCGGCAGGGTAATCCAGGTCGTCGAGGCTGATTCCGCTGCGAACGACGACATCCATCTTTCCAGACTTGCCAAAACCGGTGGCCAGCCAGTCAACGTCAAGGATTTCATTCACGGTGCCGTCCGCCAGCATCAGTTTGTAGGCGCGCTGGAAGTCATCGACGATGGCTTCGGCCAGCGGATTCTGCCTGGAAACTGCGAAATGCAGATCCCGGAACGCCAGTACAGTGCTGGAAATAGTCAGGTTTTCTATCGCAACACGGGTAAGCACATCGCGGACAACCATTTCATCAACAAGGGCGGCATCGGCTTCGCCGCGGTGCACTTTTCTCAATGCTTCCAGCGTGTTCCGGGTCTGGAGTACCTCCATGCTTGAACTCATGGACGAGATTTCATCGCCATAGGCATAATCGGTTACCAGCGCAACGCGCAGCCCGGCCAGGTCATCAATGGACTCGACCGGTGATGGATGGTCTTTACGGGTCACAGGAACAATACGGTTGGTCAGGTAGGGTTCTGAGAAAACCAGGAATTTTTCGCGGTAGTCGTTCTTCCAGGCAGCTGCGATGCCGTCGATAGCACCAACCCGTGCTTCATTCAGTATGACTTCCCAATCATCAACCTTGACGCTGCAGGGCCAGCCGGAACGCTCCAGCGCCTCGCATACAAGCTTCTCCGATGTGCCTTTATCCGGGCCGTCAATGATGAAGGGTGGCCAGGAGTCATTGCCCAGCACCAAAGGATCATTGGCATGAGCAGCCATTGAGACCAGGGAAGTTGCAAGGGCGGCAATAATAAGTATTTTCAAAACGTTCGTCTCCAATGGTGCTCCGGGATCAGCTAATGATACCCAAAAATTACTTCTGCAGCCTGCGCATTAAAAGAGCACTTACAGCCAGCCCAATCGCCGCAAAAACTGCCAGGAAGTAAAAGTAGTGCTGGTGGCCGGCAAGGCCGGGTGAGTTGTCGAGCAAAACACCCCCCGCATAGCTGACAAAAATGTCCGGCGTATAGCCCAGAACCGCGACCAGGCCGACGGCTGTTCCGGTGACGGCAGTTGGCACGCTGGATTCCTCGAACAGGGCATAGTACAGGGCACGCAAACCGAATATGGCCGAACTGCCGATAAGCACGTTGATCATCAAAATCCAGGTGGTGCCAGGAACCGGCGTGAACACGGCAAAAAACAGCTGGGAAGCGAGCAAAAGACCAAAACAGACGACCGTCATGCGTGAAACCAGGAAGCGATCGCCCAGCAACCCGGCACCCAGTGCAGCAACGGGACGCATCCAGGCACCCATTGCTGCTATTCCGGCTGCTTCTACTTCTCCCAGGCCAAAGCCCTCAACCGCATAAAGCGCATAGTTATCAAATCCTTTGTAGCCGACATAGGCACACATCACGATGACCGATGTGAGCCAGACCGAAGGCATGGCCATCACCCGTCGAATGTGGATCCAGGTACTTTCGGAGGCGGGTTGCCATTCCTCCAGGCCGGGTTGTCCGCTGGGGTGTCCATCGGACAACACAAACCAGACAAAAATCCCGGCTAAAGCGGTCACCGCCGTATACCCCAGGATGATCAGTTGCAGCGCCTGCTGCCTGTCCCCGGAACTGGCGTTGGCGTAACCCTCGGGGAACATCAGTCCAAACAGTGCCGCACCGATCGTGGCCAGCAGGGCCGCCAGCAAGCCACGTCCGCCATCCAGCAGGCCGAAAGCCCGCCCCTGCTCGTCGGTTCCGCCCCAGTCGCGGGTAGCCCTGATCAGCGCGGCCCAGAACAGAAGGATGGTCGTGAAGCCGAAGAAGCCCCAAACCAATAAAACGCCGATATAGCCCGGAAACGTGGCCAGGTATAACCCCCCGGCCGCAGTTGACCACAGGGAAAGAGCCAAAAGTTTGCGCGCTGGAAACCGGTCTGCCAGCGGGCCGCCTGGAAAATAGGCCAGCATCGCCACGATGCCGTAAATCGCCTGGGCCGTCCCAAGCTGGGTGTTACTAAGGTCGAAAACATCCAGCACCGTCGGGCGGAAGAACCTCGTTATATGAAAAGGCAGCGCATAAACAGCCTCGCCCGCAAGGATAAGGCCAAGCATATACAGGATGCGGTGTCTGGTGACGGCGGTGTCAGGCAAGTGAAAGGAGTTCTGATTTGAGGCCGATTACCTTAACATACCCAAAAGAACATGAATGACCTATGCGGCTTGCTCTGAATATTTTCACCTGGGGATGCTTGTCACTACTGCTGGCAGCCGGCCCCACAGTTTTTGCCTCGACTCCTGAAGGTGACGCGGCTGTGCCTGAAACCGTCGTCGAATCAGAGGAAGAAAATACAGAAGGTTCTGAAGGCTCCGAGGACCCGGCCCCGTCGTTGTTGGACAGGCATAAAGACTACGTAGATACACGGGTGCAACGCGCATCCCAGTGGGCGGACAGTTTTTTTGATGACCCCAATTACGAGGCAGAAGCCGCCAACAGCCAGATAAGGATTCGCCCGGAACTCTATTACCGGAGTAAACAGAACTTCTCTGCCAAGTTGAGGGTCAGGCTGAGGATTAACCTGCCCAGCCTTGGGCGTCGCGTCAGCCTGGTAGCCGGCGCCGATGAGGACGACGACATCATTGAGGACTCTTCGGATGACTCTTCCCAGGACGGGATTGTCGGACTGCAGTTTTTTATGCGGGAATCCACCCGGTGGAATACCAGTTTTACCGCAGGCATCAAATTCAATGATGTTGCTGGTGTTTTTGGACCCAGGGTGCGTTACGAGGGCGTGGTCGGTAACAGGGGTTCTTATCGGATTACACAATCTTTGCGCTGGCAAACCAATAATTATTGGCAGATCAATACCCGGCTGGACCTGAACCGGGTGGTCAGTGATCGCCTTTTTTTCCGCCAGACTTTTGACGGGCGCTGGCGGGGAGAGCGATCAGACGAGGAGGGTTATCGAACACAGGTCAGCAGTTTTCTGACCAAAAGCCTGGGTTCGCAGGCAGGACTGCAGTACGAGTTCTCCACTGTATTCCATACCCGGCCCGATACGCATGTACACAAATACACGGTTGCAGTTCGCTATCGGAAAAGAACAAAGCGTCCCTGGCTATATTACGAAATAATTCCCCAGGTTTCCTTTGATGAAAAGTATGACTACGATTTCAATCCGGGTATTCGCTTAAGGCTGGAGATTTTCTATGGTGGCAAGAAATCCACCGAGTTCTGGCGCAGGGAAGCCGAGGATACCGATTACTTCAGGTGGTAGCCGGGAGCGTTAAGCTATGAGGATAATTGATGTCATTACGCCGATTGGCCACGTGGGAACAATACAGTCCCTGGCGGCCAGTCACGGTCTCGATCACTGGGTCGATGCTGTAGGCGCGGACGGTCGGCAAACGATTCACATCCTGGTCGGCGCCGAAGACTCGCAGAAAACCCTCGATCGCCTGCAAGCCGTGCTTGCGAACGCTGAAAACGCAAGGATCGTGATCAGTAGTGTAGAGGCGACCCTGCCGGTTATTGAAGATGATGGGGAGCCTGCGAAAGGTAAAACAAAAGGTATCGCCTCATCCCGCGAAGAATTGCTTAGCGAGATGAAAAAGAACTCCCAGCTCAATCTCAATTTCTTCATCCTGGTTTTCCTGTCTGCGGTGGTCGCCGCGGTCGGCCTGGTCAAGGACAATGTTGCCGTCGTGGTTGGGGCGATGGTGATCGCCCCCTTACTGGGACCGAACCTGTCGCTCGCCCTGGGTACGGCGCTGGGCGACCGGCAGTTGATGTTGCGTTCGGTAAAAACCAACCTGGCCGGCGTGGCCCTGACGGTGGCCCTTGCCATTCTGGTGGGCCTGTTATGGCCGGTTAGCCTGCAAAGCCAGGAATTGATGGCCCGGACCGACCTGGGGCTCGACTCGGTCGCGCTTGCCCTCGCTTCAGGTGCTGCGGCCGTTTTGTCCCTCACTACCGGCCTGTCCAGCGTATTGGTAGGTGTGATGGTTGCGGTCGCCCTGATGCCGCCGGCGGTGACAATGGGGCTGATGTTGAGTAGCGGTGAGTTTTCGCTGGCGACCGGTGCGCTGTTACTGCTGCTCGTTAACGTCGTCTGCCTGAATTTTGCGGCCAATGTCGTCTTTTTCGCCAAGGGTGTGGGTCCGAGAACCTGGCATGAGAAGAAACAGGCCCGGCGCTCGATGATCATATCCATTTCATTCTGGGCCGCGCTGCTGGTCGCACTGATGGTCGTTATCGTCATCCGCTAAACCCTTTGGCGGCATTGGCCACTATCTGGCGTCTTTGGTTAAGACATCTTCCAGGATTCTGACAAGAAAACCACTGAATCCCGCGAAACACGGGTAAAAGGGCTTCCTGCATCCAATTGGCTTTATTCTTGCATCATATAGGTGAATGTAATTTCCTGAGGGAGCACTATCCATGAAAAAGATCCTGTTACTGATCGCCTGCCTGTTCACCACTGGATTGCAGGCATGGGAATGCAAGTTTGAAGAAAGCATCGATGAACAGCTGGATCTGACCGGAACCGAACTATTGTCCATTTCTGCGGCAGCCGGCGATCTGGAAATTACCGGCGTTAAAGCTGGCTCCACAGCCCGGATCAAAGGTCGTCTGTGTGTTTCAGATGAAGACTGGCTTGACGAATCCGGGGTTTCGGTCAGTGGCGGCCGCGAGGCCTCAATCGTGGTTGACTTACCCAGGGCTGAATCCAACTGGTCCCTAACCAACAGCAAATATGCCTACCTTGACCTGGAAATCGAAGTGCCCGAAGGCATGGCGCTGGACGTCCGTGATAGCTCGGGTAACCTGAGTATCGAGCGTACCGGGGCTGTAAATGTAATGGACAGTTCAGGTGATATTGAAATTGAAGGCATCAACGGTTCAGCCGTGGTCAAGGACTCATCAGGCGATATCGTGTTTCGAAATATCGGTGGTGACGTGATCATTGAATCTGATAGTTCAGGCGACATACGGGGAACAGACATTCACGGCACTGTTCTGGTTAGAAGCGATAGTTCCGGTGACATCAGGTTCAGGGATGTCGGCGAAAACTACATTGTTGAGCGCGATTCTTCCGGCGATATCACTGCGGACGGAGTAGGTGGAGACTTCCGCGTGCTGCAAGATGGCAGCGGTGATATCGAGGCCAGCAATGTACAGGGTGAAGTGGTCACTCCTGCCGGTTGATCAACAATTCGATCCAGTGTTTGACGGGCAGCTCTGTGCCGCTTTGTAAGTGCATCAGGCAGCCTATGTTGGCCGTGGCGATCAGCTCGGGTTGTTCTGTTTCCAGGCACTCCAGCTTTCGATCAAGCAGTTGCTGCGACAGGTCTTTTTGCAGTACCGAATAGCTGCCTGCTGAACCGCAGCACAAGTGGGCGTCCTGCACGCCGGTAAGCCTGAAGTTCAGGCGGGTCAGCAGGGCTTCGACCCTGCCGGCTCGCTTCAGACCGTGTTGCAGCGTGCACGGGGAATGATAGGCAACCAGGGGGTTGCCTGCGGGTCCTTCGAATTGAGATTCCAGATCTTGCTGTTCCAGGAACACCGAAAT
>Ga0316189_10007009_pt1 | contig 10707 bp, 9 predicted proteins | sample LowCovwburrow_MG_FD_204930 | JGI IMG/M metagenome (GOLD analysis project Ga0316189, IMG submission 204930) | Coastal sediment microbial communities from Maine, United States - Lowes Cove worm burrow | ecosystem: Environmental > Aquatic > Marine > Coastal > Sediment | place: USA: Maine... | reverse complement strand
CTGTGGAGGTTCGAAAAACAAACCATTTTGTGATGGAACTCACTGGCACATAGGCTTCAAGGATGAAAAAAATTAGCAAGCTTCTATCAATGTGGGAATTGCCGTCTAACAAATGCTTATTTAACCTTTTAATGCATCATCTGTATGTCTGTAGTTGGCCGAAAGTGTGAGTACAGGCTGCTGAGCATAAACGACCGGTCATGCGGCTTTCCAGCCAGCCACTAGCCGTTTGGGAACAGCACGTTTTAGGGGCTTCTCAGACCTTCCCGGAGAAATACCCGAGTTTTCTAATTAGATGATTGAAGGCGCCGTTTCTTGCCGACCTGGTTTGGGTGCTGGTACGCTGCTCGCATGAAAGTCTCTGTCTATATCGCAACCAGCCTTGACGGGTTTATCGCACGATCTGATGGGTCACTCGACTGGCTGGATGCGGCAAACGCCACAGTACCCAACGACGAAGACTGTGGCTTTCAGTCATTCATTGAATCAGTTGATGTTCTGGTGATGGGTCGAAAGACCTATGAGAAGGTGTTGTCCTTCGGCGTATGGCCATACGGATCTACACGCGTCATCGTGCTAAGTAGCCGGCCAATCGAATTACCGCCGGAGATACCAAGCACCGTGACTAACTCGTCCTACCCCCCACGTGAGCTGTACGACCGACTTTCCAGCGAAGGTGTAAAGCATGTCTACCTGGATGGAGGAGAAACGATTCATGGCTTTCTCGCTGAAGGACTAGTCGATGAAATAACGATTACATGGGTTCCTGTGCTGATAGGAGAAGGGAGGCCACTTTTCGGTCCGCTGATGAACGATGTTGCCCTTGAGCTCATAGAATCACATTCGTACAACTTTGGGTTCGTTCAATCAAGATATTCAGTTCAGCACCATCGGTGAACAACCGGTTATGCGGCATTGCCGTCCTCCAGATCACGCCAAGGAACCGTAAGTTACGGGCGCTTTCCTGCCCTTCACCGGAAAATCCTGAGTAATTTACTTGGATGACCGGTGTCGCCCACATGCGGGACATACAGCATTTATGCATGTAGTTCAGGAACGTACTGTAGTCAGTCATTCCTGGGCCGGTATCTGTTCGGCAACTACGACCTGAACCCGAAGTTCAGCATCTTAGATTGAATGTCTGGAAGGAATAAACGGACGTTCACATCCCATATTATAATTGACACATCAGATTGGTTGCGGTCACTCTACAACGTACAAAGAGCCTTTATTGCGCTTCGGCAGGAGCCGAGGGCGCCACCCGATTATTTAACTTATGCTACTTATAATGGATCACCTTAAAAAAGTAGCGCACAGATACTAAACAATAGGCAATTTATATAAACCTAACCGCGTGATAGATCATTACCAGATCAGCGCAGCCGGTATCCCCATACAAACACCACTATCCGCATGGCTGTGAGAAAGTATATCAATATGATAAATGGATAAATATATGTATGGATACCAAGCTTGGATAGGTCGTGTATCCCTTCGAGAATATTTAACACCATGAGTAGCAGACTGATAACGATGAGTATCAACCCACTTATCACTACCCCCATCTCGGAGATGCCAATGGTCGAGGAAGGCGTGACAACCGCCTGAGTGCCAATCGCAAGAAACAGCGAACAGTAAAGGAAGTTTCGTATGTTATTGAAGATCGCCTTGGTGACGCCCTTCTCAAACAATTCTTCAAGATACGTATTCTTTATGTACTTCATTGGTTACTGCAATAATTGACCGCATGGGCGGCACCCGGCAACAACATACTCAGTGCGGCTATGCCGCACATGACCGTGCTAACTATCTTTATGTTTTCTCTCCTCATGGCATCTTTTCAATGCAAGTTACTCTTAAATAAATTAACCGGGTTGAACCTAGTGCCCCTTTTCCAGCCTTTTCAAGTTTTCCGATGCCGTATTCCATGCATAAACAAACTGCAGCCGCAGAATACTGTTATCCAGATCGCTATCGCCAAACACATTGGAGCTGAATGTAGTGCGTATATTGAGGTTGCCCGTCGTTTGATAATTCAAGGTAAATCCAAGATTCCCCACGTCAAGTTCATCACCCACATCAACACCATTGATTTCTGACTGGAAGCCACTCCGGTAAAGCAGATCCAGGGAACCGTAAAAGCTGGGAGTAAAATCATTGGTTAGATGCGCTTCGATTTGCCACATAGGATCATTTTTTAAATTCTGTCCCAAAAATTCATCGTTCTCTGCAAAAAGCCAGACAGACGGGGTCAGCTCAAAACTCGACATCTGGCCGGGATTAAAGATCCCGAAGTGATATTTGATTGGCAGTGCAAGACGGCCATACCAGCGGTTCAGCCCCATATTCACAAGTTTATCTTCGTCGTATTGACCGACTGGGACTGCCAGCATCGCCGCAGCGTCAAAGGTCCATGTCGGCTCATAGTTGAACAGGTCTACATTACTCTTAAGAGGTGGGGTGCCAAAAAGATTAACATCCAGCTGAATAGTGGGGTCAGCATATCCTGAGGCGGACTGGCTGAACGTGCTACCGGGCGTAGCACCAGGAGGTAAATACTCAGGCGGTATGAGGCTGGTGTTGACATCTACATCGACGCTACCCCCCGTGAAGTTAAGTGCAAACGATGACGGCCTGTTAAACAGTGTTATATGGCGCGCCCAGCTAGCCATAAAAATATTAGCCTCGGTGTCTGAGTCTGGGTAGATGTACATGCTGGGGTCGAATTGTTGGGTACCGGAGGCTTGCATATCCAGATATAGATACTGGAAGGACACCACATTTGTACCATCCCGTCCCTTCCAGTAGGCACGTGCGCCATCATCTACGGCAAGGGTCATACCGCTAAACGACAAGATAAAAGTTAAGACCGTAAAAATGGCCAGTAAGCGGGTAAGTCTATTTCCTGTTTCCATTATTTTTCCTCCGTACTACCGCCCATTAGTTCGATAAGTTTTTCATAGGGAAGGGCTTCCAGGCCCCGGAAAGGGGGGTAATTATCAAACCCCGGTACCGGATCGGGAAGTGTTTTTCTGGCTTTTTCAAAGGGCGACCTCTCACCAAGGATCACCCCGTTCGTCTTCACATACTCATCCCATAAAGCGAGAAGTGCCTTCTTTTTCTCGGGGAATTTCTCGGATAGGTCATACTGCTCGCCCGGATCCTCGGCAAGGTTGAACAGCTGCCAGTCTTCAGTACCGAACGGTTCATAAAGCCAACTGATCTTCCAGTCACCCTGACGAATCGCTCGGTTGTTGAATAACTCCCAGCCCAGCCAGTCATCTGAGGTACGGGGTGATTGGGTGTTGCCCTCAAGCATCCCCACCCAGGACTTGCCCTGCATAGGGGCTATTTCCCGCCCTTTGTAGGTAGAGGGATGCTCGATGCCGGCCAGCTCGAGTATGGTCGGAGCAATGTCCATGACATGCAGCACGGCCTTTTTATTGAGCTCGCCGGTGCCCTGCACGCCAGGGCCGCTGACGATCAGCGGGGAGCGTATACCCCCTTCAGCGACCCATCCTTTGTAAAGCCGAAACGGCACCGAGGACACTTGAGCCCAGGCCGGCCCGTACTCTGCATAAGTGCCCTTACGGCCAAGAGCGTTGTGCCCGTTTTCGGCAAAATTATTCATTGCATGGAGAAACCCCAACGTACCCACTTGTCCGGCCACCATTCCCCTCAAGTCGTTTCCTTCAGCCCCGTTGTCGGAGATGAAAATGACGACGGTATTGTCGTATTCGCCGATCTCTTTGAGATAATCGAAGACCCGCCCGATCTGGTCGTCCATGTATTCAACCATCGCGGCGTAAAGCTCCATCTTCCTCCCCTGCATCACGCGAGCCGCAGGCGCGAGTGACGTAGATCGCGGCAGGAAATAAAGGCGATCAGCGGCATTGACGCCTTTATCCACGACACCCAGTTCCCGCATGCGCGCAAGGCGCTGCTCGCGGATCCCATCCCAGCCTTCGTCGTAGCGGTTCTTATAGCGGCGCAACCAGTCATCCGGCAGGTGCAGAGGGCCGTGGGGGGCGGTATAGGCCATGTAGGCAAAGAAGGGCTTGCCATCCTGGCGGCCCTCTTCTATGAACTGAATGGTTTTGTCGGTGTAGGTCTTCGTGGAGTAGAAATCCTTGGGCAGTTTCTCAACAGGATGTCCGTCTTCGGTATACGGCATTTTTGGTATCTGCCATTCAACGTTCCACCCGTCGTCAAAATGGCTGCCGCCGCCGACAAGCGTCGAAAAATCACGTTCAAAACCTCGGGCATGCGGGATCTGATCCGGTTCAAGACCCAGATGCCATTTCCCTGCCATGTAGGTGTGATAACCGTTGTCTTGCAGCAGCTCGGCGACCGAAGCCACACGCTTATTGAGCACTCCCTCATAACCGGGTTTTCCCATCTGGTTAGGAGCGAGGAGTTCCCCCATGCCTCCCAAACCGGCAACGTGGTTGTCCGTTCCGCTGAGCAGCATTGAGCGGGTGACCGAGCATGTCGGAGAAACGTAGAAATTGGTGTAGCGCGTTCCCTGCTGCGCCAGCTGGTCCAACACTGGTGTTGTTATCTCACCACCGTAGCTTCCCAGGTCGGAATAGCCCAAGTCGTCGGCAACGATAAGGAGGATATTGGGCCGCTTGCTCTTCTGCCCGGTTTGCTGCGGATCCGCTGCATGTGCCTGAATTGTGCCTATAGACAATATCAGCGCAAGTATCGTTTCAAGAGCAGGACGAATAGATAAACGTTTCCAGCTTGAGTCCATTTTATAATTCCTTTCTCAAGGTACATTCTCCCCAATTGTTGCCCGGGAGGTCCGCACAGTTCTTTTTTTACCTTAGCTTCATTACATGTCTATGACAGCCTACTCAAGCATTGATGCTGGCACTTCATTACTCTATATGTGATCCCATCAGAAAAACCACCGGAACCCCACCTCAAAGGTAAAGTCACGGTCTAACGGTTCAGAATTATCAAGCCCCCAGCCGGGTTTGATATAACCGATTCTGCCCGGGGCAAACACCTTGCCGAATTCAAGACCAAGCCATGAGGAAAAGTCGTCTGTTTCGAAATCGTAGATTGGCTGAAATTCCGGCATTGTATATAAGCCCCCATACCAAGGACCCGGTTTCGAAAGGGGCTGCATGTAAAACCATCGTCCGACAAACCGCGACGTATCCGGTGCGCTGTCCTCCTTGTAAACATCAAAATAGTAGAGATTCAACATGGCGACAAATCCATGTAGCGGCATGTCCCACACAAACCCCACTATAGGTGCGAACAACAAGGCATTGCCGCCTAACGCATCATCGGTTGCGGTGGGCAAAACAAAATCAGTCCCGAGTAATAACGAACCGCTTTTTTTGCCTCCTTCACCAAAGGTCCAGTCTGTGGCTTTGGGTCTCCACAGGAATTTGAGATCGATGTCACCCATACCGGTTGCATCAGTCCCCGCTGGAACGCCTGGAACATCGCTTAAATCACGGTACTGGGCGAGTGGGATCTCATAGAACATACCAACTCGATCGCTGAAGCGCATCGTTCCAAATGCGGTCAGATCTTGCTGTTTCACTCCATTTTCCAGTTCAGTATGGCGATAATAGGGCATCCACTTATTTGAAAATACACGTGGATCGTTACCGGTTGCATCTTGCTTAGCAGCCTTTTCTACTCTCTCCTGTCTTGCCGCTTTCTTAGCATCTTCAAACCTTTCAATCTCTTGATGTGTCATATCCTGTTGTGCTAGATGAGTCTGTTCTGGTGTTTTGTTTTCGGATCCGTATTTTTTCGGGTCTGCGTAATCCATATCATCGGCAAGGATAAGTTGAAAATTGGGTCGCATGTTCTGATTGGTTTGCTGCTGATCAACTGCGTGTGCCTGTATTGCGGTTATAAACAATGCCAGCGTAATAACCGTTTTAAGCGTTTGCAATGCGGTTAAACTATTTTTCCGTAGCGTCATGATCTGCTTTTTCTCATAGGCTCAGCTCGTTTTTAACTGTACGAAATCATCCCTAACAGTATCGGCCACTGAGTCAACCATCCTGCTTTACTCCCGGAAAAAAGAGTCGAGCGAGCAGGTTCGCTTGAGCCTCCACCATGTCCGGATTTAAAGCGTCCTTACCTGTCAATTGTTTGAATTCGCGGTTCAACGAAAACGTTGTTGCTGCGATAGCGAGCAGCGAGTAGTAGATGAGCCCAGGATCTCCAGAGGGCATACTGCCGGTTTTCTGTGCCGCCTCGATCAAAGTGCGTAGGCGTTCATATGTTGGTCGCAATTTTGCTTCGACAATCTGGCTCAGAAGATTCTCACGACGTTTGTTAGCGTCAATCATGATCTCAAGCATTGCTGGAACCTTCGATGAAAAACGCACGAAGTCCTTGTAAATAAGACAAAGCCGAGTCGCAGGATCGAGCCCTTCCAGGGCATCAAGATCAATTTGAAGCTGATTAAAAAAACCATCAAGAGCCCAACTTACTGTAGCGACCCAGAGGGCTTCCTTGTTCGAAAAGTGATACACCACAAGTGGCTGGCCAATATCAGCGTGTTTGGCGATCATGTTGATACTTGCCCCCATATAGCCATATTCCCCAAAAATCTCGAAGGCAGCCGCGAGAATTTTCTCCTGTGTTTTGCGACTGCGACCCTGCTTGGCGACCTTCCTTGCTGGGCTGCCGCCACCTGCAATATTTTTTTTACTTTTAGTCATAACGTTACTGACCACCTTGCAATTGCCATAAGATTACCTATTTATATATTTATAGTCTATTATCAATATAATACCATTATTTTGATAATTAGACATAGTTTATGGGATGCTGTACTTTTTCTAAGCGGGGATGAAGGCAATGAAAACAGTTTGCTGTTGAGTACGAGATGAAAAAAGATATCAAAAACATAATTCGGACATTCGAGGCCGCTGGTCCACTGGTAGGCAATGCTTTGAAAAGTGGCCATCTTCTTAATCCTCAGGCTGAGCTTACCGAACCAGAGCCAGACGTATTGTGTGAATATGATGTAAAGATTCCTATGAGCGAAGGGTTTTCGGTGACCACTACAAAACATCACAAGCTTCCACAATGAAAAGCCGGTGCGAGACAGTAAAATTCTGCTTTTTTAGATCCTGCGAAAGGTGATGCGTGTTTAAACTGTTGACTGTGAGCCTTGGGCTGCTGCTGCTTTTCGGTTGTGCGTCCTATGGTGTGATCGATAACGCTCCACTAACCGAATCCACTGCTACGGATTCTACCCCGTCCTACTCGATTAAACGCCATGCTCAGGGGAGACGAGGTTACGGGGATGATGTTGGGATAGTACTCGCCTTCTCGGGCGGCGGAACGCGAGCCGCAGCGCTGGCCTACGGGGTGCTGGAAGAGCTGCGCGATACCATGGTAGTCATCGATGGACAACCACGAAGACTGCTCGACGAGGTCGATTTTATCAGTTCCGTCTCTGGCGGAAGCTTCACCTCCGCCTACTACGGTCTGCACGGGGATGGCATTTTCGAGGACTTTAAGGACAAGTTCCTGTACCAAGACATCGAGAGGAAATTGGTCCGGGGAGTGCTAAGACCGCGGGTGTGGTTAGGCACCGAGACGCGCACCGAGATGGCCGTGAAGATTTACGAAAAGGAGGTATTCCACGGAGCGACCTTTGCCGACATGCAGCGCGAGGGAGCGCCTCTGATCCTCATCAATGCATCGGACCTGGGCTACGGGGTACGTTTCTCCTTCGTTCAGGAGTACTTCGACCTGCTGTGCTCGGACATCGCCTCATTCCCGGTAGCACGGGCCGTCACAGCCTCGTCCGCCGTCCCGCTGGTGTTCCATCCCATCGTGGTTAAAAATTACCACGACTGCAAGACGACAGGAAAACCCGACTGGATGGTGGCGGCGGCGAAACGCCTGGCCCATGACCCCGATATGGCCCATGTGGTGAGGGGGCTGGAAACATACTATGAGAAAGAAAGTCGCGATTATGCCCACTTTGTGGACGGGGGTATCACGGATAACCTGGGGTTGCGTGCGGTCTACGAGGTAGTCCAACTCGTAGGTGGCGCAGGTGCGTATTTTAAGAGTGCCGGCGTCAAGCCCCCGCGCTATGCGGCATTCATCACCGTTAACGCTTCCACGGACCTGGAGACGACGATTGATAAGAGTCACAAACAACCGTCGTTGGCAGAGACCATCAGTGCGGTAAGTAATATACAGATCCACCGTTACAACGATGCGACTCAAGTGCTGACAGACAGGAGCCTGGAGAGCTGGGCGGAGTTGGTGTCAACACCGGACAACCCCGTCATGGCGTATAATGTGCGGGTCGGATTCGATGACATCGAGCACCCCGATGACCGGAGTTTCTTCAACCGGATTCCGACCAGCTTCTCCCTGAGTGACGAACAGGTTGACAGATTGATCGATGCCAGTCGCGAGCTGCTACGGAACAATCCGAATTACCAGCGCCTGCTGGCAGATTTCGGGGTTGTTCAGCCATTATAGAGATGGCTCTTACGGGGTGGGCGTCTTCTTGTAGTGTTAAAGGTCTTCTTTTAGCCGGAGAAATACGATAGCAGGATGGGAACGTCTGGACTTGCGGTGTTGTCTTCCAGATCACCCTGGGGAACGGCAAGTCCAGGTTGCTTTCCTGCCCTTCACCGGAAATTCCTGAGTAATTTACTCGGATGACTGGTGTCGCCCACATACCTGACATTCAGAATTTATGCTTGTAGGACAGGAAGGTACTGTAACCTGACCTTTAAGAACTGGATGCGAATCGGCAAGGATCGAACCTTTCGAGACCTTCACAGTTGTACCTCTCCGGTTTTAATTGATCGATATTTCTCATATTAAGGAATACATGGATTGTTCTCATGTACATAGTTCCCTAGACTAGCTTCGCTAGCTGTAGACGTTAATAACAAATATGGCTGAAATGCTGTCCACTAGCCAAATACGAAAAACAAAATTCTAGGAGGAATATTCCCGTGAAGATACTCAACACCCTCTATGCCATCATGACGGCAACCTTGCTTTCGACCGGTGCTTATGCGATGACTGACAAACCCAACATCCTCGTGATCTGGGGCGACGACATCGGCGAATTTAATATCAGCGCCTACAATTTGGGTCAGATGGGCTACAGGACTCCGAACATCGACAGCATAGCCAAAGAGGGTGCTCTGTTCACTGACTGGTATGGCCAGCAGAGCTGCACCGCCGGCCGCGCCGCATTTATCACCGGACAGTCGCCCATTCGCACTGGCCTAACCAAGGTCGGCCTGCCCGGCACACCGGAAGGCATCACGAAGGACGATCCGACCCTGGCGGAATTGCTAAAGCCTCTCGGCTACATGACTGGGCAGTTTGGGAAAAATCACCTCGGTGATCTGGATCATATGCTGCCGACCAACCACGGGTTCGACGAGTTCTTTGGCAATCTCTACCACTTGAATGCGGAGGAGGAGCCGGAGAACGAGCATTATCCAAAGGACCCGGAGTTCAAAAAGAAGTTCGGACCGCGCGGCGTCATCCACAGCTTTGCTGATGGGAGGATTGAAGACACTGGCCCCCTCACCAAGAAGCGAATGGAAACCATCGACGAAGAGGTAAACGCGAAGGCACTCGATTTTATGGAACGGGCCGCGAAAGCCGACAAGCCATTTTTCCTCTGGTGGAACTCCACCCGGATGCACGTCTTCACGCACCTGAAAGAGGAGTCCGAGGGTAAGACGGGATTGGGCATCTACGCTGATGGCATGGTCGAGCACGACGGCCATGTCGGACAGTTGCTGGCCAAGCTCAAGGAACTGGGCCTTGAGGACAACACGATCATTATGTATTCGAGTGACAATGGTGCAGAAGTGTTCGGCTGGCCCGATGGCGGGGCGACAAGGCACCGCGGCGAGAAGAACACGCAATGGGAAGGCGGCTACCGGGTTCCTACTGCGATTCGTTGGCCCGGCGTCATCAAGCCCGGCACGATCATCAACGACATGGGAGCGCATGAAGACATGCTCCCGACTCTGTTGGCTGCCGTCGGTGACGCCACGGTCAAGGAAGACCTCCTCAAGGGTAAGAAAGTCGGCGACAAGACCTTCAAGGTCCACCTGGACGGCTACAACTTGATGCCTTTCCTGAAAGGCGATGTCACCGAAAGCCCGCGTCACGAATTCATCTATTGGACCGACGGCGGCAGCGTCGCGGCACTGCGTTACAATAACTGGAAGATCACCTTCCTCCGCCAGAATGAGGTGGGTTTCAAAGTCTGGGAAGCTCCGTTCGAGGAACTGCGCTGGCCGATGCTCACCAACCTGCGCATGGATCCGTTTGAACGCGCTTTCGATCAAACGAGCGGGTACACGCATTGGCAAACGGAGCGTATTTTCGCGATCGCACCCGCATCTGCCTACATCGCGAGGTGGTTGGAAAGCTTCCGCGAGTTTCCGCCCCGCATGAAGCCAGCCACCTTCAGCCTCGAACGAGTAATGGAAGCTGCGACCTCCGCCGGCGGCGACTGAAGCTGACGGCTTGCTCTGTGAAACGCAGAATGAACTCATACCGGGGTGCACCTGAATCCGCTGACTGATTGGCTACCCAGTAGGGGCAATGGCACTTACTTAACGATTCGGCAAATAGCCGAGTTCACTAATCTGTTGGCGAGCAAGATTGCGCGGCACTTTCAGCCAAGGGTAGGATTTGGGCCTTCGCTTGCGTGCA